>JGI24186J35511_1000154_pt1 | contig 27004 bp, 26 predicted proteins | sample YNPBryulayer2012_FD_35511 | JGI IMG/M metagenome (IMG submission 35511) | reverse complement strand
GTCAAAACAGGTAGAAGGCGAGAAGGCATGTACTTCGGTGCGAACGCGTTGATCATAAGACTTGGAATATCGTTGAACTCTTTGATCATAGGGTTGGTTCTGTCCAAGACTGGATACAATGCGAATTTGCCTGTAGATCAACAGCCAATGAGCGCGATCCTTGGAATCCGTGCGCTGTGCAGTTTCATACCGATTGCCGCCACCTTGTTGGGCATACTCATACTCAGAAAGTACCCACTGGAAGGTGAATATCTGGAGCAGGTCAAAGAGAGGCTGAAACAGATGCACGCCACTGAGACGTGAAAAGAACGACAATTTAAAAGGTGATGTCGTTTCACGCCTGTTTGATAGCGCGTCGAATCAACTTGATATACCAGTGCATCCAGGCAGAACTATGCCTTCAACTTGATTCTTTCGGCACTATTCTCCCCATACTCTGATGGTTCCATCGTAGGAACAGCTCGCGATAAATTCTTCATCTGGGCTGATCGCAACGAAATACACAGAACCTTCGTGCCCAATCAGAGTGCGTAAAACTTTTCCAGTTTTCAACTCCCAGATCTTTATGCTCTTGTCACCTGAACCGCTCACCGCGTAGTTTCCGTCCCGACTGATCGCGACACTCGTCACGTGTCCCTTGTGCTCGGTGAAGAGCAGAAGTGGTTTGTAAGTTTCCAAATCCCACACCCTCACGGTGTTGTCCATCGAGCCGGTGAGGAAGTACTTCCCATCGCGCGTGATAGCTATGGAAAGAACCGCCAAGCCATGCCCAAGAAGCGTCTTTAGACACTTTCCGCTCTCGACGTCCCACACCCTCACCGATGCATCCAATGATCCACTGAGCAACCTTTTACCTTCAGGTGTGAAGGTGACGGTGTGAACCCAGCCTTTGTGACCGACCAAGGTTTGCACTAATTCGCCCGTTCCCAACTCCCAAATCGAGACTGTCGAGTCGTAAGATCCGGTAGCTATGTACTTTCCATCCAGGCTGATCGCCACAGAACGAACCGTGAGGTTGTGAGCCGACCAGCTTCGAATCCTCTGCTTCGTCTCGAAATCCCAGACGACGATCGAGCCGTCTCCCAAACCCGTCACGAAGTACTTTCCGCTCGCTTCTATGGCAAGATTGTAGACACTCGCACCACAGCGTATCGTGTTACCCACCTGTTGAATTGTCTGCACATCGAAGATCTTCACGTCTCCATCTTGAGTGCCGGCGAGGATGTACTTAGAATCAGGCGTGATCGCGAGCGACACGACGGGTCCCACCACGATGGAAAGGATAGGCCTTGCGACGTCCCGAACGAGTCTTCATCCCCCCCTTGGATGAGCTTCGAACGTAGTCTAACACGATCCATGATCAGCGGTTTGCCTTGCCTTGTACATGTTCGATCTTTATTCTTATTACAGCGACAGCTTTGAAAGAATCTTGAATGATTCTCTCTGCTTCATTTGTGTAGTTAGGACTGTACTTCGTCGCCAACTTTCTGAGAGCCGGTATGACTTGTTCATCGTATAGGATGCCTGCCGTGCCGAAGACGACAACGCTTTCGTACTTGGTTGAGAACCCATTCTCTATCACTTGAGAACTCCCAACGACGGTGAAACAAACTCTGTCGAAGGATCTTATACTCTCGATCTTGTGACCTTCTTTTGCAGAATGAATGTAGATGAGACCATCTTCGTAGACGTAGTTCACAGGTATGCCGTATGGATAGTTGCCATCAAAGACGCAGAGGACACCGTAGTTAGACTTTGCCAAGATCTCAAGTGCCTCATCTTCTTTCAAAGCCCGGTCCTCTCTGGGCAGGGGTTTGAAATCTTTGTCCACATCGATCACCTCAAGATGATTTTTTCATGAGTAACCAAAAAGAACCGCTGCGGAATCTTCACGCAGCGGTCCTGACAACTCGGCTCAAATGCCATCTTCCCACCTAAGATATGGATAACCATCGTTTTTCGCCGCGTTCATCGCCCAAAAATTTGTGAAATCCCAATTTGAATAACTGCTCTGCGTCTTCATCTGGCTGGTGCTCTTGCCCTCGGCCGTTGAGTGATCTTGGTCCGTGCTGGTCAGTTGGTTGTCCCAGTAGCAGTATGGAGTTTGAAGCAAAGAAGATGCGAAGTTGTACAGAAAGGCGTGATCAATGTTCGAAACGGCGACGTAGCTTTCCGATACATCTGGNACNAGATCGATGGTGTTCATGTTCAAAAAACCAGNAGCTTGCGCCTGAGTACCGATCGTACCTTTCGCGTAGCAGTTCTTGATCAAGATGTTGTTTCCATCCGTAATGTTCAAAAACCCAGCAACACTGGCGTTCGAACCTGCATTGATTTGAAACCTCGCGTAGCATTCTTGAATGTTCACTTCACCGGTTGCTGGATTGTAAGCAAAACCACCGATGTAGGAGAATTCTTCAGAATTGGCTGTGATCGAACCTTGAAAACCACACTGGTTGAACGTGTTTAAACCATAGGTCTCTGCGAAGAAACCACCCGCCGCCGTGAACCCGTTGTGTGGAACTTCTATGTTTGCTTGAACAGCGCAGTTTTTGAAAGAAAGATTATTCGTAGCATTGCTGAACCCGAGAAAGCCAGCAATCTTGAGCATGGCCATCGTCGAAGTATCCCTCTGCGCGATCAAAGAAGCCGACACGGAACAAGCTTCAAAGGCGTCCGCGCTGAGGTCTTCATCTTGTTCAGCATAGCCGACGAACCCTGTCACGTAGAAGGATGGGTTAGCCTGCGGCGAGTTGAGTATGACTTGGATTGAACAGTTCTTGAAGGTGGAAGCGTTCGCAAAACCGACGAGCCCACCCATGTAGGAAGCCTGAGAGACTCTCGAATTGAGCACGATCACACCATCGATCGTGCTGTTGTCGATTCGTCCAGCCAGAACACCCGCGTTCGAGGCATCTTCTTAGTCAACTTGTGCGTTCTCGAAGACCACGTTGATGATCGTTGCCTCAAAGAGACATCCAAAGAAACCAGAAGATCTATCGCTCGAGTTGTTGCCCGTCAAGACCATCATGTTCTTTATGGAGAATCCCATTCCATTGTAACTTCCGTTAAAGGGCTTGTCTGGACCCATCGAGTCGACGGGCGTCCAGTTCGCCTCGGTGGGAGTGACCCTCGCTCTGAGATCGTTCAGGTCCAAGTCTCTCATTTGCTTGTAGTGTCTCGGTGTGGATGGATCGATGTAGTGTCTCATGTTGTCCAACTGCCACACGTTCACGATGATCCAGGGATCTTCTTGCGTTCCACTTCCACCTCCGAACTCTTCGGTTTCAGAATAGGCAGTGAAGTTGATCGTTGAAGCGTTCGAAACGTTTTTGGTGGTTTGTACAGTGCCTGCGATGACGATGTAATAATCATTTTTCTGCGCACTCACCGTAACTGGTCCACTCAAATCTGTGATCCTCCAATTTCTTTTCGTGTCGGTCGTTGCCGTCTTAGTGCCCGCGCTGATCGTGACGCCCTGCAGTGGTGTGTCGTCCCAAAGTTTCACAACACCTTCGATCGTGTAAGTTGAAGGTTCCTCTTGTACAAATGGTGCAGTGAAGCTGAACAGAAAAAACAGAAGCAGCGTTGAAGATAAGAGAATCTGCCATTTTCTCATGAACTTTCCTCCTCTCAGGGTGTGCAACTTCTCTGTGATGAACCAAGATCATTAAAAAACGGTTAGAGATTTAGATCGAACAGAAGTTCACCTGAGAGGAGGAAAGCAAACCTCACTATCAGGAACTGTTCGGTCTGTGAGAGATCGTTCAACCCAGTTCAGCTGTGGATTGACGATCCCCCTCGTTCAGAACAGGCTATGGTTGTTGCTCCCACTCAGCATCGTTCTGCTCAAATACAACATAATCGTTATATTGTGCAATCAAGGGAACTCTCTGTGTGTATGCTGGCGTTGAGGGACTCAAACTGATTCGGACATAATTGTTTTTCACGTTTAGCTTGATTTCTTCATTAGATCCCTTTCCCTCCGCAATCGGTCCACCTACGTAGTGTGGGCGCGTTGGATTGGACGTCGTGGCTGTCAGGTCGCAGTCCTCAAATGAAGAGCTATTCGATCCACCCACGAAACCACCCAAACCCGTTCTATCGCTACCTGTCACGGTCAGTTGGGTCTCACCGCTGCAGTTTGTGAACGTACAGCTTTGTGTGAATCCAAGAATCTTTCCATTTGTCGTACTTTTCGTAGTAAGAAAAGCCTTTGTGGTGTCTGATCCTCTCGCCGATCTGGTAGTAATCGAAAATGGCGCGGTTGTCTCGTACGCTGTGCGTGAAGATCTTGCCATCGTCCCGCTTGACCTTGAGCACGTACGACCCGTAAGGAACAGTTTTCACCCTTGTTTCCATATCGAACGCGCTCGATCTTCTGCAGAATTTGCTTGTCGACGACCACACCGTCCCAGGTGGTGTCGGTCTTTCTCTTCACCTCTTGCAAGAGTGCGATGACTATGAACAGAGCGCCGATGCCAAGACCGTAGAAGAGCGAATGAGGCATCTCGATCTGTCCAGACATCTCTCCGTACACCACGAAGCCAACGATCGTGACAACGGCGAGTATGGTAGCGAAGAGAAAGGACCATTTTCGTGTTTTCTTTCTGTAGTTTTCGTACATCGGATCGTTGATTTTGTCAGAGAAGCCAACCATGCGCCCACCTCCTCAAAGAAAGAAAACGGTGAATTTCTCGTTGAACACGGTCTTCAAAACGAAGGCAGCTTGATCCGCAATTTCGCTCGATTCGAAGTCTGCGAGGATTGAACCATCATGCGTCTGTATCTCGAGCTCCGCGTGTGACGTTCTGTAGAGTAAGATCTTCTTAACTTGGTCAATTCGAACGGAGAAACTTTGCCCAACCTGTCCGATGGGTTCGAAAAGTATCTCTGAGTCGAAGATCGACATCTTGTAAGGCAGTTTCTTGAAGAAATCTACCCTGAGCAGAACACGAAAACAAGACACGCTCGCACCTTCTTGAGCAAACTTTAGTCGATCTTGGTGCGAAGTTATCGGTAGAAGAACTTTTGTCATTGACAAAACGTGTCACGACGGCGTGACAGAGGGATGGGTCCTCAAATGGATGAGTTCATGCCACATTCGAAAAACGAGCGAAACACTCTCGTTCAGCTGAACAACTTCGTTGTCACATCTTGGTGCTATTTGACATCAGTGGTGTTCATGTGTGAGCCAGAAATTGGAATTTCTCTCGCGTCAGGTATCGAACATCTATGAAGAACTCGATTCAATACATGATGCGCTCGGCGTCAGTTGCAACGACTGTAGGCAATGTTGCAACACGGCAGCGTACAACATTGAAGCGACGCTGTTGGAATTCCTCCCTTTGGCACTCCATCTGGTTGAATCTGGGCAGTTCGACTCTTGGTTCGCGAAAGCGCAGATGGCGATGCCAAACGACAATTGTGTGCTCTTGGTGGATGAATCGATCAAGATAGAGGGCGGATGTTCCTTCCATCGATACAGGCCACTCGTGTGCCGATTGTTTTCAGCAAGTTACGTGAGAAGAAAAAACAATGTAGAAACTCTATCTTGCCGATTCTTGAAGGCAGAACTTTCAAAGAGGATAGATCGTTTGATAGATGCTCAGACGTTTTTCGAAAGACTGTACGATATCGATCCTTACCTTGCGGTTCGGAGGAGAGATATCAACACAGCTTTCAGAGAGGCTTTAGAGTACGTGGGAATGANACTNTNGTTGAACACGCCTCCTTCTCTGCCCTTGGCGAGCTGATTATATATATAATAGTCTTCGGACTGCAAGGAGCTTTGCACATGCCGAAAGATTTGACCGAGGGAAANCTCAGCAGGAATCTTTTGTACATGGCCCTGCCCACGATGGGTGGCTTTGCCGTTCAGATACTCTACGATATCGTAGACATGTTTTGGATCGGCAAGATCTCTTCACGCGCGATAGCTGGGGTGGCGGTGTTCTCGGCCATCTTTTGGCTCATCTCCGTTCTGAACGAGATCATCGGTACTGGGTCAGTATCCATGATTTCTCAAGCGTACGGAGCCAAAGACTATGAGCGTGTGAATCGTACGATCGAACAAACGATAGTGTTCAAGATCTTCGTCGCCTTGATCGCGGTTGTTCTGTTGATCATCTTTCTCAAACCTCTGATGGTGTTCTTCAGCAAAGATGAGGAAGTGATCANTGCGGGGCTCGACTACGGTTATTGGCGCATCTTCTTCTTACCTATCTTCTTCGCCACCTATTCCACCTATACAGCCCTTCGAACCACGGGTGAATCGAAACTACCGAACATCATGATGGCGGTTGGCGCTATCATGAACATGGTCTTGGATCCTATCTTCATGTTCGAACGTGTAGCTGGTCTCAACATCAGGGGCTTGGGACTTGGAGTCAAAGGTGCGGCGATCGCAACGGTCGTATCTTCGTCAGCGGTTTTCGTTTGGGGTCTGATCGTTTTGTTCAAAGGTCAGGGCATGATCAGGATAACGCTGAGAGGCTTGTTCAAATTGTACTGGTCCATAGACAAAAAGCTGTTGACGGTGGGTTTACCGAGTGGAGTTGAAATGCTTTTGAGGAATCTTTCTATGATGTTGATGGTGAAACTGTTCGGCATGTACGGTTCTACTGTGCTGGCGGCGATAGGTATCGTCGATCGCATGATGGGACTAGCGTTCGTGCCTTTGATGGGTTTTTCGATCGGAGCGAGCACGATAGTTGGACAATGCCTTGGGGCGAACAAGATCGAAAGGGCGGAAAAGACGGTTTTGCTCGCAGCACTTTACAACGCGCTTTTCCTCTCGGCCTTCGTCGTGCTCGCGAACATATCACCAAGGTTGGTGATCGAGTTCTTCACGAGAGATCCGAACGTGGTCCATGAAGGTGCCTTCGCGATAAGGCTCGGTTCCTGGGTGATGCTCATCGCAGGTTTTTCCTTCTCTCTCATGAGCGCGTTCTTTGGTGCGGGTTACACCAAGGCGGCGATGTTCTCGAGCATCGTGGGCAGATGGTTCATCCAAGTTCCCTATTCCGTGTTGGTGGCGATCGTGCTGAAACTACCGATAAAGTATCTGTGGTTTTCTTTTCTGATCGCTGAGATCGGCGAGATATCTTACGCGTCCATCGTCTTTTTCAAAGGCAAGTGGAAAAGTTACCGTGTGATATGATAAAATCTTGTTGGCGATGGAGTCCGCCACAATCGCCCAGTGGGCTGATGACTCCTACCGTGAGGGTAGGAGTTTTTTGTTTGGGTGAGACGAATGGGTCTTGTTGAAATCAGCTTGAAGGATGCGATCACTCATGCCAAACTGGAATGTCCAATATGTTCGCTCGTAGATAAGGCTTTAGATTCAACCATCGATAGCCTTCTGTACGAAATGGTGAACGACGTGACTGTTAGGTCCGAGCTCCGATCCAAAGGATTGTGCCGTAGGCACGTCGCGAGAATAGAAGCGTATCTGTCACGACACATGGAACTGGGGTACATGGGCTTGGCAATAATCTATTCGGATCTTCTGGAACATCTTGCCGAACTGTTGGAGAACCATTCCGATTTGGATCGTGGCTCGAGTTGTTTCTTGTGCGAGAAGGAGAGGACCTTCGAGTTGCTGTACGCCAAGGCTTTCTTGAACAGCATCGGCGAACTACTTGACCTGTACAGATCTTCCCAGGCAGTGCTGTGCTTCGATCATTACGCCTTCGTTTTCTCAAGGCTCAAGAACTCTTTCAGAGAGACTTTCAAGGCGATTCAACTCTCGAAGTACAAACATCTGATAGAACTGCTCAACTCTTTCGTCAACAAGCACGATTACAGAAACAAAGAAAGCTTCACTCCTGAAGAGCTTGCGGCGAGAAAATCTGCTGGGAAACTCATTGCGAAAAATCTTCATCATTGGAGGCGTTTGAAATGAAACAGGTCGCAGACTTTGCTGAACGCGTACTGAAGAATGTCTCACGCGTGATCGTGGGCAAGGACGAGGTCATAAAGAAGATGCTGGCGGCTTTTTTGAGTTCAGCGCACGTACTCATCAACGACGTACCCGGAGTGGGAAAGACCATGCTCGCAAGGTCTTTCGCCATCTCACTCGGTTTGAACTTCAACAGGGTGCAGTGCACTCCAGATCTCACACCTTCTGATATCACAGGCTTCAACGTGCTCGATCCAAGAACAGGACAGTTCAGCTTCAAGAAGGGAGTTCTCTTCGCAGACGTTCTGCTGGTGGACGAGATAAACAGGGCTACGCCGAGGACGCAGTCGGCCTTACTTCAGGCAATGGCCGAAAAGCAGGTGAGTATCGATGGGATGACGTACCAGTTGAGCGAGCATTTCTTCGTGATAGCGACTCAGAACCCCGTCGAGTTCGAAGGCACCTTCCCCTTGCCCGAAGCTCAGCTGGATCGATTCGCGATCTGTCTGAGCCTTGGATATCTCGAGAAAGAACAAGAGATGCAACTTTTGAAGAGACTGCAGAAAACTCACCCTATTGAATCGCTCGAACCTGTGTGTGAACCAGACGAACTTTCGAGGATGAAAGAATTCGTAAAAGAAGTCTACGTTGATGATTCTGTTATGGATTACGCCGTCAGGATCGTGGCGAGGACCAGGAGCCATCCGGATGTGGCGCTCGGAGCCAGTCCGAGGGGAACCATCGCGCTCGTGCATCTGTCGAGGGCTTTGGCTGCGATGAGTGAGAGGAATTTCGTCTTGCCAGACGATGTGAAGAGCATAGCACTCGATGTGCTTGCCCACAGATTGATCCTCAAGCCGGAAGCCAGATTGATGAGAAAGAGCAAAAAGGAAATCGTAGAAGAGATACTCAACAGCGAGGAGGCACCGATAAGAGGGTGAAACTAAAGCTCAGATCGATCAGCTGGAACGTTCAACCACTCATCGTTCTGTCAGTGACCGCGATCGTTTGGTTGATCTTGAGCGCTACAGTGTTCAGTGTGCTCTTCTTTTCGCTGAGTGTCTTTCTGTGGTTGCACTTCTTGGAAACGAGACGAGACATATCAAAATTGAGAATCGAAAGAAGAATCTCAACTGAGAGGGCCTTCACGAACCAAGACGTTTCATTCCACCACAGTGTTGTATCGTCGAAGCGTTTGAAGCTCACGCTTTTGGGACAGATCGAGGTGGGATCTTCGCTGACGTACAATCTGTTCGAGAGAGATGTTTTTGTTGGTTCCGAGCCTGTACGAATCGATGTGAAGACCTCTTTTCCAACCAGGGGTCGGAAGGTTTTGAAGGANCTGTGCTGCTATTACGAGCATCCATTGGGTTTGTTCAAGATCTGGGCACGGTTCAACACGCCGCAAGAATTGCTCGTGTTGCCAAGGTTGATGCCTCTGGAATTCTTCCCATCGCGCTTGAGAGAACCGTTGCCGGGNAGAAGATCCGACTTCAAGTTGTTCGAAGATCCTTTGAGAATTAAGGGATTGAGAGAATATTCGAACGATCCAATCAAAAAGGTTCANTGGAAGGCGTCGGCGAAGTTTGGAAAACTGTTGGTGAAGGAATANGATCACACGGCGATGAGCAGAACCTTTTTGTTCATCGATCTGAACATGGCAAGAGAGATCTTCGCGAGAAACGTTTGGGCACAGATTCGCACCAGTTACGAAGAAGAAGCCGTGCGTGCGGCTACGGCCATTCTGTACTGGCTCTCTCAGGGAAACGACACGATATGCATGAGCATCGTTGGAAAGCAAGTTCTCGAAATGGACTGGGCTTCGCAGGATGGNTGGGTGAGGGCGGTGGAGATGTTGGCGCTCGCCGAGGGCGCAGAGGATGGACCACAACTGAGCGAAGTGCTCTTCTCACAGGTTCCCAAGCTCACCTTCACTTCGACCGTGGTCGTGCTCTCGATGTACTTGACGGATTCGATTCTGCCCGTGTTGCTCGAAGCGAGGGCAAGATGTGCACGCGTCATGGTGTTCTTGATACCGTATGGCTATCGAGATCCAAAATACAGAGCTGGAAGAACCTACGAGATGTATCCTTTGGACATGGTGAAACTCAACGAGAAGGCGAAGTTATTGGAACAAGAGCAGATCATCGTGAGGATCATCAAGCCCAGTCAGACGCTTCAGGAGGTCTTCTATGAAATCGATGAAGCTCGCTGACTTGCTCGTGAGTCTTGCCGCTTGCTTTTTGTCTTTGCTGCTTCTGGGTCAAGACGCACCATGGTGGTTGTACTTGGTCTTGCCCAGCGCTGCCTTCTGTATGACGTTGTTTTTGAACCGAAGATCGGGCTGTTCGGTGCCGTTTTTTTCTTTGGTGCTCTTCGTTTCAAGCTGGATTTTGCTCTACGCGATTGTGAAGGACGGTTTGCAGTCGTTCCTCACAGCGTTGTGTGTCGTTGCCTTGGTGAACGTGCTCACGTCGAAGGACAACTTTCTGTGGCTTTGGCTCATCGTTCTGGGCGTCGCATTGAATTTTTCTTCGTGGATCGAAAGATGGCAGTCTGTGATCGTGTTCGTGATCGTTCTGCTCGTTGTTGTGTTGTCGAATGTTCGGCTCGAAAAAAGATGGTTTTTCGCGCTCTTGTTTGTTTCGATCCTCTGTATTCTGCTTCTTGTTAACCTCAACTACTCGATTGTGGCGCGAATGCTCAGTTTGATTCCACAAAAAAACGCACAGGAAGAAAAGCAAACGGTTCAAATCACGCCAATGGAGCGCATCGCAGAAGAGAGTTCAAACCAGTCACGGAATCGCTCTCGCATCTTTGACATCGCACTGGAAAGGATATTCTTCCCGATCCTTCTGACCCTCTTTGGCGTGTTTCTGCTAACGCTGAGCTTGAAACTGTTCAAATTGAAAGGAACGCTCCTGCTTCTGCTCCTCGGCACAGTGACCTTTGCCGTGGTGTTGTCCCTGCTTTCTATCGTGTTATCGTTCCTAAAGCCTAAGTTCGAACTGACGCAAGCAGAGTTGCCGCAGAACACATTAGAGACGGAAACTCCACAAACCAAGATTGAGTTCGTGGAATCGACACCTGTGAGGGTGGCCGAGACGCAGCGTGATACAAGAAGAATCGTGGATTTCCTGAACTGGGCTTCACTGGCTTTGTTGATCTTCGCAGGCGTTTTCATGATTTATCTGACCGTCTACGTTTCGAAGAACGTCGGTGCCCTGATCGACGAACATAAAACTGCCGGGCCAGTCGCGGAAGAAGACTCACGAAACGAAGAATCCCTGAAATTCTATCTTTCCGAGCGTTTCGTCGTTGAGGGATACTGGTGGTTGAGAAAAAGATTCTTTGCAGGCTTTGATCATCTCACTCCATGCGAGATTCTGAACGTGAAAGATCCATACGAGCCTTTCAGGAAGCTCACGGACATCTACGTTAAGCTTCGTTATGGCAACAAGAGACTGACGAACGAGGAAATCGAAGCGTTCCACGAGCACTTGTTGAAGACCATCGACTGGCTCGAGGAAAATTCGCAAACGCAAGAACCCTCATCCTGACGAGGTTGATGGTGGCGCTTCCACTGCGTTCTAAGGTAGAATGTTTCTCAGAAGAGATGAGAGGTGAGCGTTGTGCGTTTCGTCGATTGCAAGACTGCGAATTGCTCGCTGCCGGTTCTTGAAGTCAACGGCGAGGTGGGGGTTCTGTTCGTTCACGGTTTCACAGGTTCGCCGCACGACCTCACTTACATGGCGAAGAAGACCTGCGAAGCTGGCTTCACGGTCTCAATTCCACGCTTGCCTGGTCATGGTACGTGCGGTGAGGATTTCTTGACCACCACGGCACACGATTGGCTCCGTCGGGCGTTCGATGCCTACTACGATCTGAAAGCGATTTGCAAGGATGTGCACATAGTCGGTCTGTCCATGGGTGGAGTCATAGCGATCATCATGGCGTCTGTTTTGAAGCCAAAGAAACTCGTGACCTTGGCTGCTGCCACGCACCTGAGCAGTAACAGAATAAAACTCGCTAAGTTCGTCGCTCTCTTCAGGGACAAACTCCCAAAGCAAAAATCGCAGACGTATGAAGATCCTGCCATGGAGACTCTCAACAAAGAGTATTGGTCCTACGAATGGCCCAAGCAGGGTGCTGAGCTCTACAAGTTGATCAAGTTGTCGAGGAAGGCTGTGCGGCAAATAGTTTCTGAAACGCTCGTGGTCGCGGCGCGCAACGATGAACTGGTGCCTCTGAAAGCTGCGCAGTTCATCTACGATAACGTGCGCTCTGAGAAGAGAAAACTCTTGATCTTCGAAAAGTCGGGCCACGTACTTTCCAACGACGTGGAGAAAGAAGCGGTCACAGACGCAGTCTTGGATTGGCTGAGATCTTGAAGGAGTGATCGGGTGAGTTGGAAAGTCGTGCTCGCAGGCTTCTGCGTCTCGTTCATTTTCGGTTTTTCCTTCCTTTTCACCAAGAACGCGCTGGATCATTTGAATCCTTTGACATTCCTTTCGTACCGTTTTTTCGTCGCGAGCGTTTTGTTCGTGGCACTCAAGTTTTTCGGTGTGGTCAGGTTCGAGAAAAAGCCATACTGGAAACTCTGGAGATTGATCATTTTTCAGCCCATTCTGTACTTCCTCTTCGAAACGATGGGAGTTGCGAGGATCAACTCTTCTGAAGCCGGCATGATCGTTGCACTGATACCCATCATTGTGAACGTTCTTGCGATCTTCATGCTTAGAGAACGGGCTGATAGTATCCACTACGCTCTGTTGCTCACAGGCTTTCTGGGTAGTGTGTTGATAGTGGGTTTCGATCTGACGGCTCAAAATTTGCTCGGTAAACTGTTGATGTTGCTCGCAGTCTTTTCGGCGGCGTTCTACACGATCAATGCGAGGAAGTTGTCCAAAGAATTCACGCCAGAGGAGATAAGTTTTTTCATGATGATCTCTGGATTCATTTTTTTCACTCTCGCCAGCATGCTNGCTGGTCAGTTCAAACTCCTGCTCAACGTTCACACGGTNTCGGCGGCGATGTATCTTGGAATTCTTTCATCGGCGGTGGCTTTTTATTTGCTCAACTACATGGTGAAACACGCTTCGCCCATTCTGACCAGCTTGTTTTCGAACCTGACCACGGTTGTTGCATGCTTGGCAGGTGTGGTTTTCAGAGGCGAAAGAATAGGCTCCGAACAGATCCTTGGAGTCACGATCGTACTCGCATCACTCTTCGTGATGACGATTAGAAGTCGTCAAACAAAGACGGAATCTTTTGATCATGGCAAAGTTACGCACGATAATGAGAATACGATCCTCCACGTGAATCTGTTGGGGAAGAACCTTCTTCTGACTCCGCACGCGTACCAGAGGATGATCGAAAGGGGCGTGAGCTTGGAGGAGTTGAAGAAGGTGCTCGAGTCTGAGGATTCGCGTGCGCTGGTTCAGAGGAACGGGAGGATCAAGGTGAGTGACGGACACATCGAAGCGATCCTGCAGCCTTCAGCTGGAGTGCTGTACCTCGTGACGGTGATGAAGAAAGGAGAGCGAAGGCGGATTTGATCATCTATTGATTGAAAGATTTCTTTGGTCCTATTGCNTGAACTCACCGCGAAAGAGAACTCGTTGTGACGAAGAAAGTTCTACCTACGAAGAAAAGGTGCGGCGTGAGCCGCACCTTTGTTCATTCGAACCATGCGTACTTGAGGATGACGAACTCTGTGGACAGCAACCAAACGTTCTTTAGCTCTTTCTTGTGCGCTACGATGTTAGTCATGTTGTAGAGGAAGATCCACGGTGCGTCTTGAACGATAATCTTTTGTACTTCCGCGTAGTACTGCAGAAGCTTTTCTTTGTCGAGCTCTTGGGCAATCTTGTCTATGAGTTCGTCAACCTTGGGATTGCTGTAGAAGGTGTTGTTGTCTCCTGTACCGTTCGGATTCACGTTGGCAGAGTGGAAGAGCGGATACAACACCCAGTGACCCTCACCGGTCGAAGGAGCCCAACCGAGCAGGAAAAGCTCGTAGTCCCAGTCTGCCGGGTTGCTCGAAAACAGCCTGTTTATGTAACTCGCCCACTCCATGGGTTTCACATCGACCGTCACACCCACTTCTTTCAACATACCCTGCACGGCCACAGCAACTTCGTAATCGTTGAGGTACCTGCCCTTCGGTGTCAACAGCTCGAGCTTGAGATTCTCGGCACCAGCTTCCTTCAACAACTGCTTCGCCTTCGCTGGATCGTACGGATAACCGCCAGTTGAGTAATAGCCAAAGGTGTATTTCGCAAGCGGTGAGTCGGACGGGATCGCAAGATTTCTCATGATCGTAGCGCAGAGTTTCTGCTTGTCGATCGCATAGTTGAGCGCCTGCCTAACTCTGACATCGTTCAACGGTGGCTTTCTCGTGTTAAAGCCTATGTAGATCACCCTCAAGCTTGGTTCAACCCTCACGACGAGTTTTTCGTCCTTCTGCAGAACGGCCACGAGTGCAGGTGGTGGGTTGAACATCACATCCACATCGCCAGCCCTCAACTGTGTGACCCTCGAAACATCTTCAGGGACAATGGTGAACACGATGCCATTCAAGTAGGGTTGACCCTGTCTCCAGTAGTTCGGATTCTTAACGAGCTCTATTCTTTCTCCAATCTTCCATTCCTTGAGCATGAACGGGCCGGTCCCAACAGGATTTCTACCGAGTTTGGCTGGATCGCTGCCGTATGCATCGATAGCCTTCGGTGAGACTATCAGGGCGGCTTCGTGAGCGAGCCTGTTCAAGAACGGAGAATATGGCTTTTCAAGAATGAACTTCACCGTGTAGTCATCAACGACAACGATCTCTTTGACGATGCCTTTGAACAGACCGGTTCTTCTGAGAGAGCCGTTCAGAACATAGTCATAGTACTTTTTGACCGCCTGGGCATTGAAGTCGGCTCCATCGTGGAACTTCACACCTTTTCTTAGGTAGAAGGTGTACTCGGTACCATCTCGAGAGATCTCCCACTTTTCCGCGAGAGCAGGCGTGATGTTCAACTTTTCGTCAAACTCGACAAGACCGTCGAAGATGTGGCGACACACCGTTCCGCTGATGTTGTCGGTCTGGTTGGCTGGCAGCAAACTGACCGCGTCGGCGCCCATCACGTAGCGAGCAACTCCACCGTACTTAGCCGAGAACGAGAGGACTGCGATCAGAACCAAAGAGATCAAAAGAAACTTCTTCACCAGACACACCTCCCCATCGAAGTTTGGAAATATTTTACCACGAAGTCAACCTTTCTGGACCACAGCGCGAACTCACTAAGAAACGTACATGTCACTCGTCGCTCGACACATTGGTGACTATCTCGGATCTATGAGTCACTTCGCTTGGAAATCGCCTGAATCAGTTTGATGACGTGTAGGTTCTCCTTGACATCGTGCACTCTGACGATGTCGACTCCGTTCAAGACGCAGTAAGCTGTCACTGCGAGGGTACCGTACAACCTCTCCTCTGGAGGTAGGTTACCCAAAACCTGACCGATGAAGGATTTCCTTGAAGCTCCCACGAGCAGAGGCTTCTTCAAACTGTTGAATTCCGAGATACGTCTTATGATCTCAAGGTTGTCGACAAGCCTCTTTCCGAAACCGATGCCGGGATCGATTATAACCTTGTCTTCCAAACCAATTTGTTGGAGTTTCTCGATCCTCTCTTTGAAGAAGTAGAGAATCTCTTTGACGACGTCTTCGTAATAGGGGTTCTCCTGCATCGTTTTCGGTTCGCCCTTCATGTGCATCAGCACCACCGCAGGTTTGTAGGTCTTTAGAACATCCATCATCGCTGGATCGAACCTGAGGGCGCTCACATCGTTCACCATTTCCGCACCATTCTTCAGAGCTTCCTCCGCAACCTTCGCTTTGTAGGTATCAACAGAAATGACGACATCAAAGTTTTTCCTCACGATCTCGACAGCGGGTACGACCCTGTTGAGTTCTTCTTCTTCGCTGATTCTATCAGAGCCGGGTCTGGTCGATTCACCGCCAATGTCGATGATGTCCACACCTTCTTTAACCATTCTCGCGGCAAAATCGATCAGTTTATCTTTCTCAACACGACTCGCCGCGTAAAAAGAGTCCGGTGTGACGTTAACGATGCCCATGATCAAAGGTTTCTCGAACTCCAATTTTCGACCAGATGGAAGCTCTATGGTACGAACTTTGGTCTCGAAGAGACAGTTCTTTATGTCCCGTGCGATCTCATCGAGGTTCCAGTAATGCATCAAGGAAAGTTTTTCAATGAGCTTTTTGTGTTGCGCAAGCGTTCCCATCGTCAAAACGTTTGTGTGTCGCACCTTCAGCGTGATCGAGTGTTTGTGAACGGCTGCGTCTCCACCAGCGGCGAGCATTTCTTGTTTGATCACGTTCGCGCTGATCGCTGGAACGTCGTAGAGGAGCAAGCTCACGAATTCACCTTTGTTTCTGAAGATCGGTATCGACGCAGGATCGACGCTGACTCGCGAGAGATGTTCAAGGGGGTTGGTTAGCTTGGTGATCAGAAAGTTCATCTCTGAATCCCTCCAGTAATTGTTTTATCTTCACCAACGAATCTCTGATTATCCTTGCAGTCGCACCCCATATCACGATCCCATCGATGACAAATCTGCACGTTCTGCCACCACTTGGAAGCACGATCTCATCGCAAGAAATTCTATCGAACAACGATAAACTGACGAGGTAAAGATCCTGCACCTCAGATTTGTTAAGTCTGAAATGCGGCCGGTCAATTTGAACGAGGAACGCTTGAACGAAGAGGTTTGACTTTCCCGTCACGGTCGAAGACAACGTACCAAGTAAGCGGCAGCGATCTTTTGCCACGCCAATTTCTTCTTCGAGCTCCCGAAACATAGCTTCCACTATTGTTTCACCGTCCTCAACCATGCCTCCCGGAAAGGCAACTTGATTCGCGTGTCTGTTCAAGTGGCGAGCTCTACGTATGAAGATCACATACGGTTCATCGAAGATGAAGACGATCGGAACCGCAACCACGGACAGCAAAGTTTTTTCACCAGGAGTGATTATACCAGATGAACTGTAAGAAATTTATAAGTAACTTCGATTGATATCCTCCACATCTTGGATCAGACCGTAACATGTGTTAAGATTGCAATAGTTCCGACACGGAGGTGATGTATGTGAAAATATGCGTAATTGGCGCAGGCAATGGTGGGCAAGCTCTTGCGGGTTATTTGGCCTTGAAAGGATACGACGTCTCACTGTACAACAGATCCGAAAAAAGGATCGCACCCATTTTGAAGACGAGAAAGATCAAGCTCGAGGGTGAAGTCAACGCGACGACGCAGATTTCTTTCGCGACGACGGACATTTCAGAAGCGATCAAAGGTAGAAAACTTCTCATGGTGGTCGTTCCNGCCAACGCACACCGCGAAGTGGCCGAAAAGCTNGCTTCACTGCTCGAAGATGGNCANATCATCGTGCTCAATCCCGGAAGAACGGCGGGAGCTTTGGAGTTCGCCAACGTGTTGAAGGAAAAGGGTGTGCAGAAAGACGTTGTCATCGCTGAGGCACAAACGTTCGTCTTCGCATCACGCATGTCGAACCCTGGCGTGGTACGAATCTTCAGAATCAAGAACGCCGTGCCAGTTGCGGCTCTCCCTGCGGCGAGAAACAAAGACCTGGAAGAAACCCTTCTGAAGGTCATGCCNGAGTTTGAACTCGCACCGAACACGCTTTACACGAGTTTCAACAACATAGGTGCGGTTTTTCATCCCGCCACGATTGTCTTGAACGCTGGCTGGGTGGAAACGACGTTCGGAAAGTTTGAGTTCTACTTCGAGGGTATAAGCCCGTCCGTGGCAAAGGTGCTGGAAGCAATAGACAAAGAGAGGTGTGCAGTCGCGAGGAAGTTCGGGATCGAACCCATGACGGCCGTGCAGTGGTTATCCTACGCGTACGATGTGAAGGGAAAGGATCTGTACGATGCGATACACAACAACGAAGGTTACAGGGGCATACAGGCGCCCACGAGCCTCGAAAACAGATACATCTTGGAAGACGTGCCTACAAGTTTGGTGCCCATATCAGCCTTCGGAAAGTTGGTTAAAGTAAAAACACCCACGATCGATGCCATCGTCAAACTCGCCTCGATCATGATGGGCGTTGACTTCTTCAAAGAGGGTAGGAACTTTGAAAGACTTCATCTCAAAGGGAAAACCCTCGAGGAGGTCAAGCGCATCATGGNGGAGGGATGGCAATGAAGAAGATGATAGGTGCCTCCATAGGAAGCTGTGTTCACAACGTTGGTTTGCTCAATTTTCTCAACTTGGCGAGACAGAACGGTTACGAGACGCTGTACATAGGTTCCGCCGTACCGGTAGAGAAACTCGCGGATGAGATAGAGAGACACAATCCTGATGTNGTTGCGATGAGTTACAGACTCGGTGCGGAAGCACTGAGAAATCTTCTGCAAACCTTGGAACATCTGTTGAAGGAACGTGGTCTTCTGAACAAGACATACATCTTTGGCGGCACGGTGGAGACGGCCAGTGTCGCAAGAACGTTCAATTTTATAAGCAAGGCCTTCGATGGGACCGAAGAGATGGATGAAATCGTCATGTTCTTGAGAGGAGAGGCGAGGAAATTACAAAAAATGGAGATTTACCCGCAGAGGCTGGGTGAAAGAATAAAATTCAAAAGCCCTTTTCCTCTCATACGACATCACATAGGGTTACAAACGCTCGAAGAAACCATAAAAGAGATCGAAAAAATGGCAGATTCTCAATTGCTGGACGTGATATCCATCGCACCGGATCAGAACTGTCAGCAGTTCTTTTTCGAGCCAGAAAAGATGGATCCAAAGCAGGATGGCGCCGGTGGAGCACCGATAAGAACAAGAGAAGACTTCGTGAGGTTGTACGAGGCCAGCAGAAGAGGAAATTATCCGCTCGTCAGGTGCTACGCGGGCACGAGACANATGGTGGAGTTTTCAAGACTGCTGAAAGAGACACTTAACAACGCGTGGGCGGCGATACCGCTCATGTGGTACAGCGACCTCGACAGGCGCTCCGACAGACCTTTGCTCGAAGCGATTAAGGAGAACATGGAGGCGATACGCTGGAACGGCGAGAACGATGTGCCAGTTGAGGTGACCGACTCTCACCAGTGGGCTTTGAGATTAGCACACGATGCTGTGGAAGTTGCCGCGGCGTACCTCGCCACCTTCGCGGCCAAGAAGCTCGGTGAAGGAGTACGTGCAACAGTTCATGCTGGAAACACCCGTGGGTTTGTCACCGAAAGGTGACATCGCCAAGATGATGGCGAAAAGGGAACTCGTCGAAAGCCTCGCAGATGAAAATTTCAAAGCTTATCGAATGATAAGAACGGGTCTGATGTCTATGCCAGCAGACCTCGATGCGGCAAAGGGACAGATAGGCGTCTCCATGTTCTACGGCATGGCGCTCGAGCCGCACATAGTCCACGTCGTTGCCTATTGTGAATCTGAGAAGAGAGCCACGGCAAGGGAGATCATAGAGAGCGTCAAGATTGCCAGAAGGGCCATAAACGTCGCACTGCGTGGTGTCTCAGATCCTTTGGCGGATCCATGGGTTCGAAGCGAGAAGGAGCGGATCAAAGAAGAAGCTTTGCAGATAATCGATGCCATCAAGTCACTCGGCAACGGCACTGAAGATGATCTCATCAGACCAGAAGTTCTTTTCGAAGCGGTCAGAGTTGGGATCTTGGACGCTCCGGCACTCAAAGGTTTCTCCGTGGCGAAAGGCCAGGTCAGAACCGCGATAATAGACGGACAATGCAGGTGCGTTGATGAAAACGGAAGAGTAATGAGTGAGAAGGAAAGACTTGCAAAAATTCTGGGGAGGTCACATGAATGAAAGTTGCCGTCGTCTACGATCTTGAAAACCTCGACGAATCACGTGTCAAAATGATCGACAGCGTGTGTGAGGCTTTGTCGAAACATCACGACGTTGAAAAGCTTCCATTTGGCAATGACTTCATTGAGCGCGTCAAGACCTTCGATGCGGTCTTCAATCTGTCGACTGCACACCTTCAAATGCACGTTCCTGCGATACTCGACGTTCTGAGAATACCCTATACGGGTTCTTCTGCACTCGCACACGCTCTTTGCACCGACAAGATCACGACCAAGATCGTTCTTCAGCATTACGGAATACCAACGCCGAATTTTTCCGTCGTACCGGTGGGTGAAGATCCACAAACTCTGGATTTTCGTCCCGCCATAGTGAAACCTTCGAGACAGGGTAGTGCGAAGGGAATCGACGCCGATTCGGTGGTCGAGAGTGTGGAAGCACTCAAAAGAGCTGTGAAGAGGGTGCACGAAGAGTTCAAAGAACCAGCTTTGGTGGAAGAGTTCATAGAGGGAAAAGAACTCAGTGTGGGTATCGTCGCAGAGGAAGTGTTGCCCATACTCGAGATAGATTTCTCCGCCTTGCCCGATGGACTTGAGCGGTTTTACTCCTACAGGGTGAAACATTACTATGGTGAGCAGACGCGTTACTTTTGTCCTGCTCGCATCGATGAAGATCTGAGAAGAAAGATAGAGCATTACGCACGAATGGCTTTCAAGGCTTTGAACTTGAGAAACTACACTCGCATGGATCTTCGCGTGAGGGGGAACGAAGTCTATTTCCTCGATGTGAACTCGCTTCCGATGCTCACTCCAAACTATTCCGACATAGTCAAGATGGCTGAAGCAGCAAAGCTGAGTTACGAGGAATTGATCCTCAAGATATTCGACGACGCAGTGCGTTGTTCAAGAGATTTTTGAAATGGCACCTTTGTTGTACAGATCTTTGAAAATTCGTGCTGGAACCTCGCACAAGATGATTGATGTAGTAATATAGATCCTTGATGAGAAGAGAGCTGTTCCTTTTTGACGAATTTTACAGATCGAGTTTTGGCACCATCATAGGAGTCGACGAGGCTGGGAGAGGTTGCATAGCGGGACCCGTGGTCGCCGCCGCGGTTGTGTTGCTCGAACCGTTGGATGTGTACGATTCGAAACAACTGAGTGCACACCAGAGAGAGCTTCTCTTCGGGGAGATACAAAAGTGCGCGAAGGTTGGAGTAGGAATAGCATCCGAAGAAGAGATAGACCTCTACAATATCTTGAACGCGACGAAGATCGCCATGAACCGTGCACTCGAGAATCTTCACTATCCCAACGCTTTCGTTTTGGTCGACGGAAAGTCACTGAAACTTTCTCAACAGGGTACGTGCATAGTAAAAGGTGATATGAAGAGTGCTTCCATCGCTGCGGCATCGATAGTTGCGAAAGTGACGCGAGACCACCTCATGGAAGAGTTCCATGAGCGATATCCCAACTACGGTTTCCACAGGCACAAAGGTTATCCAACCAAAGAGCATCTGGAAAACCTCCGTCGTTATGGTCCGTCGAGTTTTCACAGGCTCACGTTCAAGCCCGTACTGGAAATGCTCACTGAAGAACTGCTTGCAAAGATAGTTAAAAGAGATTCACAGCGTTTCGCCGCCGTTCTGAGGAAGATGAACCGAGTTGTTTCTTCCACTTAATTTCCCTTAACTCGCACGCAAAATTCCCCGTCTTAAAATACATCCATATAAAAATTGCGAAGGGGGAGTCGGAATGAAAGCGGAGGATGTTTTGAAGCTCGTGNAGGANGAAAATGTTCAGTTCGTGAGGTTGCAGTTCTCGGACATCAACGGGAACATCAAGAATGTGGAGATACCCACTCAAGAGCTATCCAGAGCCTTTGAAAGGGGCATCATGTTCGACGGTTCATCCATCGAAGGCTTCGTGAGAATCGAAGAATCGGACATGTACCTCAGGCCGGATCCAGAAACTTTCGCTATCTTGCCGTGGACAATCGATGGTATCAAGAGTGCGAGGATGATCTGCGATGTGTACAAGCCTGANGGAACACCATTCGAGGGAGANCCGCGATACAGANTGAAACTCGTCGTCGAAAAGGCAAAGAAGATGGGCTTTGTGGCCTACGCCGGTCCTGAACTTGAATTCTTCGTTGTACCGAGAGATTCGAGAGGTTTTCCAATTGCGGAGACGCTCGATCGAGGAAGCTATTTCGACTTGTTACCGCTGAACCAAGTCGAATCTTTGAGAAGCGAAGCAGCTGTGGCGCTCAGGACGATGGGCATCGATGTCGAAGCGTCACACCATGAAGTAGCGCCCTCGCAGCACGAAGTGGACTTTCGTTACGGTGAATTGGTCAGGACGGCAGACAATACACAGACCGTGAAGTTGGTTTTGAAAACGATCGCCATAAAGCACAACTTGCACGTGACGTTCATGCCGAAACCTTTCTTTGGNATCAACGGATCGGGGATGCACACACACCTGAGTCTCTTCAAGAACGGAGAAAACGCTTTTTATGATCCCAGCGCGTCGGACGGCCTTTCGAAAACGCTGTATTACTTCGTCGGAGGCTTGATCGCACACGCGAAAGAAATCACCGCAATCACGAATCCAACAGTGAACAGTTACAAACGCTTGGTACCAGGTTATGAAGCTCCCGTGAACATCGCATGGTCGAAGGCCAACAGGAGTGCTCTCATAAGAATTCCGGCCGCCAGGGGCAAATCGACGAGGATCGAGTACAGGGCACCGGATCCGAGTTGCAACACGTATCTGGCACTCGCCGTGATAGTGGCGGCAGGACTGGATGGGATCGAAAAATGCATCGAACCACCTTTGCCCATTGAGGAAAACATCTACGCAATGAGCGAAGAGAAGAAAGCTCAGAGCAAGATAGAATCCTTGCCTGGATCATTGAAGGATGCCTTGGAGGAGATGAAGAACTCCGCTCTGGTGAGAGAGGTCCTCGGTGAGCATATCTTCAGAAAGTTCTTGGACCTCAAGAGGAGAGAGTGGAGAGAATTCAGCATCAGTGTGACGGATTGGGAGATCAAGAGGTACTTGAACGTGTGAAGAGTGATAAACTATGAAAATGTGAAAGCATATGGCCAACATCTTGGTAGTTGACGATGAGAGGAACGTCAGAAATCTCATCAAGAAGATCCTCGAGGAAAACGATCACAGTGTGACGACGATCGCCACCGGCGAGGAAGCTCTTGTAGAACTACGCAAATCGAAGTTCGATTTGCTCGTACTCGATCTGAAGTTGCCAGGCATGTCCGGCACAGAACTGTTGAAACGCATGAGGCAGGAAGGCATAGAAGTGCCGACGCTCATAGTTTCCGCAGTCACCAACGCCGCACCTATCGTCGAAGCCATGAAGCAAGGCGCTGAAGATTATCTTTCTAAACCTTTTTCGGCGCAGGATCTTCTGAAGAAGGTGGAGGAATTACTCAACAGAGAGCAGTTGGGCTTTGAAAGGCTTGCGCGCCTGGTGGAAGAGAAGCTCGANCAAGGTAAGCTAACAACGGCTGAGAAGATCGCGCGCGAGCTCTTTTCGATAAGACCAGATGCTGAGGCGCATTTCATTTACGCGATGGTGATGGAAAAGCTCGGCAACAAGACACTTGCGCACAAGTATTTGAAGGCGGCGCTGGCGCTCGATCCAGACCACAAGAAGGCATTAAAGGAGATCGCGAAGTATGAAGAAAACTGAATCGTTGTACGTGGTGATTGCGGGNTGTGGAAGGATTGGATCGATCGTGGCGACGAGCCTCTCCGTTTTCGGAAGCAACGTTGTGGTGATAGATGCCGATGAAACTGCGCTCGAGAATCTGCCTGAGGAGTTCACCGGATTCAAGATCAACGGAGATGTGACTGAGATCTCCATCCTGAGAGAAGCACGACTCGACAAAGCGGANGTCTTGCTCGCCCTGACGGGTGATGACAACACCAATTTCATGGTCTCTACGGTTGCGAAGAGATTCTTCGGCGTCAAGCGGGTGATAGCGCGCGTCAACGATCCATCCAACGAAAGCATCTTCAAAGAATTCGACATCGATATCATATCGCCGACGAGACTCACAGCACTGAGAATTCTGCAGGAGTTAGGGGTGCAAGAAGCTTGAAGTTCGTAATCATAGGTGGGCAGAAGATCGCTTATCATCTGGCACGCATGATGATTTCGAAGGGCTATCACGTGTACATAGTGAACAAGGATCCACGTGCATGTGAGAACCTTGCGAAGAGTCTTTCTGCGGTGGTCATCTTGGGCGATGGAAGCAAGAAGAGCGTACTCGATCAGCTCGACCTCAGTAATGAGGATTTGGTCGTGGTGCTGACGAACACGGATCGGGACAACCTCATAATATCGCAAATGGTTCGGCACTACTACGGGGTCGAGCGCATAGTCACTCTCGTAAATGATCCAGAGGACATAGAAATCTTCCATCGACTCGGTGTGAAGGCGGCGGTGAGTCCAACAAACCTGTTGTTGCAAACGATCCAAGGTCTTTTGCTCGTCGATGAGATAGAGGAGTTCTCACCCGTTGAGGAAGGGAGGCTCGTTTTCCTGCGTCTCGAGATACCCGAAACTTCCCCTTCCGCTGGTAGAAAGCTGAAGGACATACCACTACCGCACAACTGTGTCATCGGTGCGATCATAAGGAACAACTTGGTTGTGATACCCCGAGGCGAGACGGAGCTCTTGGCCGAGGACAGGGTCATGATGCTCTGCGAGCCGAATGTTCAGTCCCAAGTGATAAAGTTGCTCGTCGGTGAGTGATATGGGACCTTCTCTGAAAGAATGTCGTGTTGTGTTCCACACTGTGGGTCGGCTCTTGAGATTCTTTTCTTTGATGTTGCTCGTCCCTCTCGTTTGGGTCTTCAGAGAAACAACAATTGGCCTCTGCTTTGTGTCCTTCGTGTTTCCCTCGCTTCTGTCCCTCGCGATCGGTTTGATCCTGAATCGCCTATCGAGAGACAGTAAAGAAGAAGTCATAACTGTCATGGAAGGAGCTGTCATCGTAACTTTTTCTTGGGCAACGGTGATCGTGGTCTCCGCGTTGCCTTACATGATCTATGGGCTTTTGAACTTCTCCCAAGCGATCTTTGAGGCAACGAGTGGATGGACGACGACCGGTCTAACGATGTTTCGAAACGTTGAGAGTCTACCCAAGCCAATCCTGTTCTGGAGAAGCCTCACCCAGTATCTCGGAGGAGCTGGTTTTGCCGTCATCATGATGAGCACGATCATAGGGCCAACGGGTTTGGGTTTTTACCAAGCTGAAGGTCGTGTGGACAACATCGCACCGAACATAAGACATTCCACCAGACTCATAATGACTTACTACCTTCTCTACGCTCTCTTCGGAACGATCGCCTTGAAACTCACAGGTTTGAGTCTGTTCGATGCGTTGAATCATTCCTTCACTGCGCTCGCTACGGGAGGATTCTCAACCAAGAACAACAGCATCGCATCTTTCAACAAATTATCGGTAGAGTTGATACTGATGTTTCTCATGTTCCTTGGAGCCACGGGGTTTGGAATCCACCACGCCTTCTGGAGCAGAGATTGGCACGCTTTGAAGAAGAACAGTGAGCCCAAACAGATGCTGATACTCATTTTCCTCGGCACGGTGAGTGTAGCTTTCGCTGGCGTTGGTAAGGCTTTTTCAACGATGCCGGATGCCTTCAGACACACGGTCTTCCAGATAGTTTCTGCCCTAACTGGAACCGGTTTTTCAACCGTTGATCTGAGATCATGGCTGGTTTTTCCAACAGGATTTTTCGTACTCATAGTCTTCATGTTGCTTGGAGGTTGCATGGACTCAACGTCCGGTGGCATAAAGCAGTATAGGCTGTCCGTACTCATCAAGACGTTCAAGATCTCACTCAAAAGGTTTTTGTTACCCAAGAGTTCCGTCGTGTACGTCGAGATATGGAAAGGTTCGGCAAAAAAGTACCTCGAACCGCAACTGATCAAAGAAGCATTCGTGACGAGTGCGGCGTACATTCTTTCTTACGTTCTGGGAACAGTCATCCTCACACTATTCGGTTATGCCTTTGAGGAAGCCATGTTCGAGTTCGCTTCCGCGCTTGCCGGTGTCGGGCTGTCGTGCGGGATCACGTCAGCGGATATGCCTCTCGGTGCGATGTGGACGCTCACCGTTGGAATGTTCATGGGAAGGCTTGAGTTCCTCGTGGTCGTGTACGCGCTCGCGAAGATCTTTTCGGACTTGTTCAAATCATTTTCGGAACAGGCTTGAGTTCATAGCATCTCTGAGGTACATCGGCCAACCTGCTGTGGGTGAACTGTTCAGCTTGTAAAGGAGTATTCTGTCTTCTGCCATCAAAGCAAGCAGACCCGACTCGGCCAGCTTCGCCTTGCCGGATATCGAAACCGGCAAAGACTCTTCCAAAAGAATAGAACCATCTCTTGCCGAGAGTAAATACAGCTTCTCGCCGGCGGCGATCAGACCAGCTTGTGTCGACAAAATGGTTCTCGCGGAGAGATTCTCTCTCAACCAGATCGTTTTATTGGAGAAATCCAGCGCACAAACGTTTCCTGAGGTGTCACAGAGATACAGAGTTTTGCCGTCGCTGACTGCCTGAGATAATCCCGTTTTCTCGAAAGATCGTGTCCATCTTGTTCTTCCATCTTTGATCTGGATACACCATACCGATTTCTGAGTGACGACAAAAACCAACTCATCCGTCACCACGATCTCTGCTGAGTTTGTAGACTCCGTGATGGATGACCAAACTTCTTTTCCAGAGAAATCCACAAGGTGCAGTATTCCAAGCCAATCCAGAACGAGTATCCCATAATCTTCATGCACTGCAGGTGGACAAACGAACCAACCTGTTAGGCGCACTTTGATCACACCTTCATTCCCTCTTGAATCAAATATGTACAGAGTTCCATCGTCGTCAACAGCGACAAAACCACGTGGGGTTTTCGAGGCGGCCAAAGAGACGTGTGAATTTGTGCTCATCCTGACTATTTTGTCAGTAACCACACATATGTTCTTATCCCAAGATCCCAACACGATGGATCCATCGTCCATAACGAGTGGGGCAGCGGTGAGTATAAACGCTACCTTCGTCGACTGGATCTTGAGGGTGCTTGGATCTACTCTGAGTAAATTGCCATCGAGCGTGGACATGTAAAGCTCCCTGCCGATTGCCAAAGTCGTGCTCAGTTTCTGTGGCAGTTTCACTTCTCC
>JGI24186J35511_1000148_pt1 | contig 27141 bp, 24 predicted proteins | sample YNPBryulayer2012_FD_35511 | JGI IMG/M metagenome (IMG submission 35511) | reverse complement strand
TGGCCTCACGAAGTCTCTCATGTCCGCATGGACGAACTCCACGTTGCCGAAGTTCAAACACAGTTCCTTGGCTTTGTTCAAAAGAAACTTTGAAGCATCAACACCGACCACATTGAAACCAAGCTTCGCGAGTTCGTAACTGTGCCTTCCTGGTCCACAACAAAGATCGAGGACGTTTCCGCTTCGAACATTCGTCAAAGCAAGGATCTTTTCCACCTCTTCTTTCGCCGATTGAAAACGTGCCGCTGGAAACAACCAATCGTACAAGTCTTTCCAAAAATCTTCGTTGGCAAACCAGTCCATCTTCTCAGCCCCTTTCTATCAGATTAATTTGATTCACAATCGAGTCCTTCGTCGCTGGTTTTGATCAAACGTGTGTGCCTCTCCCTTGACAGCCTTCAGAACAGCATGATAGAATAAGTGCCAATAAATTCTGTTTAGGAGGTGAGGTGTGAGTGCGTAGGTTTGTGGTGTTACTCTTGGCTCTTCTCTCTGTGGCCATCTTCGCGGCGAAGTACGGAGCTACAGTGAGGTTTCTCATCGGAGTGGACGTCACCACGTTGCTGCCTGGAAACATCCCAGATTCGATCAGCACAATCGTTGGGATGCACATCTTTGAAGGGCTCGTCGACTATGATGAGAACCTCAAAATCATCCCCGTGCTCGCCGAGAGATGGGAAATCCTCGATAACGGTACCGCCTACGTCTTTCATCTTCGTAAGAACGTCAAGTTCCACGACGGAGCAGATTTCAACGCTCAAGCTGTGAAGAAGAACTTTGACTATCTCTTCTCTGCGAACCTCAGGAACGTTGGAGTTTACAAAGGCATCATCAAGGAAGTTCAAGTGGTGGACGACTACACGGTCAAGATCGTGCTTTTCCAACCGAACTCGGCCTTCCTNTACAGGTTGGCTCAGTCGAGCGGTTGGTTCGTCTCACCGCAGGCCATTGAAAAATTCGGACACGATCCNGCGNTGNTGTCCAAGAACCCTATCGGTACNGGTCCGTTCATGTTCAAGGAGTGGAAGGCCGGAGAGAGCGTCGAACTTGTGAAGAATCCCAACTACTGGCGTCAAGGCTTGCCGTACTTGGACAGGATAATTTTCAGAGTCGTAGCGGAGGACGTCTCGCGCGTGAACCAAGTCAGGGCAGGGGACGCAGACCTCATGTACAATCCTCCACCAGCTCTGCTTGCGGCACTCGAGCAGGACAAAGCACTGCAGATCAAAGTTGTACCGACAGTGCGAACGATCTTCATAGGTTTGAACACCTCAAGACCCCCTCTGAACGATGTGAGGGTCAGACAGGCGCTCAACTACGCCGTGGACAAAGAAAGACTCTGCAAGGTCCTCATGAGGGGCCTCGCAAAGCCATCCGATTCACCGCTTTCGAGCATGACTTTCGGCTATTTCTCAACGGGAGGTTACCCTTACGATCCCAACAAAGCAAAGCAACTGTTGAAAGAAGCCGGTTATGAGAATCTCAAGCTCGAACTCATCACACCGAAAGGAAGATACCTCAACGATTACGAAACCGCGGTGGCCATCCAAGGCATGCTCAAGGAAGTGGGCGTCACGGTGGATGTCAAGCCGATGGAATGGGGAAGCTACGTCAGCAAGATACTTTCAAGAAAACCCGAAGATTGGGATTATCAGATGTTCTTGCTCGGTTGGGCCCCCGGTACTGCGGAAGGTCATCAGGTGTTGTTCCCCCTCTTCCACTCTTCAAACCGTATGGACAGTCCCAACACGACGATGCCTTATAACAACTACTTCTACAGCAACCCGAAGGTCGACGAACTCATACAGAAGATCGGTTTGGAAATCGATGAGAAAAAGCTGTTAGAATACTTCAAGGAAGCACAAAAAATCGTCGTTCAAGATGCTCCTTGGATCTTCCTCTACGAAATGAACATCGCCGCAGTGATGCGCAAGGAATTGCAAGGCGTCAAAATCTATCCCACTGAACGCGTGAACCTGGCAGAAGCTTGGATCGATCGCTGACATCGAGGGTGGCACGTGCCACCCTCATTGAAGGAAGGTGATCAGCCTTGCTCAAGTTCGTCGTCAGAAGACTTCTGCTTCTGATACCTGTCGTCATAGGTGTTTCGATCGTCTCCTTCTCCATCATGCACATGATCCCGGGTGATCCTGCCCGAATCATCGCAGGCGAGGGTGCGACGGTCGAGGACATCATGTCGATACGGATAAAGTACGGTCTGGATAGACCTTTGATCGAACAGTACTTCAGGTTCATGAAAGGAGTCATCACGAACGATCTGAGNTCCATCAGAACAGAGAGGCCCATACTCACCGAATTGCTTCCAAGGTTTGCGAACACGGCTCAACTCGCACTCGTGAGCATAATCATATCTTCCGTGATCGGTGTGACACTTGGTATCGTGTCTGCAGTCAAGAGGAACAGCTGGATCGACACGTTCTCTATGGTCTTCTCACTCGTAGGAGTTTCGATGCCCATCTTTTGGCTCGGAATTCTTCTGATCATTCTCTTCGCCGTCACACTCAGATGGCTTCCATCAGGTGGAAAAGGTGGTGTAGAGCATTTGATACTGCCGGCTTTGACGCTCGGGCTCGCCACCTCGGCGATCATAGCGAGGATGACACGCGCGAGCGTGCTCGAGGTGTTGAACCAAGATTATGTCAGAACCGTGGTGGCTTTCGGCCTGCCAAAGAGAAAGATCATCTACAAATACGTTCTGAGGAACGCGCTGATCCCCGTGGTCACAGTCATAGGTCTTCAGTTCGGCTATCTTTTGGGTGGTGCNGTGCTGACCGAAAGCGTCTTNGGATGGCCTGGTCTTGGAAGGTTTGTGGTCGATTCGATCTTCAGCAGAGACTACATCGCTGTACAAGTTGGAATAATGATGATCGCAACAACCTTTGTGCTCGTGAACTTGCTCGTTGACCTTGTGTACGCACTCATAGATCCAAGGTTGAGGCGAGGTTGATGCGCATGAAGAAGAGAACTTCTTCCTTGATCATACTCAAACGAATGGCGAGGAACAAAGGTGCGATCTTCGGTTTAATCGTTGTTCTTCTAATCGTTTTCGTAGCCATTTTTGCACCCGTCATCGCCCCGANAGATCCTTACAAGCAGGATCTTTTGGCAAGTTTGGAACCACCGTCTTGGAAACATCCCTTCGGCACGGACGTGTTCGGTAGGGACGTGCTGAGCAGGGTGATCTACGGGGCAAGGACCTCGCTCTCCATCTCGTCGCTCGCTGTACTGATAGCCTTCATCCTTGGTGCAACGGTTGGTACGATCGCCGGTTACTTCCATGGCGTGTTGGACGAGGTGTTGATGAGAATCCTCGATGTACTCATGGCCTTTCCAGACATACTCTTGGCCATCGCGATAGTCGCGGCACTCGGTCCTGGGAAGATCAACTTGGTGGTGGCGATCGCGATATATTCCTTTCCACAGTTCGCAAGAGTCATGCGCGCTTCTGCGATGACGATCAAAAATTCCGAGTACATAGAAGCTGCAAAGGCGATAGGTGAGTCCCATCTTTCCACGATGGTGCGATACGTTCTGCCCAACGCGTTGGCACCNTTGCTCGTTCAAGCGACGTTGAGAATGGCGACCGCCGTGCTCACCATCTCAGGCTTGAGCTTCTTGGGGCTCGGGGTGAAACCACCCGAAGCAGAATGGGGCACGGACCTTGCGATGGCGAGGGTGTATCTTGAAATAGCACCGCACTTGGGTATCTTCCCGGGCTTGGCGTTGTTCATAACGGTGCTCGGTTTCAACCTCTTCGGTGACGGTCTGAACGACGCACTGAACCCTCGCTTGAAGGACAGGTGATGAGCATGAAGGAGCTTTTGAGAATAGAGAATTTGAGACTCTACTTCGACACCGAGGAAGGAACTGTCAAGGCTCTGGAAGATGTGAATTTGAGCGTGAAAGAGGGAGAAATCGTTGGTGTCGTGGGTGAAACGGGCAGCGGCAAGTCNATAACCGCCATGAGCATCCTCAAGCTCATACCCACCCCACCTGCGAGGATGCTCTCTGGCAAGATCTGGTTTGACAATCAAGANATAAGCTCTTTCGATGAAGAGAAGATGAGAGAAATTCGTGGTAAAAAGATCGCGATGATATTCCAAGAGCCCATGACCTCGCTGAATCCCACTTTCACCGTTGGAGAGCAACTCTGCGACGTGCTCATGACTCACGAGAAGATTGAGAAGAAACAAGCGATCGAGAAGATACTCGAAGTCTTCAAATTGGTGAGGATGCAGGACCCAGTCGCTCTGCTGGACAAGTATCCGCATCAACTTTCTGGTGGAATGAGACAACGCGTGATGATCGCCATGGCGCTTTTGTGCAATCCCAAACTCTTGATCGCGGACGAAGCGACAACGGCGCTGGATGTCACAATACAAGCACAGATCCTCGGTTTGATCAAAAGGATGAACGAACAACTCAAGCTCAGCGTTCTCATCATCACCCACAACTTCGGCATCGTTGCGCAGATCTGCGATAAGGTCGCGGTCATGTACGCAGGTTACGTCGTGGAGATCGCCGACATAAAGGAGATCTTCGCCCGTCCTCGCCATCCATACACGCGAGGTCTTCTGAGCGCGATACCTCCAATAGACAGAAAAGTTGAAAGGCTCAGGATCATAGAAGGCAGTGTGCCAAACCTTATCGAACCGCCCAGCGGCTGTCGTTTCCATCCCAGATGTGAGAGGTTCGTGCCGGGTGTGTGCGACGCCGAGGCGCCGAAGCTCGTGGGTGATGAACACGTGGTCGCGTGTTTTAACCCGTACAACGGTGGTGGTAGCAAATGAAGCTACTAAAGGTTGAAAGACTGATCAAGGACTTTTCGATCAAGCTGGGATTCTTCGGAGGCAGGCACGTGATAAGACCCATCAACGATGTTTCTTTCGAGATAGCCGAAGGTGAAACTCTCGGCGTTGTGGGAGAGTCCGGTTGTGGGAAGACCACGTTGGGCCGGACGGTCATAAGACTCTACGAACCGAACGGTGGAAAGATCTACTTCGATGGCGTGGACGTCACGAACCTCAAGGAAAGACAGTTCAGGACCTTCAGAAGAAACATGCAGATCGTTTTCCAAGATCCTTTTTCATCTCTCAATCCAAGAATGACAGTCTATGACACGCTCGCAAGACCGTTGCGCATACACAAGGTTGTGCCCAAGTCCGAGGAGAAGGATCTCATCGTTTCAACGCTCGAGAGCGTGGGACTGAAATCAGAACATCTCGGCAGGTTCCCGCACGAATTCTCCGGTGGACAGAGACAGAGGATCGCCATCGCCAGGGCGATAATAACCAAGCCGAAGTTCATCGTCCTCGATGAACCAACCAGCGCACTCGACGTTTCCGTCCAAGCGCAGATAGCAAACCTGTTGAAAGAACTCAAGCAAAGTTTGAAGTTAACATATCTTTTCATCTCACACGATCTTTCTGTCATTCAGTTCTTGAGCGACAGGATCGCCGTGATGTACCTCGGTCAGATCGTGGAGATGGGAACGACAGAGACCGTGATCAGAGAAACGCTCCATCCCTACACGAAACTCCTGTTCAGTTCGATTCCTGTTCCCGATCCAGAAAAAAGAATGAAGTTCTCCATCGATGTCAGCGAGGTACCGTCGCTGGCGAACATCACTAAGGGTTGTCCGTTCTTCGATAGGTGTCCTTCAAGGATGAAAGAATGCAAGGAGTTCAGGCCGAAGTTGGTGAACGTGAAAGAAGACCATTCCGTCGCGTGCTTCTTGTACCACAACGAGATACACCAATGAGCGGCTCGCGCCGCTCTTCTTCACAAAAAAATGGTGCCACGGACCCACCTTCGACAAGCCCAAACCGAGGCATAACTGGGCTTTCGGCTCCAGCCAGGCTCCCCTGCGGCACACGGTGCTACCGCTTATGGCTGCTTCCTTCCGGACCTGACCAGGTTCACGGCGCACCGTTGCACAGGACCCAGCCTTCATCGCCTTCCGCCCAGCCTGTGTCCCGACATGGACCGCCTCCGGTGGGGGTTCGGCCCCGCGTGTGGCGGATTTCGGGTACAGGGGACCGCCAGCCCCCCGCCTACCGTGGCACCAGGGATATTATACACGAGCACTCGGACTTCTCGAACGCTCGGTCGATGAAATTGTATGGTACAATGAGNTCAACAAAACTTTGGGNGNTGAGGCTATGAAGCAAGCGGGTCTGGTGGCGGGTTTGGGATTGCTGTTCTCCTACCTTCTTTCCTTAATACCTNCTGCAGGATGGGTTTTCTCGATCGTCGGATTGGTGTTGTTCCTGGTTGGCGTTCACAAGATCTCACAGTTGACTGGACAAAGAGAAATCTTCAACCTTTTCTTGCTTCCCGTGATCCTCGGCTTCGTTGGTATCACCATAGCTTCCGTCATGGTGATTGGTACGGCGATGCGAGTGATGATGAGTGGCGGATTCAACCTTGCTGCGTTCGGAATCGCGACGATCTTACTGCTGATCGTTTCTGTGGTCTTTTTGATCATCAGCTTGATCTCGTACGTGAAAGCGTACAGGTTGCTCGCACAGGTGACGAACATGAACATCTTCAACACCGTGGCGAATTTGTACAAGTGGGGTGCGATCTTGCTGATCGTGTTCGGTATCGGTGCGATACTCATGTTCGCCGGTGTGATCGTCGCCATGGTGGGCTTCTTCTCGATGGAGGAGAGGACTGCTTCACAGTAGTGAGTTCACGGTATCGTTTGTGTCTGCAACAGCGCGGCCTGTAACATATTGATGGGAACGCTCTCAGGGAAGATTCACACGACGAGATTCATGATCTCGATATGGCCCTCATTTTAATTCGTCGCGAGACGGGCGCTCCCAAATATTCTGATTGAAGATATTTTCCAGATTTGCACCTTGAGAAGCATTCCAACGAAACACTCCAACGGATCAAAAAAGGATATTTGACGATTCAGAGCTTCATCGCCCTCATGTAACCCATCGATGTCGCGTACTGGATCGATCTTGTCCAACCGCTGCAATCGCCTATCACGTGCAAATGCTCCACCACATCGTTGCAGAACTTGTTCGAGTAGAATTTCACCTCAACCGCGTACAGCAAGTTGTCGAAGTACGCGACACCTCTTATCACGCGATCGAGGTTGTCTATGAAGTCCACGAGCGACTCTCGTATCTTCGATGGAAAGACTAAGTTCGCATCTCCCAGTATGAAACTGTCCTCTTTTAGAGTCGGGTGCACCCTTCCGAGTCGCTTCGTTCTTCTGTACTCTTTGAAATCTCCATAGGTCTGTAGGATGACCTTCTCCTTATCGCCAGCGAGGATGTTCGCAAGTTTTGCCAAGTTCTTCCCGTAACCTGTTGGATCCTTGAANGGTTCTGTGAACCTCGTGGTAACGAGAACGGCGAAGTTCGTGTTCTGTGTTTTGTGATGGGTGTCGGAATAACCGTTCACCGTGGTGAAATCTTCGTACTTTTCGAGCGTCACCTTGCCCGCAGGGTTCTGGCAGAACAACCTGCACATGTAACCGGTCCTGGTTTTGTATCTGACCTTCACCTCGTACATATCAAAGAACTCATCCATCACATGGTTCGGAAGCTCGTACCTGACACCGATGTCAACGTAATAGTTCTCCCTGACGAGCTGGGGATACTTCTCCTTGAGACGATCCATCAATCTGTGGCCACTCCTACCGACGGCGATCACCAGTTCGTCGAACACGAACTCACCTTTGTTCGTTACGATCTTGTGCTTTGAGCCGAGTTCGACGTCTTCGACCATTGTATCGAACATGAAGTGTACGTTCTTGAAGGATGAGAAGTGTTCGAACAAACTGTTGTTCGTCTCTTTGAGCACATCCGTTCCCAAATGGAAGAAATAAGCCTTGATCGGTTCAAATCCATGATCGTAAAACTTCCTGTAGGTCTCTTCATCCGCAAACGATTCACCGAACTCTATCTTCTTCCCATCCTTCTCGAAAGATTTGAGATACTCTATCGGATCGATCCTATCCTTCATCGTTGGTCGATAACCTGAATGGCTCAGGTACAACTCGACGATCTTGTACTGCACCTCTAAAGGTATATCGAGTTCGCCACCCATGCCTCTGCTCACGAAGATCTTTCCATCCATCCGCACACCAGAAATGGTGTTGTGCGCGTGATCTTTCCCTCTTTCAAACACCACGATCTCGTAATTGTCGATCTTTTTCGATTCGATCAAACCCTGAAGAAAACCGATCGCCGCCGCTCCAAAGCCCACGATACCCATCTTTTTCATTTCCANGATCCCTCCACTTGCCCAACGATTTCCACATCCATTCAATATACTACAGGGGGCAAGTCTCGCGTGTGTTGATTTAAGACATGCTTTTGCAAGAATCGTGCAACGATTCGGCCTTAGACTTTAACTTGGGTCAAAAGCGAGGGGTGATGGTGCGTTGAAAGAGTTCTACAGGCTCAGCACGGAACAGGTCTGCCGGGAACTTTCTGTTGATCCTCAGAAGGGTCTTTCCAGTGAAGAAGCGAAGAAAAGGTTACAGCAGTACGGTCCAAACGAACTTGCGGAAAAGAAGAAACGCTCGATCTTTCAAATGTTTTTCTCACAGTTCACGGATTTTCTCATCATCATCTTGCTCGTCGCAGCGGGTATTTCCATCGTCGTTGGTGAAGCTGTTGACGCGATACTCATCATGATCATCGTGGTACTCAACGCTACACTGAGCACGATACAAGAAGCCAAGGCGGAAAAGTCTTTACAACTCCTGAAAAAGATGGCTGCGCCTGTNGCGCGTGTCCTCAGAGACGGAATCATACAAACTGTGCCATCGCGCGAATTGGTCCCAGGAGACATTGTCATCTTGGAAGCCGGCAACTACGTTCCCGCCGACGGAAGGTTGATCGAATCGGCGAACCTATCGGTTAGCGAAGCTGCGCTCACTGGAGAGTCTCAACCGGTGGAAAAATCGATCGAAGCGATAGACAAACCAAACCTGCCCATAGGTGATCGAACGAACATGGTTTACTCTGGCACCATCGTCAGCAGGGGTCGTGGTAGAGCGATCGTGACCGCCACGGGAAACGAGACCGAAATCGGAAAGATAGCCAAGATGCTCACTGAGATGGAGGAAGAAGAAACCCCACTGCAGAGGAACCTCGAAAAGCTTGGAAAACAGATCGGCATGATCATACTCGCGATATGCGCGGTCGTTTTCATTGTGGGCATTTTGGAAGGTAAGCCCATCCTCGAGATGTTCCTCACTGCAGTCAGTCTCGCCGTCGCAGCGGTTCCAGAAGGTTTGCCTGCGGTCGTGACGATCGTGCTCGCCTTAGGCGTGTACAACATGGTGAAGAAGCACGCAATCGTGCGAAAGTTACAGGCCGTTGAAGCTCTCGGCTCTGTGAACGTGATCTGCTCGGACAAAACTGGCACGCTCACCAAGAACGAGATGACGGTGGTGAGGTATTATCTGCACCCAGAACACTGGTTGAAACACGAAACTTCCAGCCAGATCCTTGATGTCTTGAAGGAGCGCTTGTCGCCGCAACGTTGTGCAACGATGCGTTCGTAGCGTTCAAAGACAACAGCAGAGCAACGTCCGGAGATCCCACCGAAATCGCCCTCGCCCTCGCCGCGTGGGACTTCGGTTTGAAAAAGCCAGAATTGGAAGAAAAGATGCCGCGCGTCCATGAAATACCTTTCGATTCCGACAGAAAGATGATGACGACCGTCCACAGGAAAGACCACACTTTCGTTTCTTACACGAAGGGTGCTCCCGATGTCGTGCTCGCAAGATGCACGAAATACGTCTCAGCTTCGGGCGAAGTGAAAGAAATGAGCGAGAAGGACAGAGAACAGATCCTGCAGGTTAACCAGCAAATGGCTCAGGATGGTCTGCGAGTCCTCGCGGTGGCTTACAAGAACGTGAAAGAAGGCCACTACGAAGATCTCGAGGAAGATATGGTGTTTCTCGCACTCATCGGCATGATAGATCCTCCCAGACCCGAGGTGAAAGATGCCCTCGAAAAGTGCAGAACCGCTGGGATAAAGGTGATCATGATCACGGGCGATCACAAAGCAACCGCACAGACGATAGCGAAAGAGTTGGGAATAATTGATTCTGAAGGTAAAACACTCACCGGCGGCGAACTTTTGAATATGGATATCGACGAGTTGGTGAAGGTCGTGGAAGAGGTGAAGGTTTACGCGAGGGTCTCGCCGAGCGATAAACTGAAGATCGTGGAGGCACTCAAGAAGAAAGGTAAAATCGTGGCGATGACTGGGGACGGTGTGAACGACGCACCAGCTTTGAAGAGGGCGGACATAGGTGTTGCGATGGGCATCACAGGAACGGATGTTTCGAAAGATGCGGCGGACATGGTGCTCACCGACGACAACTTTGCAAGCATCGTGGCTGCCGTTGAAGAGGGAAGAAAGATCTTCGACAACATCAGAAAAGTTGTCTACTATCTTCTCTCGTGCAACATCAGCGAGGTAGCGACGATATTCATCTCGATCCTGCTCAGATTGCCTCTACCCCTGATTCCGGTGCAGATACTCTGGATGAACTTGGTCACCGATGGACTGCCCGCGTTGGCACTCGGTGTGGAACCTGCAGAGCCTGACGTGATGAACAGGCCACCGAGGGATCCGAAGGAAGGTATCATGAGCAAGGACGTGATGAAGAAAATATTCATCGGCGGTCTGTTGCTCTCGATATCGACACTCTTCGTCTACGGTTGGGCCCTGATGGAACACGATGAGATAAGACTGCTCAGAACGATGGTCTTCTTCACCTTGTGTACGGGCCAACTGTTCCACGCGTTCAACTCGAAATCTTTGAAACATTCTCTCCTAAAGGTTGGCATAAGGAACAATCCGCGCTTGCTTCTGGCGTGCGCTGTATCCTTCCTGCTCCTGCTTGCGGTCATATACCTTCCAGGTCTGCAGGACGTCTTCGGTACCACAACGCTCGCAGGTCATCAACTGTTGGTCAGCTTCCTGGCAGCCTTCATGATCGTTCCGCTGTTCGAACTTGTCAAGTGGTTCGACAGGAGAAAGGCTTGAGCCTTCGACCCGGTCGCGAGACCGGGTCTTTTCTTTATCAGAGGATAACCCCATCGTCGTGTAGAAATACTTAAATGGTGAGGGCATGAAAGGACTCGTTCTTGCGGTCGTGTTCCTTTTGATATTCACAGTCTACTGTTTTGCGAACGAGATGCTCATCGAGGCGATAGAAAAGTTCGCCAGAGAAAACTTTGGCTCAGAAGCAACGATCGTTTCTCTGCAGATCAAGAGTTCCCCGAGTTCTTTTGACAAGATCCAGCTGACTTCACACAGCCGTTCGAAAAGCTTTTTCAGTTTCCTGTTCAAAGCTTATCAAGAAGAAAAGTTCTGTGGTTATGTGCGCGTTGAATGTGAGCTCGCAGTCTTTGCCGATGTTCTGGTCGTGAACAGAACAGTCAGATCCAACGAAGTCTTGAGCGAAAACGATGTGACGTTTCAGAGGGTGAACCTCTTGGCCCTGAACGTGGAACTTTGCACGGATCTCAATCAAGTCGTCGGAAAGATCGCTCGAAAGATGTTCAGACAGAACGAACCTTTGGACGCGAGGTACTTGGCGAAACCACCGGATGTGAGAGCNGGTCAGTTGTTGACAGCCAGAGTGACTATTGGTCCGATCGTTGTGACGGCGCAGGTGCGCGCCATGCGTGACGGTTACATAGGCGAAAGGATTTCCGTCAGGAACGTTTCAAGTGGTGTACTCATAGAAGGTTTGCTCCAAGAGGATCTGACCGTTTTAGTGACTGGAGGTTGATAACATGAGAAGGTTTCTTTTGCTCACTCTGATGATGCTCACAACGATCTTCTTTTCAACGTCTTTGTGGAACAGTTCCACCAACACGCAGTTCAGATACATCATCTCTGACAGGAAGGCGAGTCGCNTGGGAGACATCGTCACGATCGTGGTGCGTGAAAATCCACAGTTCAGCACTTCGCTCAGCACCGAATCTTTGGAGAAAGCTTTGATGAACCTGATCACAGGCACGGTGAAAGGCATCACGAACTTCGACTTGTCCAAGTTCATACCCATAAACAACAACACGAACATCGATAAGAGTGCGAAGACTTCCNCCAACGTCGTGATGACCATGTCCGCCGTCGTGGTCGCCATAGAGAACGGCAATCTCGTCATCGAAGGAAGCAGACAGCTCAAGGTGGGCAACCAACTCAGTGAAGTGATGATAAGAGGGACCGTCAGGCCCGACGACATCGCCGCGAACAACACCGTTGACTCTTCGAAGATCGCAAACTGCCAGATTTGGGTCAACGGACAGCTCGTCTTCAGGCAAAAGCCCAATGAACAATCTTGGCTCGACACGTTTCTCTCCGCCATCGCAAGGTTTCTGTTGTGAGGTGGTGNGCGTGAAGAAGATCTTCTTTGTCGTGTTGTTGACCTCGATCAGCATGGTCTTCGCCACCGCGAGGATCAAGGATATCGCGAACTTCAGAGGTGTGAGAGACAACCAGCTGTTTGGCATAGGCATCGTCGTGGGATTGAACGGCACGGGCGATTCGGGCAAGATAAGTTCTACCGTACTCAGCAACATAGCAAAAACGCTCGGTGTGACGATGAACCCTGAGGACATCAAGGCGAGGAACAGTGCGATGGTGATGGTCGTTGCCGACATTCCCGCGTTCTTCAAAGAGGGCATGAGGCTCGATGTTGTGGTGGNATCCATAGGGGATGCGAAATCGCTGGAGGGTGGTATTCTGCTACAAACACCTCTGTTCGGGGCAGACGGTAATGTTTATGCCGTGGCTCAAGGAAGTGTCAGCTTGGGTGGAGCGGAGGTCAAGGTCTCGGCGAATTTGCAATCGAAGTACAAGGTCGTGGGGTTCATACCATCTGGTGCCATCGTGGAACGCGAGATACCTTTCGAGTTCGCTCAGTCCAACTCGGTGACATTGCAACTGAAACGGCCTGACTTCACGACCGCCGCGAGGGTGGCACAGGCGATAAACACCACTTTTGAAAGGAGAATAGCGAAGGCGATCGATGCTTCGACGATAAANATAGNNGTACCTTCTGCGTTCGAAGACGACGTGATATCCTTCCTCGCGCTCGTTGAAGAAATCGAAGTCTCAGTGGACATGCCCGCACGGGTGGTCGTGAACGAAAAGACGGGCACGGTGGTGTTCGGGGGGAACATAAAGATCCTCGATTTCACACTCTCTTATGGGGTTTTCAACGTGACGATCAAAAACGGAAAGCTCTCGGAACAGCAAACGGAAGCCACGGTGGGCGCACTGGTTTCCGCACTCAAGAGTCTTGGTGCCACACCGCAGGACATCATCGCGATACTTCAATCCATGCACAAAGCTGGTGTACTACTCGCCGACTTGGTGGTGATGTGAATGATACACGCAGTCTCCTCGATCAAAAGTTCCGACAAACTCTGGAACGCATGTGCCGATTTCACCGCAACGATCTTTTACGATGTTCTCAAGAAGATGTACGAGTCCATACCGAAATCGAATCTGTTCAGAAGAACGCTCGCGGAGAACTGGTTCATGAACATGACCCTGTACGAATATTCCAGGCAGGCGGCAAGACACGAACTCTCTTCCCTGACGAACATGATCTACGAAGCTTTGGCAAAGAAGGCTTACGGTAAAACTTCAACTTAGGATGCGCTTTGCGGTCTCGGTGAGCTCGAACTCCAAAAGTTTCGAAACCAACTCGTCCAGATCACCGTCTAAGATCTCCTTGAGTCTGTAACTGGTGTAATCGATCCTGTGGTCGGTCACGCGGTTCTGCGGAAAGTTGTAGGTCCGAATCTTTTCGCTCCTCTCAGCTGTCTTTATTTGGCTCTTCCTCTGTTGTGAGATCTCCTGCATGAGTTCCTCTTGTTTCAGCTGAAAGAGTTTGGACCTGAGTATGGCGAGGGCCTTCTCTCTGTTTTGATGTTGCGATCTTTCACTCTGACAGCTCACGGTGATACCCGTTGGTAGGTGCGTCACCCTCACGGCAGACTCGGTCTTGTTCACGTACTGACCTCCGTGGCCTGAAGCTTTNAAGGTGTCGATCTGTAGCTCCTTCGGGTCTATCTGGACNTCCACGGGCGTGACCTCGGGCAGTATCGCCACGGTGGCGGTGGAAGTGTGTATTCTGCCGGAAGATTCAGTGACTGGGATTCTCTGAACCCTGTGCACGCCGCTTTCCCATTTCAGATGCTTGTAAACAGATTTACCCCTGATGAACACCACCACTTCTTTGAACCCACCAAGGCCCGTGTCGTGGAAATCGGCAAGTTCCACTTGCCAACCTTTGCGTTCCGCATAACGCGTGTACATCCTGTACAGATCCGCGGCGAACAGTGCAGCCTCTTCTCCTCCTGTGCCAGCCCTTATTTCCATGATGATGCTGTCGTAGTCCTTGCTCGGAAGTAACAGCGAGATCAACTGGGATAGTTTCTCTTCTTGTTCCTGTTTCGTCTTAACGAGTTCTTTCTCTGCCGAAGGATCCTCCAGAACGATCTGTTGCCAGAACTCGACGTCCTTTTCGAGTTCTTCAAGCTCCTCGTGCAACTGAACGATCTCTTCAAGTTTTGAATACTCCATCGACAATCTCTTCATCTCTTCAACGTCGATGTTGGCTCTCGCGAGATCGATCTGCAGTTTGTGAAGTCTTTCCTTCGCCTTCTCAACGAGAGATCTGACCAACTCTTTCATCCTATCTTTCTCCTCATTTCATCTGGATTGCGACAGTACTCGTAAAGCTGGTTTTTGTCTATCAGACCTGAGAAGTAAGCCTTCAACAAGGCATCGTCGAAGAGGATCATACCCTGCTTGGCGCTCGCCTGCATGATCGACTCTATTTGGTGCAACTTGTTCTCCCTGATCAAGTTCTTCACCGCCGTCGTTCCAACAAGTATTTCCAGCACTGGCACGACACCTTTACCCGAAGCGTGCCTCAGCAACCTTTGGTAGACAATCGCGATGAGCGTGTTCGCCACTTGAAGCGCTATTTGTTTCTGCTGATGCGCTGGAAACACGTCTATGATCCTTTCCGGCGCACTCGCCGCACTGTTGGTGTGTATCGTGCTCAAAACCAGATGTCCTGTCTCTGCAGCGGTGAGCGCCAGAGCCATGGTCTCTAAATCTCTCATTTCACCGACGAGTATGACGTCTGGATCTTGCCTCAAGGCGTACTTGAGTCCGTCGTAGAAACTGTCCGTGTCTTGACCGAGCTCTCTTTGGTGGACGATCGATCTCTTGTTGGTGAAAACGTATTCGATGGGATCTTCGATGGTGATGATGTGGTAAGGGAAGTTCTCGTTGATGTAATCTATCATCGCAGCCAACGTCGTGGATTTACCGCTGCCGGTGGGCCCAGCGACGAGGATCAATCCCGAGTCTCTGTTGGCGAAGTCTTTGAGTATCTCAGGCAAACCCAGCTCGCTGAAGGTCCTTATCCTGCTGGTGATCAACCTCAGTGCGAGGGCAGGGTTTCTCCTCTCGTGGTAAAGATTGCCTCTGACCCTTATTTTGTCTCCCACGGAAAAGGCGAAATCCACTTCTTTCTTGTCTTCGCTTCTTGTGATGTTCAACTGCTCGAAAATCTTCTGAACAGCATCGAGCAGATCCTTGGCGCTGACAGGAGGATACTGTTTTTGAACCACGAGTATCCCGTCGATCCTGTAGATCGGTGGAACCCCAACCGACAGATGAACGTCCGAAGCCCCCTTCGTGAAGGCTTCGGACACCAAGGCATGAATGTCTATCATTCTCTTTCACCCTCGAGCACCGAAACGCACCTCGGACAGATGTTTGGGAAACGACCGTCGGAATTGGTCAACGGATGGTACTTCCAGCATCTATCACACTTCTGCCCTTCAGCTTTGCTCACCAAAACTTGTATCCTCTCTTCTCCCTTTTCCAGCTGAAGCTGAGACACTATGAAGATCTCTTCGAGCACATCTCTGTATTCCTGCAGTAATGAAAAGAGNTTCTCATCATTGATTTTCAGCGTGAGCTTTGCGTCCAAGGAATGGCCTACCAAGTTGGCTTGCCTTGCGTCCTCGAGAGACTTCAGCGCCACATCCCTGACCTCGAACAGTCTTTCGAAGTCCTCCATCAGTTTTTCGTCGACCCAATCCTTCCTGTACTCGGGCCAGCTTTCAGCATGGATCGTTTCGAACCTTCTGTCTTCCGCGCACAGATGAGAGTAAGCCTCTTCGCACGTGAAGGTGAGGATGGGTGAGAGCATTATCAAGAGAGATCTGAGAATCTCTCTGATCACCGTCTGAGCAGACCTTCTCTTCAGAGAGTTCTTTCCCTCGACGTACAGCCTATCCTTCACGATGTCCAAATACACCGCGCTCAGTTCAACGGAACAATATTTCACCAGAGTGTTGTAGACTTTCGATATCTCGTAGCTTTCGTAGCCTTCCGTGATAGCCTTGATTGTCTGCTGCAGTCTTCCCAGTGCCCACTTGTCGACGGGCAAGAGTTTCTCGTAAGGGACNGTGTCCTTCGGAGTGAAATCGTAAAGGTTTCCCAAAAGGTATCTGATCGTGTTCCGAATCTTCTTGTAAACCTCCACTTGCTGCATGAGTATGTTGTAGCTTATGCGTATATCGTTGAAATAATCGCTGCTCGCGAGCCAGAGCCTCAAGACGTCCGCACCGTACTTCGANCAAACCTCCAANGGATCGACCACGTTTCCCAAAGACTTGCTCATCTTCTTTCCTTCCTCATCCTTGATGAACCCGTGGGTCAAAACCGTCCTGTACGGTGGCCGGCCATGCTTGACAACGGACAGCACCAGCGATGAGTTGAACCAACCTCTGTGCTGATCGCTCCCTTCCAGATACATGTCCGCAGGGAAGGTGAGTTCAGGCCTCGCGTTGAGCACGGCTTCGAAAGACGCTCCGGAGTCTATCCACACGTCCAGAGTATCGTAGGTTTTCTCCAGATCCCTCGAACCACAGTTCTTGCAAGCGTAGCCATCCGGCAAAAGTTCCTTTTCACCCAATTCAAACCAAGCGTTGGTACCTTTCTGCCTAACGATGCCTGCGAAGTGTTCGATGAGTCCTCCGTCCAGGTTCACATGACCGCAAGATTTGCACCTGAACGCGGGGATCGGAATGCCCCACACTCTCTGTCTGGAGATGCACCAATCAGGTCTTTCTTCGATCATCGCCGCTATCCTGTTCTTACCCCAATCGGGGATCCATTCGACATGTTGATCTGTTCCAAAAGCTTCTTTCTCAGATCGTTCTTGTCGATGGAGATGAACCACTGCTCGGTCGCCCTGAATATGACGGGATTCTTGCATCTCCAGCAGTGAGGATAAGAATGCGTTATCGTCGAAGCGTGCAGGAGCACACCCAAGTTTTTCAGATCTTCCATAATCAGCTTGTTCGCGTCGAACACGTTCAAGCCTCTGTACTTGCCAGCTTCATTCGTGAAACGGCCCTTTTCGTCGACGGGCGAAAGCACGTCGAGCTTGTATATCTTGTATCCGTACTCGTAGTCCTCCTCACCGTGACCAGGGAGCCACATGAACACAACCTGTGCCAGTTTCCATGTCGACGAAATCGGCAAGTATTATTCTTGAATCCCTCTGGGACAATGGACTGATCGCGGTTCTACCTTCCAACGAACGACCACTGAACTTTTCAAGGACCGAATAGTGCTTTAGACCGATCTCACTCGCGAACTGCTCGAACAACCTTTCGGCGACGATCCAAACTTCTGAATCGACCTTCAACCTCACGTAGGTCTCCTCAGGATGCACCGCAATAGCTGTGTTGGCTGGCAAGGTCCACGGTGTGGTCGTCCAAATGACGATGTACTCGTNGCTGTCCTTCATCTTGAACTTGACGTAGATGGACGGAGAAACATGATCGTGGTATTCTATCTCCGCCTGGGCGAGTGCGGTACCACACGTGAAACACCAAAGGACGGGTTTTTTCTCTCTGTAAACGTAACCATCTTCTACAAACTTCTGAAGCACGGTGTAGACCCTGTATTCGTATTCGGGATCGAGCGTGGCGTAGTAGTTCTCCCAATCGCCGATCACTCCGAGTCTTTGGAACTGACGTTTCTGGATCTCTATTTGCTCTCTGGCGAACTTCTCACACTCCTGCCTGATCTCTTGCGGTGTCATCTTCTCGACCTTTTCCTTGAGCATGCTCGTGACGCGATGCTCGATGGGCAAGCCGTGCGTGTCCCAGCCCGGCACGTAAGGGGTTCGAAATCCCCTCAGAGTTTTGTACCTGATCACAATGTCTTTCAAGATCTTGTTCATCGCTGTGCCCATGTGTATCGCACCGTTCGCGTACGGAGGCCCATCGTGCAAAACGAACGTGGGACGATTCTCCCGCGTTCTGAGGATGTACCTGTGAATGTCGATCCTCTTCCAACGTTCGAGAATCTGCGGTTCTTTCTCCACCAAGTTCGCTCGCATCGGAAACGCGGTGTTCGGTAGGTTCAGAGTCTTTCCGTAATCCAAAATCGACACCTCCTCACAGCTTCAAGAGCTCTTCGATCGTTCGCTTCAGTTCCGTCAGATCGGCCGACTTGACAACGTAAGCATCGGCCGCCCACGAGGACAGATCGTATTTGTAGTGCGAATAGGCTGTCAGCAGAATTATCTTCAACCCAGGTTTTTGCTTTCTCAACTCACCGGCCACCTCTAAGCCGTTCTTCCCAGGCATCTCGATGTCCAACACCACCAGATCGAACGGCTCTTTCTCGCACTTCTGAAGGCACTCCTCCGCGTTCATCGCGGTTTTTACATCGTATCCTTCATCTGCGAGTTCTTCACTCAGCAGAAACCTTATGTTTTCCTCGTCGTCCACCACGAGTATCTTAGCCTTGGACATTCTTTTTTCCTCCCTTCATGGGAATTTCGAAATAAAACTCCATGCCGTTGCTCTTCGGCTCGGCCCAGATTCTACCACCGTGTTCGTCCTCAACGATCTTCTTGCATATGGGTAGTCCCAAACCCGTACCCTGCGTCTTGGTCGTGTAGAACGGAGTGAAGATCTTCTTCAACTCTTTATCGGAAAGAGGCTCGCCCGTGTTGAAAACCGATACGACCAACTTGTCGGCCTCTTGGAAAGATCTGATCAAGATCCTACCGTTGGGAGGCGAAGCCTCCATAGCGTTCTGAACGAGGTTTATGAGAACTCTCTTCAGCTTCGTTCTATCTGCAACGACCTTCGCCGTGTTGGAAAGCTTTGTCTCTATTATAACATTCGCTTTCTTCGCCTTCTCTTGCATGATGTAAACGACCTCTTCTATCAACTCGTTCATGTCGAACTCGGTGAATTCCAAAATGGACTTCGATTTACTGAACTCCAGAATTTCCGTGACGATCCTCTCGAGATTCTCAACCTCTTTGGATATGACGTCCAGGTACTTCTCGATTGTTTGAGGATTCGAGAGGTTCTTCTTCGCTCGGTTGATGAACCCACCGATCACCGTGATGGGGTTCCTGAGTTCGTGTGCCACACGCGCCGCAACTTCCCCCAGCAACATGAGCTTTTCTCTTTCCTTCTGCTCTTGCTCCATCCTGACCTTTTGTGTAACGTCTTCGAGCGTGACGATCACACCGGTGATGGATTCGTTCATCGGATCCCAGAGCGGAGAGTACTTGACGTTCAGAAAGATTTCCCCCTGCGGAGCTTCTATGCGGTACTTGGAAAGCTCGAAGGTTTCGCGTTTCTCTTGAACCGTCATGGCAACCTCGAAGATATCTTGGAACACCGCTCCAAGTTCGAAATAGTGTTCGCCAGCGATCCTCTCTTGAGGCAATCCGACGATGTTCGAGAACATCCTGTTGCACTGAAGGATGCGCCCGTTTCTGTCGACGACCGCGATACCCGTCGAGAGATTCTGAAGGATGTTCTCCGTGAACCTGTGAAGGTAATCTATCACGTTCTTCTGTTTCTCCAAGCTCTCGGTTTTCTTCCTCAGCTCTTCGTAGTTCATCACGTTCTCTATGGCGAGTCCCGCGCTGTCGACGACTATCCTAAGAACCTCGACGTCTACCTCGCCGATGGGCTTCTTCGTGAACTTGTTGTCCAGCACCACGACACCTATCGTATCCCAGCGACCAACGAGGGGTAATACGAGAAATTCGTCCACATTCAACAAACTCACCAGATCCTGCGCTGAAGGTCCAAAACTCTCCAAGAGCGATGGTGTCACGTGGATTATCCTTCTTCTCAGCACGACTCTCTCGAGAATCGGATGGTCCTTGTAGTGGAACATCCTTCCCTCTATGCGATCGGTGAGACCTCCCTTCACATCGAGCATCAGTGCCTCTTCACGCAGGTACTGTGCAAAATCTCCGTAACTCATGGCACGCCTTTCAGCTTCTTTCCAGATCTCTTCGATGTTTTCTCCCTCTTGTGGCCCCAACCACATCTTGCCCACGAGCGTGTCCGTCTTCCTGTCTCGGATCAACAACAGCGCCCTGTTGAACGCGAAACCTCTTCCCGACGTGAGCCCGAGCAACAGTATCTTGTACACGTTCACCAGATCGTAGCTTGCCCTCATCGCGTTGCTGAGGCTGTGCACCAGGTCCATCTTCCTGAGATACTCCTGTTGCTGTTGAATCAATCTCTCGTACTCTTTCGTGCTCAACGTCAAACGTTCTATCTGTTCTCTGAGGCTCTGCTGGTACTCGACGCGGGTGTGCGCAAGGCTGTACCTCTTCACCATGTCGTTGAGCGTCGCCAGATCGAGTTCGTCGAAACTGTACCTGCTGCGATAGCCAGTTGGTGCGATCTTGTTCACGGCGACGACTATGCCCAGGACAGTCTCAGCGAGTCTCGCAGCGCACGCGATCGCCGACTTCACCTTGATGCCCAGAAAGTCGAGCTGTGTCTTGGTTATCAAGATGCCTCGCTCCGACTTCTCCAGTTTCGTCACGAGACTATGGCTGGCGGGCAACTTTTCGTAGATCAGCTGACCCTTGTCTATACCGTCGGCATCCTTGAAGACGTAACCTTCTCTGTCCTTCACCAAGTACAGCACAGCTTCCGCGTTCAGCGCCCTCCGCATGACAGACAGTGTGCCTTTCAACAGCGAGTCTGGATCGCCACAACTGTGGAACACGTCGGTCAACTCGCTGAGCAAGCCGTATTTTTTCACCGCCTCTTGCATGGAAACGATCTTTTCAGCGATCCACAACGTTTTCGAAAGTTCTTCCAACAGATTCTGTAAAACTTCCACTCTCTTCGCTTCCTTCAGTACGACCGCACCTATGATGTTCTTATCGTGCTCGAGGAGAAAGCATCTTTGCAACTTCTCAAGCTCATCTTTGTCGAACTTTTCCTGACCAACCCTTTCTTGTCCGTGAGTTGAACCCACCAATCTGAACTGCGATTTGTAGTCCTCGAAGAGGAACACATCGCACGCTTCTGCTTGAACCTCTTCACAGAGCAGATGTGCCAGTTTGTCCATCGCGTGACTTTCGTAGCCTGATTGGAGAAATTCCATGACTAAATCGAAGAACCTCAAAGTCCCAACCTCCTGAAAAGCGCTTCGGCATGCTCGACATGCGAGCCTGCCCAATACACCCTGCCACACGCAGGGCACGAATAGAATTCGTCCTGTGTCTGTTGAACGTACAGCGGNACTTTCATCTTTATTTCATCCTCGCTCGCCTTGACGAGTTCAACGTTGCACAGGCTACACCTGCTCATGCGCCTTGAATTCTTCAGATCCATCTTCTTCGAAAGCTCCATTAGTTGTTCACGCCAATCGTCCGAAGAGACGTAGTAGCAACGTACGCCTCTTTCCACGGCCTTCCTGAGCAGGCCTCTGTCCCTCGTTATCAAGACACGATTCGTTTCTTTACAGAATTCGAGTATGTCTTCTTCGTCCATATCTGAAGCGTAAGCCGTATCGAAACCGAGCAATCTGAGTTTCTTGGNCAACTTCCCGAGCATCCTGTCGGCGAAAAACATTCCAACCACCATCAAAAACATTCTACAACAACAAAAGCCCTCCGTGTGGAGGGCACAGTTTCCAAAGATTCACCTCAAACAAACTTCTTGAGGAACTGTAGACCCATGAGCAAACCTTTCTTCGATTTGTCCAAACTTCCCGCCCAGATGGGATCTTCGTGCTCTATGCTGATCACAAAATCGTATCCAACCTTTTTGAGGTTCAGTATGAAGCTGGACCAGTCTATCTCGCCGAGGCCCGGCATCCTGTAGATCCACCAACTCTTGCCGTGCGCGTTGGTTCCAAAGTGCCCGAAGATGCTCTGTTCGTGCAGCATGTTCCTTTTGATTTCCACGTCCTTCGCGTGCACGTGGAAGATCCTTTCTGCGAACTCTTCCACCACCCTCAGATAATCCACGCCCAACCAGTAAAGGTGAGACGGATCGAGGTTCAGTCCGAAGGAACTTGGGGTGATCCTGAATATTTCTCTCCAAAGTTCTGGTGAATAGAAGATGTTTCCTATCTTCTCTTCGGCNTGCCAACCGACCATCGGGCAGTTCTCTATCATGAGCTTGACGTTCTTGCCTTCGGCGTAAGCTATCAACGGTTTGAAAACCTTTTCGAACTCCTTCAAATTCTCCTCAACGCTTTTAGTGATGTCCCTTCCTANGAAGGTTCCAACGAGTTCCACACCGAGCAAGTTCGCCGCATCGATGACCTTTTTCAGATGCTCGTTTATCGCCTTTCTCTTCTCAAGGTTCGCATCGAGATTGTTGTCGTAGTAAGCCAAAGAAGAGATGATCAAATTGTGCTTTTCCAAAAGCGTCTTGATCCTTTCAGCCTGTTTCTCGTCGAACTTGTCCACATCGATCGTGGTTGAAGAAAAATCCCTCTCGTTCACCAAGGGCCAAGCGGCCACTTCCAAAGCTTCGAACCCCACGCTTCCAGCCCATTCAATGATCTCTTCGAACTTCGTGTTACCCAACGCGACCGTTAAAAATCCAATCTTCATCTGAACACCTCCAGCAAAGAGGCGGGCGTCTGCCCGCCTCAGCTTTTCAGAACACTGAGTCTGGGAAGTAGTAATCCTTGGCGTTCTGCCTCGTCACAGTTTCGGTGGAGAGTATGATCTTCCTCGGAATACCCTTCTGGTAGAAACCGTTCAGAGATTGACCCTTGAGACCCATGACGGCGAGGTTTATCGCCGTTGCGATCATGTTGGGTGGGTATGTGAAGTTCACTTCAATGAGTGGATGACCGTCCATGATCATCTTGACGATGTTCTTCTCGCAAGCTCCACCCACCAAGACGATGTTCTTGTCTCTTCCAGCCTGTCTGAGGGCGATCAACACTCCATGTAGCATGTCATCGTCCCCTGTCCAGACCGCATCGATCTGCGGGAACTTGGTGAGCAGAGTCTGCATGACTTCGAACGCCTTCTCTCTGGACCAATAGCCTGGCTGTTCCGCAATGATTTTCAAATCTGGATAAGGCGCTATGGCGTCCTTGAAGGCTTTGACCCTTTCATCGTCGATCGTACTCGGGATACCCCTGATCACGACGACGTTGCCTTTACCCTTCAACTTCTCAGCGATGTACTTTCCAGCGAGATAGCCGTACATGTAGTTGTCGCCAGCGATGTAGACGTTGTACTCTTCGGAGTTGATACCCCTATCGACTATGACCGTGTACACACCCTGTCTGAAGGCCTGAACACAGATGGGTGTGAGTGGGGCAGACTCGTACGGGTTGATGACCAGTGCGTTGATGTCGCGTGCGAGCAAGGCTTGTACTTGGGCGATCTGCTCGCTCGGTTCCCTGGCGGTCACCAAGTAGAACTCCACATCCGGATCGTTCTGGTACTGCTTGATCGCGTACTGTGCCCACCAGACCATACCTGCGGTCCAACCGTGGTCCGCTGCCGGGATCGCGACTCCGATCTTGTACTTCGCTGCGAAGCCCACCAGCGTTAGGACCAGTACCAACGCAACCAACAGCTTTTTCATACCAAAACCTGCCTCTCTTTGCCCCAAAGGGGCGATCATTTTCTCAGATTTTGCAACAACACCGCCGCGATGATGATCAAACCCTTGACCATACCCTGCAGATACACCGCCACGTTCAACATCACCAACATGTTGTTGACGACTCCGAGTATCAAGGCGCCGAAGAAAGTCCCGAAGATGGTGCCTTTACCACCGCTCAGACTCGTTCCACCGATGACGGCAGCTGCGATCGCGTCGAGCTCGAAACCAGAACCTGTGGACGAAGAACTGACGGAAGCCATCATGGAGGACAACAGGATGGCCGATGTGGCCACAGAAACGCCACTGATGATGTACGTGATCGTTCTGATCGTATCCACCTTTATTGCAGAATACACTGCGGCGGTCTCGTTCGCCCCGACGGCATAGACGTACCTACCGAATCTGGTTTTGTCCAGAACGATGTACGCCAGAACCGCGTAAGCTATGAACACGATCATTGGCAGAGGCAAACCTGCGACAAATTTCATTCCGAAGCTCGAAAAGGTGCGAGAAAAGCTCATGTAGACTCCACCATTTGCAAAGTTCAGCACCAAGGATCTGTATATCGCCATGCCACCGAGTGTTGTGATGAACGCTGGAATCTTTCCTTTCGTGGTCAAAATTCCCATGCCCAGACCAAGCAACGAGGCAAGAGCGTAGGTGAGCAGGATCGAAACCAACGTTGGTCCAACACCGTTGCCCAACTTGTTGCTCGTGGTGATGGCGAAGGCTCCCAAGAGCGCGAGCATGGAACCGACCGACAGATCTATCCCACCGGCGATCATGACGAAGGTGATGCCTATCGCGATGATCCCAACGTAGGAAGTCTGCCAGAAGATGTTCAGAATGTTCCTCGGTTTCAAGAAAGCAGGTGTGACGATCCCTGAAAAGATCATCAATCCAATCAAAACGAGAACGATCATGTACTTGCCAAGAAAGTTTCTAAACTTGATACGCACCGACCTCCTTTACACCCGTCGCGTGGTAGATGAGCTCCTTCTCGTTCAGATCTTCCCCTTTCACCTCTGCCACGATCCGTCCGTTGCGCATGATCAACACCCTGTTACAGAGGCCTATCACCTCTGGCAAGTCCGAAGAAACNACGACGAAACTGCATCCGAGTTCATTTATCATCTGGTGCATGATCTGGTAGATCTGATGTCTCGCGTTCACATCGACTCCACGTGTCGGCTCGTCGAAGAGGAAGATCTTCGCTCCCGTTTCCACCAGCTTGGATATCACCACCTTCTGTTGGTTTCCGCCACTGAGCGTGCCCACCGTTTGCCAAGGACTTCTCACCTTGATATCGAATTTCTTTTCGTAGCTTTTGAACGTGTCTACTTCCTTCCTCACGCGCATCAAGAGCTTAGAGAATTTCTCCAAGGACATCATGGTCGTGTTCTTGAAGGTTTCCAAGATCTGAATGATGCCCGCATTTTTCCTGTCCTCAGGTAAGTAAACAAGACCCAATTTCTTCGCATCTTGAGGATTCTCTATCTGCACCTTCTTTCCGAACAGATACACCTCGCCAGCCTTCACCTTTCTGATACCGACGAGCGCTTCCATGAGCTCTGTCCTACCAGAACCGACCAGTCCGTAGAAACCCAGTATCTCCCCCCTGTGAAGTTCGAAGCTGGCTTCCTTGACAATTCCGTCGGCGGTCGAAAGGTCTCTCACCTGAAGAACTATCTCCGTTCCCGGTACAGGCTTTTCGGGGAACATCTCGTCGAGTTTCCGACCCACCATGAGCTCGGCTATCTGTTTCTCGCTCAAACCTCGTATTTCTCCCTGATAGACCTTTCTGCCGTCCCGCAGCACGATCAGTTCCTCGGCGATTTGACGCACTTCTTTGAGTCTGTGCGATATGAAGATCACCGTTATTCCCTTCTGTTTCATGTTTCTCACTATCTGAAACAGCTTGAGCACTTCCTCGTCGGTGAGAGAGGAAGTCGGCTCGTCCATGATCAACACTTTCACTCTCTTGGATATGGCTTTGATGATCTCCACCATCTGCTTCTGTGCGGGAGAAAGCTGTGAAACGTAAACTGTAGGGTCTATGGAAAGATCCAGTTGTGCCATGAGATGTTTGGTCTCTTCGATCATCTGTCTCTTCGAGAGGAAAAAGCCACGTGTCATTTCGTCTCCGAGAAAGATGTTTTCGTACACTCTCAAGCTCTCGACCAAATTCAACTCCTGGGGAATCAGAATGATACCTAACGCCTTTGCCCTGAGTGGATTCAAAACCACCTTGTTACCCTCGAAGTAGATCTCACCTTCCACAGGTTGAGAAAACCAGAAAGAATCCTCATGAGTGTGGATTTTCCCGCTCCGTTTTCACCCACCACGCCGTAGACCTTTGCTGGCTCGAAATCGACGTCCACGTTGTGTAAGACCCTCACGTTCGAAAAATCCATGCACACGTTTCTCGCCGAGAGGATCGCTCTCATACGATCTTCACTGCCTGCCCTTTCTTGGCGGATTCGAATATCTTCTCGACCACTTTCACCGCGATGTATCCATCTTCAGCTTTGACTATGGGCTCCTCCAATCCCAAGCAAACTTTCGCAAAATGATCCACCACGGGCATCTTCCAATACGGATCTTCGTTGGTGAACAAAGGTTTCAAGACGATCTCACCGTGCATCCTGACGGGTTTTTCGAGATAGATATCTATCCTCGTTGGATCGGTCTGTCCCACCTTCATCGTTCCTTTTTCTCCGTACACTACGATGCAATTTTCTTCCAAACCTTTCGTGATCCAGTTCGAATCGAGCGTGGCTAAAGCAAAGTTGGAAAGCTTCAGAACCGCGCTCGCCACATCCTCCACTGTGGCGCGCTTTTCGAGCGTAGCGAGAAAGCCCGCACACTCGACGATCTCCAAGCTGGTGATGTACCTTATCAGATCCACCTTGTGAACTCCAAGATCTCCCAGGGCTCCAAACATCGCGATGTCCTTGTCGAAGAACCACACCGCGTTTGGAGACCAATTCTCTGGTCCTGCGTGACCGAACATNGTTTTGACGAGCCTTATCTCACCGAGCAAACCATTCTGAACGATCTCTCTCGCCTTGATGTGGTGTGGGAAGAACCTCTGAGACTGATTGACCATCAAAACCTTCTTGTTCTTCTTCGCGACTTCGATCATCCTCAAAGC
>JGI24186J35511_1000117_pt1 | contig 30504 bp, 25 predicted proteins | sample YNPBryulayer2012_FD_35511 | JGI IMG/M metagenome (IMG submission 35511) | reverse complement strand
CGCCCCTTACAACGCCAGCCGATTCCCTTGCAAGCGCTCTCCACCGTCCCACTCCCAATCGGATAACCCGCCTGACGAAAAGCCGGGTAATCCATCTGGGCAAAATCATTTCGCAATTGACACTTTATAAGGGCTTGAGTATAATCCATCCGTTCGCCTGCACCCTGCAGGTGGGCACATCATATTTCAATCCGGAGGAAAGGGTATGGATATTCTCTGGTTAGGTAGTCGACATGGTTTAACCCCTTTTGAACAAATCGTCGTTGTCGGGGTCCTGGTCACCGCTTTTATTAGCCTGATCTACGCCTGGCTATTACGCGGGAATGTGCTCAACAAAGATAAAGGCTCTCCAAAAATGCAAGAGGTCTGGGAAGCCATTCGCATCGGAGCAGACAGCTACCTGAATCGGCAATTGAAGACCATTCTCCCCCTCATCGCAATCCTGACCGTGGCTTTGTTCCTCAGCGTTTATATCGTACCACCAACCCCAGAAGCAACCGAGGAATTCGGCGAACAAGCGCAAATCGCCATTGCAGTTGGGCGCACGATCGCCTTTATTATGGGTGCGTCTTTTTCCCTTTTAGTAGGTCAATTAGGGATGCGCATGGCGATCCAAGCCAGTGTGCGAGCCGCCTCTGCTTCACGGCGAAGTTTGAACGAAGCTCTGACGATTGCCTATTACGCTGGTACTATCACCGGCATGTTAACCGATGGCTTGGGATTACTGGGCGGCACATTAATCTTTGTCATCTTTGGCAAAGCCGCGCCTGATGCTTTGCTTGGCTTTGGCTTTGGCGGCACTCTGATTGCCTTGTTCATGCGCGTTGGAGGAGGTATCTATACCAAAGCCGCTGACGTTGGCGCCGATTTGGTCGGCAAAGTTGAGAAAGACATCCCAGAAGACGATCCTCGCAATGCAGCCGTTGTAGCCGACCTTGTAGGGGATAACGTTGGAGACTGTGCTGGAATGGCAGCCGACATCTTCGAATCCTATGAAGTAACGATTGTATCCGCTTTGATCATCGGACTAGCCTTGGTGGCTATGACCGGCAATCTTATGTGGATTGTTTATCCGCTTGCTATTCGAGCAATCGGTGTAATTTCATCCATCCTCGGAACTTTCGCAGTGCCCATGTGGCAAAAACTTCCCAAAACAGGTCCGCTTGGCTTTTTGCACGCCGAGGATGCCGAAGAAGCCATGTTCCGTTCGTACGAGGTTTCCAGCGTCAACACGATTATTTGGGCATTCCTGTTGGCTATCTTTTACGCTCATGACTGGCGAATGGCCATGCTAACAGCCATTGGTGTTGGCCTGGCAGTTGCCTTTAATCCCTTGACCTCGTATTTCACCTCAACCAAACGCGCCCCGGTAAAAGAAATTGTCGAATCCACCAATTCCGGCCCGGCGACAACCATCCTGAGCGGTTTGTCGGTTGGCATGGAATCCAGTGTTTGGGCGCTGGTCGTGATTATCATCAGCTTTATTTTCGGTCTTCTCTTATATAACGCAGATGGACCAACCTATGTGCTATATGCTATCTCGATGATCGGTATCGGCATGCTAAGCCATACCGGCAACAATGTCGCCATGGACTCTTATGGTCCTATTTCTGACAACGCAAATGGCATTGGTGAAATGTCCTGGCATGATTTGGATGACGAAGAGACGCGAAAAGCTCGCCAAATCATGGCTGATCTCGATGCAGTTGGGAACACCACAAAAGCCATTACCAAAGGCATTGCGATTGCCTCTGCGGTGATTGCGGCCGTGAGCTTATTCGCTTCCTTTTTTATCGACGTTGGTCGCGTCCAGGAAGCGGCAAATCTGGCTGCCCGTGCCGCAGGTCAACCAATCCCCTTTCCTCAATTGCTCAGCGATACCGGCATTCGCGTCTCTGAGGTAAGCGTGTTTATCGGGTTATTATTAGGTGGTGCATTACCCTGGCTATTCAGCTCACTTTCTCTCAAAGCAGTCAGCCGTGCTGCCACTCTCATTGTGCTTGAGGTGCGTCGTCAATTCAAAATTCCCGGCATCATGGAAGGCACCGTCAAACCCGATTACGCCCGTGTGGTAGGAATTTCCACCCAAGCTGCCCAGAAAGAGTTAGTCCCCTTAGCTGTCATTTCCGTGCTAACACCCCTGGCATTGGGCTTAATGCTCGGAGTCGAAGCTTTAGCTGGCTTCTGCGCTGGTATTATCCTCAGCGGACAGCTCCTGGCTGTCTTTATGGCAAATGCTGGTGGCGCCTGGGATAATGCCAAAAAAGCAATCGAAGATGAACCGCGCAACCTATCCGCCAATACCGGCAAAGGCTCTGAGCGCCACAAAGCCGGCGTGGTTGGTGACACGGTTGGAGACCCCCTAAAGGATACTGCCGGACCCGCTCTAAACCCCATGATCAAAGTCGTCAATCTGGTCTCCTTGATTGCTGCTCCAATTATCGTCAAATATGCTGGCGCAACCGGAAACACCCTGCTCGCAATTTGGGTCGTTTCAATTATCCTACTGGCAATTGTCGGTTGGGCAATCACACGTTCAAAAGCGAAAACCGCCTCCCTCCAGGAAGAAACTGCAACCGCCTGACCCTCCGCTTTTCACCCTTCATCTCCCGGCCAATTTTGACCGGGAGATTTTTCTATTTTTCGCTCAGAACGGTATCAGTTAATGTGAATCACTTGACAGTCATAGCGGTTTCCATTATGCTAATCAATAGATTAAGAAACCAAAATGATGCATCTCCGCAACATTTCCCACAGTTAAGTTCAGGAAGGGAGTTTCTTACATGGCCTCTATATCTCTTCGGGCTTACCATCGTCAGATCGAAGAATGGATCGACCAGGGACTCTACGATCAAGCTATTGCGCACTGTCGACATATCTTAAAGTATTACCCCAAGTGTCTCGAAACCTATCGCCTTTTGGGAAAAGCATTCTTGGAAAGCCAAAAATTCGGGGATGCCAATGACATCTTCCAGCGCATTCTCTCTAGCCTACCCGATGATTTCATATCCCATGTCGGCATGAGCATCATTCGGGAAGATGAAAGTAACCTGAACGAAGCCATCTGGCACATGGAGCGCGCTTTTGAGATCCAACCATCAAATAATGCCATTCAAGGAGAACTGCGCCGCCTGTACGGCCGTCGGGATGGCATCGAACCACCCAAAGTCAATCTCAACCGGAGTGCCTTGGCGAGAATGTACCTGAAGGGCAATCTTCATTCTCAAGCTATTGCTGAAATTCGGATGGCATTAGCTGAAGAGCCGCAACGTCCCGATCTGGATGTCTTGCTTGCAAAAGCTTATTTTGAAACCAAACAAATCCCCGAGGCAAAGGAGATCGCGAATCAAATCCTTGCCAAACTGCCTTATTGTTACGAGGCCATTTACCTCCTCTGGCAAATATCGCTTCATGATGGTAAGGAAACCGAAGCGGAAAGACATCTTACAAAACTGGCTGAATTAGACCCATATGCAGCTCACTTAAACAAGAATATTTCTTCCACAGAGCTAGTTCCAGATACAGCCGTTCTTCTGGAAAAATTGGAAAGCTCTTCCCTCACTGCAACCCAAGCTACCTCTCAGCAACCAGAATGGGCAGCTTCTCTAGGCCTCCAAATCAATGCGGAAGAAGAAAAGGAAAGCGAACCATCATTACCTGATTGGATGAAGGAGGTCACTTCACCTGCCGAAGCAGTTTCTGAGCTTGAAGAAGCCAGTGAAATCCTTTTTGAACCTGCTGAAACAACCTCCGAATCCGTCTCTACATCTGAAATTCCAGAATGGATGCGAGAACTTGGTTGGGAAAAAGGACAGGGTGCAGAAGAAGAAGCCGAAGTGGGGAGCGCCACAATTTCTCCCTACACCGAAGGTGAAGATTTGGAAGAGCTGGAAGCGGGCGAAATTCCAGATTGGTTGAAAGAGATTTCCCCCGTCGATGAAATCGACCTCTCATCATTAGAAACCATTTCGACGGAGTCGATCCCATATCTGGAAGACACACCACCGGCAGAAGGAGATAGCATCGCGACCTGGCTGGCTGGAATTGAAACTGAAAAAGAAAGCCTGGAAGCGACTTCGCCACCAGATTTAGAAGATGTTCCTGATTGGGTAAATGAGCTAAACCATAAATCACACCTTACCGCTGAAATTTCACCCTTTGAATCGGACTGGAGCAATATTGAAACACAGGAGAAGGAAATCTCAGAAAAACCCTTGCCCACAACAGAGATAACTCAAGTTCCTCAACCTACCACTGCCCCTACCGAAGACTTACCGGCCTGGCTTACCGAAGAAGAACCTCTTCCAAACGCCGAACAACTCCCGGATTGGTTGCTGGCAAGCTATGACGAAGAAACTTTCCTCGCCGAAAGCGAACCAGCTATCAGTGAGGAGGATACCAAACCGGTCCGCGTGCAACCCAAAGAAGAGCTGCAACCAGAACAACCTGCAACGATTGATCAAACCTTTCCAGCTCTGACCGATGACGACGCTTTTGCATGGTTAGAAAGCCTGGCCGCAAAGCAAGGCGCTCAAGAGGCGCTTTTGCTTTCGCCGGAAGAACGAAAAGAAGAACCCCCTGAATGGATTCGCGAATATTTAGATTCCAAACCAGACCTTGCGGAAAGCGAACCATCGATCGAGATGGCATCATCCTTGAGTGACTCATCCCAGTTTCCCATCCCAGAGACTACAGAACAACTCGAAGGCATCGACCTCACGCCAGCGGTCAGCGAGGAGCTAGAATCAGATGAACTCCCAGAGTGGCTGCGCGCCGAGCTCGAAAAAGGACAACAATTAGAATCGGCTGCGATCTCCCCTTCCGAGTCCGAAATTCCAGATTGGCTTGCCTCAGTCACTCAAGAAGAAAACATCGAATGGATACAGGAGTTTCCCGGCGAGGAAACAGCAGTCATTACCCCAGGTGAAACAATCAGTATTGAAACCGCAGTTACCGACGACTTAGCACAATTCCAGGAAATATCTAAAGCCGAGGGAAGCCTTCTTCCCGAGATGGAACTGCCCCAAGAAGATCGGTTTGAAACAAGTCAACCTCAGTTAGAGGAAATAACGCTGCCCCTGGTAGAAACAGAAGAATCCATCGTTGCCAAAAGCGAAGTCTTGTTTCAGTTTGAAACGCCAATTACAGAGGGGGAACAGGTTACCCCCTTGACCACCGAGGCAGCAGAAAAAGTATCGATCCCTCCTGAGAGAGAGACTTCTGTCACTGTTGAAACGCCAGTTGTAGAACAGGAGGCTGTTGAGCGACATAAAACAGAAAGTTTCCCCTACACCGAAGGCGTTGTGGACTCCCAATATGAGATCCAAGTCGAAGAAGCCCGTCTGGCTCTTTCGAACGGAATGTTTGACCAAGCCATCGAAAAATATCAAACCCTGATCAAGCAACGTTTTGAACTCGATCAAATCATTCAAGACCTCTCGAATGCCCTCTACCATTATCCGATGGAAGTGAGGATGTGGATGCTCTTGGGGGATGCCTACCTCCGCAAAGACCTTCTTTCCGAGGCACTTGAGGCGTATAATAAAGCGGAGGAGTTACTCCGCTAATCATCATTTCTGGAGGTTTTTTGTGCAACGTACTTTCGTTATGATCAAACCAGATGGTGTCCAACGCGGCCTAATCGGCAGAATCATCACCCGCCTGGAAGAACGCGGATTAAAATTAGTAGCCGCAAAATTTATGTGGGTGAGCAAAGAACTGGCTGAAATTCACTACGAAATCCATAAGAATCAACCTTTCTACAACAAGTTGATCGAGTACATCACTTCCTCGCCTGTCCTGGCAATGATATGGGAAGGGCCTGAAGCCGTCGCGGCAGTGCGTCAAACTATGGGGTCAACCCGTCCGCGTGAAGCCACTCCCGGGTCGGTTCGTCATGATTTTGGCCTGGTTGTCGGCAGGAACTTAACCCATGCCTCCGACTCGGTCGAGAATGCAGAGGCTGAAATCGGCCTGTGGTTTAAGCCTGAAGAAATCGTCTCCTGGCAACGAGACATCGACCGCTGGATCTTCGAGTTATAGGTAAAAGGGCTGTCAGAAGACAGCCCTTTTCATCATTCCCTCCACCTCACGATTCAACAGTCCAACCAGCACCGGCTAATCCTCCCCAGCTTCAAAAGACATACCAATCTCACCATTAAAGGGAATTGTTTTGCTCCAGTGAAAAGCAGGCTGCTCGCAGTTACCGGAAAGATTGATATCTCATTACACCTGCTAATTGATTTGGTATTCAAATGTGTCCGGCGCAATTTGATATAATCCCATCCAGAAATCCTTTACTGGTATTAAGAATGGATTGTTAGAAAATGAAGTCGGATAGCGTTTTTACCCCTCAGTTAATCCAGAAATCACTTCTTTCCATCTTACCCACGGTGCAGAAACCTGCCCGGTACAGCGGAGGAGAACTCAATCAAATTGTCAAAGATTGGCAGAGTACGGCTGTCCATTGGTGTTTGGTTTTTCCCGATATTTACGATATTGGCATGTCCAATCTCGGAATGGCTATTCTATACGACCTTATCAACCAGCGCTCGGACGCTCTAGCCGAACGGGCGTTTGCACCCTGGGTCGATATGGAAACAAAACTCCGCCAGAACCATCTTCCATTATACTCTCTCGAAACCAAACATCCCCTTTCCGCTTTTGATATTATTGGATTTTCTCTCCCTTACGAATCGCTTTACACTAACGTTCTCAACATCCTCGATTTAGCCAATCTTGAGATTTGGTCAGAAAAACGCGCTGAACAACATCCCTTAATTATTGCTGGTGGGCATGCCACCTACAATCCAGAGCCAATGGCTGCCTTCATTGACGCTTTCGTCATCGGCGAAGGTGAAGAAGTTGTTCAAGAAATCATCGATGTGTTTCAATCTTGGCGAAAGTCTGCCTCAAGTCGCGCATCGCTCTTGAGACAATTGGCAAATATTGATGGCATCTATATCCCCTCATTTTACAAAGCTCACTATCACCTGGATGGAACCTTCTCACATCTCGAAAAAAGGGAAGAGTCAGCCCCCACGATCATTTCGAAACGGATTGTGGCACACCTCCCCCCTGCTCCATATCGCTTTATTGTCCCCTATATCGAGACTGTTCATGAACGCATCCCAATTGAAATCATGCGCGGCTGTACACGCGGTTGTCGCTTTTGCCACGCCGGAATGGTTACGCGGCCAATTCGAGAGCGTTCTGTTTCAGAGATCATCGAGACCATCCAGAAGGCGGTTCAAGCTACCGGATACAATGAAGTAGGCCTTCTATCCCTCTCATCTTCCGACTATACCCATATTGCGGATCTTGTCAAAGAAATTCAATGCCACTTCTCTTCCAACCATCTATCCATCTCGCTCCCATCCCTTAGAATCGAGACTTTCTCAGTCGAACTGATGCAGGCTTTAGGAACCACCCGACGCGGTGGTTTTACCCTGGCTCCCGAAGCAGCTACGGAACGGATGCGCAATCTCATTAATAAACCAATCTCTACTCAAGACCTCCTGCAAACAACCCAAGCGATCTTTGAAAACGGCTGGTCAACGATAAAACTCTATTTTATGATTGGACACCCTTTAGAGACTCTAGCAGACGTTCAGGCAATCGCCGATTTATCCAAAGAAGTCCTATCGTTGGGCAAAAAAATTGTCGGCCATCGCGTACAAATTCATGTTAGCGTTTCAACGTTTATCCCCAAGCCTCATACTCCTTTTCAATGGGTTGCTTGTGATTCAATGGAAAATATCCAAGAAAAGATCGAGCTCTTGCACCGCAATTTGCGCGGCAAGAACCTCAAATTGACCTGGAACTCTCCCGAAGCGACATTCCTGGAAGCCTGGCTATCCCGTGGTGATCGCCGCCTTGCAGAAGTTATTTACCTCGCCTGGAAAATGGGAGCAAAATTCGACGCCTGGAACGATCACAGAAACATGGACGCATGGTACCAGGCTTTTGCAGATTGTGGCTTGCAGCCAGAATTTTATACCCATCGCTTACGTCCGATCACCGAAGCCTTTCCCTGGGATCATATTGATATCGGGGTTCGGAAAAAGTATCTCATGCAAGACTACCAAAGAAGTCTGCAAGAACAAACCCGGCCCGATTGTCGCCAAGGTTGCTATGCCTGTGGTATCTTACCAAAGTACAACTCCCTGAGACGGGAAAGAGGTCTAACCTGGAAATGCCCTCCCCTAAAGATTCATAGCACGGCTTGATCTGATGATGCGAGTTCGGGTTAACTTTGATAAAACTGAAGAGATGCGCTTTACTGGTCATCTTGATCTCTATCGAACCTGGGAAAGGACTTTGCGCCGCGCTGGATTGCCCTTAGCATATTCTCAAGGTTTCAAACCCCATCCGCGGCTCCAGATTGCCGCCGCTCTACCGCTCGGTTTTACCAGCTCAAACGATCTGATGGATATCTGGTTGGAAGAGAAACTTCCCATATCATTCATCCAATCCTGTATTTTGGCAGCGTTACCTCCAGGACTGCAACTTAATTCGCTAACTGAGGTTCCCCTAAACCAACCTGCCCTGCAGTCTTTGTTAACGGCCTCGGAGTATCAAATTACCTTCTTGGAATCGATTCTAGATTTGGAACAACGAGTTCAGGCTCTCACCAAACACTCTTCCATTCTCATCGAACGACGAGGGAAAAATTATGACCTTCGTCCATTACTCCTTTCGATTGAAATCTTAATCCACAACGCAGATGAACAACAACGCTTGAAAACCCTGCTTAGAACCGATTCCGCTCTCCATGCCCGTCCAGACGAATTGGTTAACGCGATGGGGATTCCCGCCGAAAAAGCCCTCTTTCATCGGCTTAAGTTACACTTTAACCAGGAACTGACGTAAGTTCGTATGCTCCCATTACTGCTCTCGATTTTCTTTGGTTTTGTCCCGATGTTGATCAATGCTGCATGGGTGATCTGGCTTGATCGTTATGAGCAAGAACCGAAGCGATTACTTGGGGTAGTTTTTGTTTGGGGAGCTGTGGTTGCAGCATTTGGAGCGCTCATTTTTAATTCGCTCTGGGAAGCCAGCTTGTTCTTCCTCACGAATTCGGAAAGGCTCTCTTCTTTATCGACTTACCTTATCTCAGCCCCGCTAATCGAGGAGTTTTTGAAGGGCCTTGCCGTATTGATGATATTCTTTCATTATCGGCATGAGTTTGACTCAATCCTGGATGGGATCGTCTATGCCTCAATTGTTGCCTTAGGGTTCGCTGCAACTGAAAATACCTTTTACATCTACGAAAAAGGCTATCTCGCCAGTGGCTACTCCGGCCTCATTACCCTGATCATTCTTCGCGTCATCGTAGTTGGCTGGCAACACCCATTTTACACTGCATTTATTGGCATTGGATTCGCTGCATCCCGCCTGGCGCGTTCAGCCGTTTGGCGAGTTAGTGCCCCTCTACTCGGATTTTCGGCTGCCGTATTTACCCACTCCCTGCACAACTTAATCAGTTCAGTCTATCCCAGTCTCTTAACCTGCCTCTTAGGCTCGATGGTGGACTGGTCAGGCTGGATTGCTATGTTCGCTTTTGTTATCTACACCGTCCATCGAGAACGCCGCCTTCTCGAGAATACCCTGAAAGAGGAGATTGAGCTTGGTACATTATCCGAGACTCAGTATTACAAAACCATCTCTTTTACTTGGCGTGTCCTGGATCCACTGATCAGCGCTTTCAACGGGCAATATGCTTTGGTTCACCGCTTCTATCAGCTTTGTGGCGAACTGGCTCATAAAAAAGCCCAATCCGCTTTACTCGATGATGAAATCGACTACCAGAAATGGATCGATCGCTATCGATCAGAGCTGTCCAAAATTTCCCGGTTGTTATCCGGTTAAACAATGGTAAAATTTAGCTTGTGCCCCCATAGCTCAGTGGATAGAGCGTTGCCCTCCGGAGGCAAAGACCCGCGTTCGAGTCGCGGTGGGGGCATCAGGCACAATATAAACCTGTTCGAAGAATATATTGATACACTGCCTGGGGTAAGAAATATCGAAATGGCAATCCTTGAGCAACCCTTTGACGGATCTCGCGGGAAGAAATATCAAAACGAGGCGCTTCGAGAAAGATGACCTTCTGTTCTGTTCCTGGAAACATCCTTTGGAGGTCGACTAGAGAATCGCTATCAATCACCCGACGCATGACTCCTATACCATCACATTGCTGGAGAAAACGACCGGGTTCATGCCAGTGAATTAAGTCTCGCAAAGAATCCTCTCCCATGAGATAAAATACCTTGGCTTGAGGGTAGATTTCCCTTATTCGTATCAAGGAATCGGCAGCATAATGGGGGGGTGAGCGATCGATATCTACTCGTGAAATTTCAAAAGCTGGCTGGTCTCGAATGGCAAGCTTGAGCATTTTCAAACGATGATCCAACGGTGTAATCTCTTGATCTGTTTTGTGGGGAGGACAAGGGGTTAACAAGAACAAAACACAATCTAATGCCAATCGGAAAAGCGCCTCTTCTGCCAGGATCAGATGACCCAAATGAAGCGGATCAAAGGTTCCCCCTAAAACTCCGATCCGATTTTGAACAGCAATCACTCGACCCATTCTAATTCAAAATCCCCAATCAATACAGTATCCCCTTCTTGGACGCCGGCTTTGCGTAAACCTTCCTCAACCCCTAGGGCTTGGAGAATTTTTTGAAACCTTCTCACCGATTGCGGATATTCCCAATAGGTCATAGCAGCCGCCCGTTCGATTGCCTCTCCAACGACTCGCCATCCCTCCGGTGTTTCAAATATCTCGAACTCACGCGGGTCTTTGGCGACCCGATAAACCGGAATCTCTTCTTCCCGGCCATCTTCTTTGGGCACCGATCGGAGCAGGTCAGTTACCTGATAAAGGAGTTCACGGATGTTTTCACCGCTTAGTGCAGAAACCAGCCACACTTTGTCTAGGTGACTGTGTTTGATTAGCTCTTTCCGGACTGCCTCCGCCTTCTCCCTCACTTCAGGTAGATCGATTTTATTGATTGCCACAACCTGAGGTTTTTTACTTAAGCAAGGATCAAAGAGGGCCATTTCTGCATTGATCTGGTGAAAATCAGCCACGATATCCTCGGATAATCCATCTAAGAGATGAATCAATACCTTGGTTCTCTGAACATGCTTGAGGAAATCAACGCCTAATCCCACTCCCTTATGTGCGCCTTCGATTAAGCCAGGTACATCTGCCATGGTAAAGGTTAAGTCATCGTCTAGAACAACCACACCCAGATTGGGTTCCAGGGTTGTAAAGGGATAGGGAGCAATCTTTGGTTTGGCATTGGTCACTTTAGCCAACAGAGTCGATTTCCCTGCATTAGGTACTCCGACAATGCCAACATCTGCAATTAACTTTAATTCTAGGCGCAAACGGACTTCTTCAGCCGGTTCACCCTTTTCAGCGATGCGGGGTGCCTGGCGGACTGGAGTAGCAAAGTGGGTATTGCCGCGTCCTCCCCGCCCGCCCCGCGCGACGATTAATCGCTGCCCCTTCTGGGTAAGATCGCCTAATAACTCTCCGCTATCGGCATTATAAACCAGTGTTCCGGCCGGCACCTCAATGATTAAGTCCTCTCCTGATTTGCCGGTCATATTTTGTTTTCCCCCTGGCGCGCCATCTTGGGCTTTGTATGTTTTTTTCTGCCGAAAATGATACAAGGTATTCAGCGAGGGGTTCACTTCCAAGATGACATCTCCACCTTTACCGCCATCTCCTCCATCCGGACCGCCAAAGGGAATATATTTTTCGCGGCGAAAATGCACTATCCCATCCCCCCCTTTGCCGGCTTTGACAAAGATAATTGCTTCATCGATAAACATAAAGATCAAAATTAATTATACCATCTGGACACATTATCATTTACTTGTGCTTCACTTGTGAAATTCTTGTGTTAAAATGCACAAACTTTTCTGTTTTATGATAAAATTTATCTAAATCCACCGTTCTTTTCTCACCATCTTATCTAGCTTTGGAGGAGAGCAAATGCCAAACCGAACCATTCCCGACATCGTCATTGGCCGACTACCCCAATACCTGCGTTCTTTGCAAAGAATGGAAAGTGAAAATCGCCTGATCACATCCTCTCAAGAGCTAGCAGAACGGCTAGGTATCTCAGCAGCCCAGATTCGGAAAGACCTTTCTTTATTTGGAGAGTTCGGCAAACAAGGTACTGGCTATAATATTCATTTCCTGATCGAGAAACTGCGCGCGATCCTGAAGGTGGATCGAATTTGGGATATTGTCGTTGTCGGCGCAGGCGATATCGGGAGTGCATTAGCCCGTTACCAGGGCTTCACCAATCGTGGATTTCGAATTGTGATGGTTTTTGATAAGGACCCGACCAAAATTGGCATGCAGATAGGCAACTTCATCGTCCAGGACAGCAAAAACCTCAGTGATGCTGTTCAGCGAGCAGGGATCAGGATTGGGATGATCGCCGTTCCATCCGCTGAGGCGCAAAGTGTGGCAGATCAGTTGATTCGCGGCGGTGTGCGCGCCATTCTAAATTATGCTCCAATCAGCATCAACGTACCACCCTACGTTCGAGTCCAGTACATTGACCCGGTGATTCACCTGCAAAGGATGACATATTACTTGGATTAAAATAACCTATACGGAGGGCAAATTTCTGCGCAGCACTGGTACCATCTTAATCCCCCGCGCCGCCCCTTCTGCAACCGCTGTTTTGGGATTATCGACCAGATAGGTCGGCACACCCAACTCTTTGGTCAGCAGTCGATCTAAACCGCGCAGAAGAGCAAGTCCGCCGGTCATGGCAACTCCCCGATCGATAATATCCGCCACCAACTCTGGAGGCGTTTTCTCCAAGACTCTCCGGACAGTTTCAATGATATCTCTCAGCGGGTCTTGAATCGCTTCTACAATCTCACCTGTGGTTAGCGTGATTCCCCGCGGGAGACCGTTTACCTGGTCTTGTCCCTGGACATCCATGCGCTCCTCCTGCTCAAGGGGGATAGCAGCGCCAATCTTGATCTTAAGTTGTTCTGCTGTCAATGGGCCAATGATCAGGCCATATTTCTTACGGATGTAGGCGATGATCGCCTCATCGAGCGCCATCCCCCCGGATCGCATCGTCTCAGCAGCCACAATTCCATACATAGCGATCACGGCTGCCTGCGTGACCCCCCCACCAAGGCACAATATCATATTGCCACTTGGCGTCCCAATGGGCATATCTACCCCAATTGCGGCCGCCAAAGGTTGCTGGATCAAATAAGCTTCACGCGTTCCAGCTTCTAAAATTGCTTCATGAACTGCCCGACTTTCAACACTGGTGATCCCATACGGAATGGTAATCATCACTTTCGGGGGCACGATCCGAAATGGCCCGCTTAACTTTCGTAACAACCAGCGAAGCATGTTTTCGGTCACTTCGTAGTCTGCTACGACCCCATTCTGCAACGGACGAGTTACTTCGATAGTCTCAGGCACTTTTCCAAACATATCGAGAGCTTCTTGTCCCCATGCAACCATTTTTTGCTCATCGACAACAATCGCGGCAATGGTCGGTTCCTCGAAAAGGATTTGCCGCCCCTCGACGACACGGGTAAACATCGTGCCCAAATCAATACCGAACTCGTGAGAAAAGAGCGCCATCTTGTTTAGGACTCATCTCTCCGATAGGATGGCATAGAAGGTCCCCGATATTTTTTTACTGCCTCTAATCGCAATTTCGACCGCTTTAGTGCGGCTTCTATTGCCAGATATTCATCAGTATCCGGTGGAGGGCCTGCCTTTAGCAGTTCTTCTGCCTTGCGTTTCGCCGCCTCGGCTCGCTGAATGTCAATCTCTTCGATATCTTCTGCTGCATCCGTTAGCACAACAACCCGATCAGGCTGCACATCGACAATCCCACCCGCAACAGTGAAATAGTGTTCCTTTCCCTGTACACGCACTTCCATGATGCCATAATTCAAAGTAGAAAGTAAAGGAGCATGATTTGGCAAAATACCTATTTCACCTTCACTACCCGGCAAAATAACAATATCCGCCTCCCCTTCGAAAACCACCCGATCTTGTGAGACAATTTCACACCGAATCGGCATCGTTACTCCTTTTCACCTTCGAACCTATTGCTGCATTCGTTTCGCTTTCTCTACCGCTTCATCGATCGTGCCAACCATCATAAAAGCTTGTTCGGGTAAATCATCGTGTTTACCCTCTAAAATCTCCCGAAAACCGCGTACAGTTTCTCGCAATGGTACGTAGCGGCCTTCCTGCCCAGTGAACTGCTGCGCCACGAAGAAGGGTTGTGAGAAAAACCGTTCAATTTTGCGAGCTCTGGCAACAATCAATTTGTCATCTTCGCTAAGTTCATCAATGCCTAGAATGGCAATGATATCTTGCAGGTCTTTATATCGTTGTAATACCCGTTGCACTTCGCGCGCGGTTGTGTAGTGCTCAACCCCAACGATGTTTGGATCCAAAATACGCGAGGTGGATGCTAATGGATCGACAGCCGGATAAATCCCTTTCTCTGCAATGGATCGTTCGAGAGCAATTGTCGCATCCAGATGGGTAAAGGTTGCCACCGGCGCCGGGTCGGAATAATCGTCTGCCGGCACATAAACCGCTTGCATCGAGGTAATTGAACCGCTGCGGGTTGATGTAATGCGCTCTTGCAATTCGCCCATTTCGGTAGCTAAGGTAGGCTGATAACCAACCGCTGAAGGCATTCTGCCCAATAGCGCGGAGACTTCCGAGCCAGACATACTAAAGCGAAAGATGTTATCAATAAACAGGAGCACATCCCGCCCTTGATCGCGGAAGTATTCCGCCATGGAAAGCGCCGAGAGGGCTACACGCAGTCTTGCTCCAGAGGGCTCATTCATTTGACCAAAGACCATCACGGTGTCTTTCATCACGCCTGATTCGAGCATTTCTCTGTAAAGTTGGGTTCCCTCTCGAGTTCGCTCACCTACTCCGGCAAAAACCGAATTCCCCTGATGCACGGTTGCAATCGATCGAATCAGCTCCATGATAATAACGGTCTTCCCAACCCCCGCTCCACCAAAAATGCCTGTTTTCCCTCCGCGGGTAAAAGGAGCGATGAGATCAATCACCTTGATACCAGTCTCAAATACCTCAACCCGGGTAGCCTGGTCAGCAAAGGGCGGCGCAGGGCGATGAATGGGATAATATAGCTGCGCTTTTACCTCGCCTTTCTGGTCAATTGGCCGGCCTAAAACATTGAAGACCCGTCCTAAGGTTTCTGGACCTACCGGCACCATGATCGGGTTGCCGGTTGCATAAGCTAATGCTCCACGTTGTAAACCATCGGTAGAGTCCATTGCCACACAGCGCACCCAGTTGTTTCCTAAATGTTTCTGTACTTCTAAAACTAATGGATCAGCGTTTTCACGCGGAACCTCAACCGCATCGAACACTTCCGGTAATTGATCGGGTGGAAATTCTACATCAACCACACCGCCAAGAACCTGAACGACTCTTCCTCTTGTTTGAACCATCTTACCTCCACAATTGTCATTCTAAAGGGCATTATCTCAGGCTTGTTAAGGCTTCTGCTCCTCCAGCAATGTCTAACATCTCGTTCGTAATGACCTGCTGGCGGGCTTTGTTGTATTCAAGTTGCAACGAAGCTGCAAGTTCAGTGGCTGCGTCGGTGGCATTTTTCATCGCTACCATGCGGGCAGCATGTTCACTGGCCTGCGCCTCAAGAATCGCTTGATAGACTTGCAGGGCTGTGAAGCGGGGTACAATCCGATCCAGAATCGTATTCATATCCGGTTCGTAAATATATGTTGCGTCAATTCGATGTCGCGAATTCAGCTCAAAAGACTCCACTCGTCCTTCCTCATGTTCATACTCGAGGGGAAGAATTTTCTTAACCGTTGGAATTTGTCTCACCATATTGACAAAATCGGTATAAACCAGAAAGACTTCATCAACATCATGAGAGAGGAATTCGTCAATCGCTAATTTCCCAATCGCAGAAACATCATAGAAGGTAGGTGCAGCCGGTAAATTACTGAACTCAGCAATCACATTCTTCCGTAGGCGCACCAGCAAATCCCGTCCTTTGCGCCCTACCGCGATATAGCGAATGGGATGAGGATATTGAGAAAAATGTTGTAACGCAAAACGGATGATGTTGGTGTTATACGCGCCGGCCAAACCCCGATCGCTGGTAATGACAATAACCAGCGCGGCAGTGACATTTTGACGCTGCTTCAATAAGGGATGAAGGTTGTCTCGACCGGGTTGACGAGCGATATTCGTTAACACCTGCCACGCCCTGGTCGCATAGGGACGTGTCTGCATCAAGGCTGCCATTGATTTCCTGACTTTACTTGTGCTGACAGCCTGTAGAGCTCGCGTGACCTGCGAGATATTTTTGATACTGCGAATTCGCAATCGCACTTCTCTTGTGTTTGGCATCGCTCTCCGAACCTCTGTTTAGGGGGCTTATTGCCAGGAGGCGGTAAAATTCTCCAATGCCGCCACTAATTTTTCCCGTGTTTCGTCGGTGATCACTTTCTTTTCGGCGATTTCCTTACCTATTTCGGGGTAAGAGGATTCCATAAAACGGATCAGCGAGGCTTCCCACCTGCGCATATCCTCAAGCGGAATCTTATCCGCATACCCTTGCGTGCCAGCAAACAGGACAATCACCTGTTGTTCCAACGGCATGGGTTCATATTGCGGTTGCTTTAAGATCTCCTGGAGATGTAAGCCGCGATTAAGTTGGGCTTGGGTTGCTTTATCCAGGTCAGAGCCAAATTGAGCAAAGGCGGCTAACTCGCGAAATGCAGCCATTTCAAGACGCAGACGCCCTGCCACCTGCTTCATCGCTTTGGTTTGTGCATCTCCACCGACTCGAGAAACCGAAATCCCCACATTAACCGCAGGACGAATGCCAGCGTAAAACAGGTTGTTTTCCAAATAGATCTGACCGTCTGTAATTGAGATTACATTGGTTGGAATATAAGCTGAAACATCACCCAGAAGGGTTTCGATAATCGGCAAAGCAGTCAAAGAGCCACCCGAGCCGCGACGCTTGACGATTTTAAACCTCTCTGAGTTCTCCATCGCCTTTAGAGCTTCCTGTGCATCATGGAAAGCTCGAGGGCCGCCATAAACTTTGCCATCTACACTATCCTCGGCGGAAGCTAAGGTCTCCTCAAAGCTTTGCGGTACGATGACATATTCATCGGCTAATCGCGCTGCCCGTTCTAACAAGCGGGAGTGTAGATAGAAGACATCACCAGGGTAAGCCTCGCGTCCAGGTGGACGGCGAAGCAACAAACTGACCTGTCGATATGCCCAGGCATGTTTTGAAAGGTCATCATAGACAATTAAGGCATCCCGGCCAGTTTCCATGAACTCCTCACCCATCGCACAACCGGCATAAGGAGCAATATATTGCATCGCCGCTGGGTCATCTGCAGAAGCGACCACGACAATCGTATAATCCATCGCTCCAAATTTCTCAAGCAAGGCAACCGTTCGAGCGACCGCAGCTTTCTTCTGCCCAATAGCAACGTAGATGCAATACAGGTCTTTGCCTTTCTGGTTGATAATCGTATCAATTGCCAAAGCCGTCTTACCCGTTTGACGGTCACCGATGATCAACTCACGCTGCCCTCGTCCGATAGGAATCATCGAGTCGATTGCTTTAATTCCAGTTTGAACCGGCGTATCAACATCTTTCCTCAACACAACCCCTGGGGCAATGCGTTCAATCGGTCGATAGCGGTCGAAGCGGATCGGCCCTTTTCCATCAATGGGTTGCCCAAGCGCATTTACCACCCTGCCGATCAACCCATCCCCGACCGGGACAGAGGCAATCCGACCAGTTGAGCGCACTTGCATCCCCTCTTCAATGCCGGCGTAATCCCCAACGACGGTAATTCCGACATTGTCCTTTTCAAGGTTAAAGGCGATTCCCATCACACCGTTCTCAAATTCCACTAATTCTTGTGAACGAATGTTACTCAACCCACTAACACGGGCTATTCCATCCCCCGCCTCAATAACCGTACCAACATCTTTAAGTTGGTATTCGGGTTCAAAAACTTCGATTTGCTTTCGAAGCTCTTCTGAAATTTGTTGAATGTAATCCGTCATCTTACCTCCAGAGATTCCTTTCCCTTCAGGCGGTCAAGTCGGCTACGGTTTGGGCATCTAAGCGCTGGACTAATTCGCCGACCAAAGCAACAGCATGATCGTAGTCCTGGCGATGGATAATCGAACTATGCGAGTGGATGTGGCGAGCAGCTACACCAATAACCAGAGTTGGGACACCGATATGATGTAAATGGATCGCAGCTCCATCGGTTGCGCCGCCTTCGATATAAGAGAGTTGCACCGGAATAGATTTCTCTTCGGCTACTTTTAGCGCCAGGTCACGTAATTTCTGATTGGGAATCATCCTGGCATCAAAGATCACAACCGTAGGCCCTTTCCCCAATTTAACGCCAGATTCTTCCGGTTTGATTCCTGGAACATCACCAGCAATATCCGACTCTAAAACAATCGCCACATGAGGGTCAACAGCCCGAACGCTGGTTGTTGCTCCGCGTAACCCTACTTCCTCCTGAACTGTTGCAACCCCGTAGACTGTATTCGGATGTTGCTTCTCCTGCAATTGTTCGATAACGGAAATCGCTAAAGCAACTCCCACCCGATCATCGAAGGCTTTTGAGAGATAGGTTTGACCATTAGCAAGCTCAACAAAATCGGCGCGAGGAACAATTGGGTCACCGGCTCTGACCCCCGCTTCCTCGACCTCTGCTTTGCTGCAAGCGCCGATGTCAATGTACATTTCATTTTTTTCAATAACCTTTTTTCGATCTTCAGGGCTGAGCAAATGAGGCGGTTTGGCTCCAATCAAGCCCACAATGTCCCCCTTTTGAGTCTTGATGATCACCCGCTGTCCTAACAAAACCTGGTCGAACCATCCCCCCAGGGGCAGAAATTTGATAAACCCTTCATCGGTAACGTACTTCACCAGAAAACCGATCTCATCCATGTGGCCGGCAATCATCACGCGCGGTTCTTCAGCGGTACCCCGCTTTTTACAGATCACGCTACCAAGCTTGTCCTGGCTAATCTCACCGAGTTTTTGGAAATATTCTTTTACCACCGCTCGCACCGGGCTTTCAAAACCCGGAACCCCATGGGCTTCGGTTAAGTCTTTGAGTAATTTTAGAGTTTCATCCATCGATTGTCACGCCCTTCCTTCGATAATCTTTAGGATAACATCTCAGTCTCAAAACGGATAAATGATACCCGAAACCTGCAAGCTTGTAAAGCATATCACAAATCAAAAGACAATGGGATTTGGCATCTTTATTCTTCACGGGTATGATTTTCCGGCGGTTTAGCTCTCGCATCGCGGCCCAGCTCTCTCGAACGCTCATAAGCTGCCCAAATCGCCCGCGAGATAGCCGTGCGGAAACCAGCTTTTTCCAGGTAATACAGGGCTGCTGCACTGGTGCCGCCGGGAGAGGTTACCTCATTGCGCAACCGCGCCAGATGAACCTGATCTTCGCGTTTGGTGTAATAGTCAACCGAGCCTCGCACGGTCTTGGCTACCAATTGCTCGGCAATCCGTCTTGGAAAACCAAGATGGACACCGGCATCGACCATCGCTTCCATAAAAAGAAACACATATGCCGGGCCTGTGCCGGATAACGCTGTCGCCATATCCAGATAATTTTCTTCTTCGACAAAAATCTCATCGCCCAACGCCGAAAGTAAACGCCGGGCAGTTTGTTTCTGCTCTTGCGAAACTGACGGGGATACGGTCCAGACCGTAATTCCCTCCCCTATCTGAGCAGGTGTGTTGGGCATCGAACGCACAATATAGGGATGATCTAAGCCGTGCATAAGCTTTTCGATGGGAGCCCCGGCGACAATTGATACAACCAGAGCATGAGGGGCGATCGAGCCCTTTAAGCCGGATAACACCCTATCGAGTTTTTGAGGTTTCACGGAAAGCACCACGACCTCAGCATTGCGGGCAGCTTTGGCATTATCGCTTTCTACCTGAATGCCATATTTTTTTTGCAATTCATCCAACCGTTCCACTCGCGGGCCTGCTGCGATAAGGTTTTGAGGAGACTCTAGGTTCTGACGAATTAAGCCACCGATCATTGCCTCTGCCATCACTCCGGGACCGATAAATGCAATTTTGGCTGCCATATCCTTTCTACCTCCACCTTGAGAATCATGATACCATTTTACTAAAGTAACCCAAAGCCAGTCGCAAGCGCGTCTCTATCTCTTGAGGCGTGTCCTTTGGAATAGACTGAATCGCAGCCTGGGCTTCCACAACACTGTACCCCAGAGCAGTCAATGCAGCAAGGACTTCTCCATCAATATCGCTAAAAGCAGCAAACTGATCCCAGTCTCCTTCACCTCGAATTTTATCTTGCAAGGAGAGGACAAGCTTCTGCGCGGTTTTTCTGCCTAATCCTGGTACGCGTGCTAATACATCGATTTGATTTTGGATTATTGCCCCGCGCAGCACATCGCCGCTCAGGTTTGACAAGATGGACAAAGCCAGTTTATACCCTACTCCATTCACACTCACCAGTAAGTTGAAGAGCTTTAGAGCTTCTTTGGTTTCAAATCCGACCAGGGTTAATGAGTCTTCCCGCACGATGAGCTGAGTGAATAAGAAAATTTGCTCGCCGATTCTGGCGTGATCACAAAGGGTTTTGGGAACATAAACCAAATAGCCAATCCCCTGATTCTCAATCACCAGGGTATCGCCCTCAATTTCCCGTACAATCCCACTAATCGAGGCGATCATCCTTGCACCTCAGGATTGCGCAGCCGGTAAGATTGTAGATGACAGATTGCTATGGCTAATGCATCGGCAACATCATCGGGGGTCGGGATTTCCCGTAAGGATAGGCGCAGTTTGACCATTTCTTGCATTTGACGTTTATCTGCCCCACCATAGCCGGTTAGAGCCTGTTTGATCTCAACTGGGGCGTACTCATACACTTGAACCTCGTTCTGAGCTAAGGCAAGCAAAGTTACCCCGCGCGCCTGCCCGACAGCCATTGCGGTGCGAGTGTTTTTCTGGAAAAATAATTTCTCCACCGCTGCGGCTTGCGGACGGTGGAGAGCAAGAATTTCATTCAGTCGGCGATAGATTAATAACAGACGTTCACTCTCATTACGACCAGACTGTGAGGTTACGATTGCGCCATAGTCCACAACAACAAGGTGCCCGTTTTCTTCTTGGCAGATGATCCCATAACCGGTGATCGCAATGCCAGGATCGATGCCAATAACAATCATGTAACCATTCAGGCGGTTTCTAGCTGCGCCATCGCCTCATCGCTAATGGATAAGGTCGAATAGACGGTTTGGACATCGTCCAACTCTTCCAGGGCTTCAATTACCTTCAACACCTGAATGGTTTCCTCTGGCGAGAGCTCAACCTCGTTATTTGGGATCATGCGNAGTTCGGCTTCTTCCGGNTGGATGCCAGCTTGCTTTAATGCCTTACTGATGTCGTTGAACGATTCTACCGGACCAATAATTTCGATCAACTCGTCTTCTATGTTGACATCACTGGCGCCTGCTTCAACAGCCAGTTCAAATACTTTATCTGCATCCACATTTGCCCGCGGCAATGAAAAATACGCCGAACGGGTGAATTGCCAGGCAACTGAACCAGCTTCTGCCATACTGCCGCCATAGCGGTTTAACACATGCCGAATTTCAGCCACAGCCCGGTTACGATTATCGGTCACTGCAAAGATAATCAAGGCAATCCCGTTTGGAGCGTATCCTTCATAGTAGACTTCTTCGATAGCATTCCCTTCTTTGAGTTCGCCGGTACCTCGCTTTATCGCCCGTTCAATATTTTCTTTCGGCATGTTGTTTGCTCGCGCCCGGTCGATTGCCAATTGAAGGCGGGTATTCGCACTTGGATCCCCTCCGCCATCGCGAGCAGCTAACACAATCTCGCGTGCTAAGCGGGTAAACAACTGACCTTTTTTGGCATCGGCAGCGCCTTTTTTGCGCCGAATGGTTGCCCAATGCGAATGTCCTGACATAAGCTAACTCCTCAAAACACAACTGGCTCTCAATAGCCACAATAGAGCCATTTGAAGATCCAATAACTTTACCAAAATTATACCATTAGTCTTCAGCAGTTTCACCGCGGATAAATGCTTCTGTCATCTCCCGGGCTACCTCATCGCGGAACTGCTTCGGAGGTGTTTTCATAAAATATGCCGAAGGACCAATGATCGGACCGCTTGAACCTCGGTCCAGAGCGATTTTTGCGCAGCGAATCGCATCAATCATGACCCCAGCCGAGTTGGGTGAATCCCAAACTTCCAGCTTTGCCTCCAGACTTAAGGGAACATCGCCAAACGTTGTCCCTTCCATGCGAATGTAACACCACTTTCGATCTGTCAACCACGGCACGTGATCGCTTGGTCCAACATGTACGTTATCCTCAGCTAACGCATACGGCAACATGCTGGTGACTGCACCGGTCTTGGAAATTTTCTTAGACTCCAAACGTTCCCGTTCAAGCATATTCAAGAAATCGGTGTTGCCACCAAAATTCAGTTGATATGTCCGGTCAACCCGCACACCACGATCAACAAACAAACGAGTCAATACCCGGTGCAAAATCGTGGCTCCGACTTGACTCTTCACATCATCGCCGATAACAGGCAAGTTTCTCTCTCGAAAGCGCCGCGCCCAATACTCCTGACTGGCAATAAAGACTGGAATGCCATTGACAAACGCGCAGCCGGCATCCAGAACCTGTTCCACATACCATTTGGTCGCCATCTCTGATCCAACAGGCAAGAAATTAACCACGACATCGGTTCGTGTTTCTTTCAATATACCGACAATATCTGCAGTAGGCCCTGGGGCTTTCTTCACAATCTGGTATAGGTACTTTCCAAGTCCGTCATGAGTCATCCCCCGTGAAACCGGAACATTGAGAAACGGCACCTCGGTAAACTTTACGGTGTTGTTTGGATAGGCAAATATCGCCTCAGATAAATCCTTCCCAACCTTGGTATCCACTACATCGAAGGCAGCCGTGAACTCAATATCACGGATGTGATAGCCTCCCAGATTGACGTGCATTAAACCCGGAACCAGATCATCTTCTGAAGCATTTTTGTAATAATATACTCCCTGAACAAGAGAGGAGGCACAGTTTCCTACCCCGATGATCGCCACGCGCACTTTATGATCTTCACTCATTCTTTTCTCCTCAAAGCTAAGCTAGAATTCATATCCGCTTGATTATACGATTAGCCGTTTTCCTTGTCAAAGGTAGTTAAAGAGATTATAATCCCATTACTTTAGAGAATCGGGGCGTGGCTCAGCCCGGCTAGAGCACACGGTTCGGGACCGTGAGGTCGGCGGTTCAAATCCGCCCGCCCCGACTTCCGCAAGAAATCGCCTGAATGGAATTTTCCCCAAAAGATACTAAATCTCCGCTTCAAATTTATTTATCAAAGGATCTTTACACCCCCGCCAGGACAACATTCAAATGCCTGAAAGGCTAAAATTAATGCTAGAATTGCCGGCAATAACCTAACCCTTAATTTTTTAGGATCAAACGAGCAATGTTCTTCAGCGTACTTAAGCCGACCTGCAGTTCAACCAGAAGAGTAAGGGGAGAATGCTTTAGCTTAACCCATCAATGCCGATTTCATTGCTCAGGCTATGTTCTTTTAGGGAAAGGATATGGATAATGAGTTTATCTCCTGATCAGATTGACAAACTGACAGAAATCGTCAATATCGGTTTTGGTCGAGCAGCAGCATCGCTCTCCAGCCTGGTCCAACAGCGCATCCTTCTTTCTGTACCGGAAATTCGTATCTGCTCCGTAGAAGAACTGCCAGCCTACCTTGGCTTGCCTAACCCCCAAGTCACTACCGTGCACCAGGTTTTTAGCGGCTGGCTGAATGGTGATGCAATCCTGCTATTAGATTATGAGAGCGCCTCGATTTTGGTTAACCTCCTGAGCGGCGAGCCACCTGAACCGCGTTCGCTCACGACTTCAGATCGGGAAGCTTTGATAGAGATTGGCAACATTCTTTTAAATGCTTTTATCGGCTCACTCGGAAATTTACTCAAGGTTAAGATTCATTTTTCTGTACCGCGTTTTTACATTGAAGCCGTTAACGAGATGGTCAGTTCTCTTCAGGTTGGAGACAAAGAAATTCGTTATACCCTGGTCATAAAGACTTTTTTTGAAACCCGTGATAGCCATGTCGGCGGCTATGTAGTGATTATTCTGGGCATTGAATCGCTGGAACGACTCTGTGAAGCGCTAGACGCTTCATCTGTCAGCCCTTAAGAAGCAAGGCGATAGGCGTATGNGCGCTGTTACTTTACCNTTCACCTCAAATCNTTCCGAATTGCTGCTCACTTTCTACAAGTATCTTCCTTTTGGAGTGGTCTTAATCGATCGCCAACGAAAGATTGTACTGACTAATCAATGGATACTTGACCACAAAGGCAGACAACGACGAGATTGGGTCGGGCTAGATATAACTGAAGTCCTCGAGCCTCAATCCAAAGAGGTTGTCCTTTCCCGGTTGGATGAAACGNTACAAATCGGCACAACTCAAACGATTTCATTCCGTTTNCACCCCAGAGTNTTCCAGCTTTATGACTATCATGGCGACCTTCTCCCGCAATCCGTCATGTTCTTTCCCGCTTATGTTACCGATGAAATATACGGAGTCTTTATCCTGATTCAGGATGCTACCGAGCGTCTAATCAGCGAGAGTGACTTAAAACGCCAGATCCAAAAGTTAAGAACTTTGAACGATATTGAAATGGCATTGCGGACTCTGGATTACCAGACTTGCCTTAACACTATCGTTCAGCGGGTGAAAAAACATTTTGATGCATCTATTGTCGCCCTGTTTCTTATCGACCAAAATGAACTGCGCCTGGTAGCTTCAGAAGGATGGTCAGTTTCAGAAAACCAAACCAGCCTGCCTTTAAGAGAAGGAATTACCGGTTGGGTTGCCGAACATGCTCAACCGGCTTTCGTAAACGATGTTGCGCAAGATAAACGTTATCGGGCTCTTTTCCCAAAAATACGTTCAGAAATTGCCGTCCCTCTGCTGGTAGCAAACGAATGCATCGGCGTTTTGGATTTGGAAAGTGAAAAACCAAACGCATTTACCCGCGAAGACCTGGAGATGCTAGAGCTAATTGCGAGCAGTGCTGCGATTGCCATGCACAACGCCCGTATCCATCATGAGGTGGAACGATGGCAAGCCTATTACCGCTCAGTTATGGATCAAACCGGCGATGTAATCTTCACGGTAGATCGGCAACTCCGCCTGGTGAACGCTAATGCCGCCTGGGATGATTTTATCCGATTCTTCGGTAGAGAAGAATGGCTTTCTGAAAACGCAGTTGGGCGTTCATTACTAGACGTCATAACGGGTGAAGAGCGAACCAGGTGGCAACAAATTTGCCAGGCACTCTTAGAAGGCCACATACTCACTTATCGGGAAGAAATTCCCTGGCAAGAACGCTGGTTCGAATTGAAGGCCAATCCACTGATTGATAGCCATCGGAAGATTATCGGCCTGATCTTCAGTGCTCATAATATCACGGATTACAAGAATATCAATTACCGTTTACAAATGGCCAACCAGCGTTTGGAAACCCTGGTGGATTTTACCGCCCTGCTAAATCAGAACTTAAATTTCCATACAATGCTTAATCAGGCTGTCCATCGTCTATCAGAGATTTTTAGAGCGGAGCTTGTGGTGGTGATCACGAAACTACCCGGTGAAGAGGAATATCGCCCGCTGGCATTTTCTAATTCAATTTTCAACCCTGACGAAGCCCATTTCACCTTTGACAGCCTAATGGAGTTCATCCACGAAAACAAAACAAGTGGAGCAATCTATTGGCAGCAAGCCCCGCTCAGTCCTTTAAATCAGATGCTCATCGCGAAAGATAATCTTACTGCAATGCTATACACAGTCCTGCGTTATAAAGACCAGATTTTAGGATTTCTTCAGGTTTACATAAAAGATGAACAACGAAAGTTCCACGAGGATGAAAAATCTCTTTTAGAAACGCTGGGGATTCACCTCAGCATGGCAATGGCAAATGCACTTGCCTACCAGGAGCAACAAATCTTAGCTATCACCGATAGCCTGACCGGGCTCTATAATCGAAGGAAATTTCTCCAGATGGTGACAACAGAGATAGAACGATCACGGCGCTTCCACCGTCCATTGAGCATATTAATGATAGACCTGGATCGTTTTAAGGAGTATAACGACACCTATGGTCATCAAAAGGGAGATGAATTATTGTCCGGTTTCGCATTAAAGCTTCGCAAATCGCTACGGGAATATGATACATTGGCTCGCTACGGGGGAGACGAATTTGTGCTACTCCTGCCTGAGACAGATGTTCAGATTGCCAGAAAGATCGCTGAACGACTGGTTGCAACAGTGCGGGACATGAATGTTTTTATCACGCAAAAGGATGGCATCCCTATCTATCTGACCATATCTATCGGAGTAGCCACCTTTCCGACTCATGCCGGCGATCTGCAAACGTTGATAAAGGCCGCTGATCAAGCCCTTTATCTGGCTAAGGAAGCCGGCCGGAACTGCTATATGATTTATAATAAAAACAAACCTTTGCTCGCCTAAGGATAAAGATATGGCAAAAATCATGGTTATTGATGATTCAGCTTATGCCCGACATATCCTTAAAAATGCTCTCGAAAAAGGGGGGTTTGAGGTTGTGGAAGCCAGCAACGGCACGGAAGCGCTAGAGCAAATCCCGATTGCCCAGCCCAACCTGGTTACCATGGATTTATTGATGCCCGGTATGCAAGGACAAGAGTTACTGCAACATATAAAAACATCCTATCCCGGGTTAAAAGTGATTGTTGTTACTGCAGATATCCAGGAGGACACCCGCCAGGAATTGCTGGCAGCTGGAGCGGATGAATTTATCAACAAACCCGTATCGGCTGAAGTGCTTTTAGAAGCTGTTACCAGACTGCTCTAGACTAATATCGCTCAATTGATCACCTTTTTACCATGAGCAACACCGTCCAACTCTTTGTCACTTGCATCATTGACACCCTCTATCCGGAGATCGGTAAAGCCGTGGTTCAGGTCTTACAGCGGGTTGGGAAAAAGGTTGAGTTCACTCCTGAACAAACCTGTTGTGGTCAACCCGCGTTCAACGCCGGCTTGCGGGATCAAGCCCGCCCCATTGCCATTCATACCATCAAAGCCTTTGAGAAAACCCAGGGCGATATTGTCATCCCTTCTGGTTCTTGCGCCTCGATGATCCGCCATCATTACCAGGAACTCTTCCAAAACAATCCGCTTTGGGAAAAACGCGCCCAGGCTTTTGCAGAGCGCGTTTTTGAGTTTTCAGAATACCTAGTCGATCGGCTCGGGATCGTTGATGTGGGCGCTTACTTTCCGCACAAAATAACTTATCACAGCTCCTGTCACCTATTGCGCGAATTAGGCGTCGATCGTCAGCCACGCGCTTTGCTCGCTCAGGTGCATGGCGCTGAATTTGTGGAGCTTCGTGATACCACCGATTGTTGCGGCTTCGGCGGGGTCTTTTCGGTTGAACATCCCGAAATCTCGGCTGCCATGTTGGAACGCAAGCTCACCAACATTGATGCTTCTGGCGCTCCATACGTAGTCACTTGCGATGCCGGCTGTATGACCAACATCAACGGCGGTTTACATCGCCTGCAGAAACCCCAACGCGCTTTACACATCGCTGAGGTTCTCGCCCACTTTTGACACCTTTAAAAAGGCAACCCTCGATGATTTCGCCGTTTCGACAAAAAATCCGCCAGGCTCTTGCCGATCCAACGCTTCAACTCGCGCTGGATAACAACGCTGAGCGGCGCAATACCGCCCGCCGCACCGTCTATCAGTCCCTTCCCGAAGATATACAGACAATGCGTCAAAAAGCGCATGCCGTGCGCGTAAAAGTCATCGCCAACCTCGAGCGCTATTTAGAGGAATTCATCGCCAACGCACAGCGCAATGGCTTTATTGTCCATCGCGCAAAAACTGCCGCTGAAGCTGTGCAGATTGTCCTGCAAATCGCCAGGGATCATCAGGCAAAGCGGATTGCCAAATCCAAAAGCATGGTGAGCGAGGAAATTGAGCTCAACCCTGCCCTGCAACAGGCCGGCCTGGAGGTCATCGAAACCGATTTGGGGGAATATATTGTCCAGCTACGCCAGGAGCACCCTGCCCACATTATTACCCCTGCCGTGCATCTCACCCGCCAGCAGGTAGGCGAGTTGTTCCACGAAAAACTGGCTATCCCCCTGACCGATGATGTCCCGAGTCTGACTGCAACCGCCCGCCGCGTTCTGCGAGAGATATTTCTTACTGCGGACATTGGGCTATCCGGAGTCAATTTTGGCGTCGCGGAAAACGGACTCATTTGTCTGGTAACCAATGAGGGTAACGGGCGCATGGTCACCACGCTGCCGCCAGTCCACATTGCACTGATGGGCATCGAACGCCTGGTACCCAACCTGGACGATTTAGCGCTCATGCTCTACTTATTGCCGCGCTCCGCCACCGGACAAAAGCTAACCGTTTACACCAGCCTGATCCGCGCCCCTGGGTCAGATGGTGAAGGAAGCCGCGAACGGCATCTGGTGCTGCTCGATAACGGACGCCTGGCGCTTAAGGATAGCCCTCTTCAGGAAGCACTTTATTGCATTCGCTGTGGAGCTTGTTTCAACGCCTGCCCGGTCTTCCGCGAAATCGGCGGCCACGGCTACATCGGCGCTTCTGGAAGGCATACTCCCTACGGCGGCCCGATTGGTTCGATCCTCTCACCCGCTTTGTTTGGTACCTCCGAATTCGGGCATCTGGCACGCGCTTCTAGCTTATGCGGCGCCTGTCGCGAAGCCTGTCCGGTAGATATCGACTTGCCCAAATTGCTCTTACGCGTTCGGGCTGGACAACTCAATACGGATCCACCGAACCGCCCTGTTCGTTCCAACGCCCCCTGGTACCTGAAATCTGGCATCCATCTATTTTCACTTGTCGCCACCTCAGCCCTCTTATTTAACCTCGCTCAACGAGCCGCCGCTCTGGCAAGCCGCCTGTTTTTGCCTGGCAGAGACTGGCTTTCCCTGCCAGCCTTTACAGGATGGGGGTACTCAAAAGATTTTCCCAAACCTGCGCCAAAGCCTTTTCGCACGGTTTGGGCAGAGAACCAACACTCAGCCCTCCCATCGAACTCTGTAGAACCCCAGGCAGAACAACCCTCTTCTCCAGTTCTCTCCTCTTCTCCGGTTCCCTCCTCCTCCACATCCTCTTTAGTGGAATGGTTTGCTCAAGAGCTGGAAGCCTTGGGTGGCAGGCTTGTTGCCTGCACAACCGCCGATGTCGGGCAAAAAGTGCTGGCATTCCTGCAACAACGTCAAATTACCAAGCTCCAAACCTGGCATCATCGCTATTTGCCCGTTGGGCTGCTCGAAGTTTTGGAGCAAAACGGGATTGCCATCTCCTCTCAGGCTGACCCCCAATCCGTAGCAGGGCTTACCGGCGCAGACTGCGCAATCGCCGAAAGCGGCACGCTGGTATTACCCGGCGATCAGGATCGCCCGCTAACCGCGTCCTTATTGCCCGATATTCACCTTGCCATTCTGCACAGCAAAGACATTTTGCCACGCCTGCCCGAAGCCCTGAAACGACAGGAAACAGCCAGGGAACCGGTCACCGTCCTGATCAGCGGACCTTCCCGCACAGCCGATATTGAAATGACTCTCACGATTGGGGTTCACGGACCTAAAGAGGTAGTTGTTTTCTGTGTGGATTAGTTAATGTGTTTGAACATTACCGAGCTGCTCCAAGGCGCGGACGATTTCCCGTCCAGATAAATGGGGTAGCTCAGGCATATGTGGTTACTTCAAAGGTTGTCAACAAAGGTGGCGCTGTCTTTGGCAGGGGAAACTCTTCATTTTCCTTCTGGAAGATACAATTATGGTATTATGCCTACTTCATCTAAGATGACCACGCCTGTCTGGGAGCGATCGAACAATAAGCGGATTTCAGAGAGTTGAGATGGGTCGAAATCAGTGTTTTGCCCGATAAAGGCACTTAATGACTCCCCTCCAAAAACGAGGGGACAAATTATGTCCAAATACCTTACGCAAAATGGGAAAACTTTAATAACGTGAATTCGGGATAAGGCAAAGGTCTCCAAAAGGTAGTAAACTTATATCCCTACAAAACAAGTTGAAACCCCAGGAGACCCTCACCAGTTTACTCGAAATCTTCTGTGATGTCGATGATTTTTGCAAAGCATTTCTGCCCAACTGGGAGCGTCACTTGCTCACTGGCGGGCTGAAACAGCGCCAACGCGAGCGTTCCTTGTCCATCAGTGAAATTATGACCATCTTGATTGCTTTCCACCAATCCCACTATCGCAACTTCAAAGCC
>JGI24186J35511_1000104_pt1 | contig 32145 bp, 25 predicted proteins | sample YNPBryulayer2012_FD_35511 | JGI IMG/M metagenome (IMG submission 35511) | reverse complement strand
CTGTTCCGCCAATCGGCGAGCTTCCTGCAAGAGCAAGGGAGAAAGATCATTTGCTACGACCGCACAACCTTTTTTCGCTAATGCAACCGCATGCCGCCCAGCTCCGCAGGCAATATCCAACACTTTTGGTGAAACCTGTTTTTGTCCGAAGCCTGCATGGCNCCAAATCATCTCAATCGTCTCTTCGGCTTCCTTAAAATTGCGATGCTCGTAGAGCTTGAGATAAATCGGGCTGTTGAACCACGAGACGAACCAGTCGTGGCTTATCGGGTCGGCGTATGCCGCTGGCGTTGTTAGTGATTCTGCTTGCGGCTCAGTCTGATGTGTGGTATGTTGATTTTCCTCTATGGCTGGTATGATTGGGTTTGATAAGGTTTCATCTAAGGTATTTTGTAGCATCTGCTCCATCCGTTTGATACCACGGTTTCAGAAAAGTTTTCCAGATAAACCTGTGAATTTGGCACTCGGTTCCAGCCAAACGAAAAAGCCCGAGCAGGGGTTGCATCGGGCTATTCGGCTTTTCATAGAGCAGAGCTACGGTGCAATGCTTACGGGGAATGTGGCGTCAATATCGATTTCATTGCTTGGCGCAAGTGCCGCTGTTTTGCGTGCCGGCGCTGTGTAGTGATAGAGCACGACGCGCAGGGTTCCACTAGCTGCTGGTCCTGCACTGACCGTGGCACGATACTTCAAGCCAACTTCCAGACCGTTTTTATCTCTATCGGTTCGAGTAATCGTTAGGCGACCTGTGGCATTGCCACCTACAGTGTAGACAATCAAGTGTTCATCACCCTCTTCCTCAATTTCTTCGGTCTTATCTTCTGGCGGATTTTTTGATTCATCTTTGAACTCGATTTCTCCGTTGTAGGTAAGACCTGCACGTAAATTGAGCGGTGTAATTTGTGGCGCATTACCGCCCGGTCCATCCAAGTCGCGCCAAGTGGCTTCGACGGGTGCTCCGCCTGTGGTTGGCGTCAGCTTGAGTTTGACGGTGGTGATTTTCTCTTGCTCATTTGCATCGGCAGGGTTATCGGTTCGTCGACAGCTTGTGAGCACTGCCGAAGTCATGAGCAGCAGCACAACAGAGACTTTGACATTGCGAATAAGTTGCATGTTTGTGGTCTGCATAGTTGATTTCAGGTTTAGTTAACGGATACGAAGAACAGGCTCAGCTTTTAGAAGTCCATTTGCCAGCGCACGATGACATTTCTGCCGGCATCATCGGCAAAGTAGCGATAGCGGCTTAGGTAGTCACGATAGCGCTGGTCTAAAACATTGTAAATTGAAATCACGAACGTGGCTCGCCGTCCAAAGAGCGAGAATTCTGTGCCAGACGATAGGTTCAACAGCCCATAGCCTGCAGGCGGCAGCGTGAGATTTTGCACATAAAACTGGTAGGCTTCTGGGTCTGAAACCGTTGGCGGCAAGACAGATGGCACTTCTAATCTCGGATATTGGTCTTGCCTTCGAACCAAGGTGGTGCTTATTTCAAGGTATGATTTTTCTGTGCCGAAGAACTCTGGCAAATCCAGATGCACGCCTGCAATCAGTCGGTCTGATGGCATGTTGATGAGCGGTTCATGTCGCGCTTCATTCCAAGCTCGCACTAGCGACAGCGAGCTATAGAGCTGAAGAGTTTCTGTCACTTTCCACTCAAAGAACCCATCAACGCCATAAAGCACCGCTGGGGCTTGCTGATAAGCAAAGGCTGGGAAGGCGCCGCGAATTGTAATTACGGGCTCAACTTGCGGAAAGAGATAGATGAAGTTTTCAATTGCATTTCGATAGAGCGAGAGTTCCAGCCGTGTGCGCTGACCGATGTGCCGCAGGGTGGCGTCCAGCCCGAAACTGCGCTCAACACCCAGAGCAGGGTTGCCAATTTCATATTGTGCAGTGCCGTGATGCACACCGTCGCTGTAGAGTTCATTGATGCTGGGCGGTCGCCATGCAGTTGCGGCATTGAGCGCCAATGACCACTCGGAAGCAAATTGCCAAATTGCGCCCAGCGCGCCTGTCACGGTCTGGAAAGTCTGACGATTTGGAATTTCGCCGCGCGCNAGCTGTTGAGCTATGCGGCTACTTCCAAATGGTGATGCACTCTGCCAGCGTATGTCGTAGCGAATCCCAGCGTTCAGTGTCCAGTTTTCACTGACCCATTCTTCACGCCAGAAGATGCCTGCTGTTGTAGCAGAAAAGTTTGGAATGAGTGCCGTGCGCCCCAGATTATGATTTGATTGCACAGTCAGCGCTGCGCCGACCGTGCCCAGAAAGTTTCCGACTGGATGATGATTCCAGCGTATGTCGGCAGTGTGTGTAAAGAGTGTGAGGTCAAAAGCAGGGATGTTGCGGCGGCTGCGGTCCGTTCCCAGCGGCACATGAGCATCAAACTCTTGACGCACATTTTGCTGATAGCCGTAGTTTATTTGCACTTTACCAAGTTCGTCAGTCTGCACATTGGCGCGCAGAGAAATGAGGTCGTGCGAAATGCTCTGACGCGGAAAGTCAATGGCGTAAGAGAANGGCTCCGTAAAAAACGGCTGTAAGCGCTGCATGCTATTTACAAGGTCAGTAACATTCCCAATATGTGCGCTTTTGAGTATGCCCAGTTCGGTTGAGAAGCGGCTGTAGTATACCGAGATTTCTCCCCAGTCAGCTTTATAGCCAGTCAGGATGGAGAAGTTCAGTTCAGCAAAGCCAGTGTTGTTGAGAAAATACTGCGGTGCGGCAGCATCCCCAGCGCGTCGGTAACTTGCCTGAACACGCCAGCCGATATGTTCTCCCAGTTTGCCTTCTACTAAGCCAGAGCCTGCGCCTTGTGCATTGTTGCTAAACAGGTTCAGGTTCAGCTCACCTTTGAGTTGAGGGTCTATGGGCAACGGACGCGGCTCAACGCGAATGACGCCGCCAATAGCATCGGCACCATACTCGACACTGGCCGCACCTTTGAGCACTTCAATTTTTGCAGCAGCAAATGGGTCGATTTCTGGTGCATGCTCAGCGCCCCACTGCTGACCTTCCTGACGCACCCCTGCATTGAGCACCAACACACGCTGGCTATGCATGCCGCGCACCACCGGCTTTGAAATGGAGGGACCAGTCTGCAGAATCGTTACACCCGGCAATTCTCGCAGAGTTTCGCCCAGTGTCTGCCCGCGGTGCTTATCTAATTCTGCTTGGCTTAGCATCGCAATCGCTTGCGACGACTCCTGCAAGATAGCTTTCTCCCGCTCTGCCTGCACCACAATTTCACTTCGCTCCACACTCAAGGGCTTAAGTGCAAAATCAATCTGCTGTGTTGCGCTAATGACCAGTCGTTTTACTTCTGGTTCATAGCCTACCACACTTACTCTGATTTGGTATTCACCGATTGGCAGCGCCTCAATGCGGTAGTTGCCTTGCTTATCGGTTACTGCGCCAATCTTTGTGGACAGCACGCTTACAGTCGCGCTTGGCAAAGGTTCTCCCGAGACCCTATCGCGCACCGTGCCATAAATCGTGACGGTTTGCATCGTGACAGTTTGCGCCGCTGCACTTACACTTGTGAGCAGCACCACTACAAGTCTCAGTGCTAATGTCTTTACCACCTTTTTCGCAAATGATTTGCATTCTTAAAGCTCGCAAAAAAAATTATGGGATATGATGTTCGCAAGATTCGCCTTGGCATGCAGCTCTGCTTAATCGCCAGTTAATCAAGTGAGCGATGGCGACCACCGAGGCGCCAACAGGCGTCATCACACTTTCTGCACTTTCATCTATTAAGCCTGAATGCGCCAAAAAGATGGCAACAAAGCCTATCGCCAAGACATACACTGCGCTCATGTTGTGATGATGCTTGAAGCCATGCAAGAGCGCGGCCACGCCCACCACTAACCCAATTGCAATCATACTCATCTCTACGGCAGGATGTGCCAAAAACTCAAGTCCCACTAGTGGCAATGCTGTTAGCACAAACGGCAATGCCGCACAGTGAATTGCACACAGCGTCGATGCTGAAAACCCCACCATATCCAAATTGATTGACGCAAATTTTGTCTTTACCTTTTGCATATCACTTGAAACTGCAAGTTAATTGCATTTCTTATCCATCCATAAATTTAGGCTCTACATTTGAGAGCCCCTTCTGCAAACGTTTTTTAGGCTTTCTTGATTTCCTGCTCAAGGAACTTTATATCGTCCTGCCCAGTCGGAATCTTGACCATCTTTTCAGAAAAGCGCCACTGCCCCGTTTTCGGTGATTTTGTCGAGTACACGAGCTTGACCGCCTTGAATGGCAGTTCTACCTTTTTCTTGCTTGCTGCGGTCCTTGCTTCTTTTTTTGCCATATAAAATTGCGCAAATTATAGCATTCGTAAAAAGCATGTAAATTTAACCATTTCGCGCCTTAAAACCCAAAACCGCTCTCTCTGGTTCATTACATATTGGTAACTTAGTTAGATGTATGACCACCTACCAGCTCGATGAGCTCTTTTTCACCGCTGACCGATTGATTCTTGATGGGCATATCGTTCACGCTCTGGAGATTTTGGACTCTATCATTCGCGAACAGCCCGATTATGGCAAAGCCTATCATCACTTGGCGTGGATTTATGAGCACAAATACTGCCACTATTCCAAAGCCGAAATTTTATACCGAACCGCACTTGTCTACTCACCTGAATACACGCCGCTCTACAGCAACTATGCGAATCTGCTTCTCACCATGAGGAAATTTGCTGACCTTGAACAGTTGCTTGCCAGAGCATTGCACATTCCGGGCACTTGCTATGCCACGATTTACTATCAGTATGGCATCATGTATGAACTGCAGCAGCAATACGCGCTTGCCATAGAGTATTTCCACAAGGCAATTGCAAATTCACTGAGCGACAGCGATTTAGACCTCTATGCGAGTTCCATCAAGCGGTGCGAAAAGAAAATACAACTGCTTCAAAATCTCTATTTGGCTTAGCTGGCGCGTTGCTTACGCTCTTCTTTTTGCGACACTCCTGCCGATTCAAAGGTTGCCATTTCGCAGAGCAATTTTGCGGCTGCTTCAATAATTGGCATGGCAAGTGCAGCGCCTGTTCCCTCGCCCAAGCGGAGTTTTAGGGAGAGAATTGGTTCTGCTCCAAGATGCTCCAACACGGCGCNATGCCCTGTCTCATCAGAACAATGTGCAAAAAAGCACACCGACTGTACCTTTGGATTTTCTTTGATGGCAACCAGCGCTGCAGCGGTGGCAATAAAGCCATCAATCACGATAGGCAGTCTGTGTTCAAATGCGGCAAGCACGGCGCCAGTCATGGCGGCAATTTCAAAGCCACCGACGGCAGCTAACCACGCTCTTGGCGAATGACACTTTTTCTGATGTAATGCTATTGCCATTTTGACCACTTGGATTTTATGCGCCAGTTGCTCATCGTCAATTCCTGTGCCACGCCCGACCAACTCTTCGACAGGGGTAGGCAAGAGTGCTGCACACAACGCCGAAGCAGATGTGGTGTTGCCTATGCCCATTTCGCCGATACCGAATAGCTCAATGCCGTCTTGTTTTGCTTTTTCAAGTTCGCTGCGTCCGATAGCAATAGCAGTTTCGCACTCGGCTTCGGTCATGGCAGGTTCATCAACGAAATCACGTGTGCCTTGTCGGACTGGCTCATTTCGGAAGTTCGGAGCATGGAGTGCCGACAGCTCACCTTCTACACCAGCATTGATAATGCGTAGCTCAATTCCACCATGGCGCGCCAGCACATTGATAGCCGCACCACCGTTTAGAAAGTTCTGCACCATTTGCGCTGTTACTGCGGCCGGATAGGCACTCACACCTCGACGCGCCACACCATGACTGCCTGCAAACACACCAATCCGCTTGCGACTCACGCTCGGCGACAGCGTGTTTTGCACCACAGCCAGTTGCACCCCCAGTTTTTCCAGCATTCCAAGCGACCCTACTGGCTTGGTTTTTTGGTCAAATTTTCTTTGAACCAGTTCTGCGGTAAGCATGGCTTCTTTGGACATTATCCTTTTAAGGTTTTTTTGAAAAATTCAATCGTGCGTCGCCATGCATCTTCTGCATTGGCTTTGTTATAGCCCCTTGTGTTGTTCGGGTTCATGAAGGCGTGACCAGAATCTTCGTAGATTTTTATTTCACACATTCGCCCCAGTTCCTTCAGTGCAGTCTCAAAAGCTCTGACGCTCTCGACAGGGATACCTCGGTCTTGAGCCCCGAAAATGCCCAGCACACTTGCCTTGACTGTACCAAGCTCTGTTTTATCGCCACTGACTCGACCGTAGTTAATTACGCAGGCTGTCAGTTTCTCGCCCAGTTCTTTTGCTACAGTCAGTGAGTATGAACCACCCATGCACCAACCAATGGAGCCGATTTTTGCGGCATTGACTTCGCTGAGGCTTTGCAAGTACGCATAAGCACTTTTGAGGTCTCTGATGGCTCGGTCTTTGGGCAATCCGCTCATCAACGCGCTGGCTTCATCGGGCTTGTTNGTGACTTTTCCGCGATACAAATCTACTGCCAAGACCACATATCCTTCACTTGCCAGTGCATCTGCCATGCTCTTAATCCAGTCGTTGAGTCCCCACCATTCGTGAATCATGATGANGGCNGGATATTTGCCTTTCTCTTCTGGCATAGCCAAGTAGGCAGAGACTTCTTCTTCACCCGATTTGTATGTGACCATTTTCGAAATGGTCTTCGCTTGCAGGGCGCTTTCCATGCTTAGAAGCAATGCGAGTGCCACAATAATTTTCATGCTAAGTGTGCAGTTTGGTTATTGAGATGACTTCAGAAGGTAGGTTTTGAGAAACTTTATTGAGCGTTGCCATGCCTCATGGGCAGATGCTGGACAAAAATTTTCGTGGTTAGGTCGCAAAAATCCGAAGCCGGTTTCTTTATAAAAGTGTGTTTCTATGTGTTTCTGACNCGCATGCATGTTTTTCGTAAATTGTTCTACACTGCTGCGCTCGATGCCGAAGTCGTTTTCACCGACGTGAATCATGATTGGGCAATTCAACCGCTCTATTAAGCTGTCGGTCGTTGGAAGNGGCGCATAATTTACAACACAGGCTTCAAACTTTTCTCTATGGCTTGATATTGCATCGAGCGCCAGCATGCCTCCCATTGCTATACCAAACAGCCCGATGTGCTTGAGCTTATAAGTTTCTTTGAGAAACTGTGCTGCATTTATGATGTTCTGACGTGCCTTGTCTTCTGGCAGGGCTCGTTCCAGTTCGTGTGCTTCCATCATATCTTCTGGCAACTTGCCTCCATACACATCCACAGCAAACGCCATGAACCCTTCGCGTGCTAAGGAGTCGCAGAGCGATTTTATCCAGTGGTCTAAGCCGAGGTTATCATGCAAGACCAGCACGGCGGCGGCAGTTGCCGACGTCGGTTTTGCCAAGTATCCCAACGGCGGGGCGGATTGCTCTGTCAGCATATTGCCTACTGACGCTGATTGAACGCCTACGATGAGCAGCACCAGCAGCACTCCTGACAGCCGTATTACAAAATCATGAACCTGTTGAATCGGTCGCATTTTTTCGCTAATTTCTCAAACATCTTAGCATAAGCAAACTTCCTTTCACAAAAACAAAATAAACTCAGGAGAATATCATGAAGCGCATTCTCTTTGCTACACTCATGGGCTCAATTCTGCTTTTTGCAGCCATTTCACCCTCGAAAGCCATTTCTTTCAAGCCTAACCAAGCATCGGTGGTCGCTGATTCTACAGAAGGAGAAAAGAAAGCTGAAAAGAAGAAGAGCAAAAAGAAGAAGAAGAAGTCAGAGCAATAGCTTGCCATCTTTATGGTTTTGTGATACCCAAGCTTTTACGGTTTGGGTATCACTTTCTTCTGCACTTGCTTGAAGAAATCGGCTCCTGCACACCAATTTATTACTTCGCCTCCAGCTTCTTACTGACTCTGCGCAGCTAAACCGTAGCTGAATGTGCATGNAGTGAGCATAGTGTGAGTGCGACTAAATAAGCTGGGAGACACTCATGCCTTCGCTGCAGGACTGACATACCTATGTTGAGCACTTGCTTACAGAACCTTTTGGCTTACTTGNATGCACTACTGCTTGCAAGTTGCTTAATGTTGTGTTACATTTATTCACACTGGTTTAGAAAGGAGTAACATTTCCATGCCTCGCTACACGCCAGAGCAATTGCGTATTCGTAACTCTTCGATTTGGACAAAAGTTCAGTTCGTTTTAGCGCCCATCCAGTTTGTGGTCTTCCTTGTTGGCTTCGTTATTACGCTGCTCTACTACAACGGGGTTATTCATGATTTTTCGCTTGTTACGATAGGGGTTTTTTTCAAGACGCTGTTTTTGGTGCTCCTCTTTGTGACGGGCGCCATTTGGGAAAAGCAGGTGTTTGGCATGTGGGTCTATTCTCCTGAGTTTTTTTGGGAAGATGTCGGTAGCACCATTGCCATCATTGTGCACTTTTCATACTTCGTGCTGGCGTATTTGAATTATTCGACCGAGGTTTTGGTCTGGTCTGCTTTTGCTGCATATTTGAGCTATGTGATTAATGCGCTACAATATCTTTTGCGTCTCTGGCTGGAGAAGCGAAACGAAAANCGTCTCAAAGCCCAAGGGCTAATTTAGCCGCCATGGCGATATGTTCTTTTAGGTGAAGTTTAGTGCTGAAAGGAGAATTAACTATGAAGTCAAAAGCAGTTGTATTCACTGCGCCCGGGCAGTTAGAACTGCGCGACGTTACCTTGCGTGAGCTTGATGCCCATGATGTGCTGGTTGAGACCTTCTGGACCTCGATTAGCGCCGGAACTGAAAAAATGCTCTTTACAGGTCGCCTACCCAAAATGCAAATGACGCAATACCCCGTCATTCCCGGGTATGAAACGGTCGGAAAGGTTATCCAAATTGGTAGTGCTGTTTCAGAAGATTACCTTGGTAAGTTCGTCTATGTCTCCGGTTCTTTTGGCTATACGGATGTCAATGCGGCGTTTGGTGGTGCGTCGCAGTATATCGTCTCACCCTACCACAAGACCACACGCTTGGATATTTTGAATGATGTTTCCTTAGGACTTGCTTTGCCGCTTGCTGCAACGGCTTTGCATATCGTAGACCTTGCGGCAGTGGCTGGGAAGCGAATTCTTGTGCTTGGCGAAGGTGCAGTAGGCTTGCTCGTCTGTGACTTTGCACGCCTATTCCATGCTGACCTAATTGCCGCCACAGACCTAAGCGATTTTCGCCTGTCCAAATCTACTGCACATCTGCGCATCAATGTGGCACACACCCCCCTTGAAGAAGCCTTAGGCACCATGCTCTTCGATGTCATCATCGACTGCACTGGTTCTATGGCTGCTATTGAAGATAGCCTAAGGTTTCTCAACATGAATGGCACACTTGTGCTCGGTGGCTACTACGAGCGCATTGATTTGGCATATCACTTTGCATTTATGAAAGAGCTGAAAATTTTAGCTGCCAAACAGTGGGCGTTGGGCGATTTAGAACGCACCCTTGCTATTATGGCTGATGGTAGAATTGATTTTAAGCGCATTTTTACGCACTATAGTTCAGCATGGAACGGCTTGGTACAAGCATACGAGACTGCGTTCTACGATAGCAACTGTCTGAAATTTGTGCTTTCATGGAAAGCAGAATAAGACTGTCTATATCATGTTTGTCGTAATCTACACCTACACTAAGCCACTCAGTGAAGTCGATGCCTTGCGGGCCGCACACTTAGCGTTTTTGGATAAAGAATATGCGGCAGGGCATTTTGTGGTTTCAGGTCGGCAAAATCCACCAGTTGGGGGCGTGTTAATTTCGCAACTGCACTCACGCCAAGAGTTAGAGTCAATTGTGAAGCAAGACCCCTACATTGCTCATGGGGTTGCTACCTATCAGATTATTGAGTTTGTGCCAGCCAAATATGCCGCTGGCTTTGCACCGTTTCTGAATGTGCAAAGATGAATTCATGACATTTAACACCGCAAAGAAAGGAGGACGACATGGCAGCACGCACCATTGCCATTTACGGGAAGGGTGGTATCGGCAAAAGCTTTATCACCACAAACCTGACAGCGACATTTGCCTTGATGAATAAGCGTGTTCTACAAATTGGTTGCGACCCCAAACATGACTCGACTACCTCACTTTTTGGCGGAATTTCTTTGCCTACGGTCACGGAAGTGTTCGGTCAGAAAACCCAAACTCACGAAAAAGTTCAAGTTGAAGATATTGTCTTCAAACGCCAGCTGGAAGGATTCCCGCAACCTGTTTTTGGCATTGAGCTCGGCGGTCCTGAAGTCGGTCGCGGATGCGGCGGTCGTGGCATCATCTCTGGCTTCGATGTCCTTGAGCGACTCGGTCTTTTCCAATGGGATTTAGATGTGATTTTGATGGATTTTCTTGGCGATGTGGTCTGTGGCGGCTTTGCTACACCGCTTGCGCGCTCCATGTGCGAAGAAGTGATTTTGGTAGTCTCCAACGACCGCCAATCCATTTTTGCCGCCAATAACATCTGCATGGCGAATAACTATTTCAAGACCGTTGGCGGCAGTTCTNGTCTGCTTGGGCTCATTGTCAACCGCGATGATGGGAGCGGCATTGCCGAGCGCTACGCCAAAGCGGCGGGCATTAACATCATCATGACTCTGCCTTACAGCTCTGCGGCACGTGACCTTGCCGATTCGTTCGATGTCGCCATTCGCTTGCCTGAAATTCGTGAGAAATTTTTTGACCTCTGCCAGCGCATTCTGCAGCGCTCGATTCCCTACTGCGAAGCACGCGGGCTTTCTTACCACGAGTTTATGGCGCTCTTTGGCGATGTCGATACGCGCAAACCTGAACCTGCCCACATAGAGGACCTTAGGCTGGCAGAAAATCTTAATCTCGATGCTCATGCGCTTGTCCATGCATGCGCCACCGCAGGCCAGACCCATTCTGAGAAACCTATTTCGATTGATTTATCGAACCTGCCTCCTGCGCGTAACAGCCTTGGCGACCCAGTTGCCATTGGCTCCAATGCTGCCTCACTGCCGCAAACTGACGAGTTCATCCGTCCTACAAAGTCATCAGCACCTGCATCCAAACTCCCACCAATGGCAGCCAAACGCTATCGTGTGTCAAGCGCTGCTTCATCTCAAGCACCTTTGAAACCCAAAACTGACCACGAGCGTCTGTTGCTTTGTCTGGAAAAATTACCACGCCACGAGCGAGAGCTTATCACGCTCTATGAAATCAAGCGCAAAAGCATTGATGAAATTTCCATCGAATGCCATCTTGACCGGCATGAAGTGGAAACGCACTTGCAAAATGCACGCAAACATTTGAAGGAACTCTTCTTCAGTGCTGACCTGTATTAGCGCTTACCGTGCAGCTTGAGATTTGCAGTATGNGCGCAGGGTTACTTGTTCGTTTGTGTTCTGTATATTGTGCCGAACGCTTGTGCGTTTTGTAATTCATACATTTTTGATTGAATATGTCGTCTGATGACACTCTGAAGCATCTGGTCAGCGAATCGCTTAAAGATGCCGAGGNACTTGCCGAGCTTGAACAGCAATGTGCCCAGCATCCTGATGATTACGAAGCACATTACAAGCTTGCCGAAGCCTACGCTGCGCGCGGTCGCTTCACTGAAGCTGCTACTGCTTACCGTGCTGCACTTGCCTGTAAGTCCGATTTTGAACATGCATGGGTGGGTTTAGGCATTGCCGAACTTCAGCGCGGCGAACTTGAATCAGCGATTGCCGCACTTTCCCAAGCTGCTGCACTCAATCCTAACTCTCCTGAAATCCACTTCTATTTGGGTAATGCACTCGATGATGCGGGTAAAAACCAAGAAGCTATCGCCGCCCTGCAAAAAGCACTTGCTCTCTATCCGCAATTTGAAGAAGCNCATCTTGCTCTGGGGTTCTTATACTTTCGCACTGGTAACCAGCAGGGTGTACGCGAGCAGTATCAGCAACTTCAATCCTTAGGCAGTCCGCTGGCAACACAACTTTCTCACCTTTTATAGCACATTGTTGTATGAAGTTAGCACTGTTTTTTTCTGCGATATTTGCGGCGCTATGNGCTGTGTCGTGCAACGACCCTAAAGCCAAAGCCCGAGAGGACATTCAGAACCTTCAAGAGACCGTCAAGTATTTGCCTAATAATCCCAAGCTCTTTGTGCGCTTGGGCATGGCACATGCTTCACTAGGTGAGTATGATAAAGCCATCAATGCTTTTCGAAGAGCCATTGAGCTCAACCCCANCGATACGGCTACGCTTATTCGACTTTCTATCATGGCGTTTCAACTTGAGCGATACGAAGATGCGCTGTGGGGATTTCAGAAAATTGTTGCCCTTCAACCCAATAGCATCGATGCACATCGCAATCTGGGCAATGTGTATGTCAAAATGAAAAAATTTCGTGAAGCTATTGCTTCCTATAAGCAAGTTATCGGGCTCGATTCGCTCAATGTAGAAGCTTACTATAGCCTTGGCGTCTGCTACTACGAACTGGGCGAACGCGATTCTGCACAGATGTGCTATGAGCGCATCAAAGACAAAAACACCTACCTTGCTGGCGCATTACAGCGCAAACTTGCGCCAAAATAAGCCCCTCTTGAAAAACAAGTTTTTTGTATTTTTGTTGCCCTAAACTTAGACTCATCATACATGTTCAAAATCGCCNTCATCGGCACCGGCTACGTTGGGCTGGTTGCCGGCACATGTTTTGCCGAAACGGGTAACGACGTCACTTGCGTCGACATCAATGAAGAAAAAGTCAAACAGCTTTCTGAGGGCAAGATTACGATTTTTGAGCCTGGCTTGGAAGTGCTCTTTCGGCGCAATTTGCGTGAAGGGCGATTGAGATTTACCACCCAACTTGCTGAAGCGGTTCACCCTGCTGAACTTGTCTTTCTTGCCTTACCTACACCGCCGGGCGAAGACGGTTCTGCTGATTTGAAACATGTGCTCGATGTTGCTCATGAGCTTGGCAAGCTTATCCACTCCTANAAAATCATTGTGAATAAATCTACAGTGCCGGTGGGCACTGCAGAGATGGTGCGCTCTGCAATTGCCACACATGCCAAATGTGAGTTTGATGTGGTCAGTAACCCTGAATTTTTGCGCGAGGGGGTTGCTGTCGAGGATTTTCTCAAGCCAGAGCGCATTGTCATTGGCAGCTCTTCAGCGCGTGCTATTGAAATTATGAGGCAACTCTACGAACCTTTTGTCCGACAAGGCAATCCAATTCTTGTCATGGACGAGCGCAGCGCTGAACTAACCAAATATGCTGCTAATGCAATGCTGGCGCTGAGGATTTCATTTATGAATGAAATCTCTAACATCTGCGACCGTGTCGGCGCTAATGTTGATGCTATTCGCCGTGGCATTGGTACCGACTCACGCATTGGCAAGCAATTTCTTTACGCTGGTATTGGCTATGGTGGCAGTTGCTTTCCCAAAGATGTCAAGGCACTTATTAAAACCGCTGAGGCTTACGGCTACGATTTCAAAATCATGAAATCCGTAGAGCTTGTCAATGAAGCACAAAAACGGATTTTGATTGAAAAAATTGAAAAACATTTCGGCGGCAGTGCAAATGTAAAGGGCAAAAAATTTGCACTCTGGGGACTTTCGTTCAAGCCCAATACGGACGACATTCGTGAAGCTCCAGCATTAGTCATCATTGATGAGCTTCTAAAGCGCGGTGCCAGCATTGCAGCATATGACCCAGAAGCTATGGATAACGCTCGCAAACTTTATGAAGGCAAAATTATATTTGTCGCCAAAGATTACGATGCCCTTGTCGATGCCGATGCCCTCATTATTGCCACAGAATGGAATGAATTTCGCAATCCAGACTTCAATAAGATGCGTTCTTATCTGCGTGGTAAGGTTATCTTTGATGGACGCAATGTCTATGACCCTCAAAAAATGAAGCAGATGGGTTTTGAGTATTACAGCATTGGCCGTCCAACCGTTGATTGACCTCGATGCAGAGTGTTTGCGCCCACCAAAATGGGGCTGTAACTGATGTTACGCATAACTTGATGTTACGCATAACTTTTCAATCCAATGCATTGGTGCTATGCTCTCACAACTTTCTTCAGCAGCGGTGCTGGGCGTCGATGCACTTCAAATTGATGTCGAGACCAACTTGGATAGTGGGTTGCCTTCATTTATCGTCGTAGGGTTGCCTGATAGCGCCATAAAAGAAAGTCGTGAGCGCGTGCTGACGGCGCTAAAAAATTCTGGCTACGCTGCGCCTCCCAAAAAAATCACGGTCAATCTGGCGCCTGCCGATGTGCGCAAGGAAGGCACAGCGTTTGACTTACCGATTGCGATTGGCATTTTGGCGTGCATGGGCGTTGTGGCGCTTGAAGCGCTCAAAGGCGTTATGCTGCTTGGCGAATTAGCCCTCGATGGCNCCTTGCGGCGTATCTCTGGCGCATTGCCAATTGCGGTCATGGCAGCACGCTCGAAGTTTTCACGCATCATTTTGCCAAAAGAAAATGCTAATGAAGCGGCGGTGGCCACATCGGCGCTCTCCTCGCCCTTGCGTGTCTATGGCGTTACATCACTTCAAGAAGCAATTGATGTGCTGCATGACTCTGCCGATATTCCGCCCACAACGATTGACCTTCAGGACTACCTGAATTCGCCACCTGCCTACGCCGTCGACTTTGCTCACATCAAAGGTCAGCAAGATGCAAAACGCGCTATGGAAATTGCTGCCGCTGGCGGTCATAACATCATCATGATTGGACCGCCCGGTAGCGGCAAAACTCTGCTTGCCAAAGCACTGCCGAGTATTTTACCACCAATGCTGTTTGAAGAGGCGTTAGAGACCACGAAAATTTATTCGGTGGCAGGGCTCTTGCCTCCGGGCACAGCACTTCTGACACAGCGACCCTTTCGCAGCCCGCACCACACCAGTAGCAGTGTGGCGCTGATTGGCGGTGGTGTCTATGCCAAACCCGGTGAAGTCAGCCTTGCGCATCACGGCGTGCTTTTTTTGGATGAACTGCCTGAATTTGCTCGCTCTACACTTGAAGTGCTGCGTCAGCCGCTGGAAGACCGCGAAGTAACNGTTGCTCGTGCCGCCATGTCAATCAAGTATCCAGCCAGTTTCATGTTGGTTGCCGCTATGAATCCCAGTCCAGCTGGCGCGCTACGCGATGAAGAGGGAAATCTGACATCTACACCGCAACAAATTCAGCGCTATCTTTCCAAAATTTCTGGACCACTTTTGGATAGAATTGATATTCACATCGATGTGCCGAAGGTCGATCACCATGCACTTTTGTCGAAAGACTCTGGCGAATGCTCTGCCACGATTCGTGAGCGCGTCATGAAAGCTCGAGAAATTCAGCAACGACGCTTCAAAGCCTATCGCGCTCAATCTATATTTTGCAATGCACAAATGAATACAGCGCTGATTAAAGAGTTCTGCCAGCTCGATGCCGCTAGTGAACAACGCCTTTTGGAGAGCATGAAACGCCTGAATTTGTCGGCACGCGCTTACGACCGCATCTTGAAAGTGAGTCGCACCATCGCTGACTTAGAGGGTTCCGAACGTATTCAAATGAAACATCTTGTTCAGGCAATCCAATATCGCAGTCTCGACAGAGAATATTGGCATACTTAACGCTCGCCGAGAAAACATTCTGGCTTCGAGCCCATGAAGAACAGTAACTTTGATACCATCAATTATTTGACTCAAATCCATCCAGTCTTTCTTGTGAAATCATTTACTCTTCTGTTTCTTTTCAGCGTTCTTTTTGCTCGTCCGCTCGCAGCGCAGGTTTATACCTTTTTTGAAAACCGTGCTATCACGCCTACTTCTCCACGCGCCTATCCGCACACTCACACGCGCAAGATTATCCCACTTGTGGGTCCGTGGAAAGTTATCTTGCCCAGCGGACTTGAGAGCCAAGTGGAAGTGCCGTGCGCATTCAGCTTTTCAAACAAAGTCACTTTTGAAAAATCTATTTTTCTCTCTAAGGACTTTGAGACGCGTGTGCTTACATTGGTTAGCGAGGGGATGGGGCAGTATTGCGAAATTTTTTTCAACGACCAATTTGTCGGTGCACATACCACAGCGGCACCTTTCAGCATGGATATTCCCAGCGAAATGCTACTCATTGGAGCTGAAAATAAACTTTCTATCGTGTGTAATAGCCGCCTCGACGCACCAAACAGCTTTCCACTTGCGCCGCAAGCCCACGATAAGCGCCGCTTCTCAGGTCTTTTCCGAAATCTTTACCTTGTTGCCTCCTCACCTATTCGGCTCAACGACGTTGACTTTGATTATCAAGTCTTCGATACCCTGATTGCTTCTGCATCGCGCACGCCTGCACCACGCGCTGAAGTTCAACCTTGTGTGCGGCTCAATTTGGAGGTCAGCATCAAGCAGTTCGACCTACGCGGGGTTAGGCTACCTACCGATTCACTTGGTCAGAAAACTCTGTTTGCCTCTGCACAACTTTTTCTTGACACCCTTGCCGTTAGCGATAGACTTGCTCTTGCCCGCTTTGAGGCTGAAAACAACTATGTCCTTCGCACCCGCACTTCGCTACTACTACTCAATGCCAAGCTCTGGCAACCTGACTCGCCGACACGCTACCGATTACATCTTCTTCTTACCAGCGCAAGAGGCGATACGCTGGATGACTTATCCTTTTCTCTTGGCTTCAGAACCGTAGGTTTTGCCTCGGGCAAATTTCAACTCAATCGCAAGCCCTTTTTGCTCAAGGGCTTACACATCAGCGAAGAAACTGAGCAAAGTGCCAATGTTCTTTCACCTGACGATATTTTGCGCGACCTTTTACTGGCTCGCAGCGCCGGGGTTAATGCGCTTCGCTTTACTGAAATTCCTCATCCTCTTTGGTATCGCTTCTCTGACAGCCTTGGCTTCTTGGTTTTTCTTGAGCCCCCTGTTCGCAACGTGCCCACCAGTCTTTTGATTAAGCCCAGTTTTTCGCAGCACGCTGAATCTGCCTTGCAAGAGACTCTTGCGCTCTCAAAGTTCAGTCCATCGGTCATCGGCTACGGTCTCGGCGAAGGTTTGGATTTGGAAGATGGACGCACAGAAATTTACTTGCAACACCTTTCGACCCTTATCAAAACTCACACTTCAAGTCTGGTGTATTTTACACCGAAAGTCTTACAGCCCAGCTTACTTTGGAAGTATTCGGATTGCATTGCTTTCTCCGACCTTGGCGGCTCGTTTGACGAGTTCAAGAAAAAATTTGTGCTTGCTCAAACCCTTGCAAGTGCAGAAAAACCTATTTTAGTCTCAAGCTATGGCACACTTGCCGAAAGCAACAACCACAATGGCTACGGCGACACGCGCTCACTGGAATATCAAGCCAAGTTTTTGCTCGATCGCTTCCGCACCATTGAAGAGGCTTACAATCAGGCACAGCCTATTGCTGGCGGTTTTGCCTACACGCTATGCGACTACCATTTTGCTATTGCGCCGCTTCTGCCTAATGAGGCACAAAACAAGTATCTGGCTACTTTTGGTGTGGTGTCGCTCAAGCGAGAAAAGAAAATGAGCTTTCAGATGCTCTCATCGCTCTACTTGGGTGAGCGCGTCACAAATCCTCCCATCGGTAGCCCGCGCCGGGAGTTTTCTCCATCGCTGATTTTGGCAAGCACATTTCTGACCACACTACTCGTCTATCTTATCAATGGCAATCGTCGGTTTCAGGAAAATCTGCAGCGTGCGCTTGTTCGCCCCGTCAATCTTTACATGGACATCCGTGACCAGCGCCTCTACACAATTTTTGACCCGCTTCTTCTACTTCTGATTCTATCGTTTATTTGGTCATCAATTCTGTCTGCATTCCTGCACAGCTTGCGCCTCAGTGAAGATTTGGATTTTTGGCTTTCTCATTTCATTCGCATACCCTTGCTGAAAGAGAGCATTAACTACCTTGTGCTTAACCCGCATGTAGCGATATTGGCTTTCGGACTTACTTTTTTCATACTCTCTTTGCTACTACCGCTTTTGGTGAAGTTCCTCATTGTGCTTGTTCGGCGCACGCAGGTTAGTTACTTGCAACTGTTCCATGTCTGGACTTGGGCATGTGCGCAGTGGGTGGTGTTAGTTTTCATTGCCGCACTGATTGACCGCTTGGAGAACAGTGCATTTAATTTTGTAGCATTTGTGCTATCACTGATTCTTTTTCTGCTCTCGTTTGCTCGCTTTCTGAGAGGTATTTCAGTTGTGGCAGAGCTCAATCGGTTTGCGGTTTCTTTTACAGGCTTTCTGCTTCTTTCTTTTGGCTTGCTTGCACTGTTTTACCTGTCAGATACTTTTAATCACACTTTGGCGTATTTACAGTATCATTACGACGGGCTTAAGACCTTTTCCATTCAACCCTAAAAACGCCGTGTCTTTTCCATGTTTCTTTCGCGTTTAGAAGTCTTTGGGTTTAAAAGTTTTGCGCAGCGTGTTCAGCTCAAATTTGATAGCGGGCTGACGGCGATTGTCGGTCCAAANGGCTGCGGCAAAACAAACATTGTCGATGCCATTCGCTGGGTATTGGGCGAACAAAAAACCAGCGTGCTGCGCTCCGACAAGATGGAAAATGTCATCTTTAACGGCACCAAAACTCGCAAGCCACTGGGCATGTCGGAGGTCTCAATTACGATTGAAAATACGCGCAATCTTCTTCCTACCGAGTATAGCGAAGTAACCATCACGCGTCGGCTCTACCGCAATGGCGAAAGTGAATACCTGCTCAACAAAGTGCCCTGCCGACTCAAAGACATCACTGACCTCTTTGCCGACACGGGCATGGGCAGCGATGCTTATTCCGTTATCGAGCTCAAAATGATTGAGCAAATTCTCTCCGATAATGCTGAAGAACGTCGCCGCCTGTTTGAAGAAGCGGCTGGCATCACCAAATACAAACAGCGCCGCAAACAAACCTTCAAAAAATTAGAGACCACTGCGCAAGATTTATCTCGTGTTCAGGATATTGTGTTGGAGGTCGAAAAGAAAGTTGCCTCGCTCGAACGCCAAGCCAAGAAAGCTGAACAAGCCCGCCAAGTGCGCGAAGAACTTCGCCAGCTTGAAATCGCCATCGCTGAGCGTGAGCTAGCTTCACTTCGCCAATTGAGCCTGCCGCTTACAGAAAAACTCTCTGCGCACGAGCAAGAAAAACTCGCCCTGACCGCTCAACTCGACATGCTCGATGCCGAAATCCAAGAAAAATCCAAATCGCTCCTCGACCTTGAAAAATCTTTAGCCAGCGTGCAGAAAGACATCAACCAAAAAACTGAACTTATCACCGCTACGGAAAAACAAATTCTTTCAAACGAAGAACGCCAGAAACTTCTCTCCGCAAACCTTTCGCGCGCACAGCAGGAACTCGATAGCATCCGACTCAAGCTCTCGGAACTCAACGAACGCAAACTCTCGCTCCAAGAAGAACTGCGGCTCAAAGAATCAGACCTTGCCCAGCAGCGAGAGGCTTTTGAGACCTGTCGCGCTGCCTTTGCCGCCGCCGAACAGCATCTGCGTGAGCAGCGCCAATCTATTGAAGCACTACGCGCCGCTTCTTCTGAACTCTCCAAAACCATCAGCACGCTGACTCTCGAGCGCCAAGCTCTTCTGAATCGCATTGAAAGTTTGGAGTCGCAGCGCCAGCAAAGCGACCTGCGCCGCAGTGAACTTGAGCAAAAGATTGCTGAACGGCGCTCACAAATGCAGACACTCACACAAGAACTCGAGACGGCACGCACTGCACTCAGCGAACGCATTGCCACTCTCGAGAGTGCTAAAACGCGCCGCAGCGAACTGCAAGCCGAACTGGAAGTCGAAAAGGAAAAACTTCTGCACNTGCGTAGCACACGCGATGCCACACAAAATCGCATTGCCTTTCTTCAATCGCTCCTGGAAAGCTATGAAGGTCTGCCAGAAGGCGTGAAGTTTTTGGACCTCGAACAACACAAGCGCTTCGGACTTGGCAGCCTTGCCGACCTTGTCTCAACAGACAATGACTACAAACTTGCCCTTGCTGCCGCTCTTGGTGATTCGCAAAGCTACTACATCTCCCGCACGCTCGAAGATGCCCTGCAAGCTATCGCCGCACTTCAAGCCGCTGGCAAAGGCAAACTCACTTTCGCCCTGCTGGATAGACTTTCTCAACACCTACAGCCTGTTTCTGCTTTCCCAAGCAACCTTCTGCGCCTCGTCGATGTCGTGCGTGCCGCACCAGAGATTCGCCCTGTCTTGGATATTCTAATTGGTCATGTCGTTGTTGCTTCAGATTTGGAGCAGGCAATGCAGATTGCATCGGCGTATCCTCATCTTGAAGTGGTTACGCGGTCGGGCGAAAAAATCAGTGCGCGTGGTTTCATTCGTGGCGGGAGCATCAAGGAGTCGGAAGGTATACGCATCGGCAAACAAGAAGAACTGGCTCAACTGCTCGAGCAACAACACGCCATCAGTCAGAGCATTCTTTCAACCGAACAGCGCATTCAAGCCTTGCAACAAGCAATTTCTGACATCAACATCACGGCTTTAGAGCAAGAGATTCGCCGTGCTGAACAAAGCGTTATTGAACTTGAAAAACGCCTTTCACAAGCTGACTTTGAATGCAACTCGTTTGAGAAAGAAATCACCGACTTGCATGCTCGTCTTGCTTTGCTTGCCGAAGAGCGTCAGCAATTTGAGCAGTCTTTGTCGTCGCTTCAGCCTGAACTTGCTGCGCTTCAGTCGCGCTTGCACACTCTGCAGCATGAGCTTGAAGAACGCTTAAGCACCCTTCAGCACTCTGAGCAAACGCTTCAAGCCGAAAATGCCACCCTTCAGGAAAAAAGCCTTCAACTCAAAGAGTGCGAGTTTAGTGTCGAAAAACTGCGCACCACGATGCAAAACCTTGAGCATGAACGCAATAGCATCATTCGCCAGCAGCAAAAATTGCATGCCGAAAGTGAGCAAAGCAAAGATGAGATTTTCCGGCTGCAGAGTGAGCTGGAAACCATGAACGACAATCTCAAACGGCTCTACGAAGAGCGTGCACTCGTGCAACATCGTTGCCATGAGCTTGAAGGACTTGTCTCCACGCACCGAGCAGACATCAACCAAAGCGAAGCCAAGCTGCGTGACCTTTCACGCCAGCGCGAGGTGGTCTCTCAGATGATTTTGGAATTTCAGCAGCAGCTTTCCCAGTATGCACTCAAAGCCGAACATCTTCGCACCGTGATAAAAAATGAGTATGATGTCGAGCTCGAGGAAAAAACCTTCGCCGCCGACGATACCTTTGAGATGCAAGCCGCGCAAGAGCGCGCTGTGCAACTTCGACAAAAACTCAAGTCGCTCGGTCTTGTCAATGAACTTGCACTTCAGGAGTATGAGGAAGAAAAAAAGCGGCTTGATTTTCTTATCTCGCAGCGCGATGACCTATTGCAAGCTGAAAAACAGCTCCGCGACACCATTGAGGAAATCAATCGCACGGCGCTTGAACTTTTCAACAAAACTTTTCAACAGATTCGCCAGAATTTCATCAACATTTTCCGTGAGCTCTTTAGCGAAGGCGATGAAGCTGACCTTATTTTGCAAGATGCTGACGACCCCTTAGAAGCCGATATTCAGATTATTGCCAAACCCAAGGGCAAGCGTCCACAATCTATCACGCTGCTATCGGGCGGTGAAAAAACTCTGACAGCAACTGCTTTGCTTTTTGCCATTTACCTTGTCAAGCCCAGCCCCTTCTGCATTCTCGATGAAGTTGATGCGCCGCTCGACGATGCCAATATCGACCGCTTTGTCCGCCTGCTCAAAAAATTTGCAACGGATACGCAGTTTATCATTGTTACACACAACAAGCGCACCATGGAAGCTGCCCAGACACTCTACGGCGTTACTATGGAAGAAGAAGGTGTCTCGAAACTTGTCGCCGTGCGTCTCGAAGACATAGAGAAAAATTAATTCATATGTGCAGATGAGGCATAAGCTCGTTCTCTTTGACATTGATGGCACGCTGCTCAAGGTCGAAGGCGTCAGTCGCAATGCGCTGATTGATTCGCTCAAAAGCGTCTATGGCACAGCAGGCTCTGCCTATACGCATGATTTTGCTGGTAAGCTCGACAGTGTCATCATCTCCGAAGTCATGCGCGCCGCTGGATTCAATNATGAACAAATTGCCCGNGGCTTTCAAGAAGTCAAACAAACTTACATTCGGCTCTTCAAAGCACGCGTCACTGCCGCACATATCAAGGTCATGGTAGGTGTGGTTGAGTTGCTGGAACGCTTGGCACAGTGCAAATACGTGACACTTGGTCTGCTAACCGGCAATTTTGAAGAGTCTGGTCGATATAAAGTTGCCTTGCCCAATCTTAACCACTACTTTCCGTTTGGTGCCTTTGCCGACGATGCNCAGACGCGCAACGAACTCCCACCGATTGCTGTCGAGCGTGCGTATGCCTACACTGGTCGGCGCTTCGAAGGCAAAGATGTGGTCATCATTGGCGACACACCGCACGACATTACCTGCGCCAAAGTTCTCGACTCCAAGTCTATTGCCGTTGCCACCGGTTTTTACAACGAAGCGCAACTGCGCGCCCACTCACCAGACCATGTCTTTAGCAACCTCGCCGATACTGACGCCGTCTTAGAAACTATTCTTTCACCATGAGTGCAACCACACTGTCTGTGCGCGGCGTGCTGGATACTTTACCGCCCGACAAATCCATTTCCCACCGTGCTGCGCTCATTGCTGCTCTTGCTCGGGGCACTTCTCACATTGAGAACTTCTCGGCTGGGTTTGACAACCAAACTACGCTCCACGCTTTGCGCCAAGTTGGCGTCGAGTTTGAGCAGACTATTCACCCCGATGGGCGTCGCAGTGTGGTCATTCNTTCCAACGGTCTTTGGAGTCTTAAACCGCCATCTGCGCCGATTGAGTGCAATAATTCTGGCTCGACGATGCGTATGCTTTCTGGCATTTTGGNGGCACAGCCTTTTTCCTCAACCCTGCTTGGCGATGCTTCTCTGATGCGGCGCCCGATGCGGCGTATTGCCGAACCGCTTTCAAAAATGGGCGCAAAAATTGAACTTTCTGCCGCTGACACTGCCCCAATTCACATTCATGGCTCAAAAACGCTGCAACCAATTTCTTATGCGTCACCAATTGCCTCGGCGCAAGTCAAGTCGGCTATTATCCTTGCCGCTTTGCACGCCGATGGCATTAGCGAAGTAATTGAACCAGCCCGCTCACGCAACCACACCGAATTGATGCTTGGCTTGGAGACGGAGACCCTTAGTGACGGTCGCTACAAGGTCAAAATCAAAGGTCAAATGGAACCACTGGCACAAGACTATGTAATTCCTGCCGACCCTTCTGCAGCTTGCTTTATCATCGCCTTTGCTTTGCTTGCCTCTCGTTCAGAGTTGGTCTTAAAAAACGTCTGTCTCAATCCCACGCGTGTGGCTTACTTGGATTTGCTTCGTGCTGCNGGCGCTGCGCTCACGATTGAAAATCTGCACTACTCGGGCGGCGAGCCTATCGGCGATATTGTGCTTTCCAATTCTTCTCTTTCCTCTCCTTTGAACATCTCTGGCGAGCCACTGGTGGCATGCATCATTGATGAAATTCCTATGCTGGCTGTGCTTTCTGCACTTGCAACCGAGCGCTTTTCGCTCTCCGATGCCAAAGAACTGCGCACAAAAGAGTCAGACCGTATTGCCGCACTGGTCTTGAACTTGCGCGCACTTGGCTTTGCTTGTGAAGAATACGCCGACGGTTTTCGAGTGCTCGGGCGCGAAAAAATTCCGACCACGAAGGTTCGCATCGACACCTTCCATGACCACCGCATTGCCATGAGCTTTCACATTGCCTCATATTTCTCTGGCGCCGACCTTGCGCTCTCCGAACAGTCTTCAGTTAGTGTCTCCTTTCCAAATTTCTTTCAAACCCTTCAGATGCTCATTCACTCTTAGTTGTGTTGATAAATGAGTGTGTAGGTTTTTTGCACTGTTCTGTTACTTGTCTTTTGTCATTCTGAACAACAGCGAGTAATCGATTATGGGATGCTTCACTTCGTTGAGCATGACAGACCAGCTTCGCATTCTTCGTGAGTATCTTGGTGCGCTTTGTGGTTTGCTTACCTCACCCTAACCCTCTCCTTGGGAGAAGGAATTTGCTTCTTGTCCCTCTCCTATTTTGTAGGAGAGAGATGTCTGCAGAGCAGACAGGGTGAGGTGCCATTCCGAGCCAGAGCGAGGAATTGTCAACTCAACCTATGGTTGTGAGCTTTGAACGAACTAATAAATGCGTTAGATTTTGCAGGCAAACACTAAATCTGCACGAAGTATGCTATACAATCGTCTCATCCGCATAATTGAAAATCATGCGGAGTCTCTTACCCAATCTTGGATTCGTGAGGTCAAGACAAACGAAGCGACAAAAAGCTACCGCAATTTTCCTGACTCAGTCCTGCACGATTCTGTCTATGACATCTACAGCCGCCTGAGCTATTGGCTCAAAAAGGAAGAGTCGACGCTTGAAGANATTGCAGAGTTTTTCATCTTGCTCGGTCGCGAGCGCGCCAAGCAAGGGTTCAAACTCAGTGAGGTCATTTACTCAATTATCCTTGCACGCGTAGAACTCTGGANCTATATCAGCAATCAAGGTCTCTTTGAGGATAGCATGGAACTGCATCGCGCTTTAGAATTTTCACAGCGCCTGAATTATTTCTACGACAAGGCGATTTACTTTGCCACCGTGGGCTTTGAAACCGTCGGTGAAGATGAATCTTCAATGAAGCGAAAAGGTAGCCTGTTTGAAGCGTTCTTTGGAGCTTTCCGCATCTCACCAACGGTCAGTAGCACAGTATCGTCAAAAACATAAGCTTTCTGCAGCTTATGCATCGCGCTGCAGCATGATGTTAGAGTAGGTATCTCTTGACCTTCAATCTACTTGCCAACCATGACTAAGAATCACGCTGTTCAGGTCTCTTTTGCGCAAGAAGAGCTAGTCTCAAAAGTCGATGAGCTCTTGCAGCGAGATGTCAAAATGCTGGGTAACCTGCTAGGTCAAACACTGGTCGAGCAAGAAGGCGAAGCCTTTTTACAGCTGGAGGAAAAAGTGCGCCTTCTTTGTAAGGAAATTCGCATCGGGNAAAAGGATGAACTTCGCGCTGAACTCATGCAACTTTTGGAGTCGCTCTCAATAGAGGAAGCTGGCAAGTTGGTGCGTGCCTTTGGTACATTTTTTCACCTAACGAATGTTGCCGACCAAGTCCATCAAGCCCGCCGTGACCTTGACACACTGCGCCAACTTTCTGAAACTGGACAACCGCCTTTTCTTGAGGGTTCCATTTACGATGTCATTCGCCGCTTCAAGCAAGATGGTTTTACAGCTGAAGAATTGCAAAACCTGTTTTCCAATCTCTCGATTGAGCCGACGCTGACAGCCCATCCTACTGAGGCAGCTCGTCAGAGCGTGCTGCTCAAGCGCCGTAATATCGCCACACTCCTAGAGCGACTCAATCAGCCAAACTTGCCCCCGCTCGAGCACGACGCTATCATCGAAGAACTGGCAGCTATTATCACTGCTCTGTGGCAAACCGATAATGTTCGCAAAGGCAGCCTGACCGTCTTCGAAGAAGTGCGCAATCAGCTCTATTATCTTGAAAATATCTTCTGGCATGCTTTGCCCAAACTCTATGCTGACCTTGAAAAAGCCTTAGCTCAGTTTTACCCCGACTACACATTTCATATTCCGCCGTTTTTACGCATTCGTTCATGGACAGGCGGCGACCGTGATGGGCATCCATTTGTTACGCACGAAGTTACACGCTCGACCCTGCGCTTTCTCAAGTCTGAAATCTTGAAGAAATACATTCAGGCCGTTGAAGCCGCTGTCATTGAGCTTAGCTGTTCAATAAATCGTGTGGCAGTCTCTGAAGAGCTCTTGGCTTCTATTCAGCACGATGAAGCCGCCTACGGTCGCCACGCTATTGAAGCTGGCTGGGCTGGACGCAATTTCAATGAGCCCTATCGCATTAAGCTGCGTTATGTGTCGTATCGACTTTCTCAAACTTTAGCATCTTTGGAATCGGAAAACTGGCTTGTAGGCGCTTACCACAGTGAGGAAGAGTTTCTGGAAGATTTGCGTCTGATTGAGCGTAGCCTCATTGCCAACAAAGGTGAGCGCATTGCTAATGCACAAGTGCGCAAGCTCATTCGCTGCGTGGAGGTTTTCGGCTTTTCGTTTTTTACACTCGACATTCGTCAGCATAGCAGTGTTCATACTCGCGCACTTGATGAAATTGTCTCGCACTTACGGCTTTCTCCTACACCGTATTCAGCGATGGATGAAATGCAAAAGCGCTGCTGGTTGTCCCAAGAAATTCAGAGTCGCCGACCTTTAGTGCCCTACAAGCTCGATTTTTCCGAAGAAACCAACGAAGTGATACGCACTTTTCGCCAAATTCGCCGCTCCCTTGAGTCCATCAGTCGCCGTGCCATCGATACTTACATCGTCAGCATGACTTCTGAAGTCAGCCACATTTTGGAAGTGATGCTCTTTGCCAAAGAAGCTGCTCTGATTCGCCACACTGACCATGATGAACTGCAAAGCGACCTCAATATCGTGCCGCTTTTTGAAACCATTGAAGACCTTCGCAAAGCCGACAAATTCATGAGCGAACTTTTCGAACTGCCCGTCTATCAAAAGCAGTTGCGCGCACGCGGCATGCTCCAAGAAGTCATGATTGGTTATTCAGATTCAAGCAAAGATGGCGGATTGCTTACCTCGAATTGGGAGCTTTACAATGCACAACTTCGCCTCAAAGCCTGTGCCGAGCGCTATGGTGTCAAACTCAAACTCTTTCACGGACGTGGAGGCACTGTTGGGCGCGGCGGCGGTGCACCAGTTCATCAAGCCATACTGGCGCAACCCAAAGGCACTATTGACGGCAGAATCAAACTGACCGAACAAGGCGAAATCATCTCATCCAAATACGCTACCCCGCACATTGCTACACGCAATTTGGAACTGACCACCACTGCTGTGATGATTGCCTCTCTTAACGCTACGCACGACCCCGACCCTAAACCTGAATGGCTCAATACGATGGCAGAAATGTCTCAAGCCGCTTTCAAAGCCTACCGTGCCTTCGTCTATGATAACCCTCATTTTGTCAAGTATTTCTATGAAGCTACGCCAATTGAAATTATTAGCGACATGAAAATTGGCTCACGCCCCTCTCGTCGCCGCAATGCCCAACGCATTGAAGACCTTCGCGCCATTCCTTGGGTGTTTGCATGGNATCAAAGTCGCGCTACTCTACCTAGTTGGTTTGGTGTAAGCGATGGAATCGATGCAGTGCTTGCCAGTGGCACCCCTATGAGCCTACTTCAAGAGATGTATGCAGAATGGCGATTCTTCAGAACCTTAATCGATAGCATGCAAATGTCTCTTTCCAAGTGCGATATTCGAGTGGCGGCAGAATATGCCAAACTGGTTAGTGACACCGCAATTGGACAAGAGATTTTCCACGCCATTGAAACACGCTTTCACCACACTATTGACCTTCTTTGCACTATCACCAATCAGCGCATGCTATTGGAGAACAATCCTGCCCTGCGTCGCTCAATACGTGCAAGAGAGCCCTACATCGACCCGCTGAGTTATATCCAAGTCATCGCCATGAAAAAATATCGCCAGTCCGAAAACGAAGATGAACGCAAACAGCTTCTTGCCGTCTTGCGAGACTCTGTGAATTCGATTGCGGCAGGCATTCGTAACACGGGCTAAACTTGCGTATTCCATTTGCCCGAAACTTTTTTCATTTTGACCTTGTAAAGTAGATTAGTTCAGCAGGTTAATCCTTCCTTGGAGGTTGTATGAAGTTTGTGCGCCCGATTCTTGCCGCTCTGCTGCTTGCCTTCGGTCTTAGTGGCTGCTACACCAAGTTTTTCGCTGATGACGATGTTCGTCCGACCTCTCGCACCTATGCTGAGCCAATTTACTCCTCCGACNTGCCAGAAGGCGAAGCCACCGTGATGATTCAGGAGTATATCGTGCCTNACCTATATCTGACATGGCGCACATGGGGGTTCTCTCCGTTTTGGTATGAGCCATGGTTTGACCCATTTTTTGCTTCTCCGTGGTGGCCTGTCGGTTATACATGGTCGTATGCCTGGTTGCCATATTGGGCTCCACATCGTGCGTGGTACTGGAATGGATACTTGGGCTGGAACAGCTGGGGGTGGTTTCAGCCTCTCTTTTGGGGCAGTCCAAATGCTGTGATTTTACCTGTTTTTCCTGCTTCGGCTTATAGCACTTATAGCAGCACCATGCGTCAGTTTGGTCGGATTCGCCAAGGGTCTCTTTTGCCTGATGCGGTTCAGACGCCTCGCGATATGGAAACCGTCAGCCCTAATCGCTCATCCTCTGAAGTTGCACCTGATAAACGTGCTATTCAGCGCTCGGTGTCTCGTAGCTACCACACGCTGCCTCGTATCAGCACAGACATCAATAGCATCAATAGCTCTTCCAGTTCTTCATCGGGATTGCGACCATCTACTTCTTCTGGCTCTACGATTCAACAAAGTAGCGNCTCTCTACCAAGCCGCTCCTCGTCGGGCAGTTCATCGCCAAGTTCAACTTCAGGCACACGCACATCGGGCAGGAACCGTCAACCATAAAAGGTTTTGCTTATGCGGATTTTGCTGACTGTTTTCATGCTTCTACTCATTTCACTTTCGGGCTGCATGAGCTACACCGTGCTTTCTCACCCTGAAGTAGAAGTCTATGATGAACAGCTTGGGAAATATGTCTTCGAAGAGGTTACACTGGCTTCAAATTGTCGCAGTTGTCATCAGCACGTAGCAAATAAGTTTGATGTTTATCGTCGCTTGCTGCGCACGCCTTCTTCTTCATCGAGTCTCGAGAAAATTGATTTGCTTCAGGTGCGTGCCATGCCCGAGTTGCGCGGCTATGAGAATTATCTATACTCTGATTTTGGCAGTTACTACTATGCTGCATGGTGGTTTAACCCTATTATCGTGGAATCTGGGTTTTATGCTTCATCTTCAGCACTCTCTGCTACGTCAGCTACTGAGCGAGTTCGTCAAAGTTATCGTCGTTCATCTGGGCGCCTGCCGTCTGGTCATGTCTCCACAGCTGGTGCTCCTGCAGCCAGTAGCGGTACATCTGCATCATCGTCTACCTCGCCTGTTTCAACAGCTGCGACACCTGTCACTGGCTCATCTGCATCATCTCAACCTGACGAGCGACGCTCTTCTTCCAACAGCGATGCGCTACTCAACTCGTCGCAACGCTCTGCTCAATATGGCGTATCTCAGCCCGACTCTGTGTTGCGCTCCGCTGGTCGTCAAAGGGAGTAGCTCTCTTAAATTGCACCATGTTTTGACTTAAATTGATGCCTGTTGCAATGCCTCAAACTTGCATTTTGCTTTTCTTNACTCTGCTTTTTGTGCCAGTCTTATATGCTCAAAATGAAGTTGATGCCCTGCGTCAGGCACAACGAGGGAATGGGATTGGAGCACGCGCCCTTGCTATCGGTCCAGCTTATAGTGCTATCTCTGACGACTACGCTGCTGCGTTTTTCAATCCCGCTGGGCTTGGACAAATCAAGCGGTTTGAAGCCACCATAGGTTTTGACTTTTTCGACTACAGTACCAATGCGGTTTATNTCAATACTAGCAACACGGCTGCCAAATCGGGCAATACGCTCAATAGCATTGGACTTGTTTTGCCTTTCCCAACTTATCAGGGCAGTTTTGTGGTCGCACTAGGCTACAATCGCTTGCAGAATTTTCGTGCCGTGCAAAATGTCTCGGCTTTTAATCCTTCAGGCAGCATTAGTGATTGGTTTCTGACCTTTACACCGCGNTTTGATGCTCAACAGCGGATTTTGCTTACCGATGTCGGTGCTCTGGCTTTCAACCATTACCTGATGAGTGACCGCAATGGGCAGTATGTCGNGCCACTCATCAATCGTGGGCAGGTGTTTCAGCGCTCTGATTTGCTTGAAGATGGTGGGAGCAATGCCTTCTCCATCTCTGCAGCAATTGAAGTTGCACCCGCACTGTTTGTCGGCGCAACACTCAATGTGGTATCTGCCTCTTACACATTCAGCCGCGATTTTTCTGAACGCGATGACAACAATGTTTATCCAAATTTTATTTCCCTGACCCTATCGGAGAGCTTCGAGACCCAGACTTCTGGCGCAAATCTCATGGTTGGTTTGCTCTACCGCCCTGACTCGCATTGGCGGCTTGGACTGACTCTGCAGACACCATCATGGCTGAGCTTGAAAGATGAGTTTAACACGAGTCTGCAAACACGCTATGAGCGTCCGCCAGATGGCGCCACTCGTGCCGTCTTCAACGATGCCCTTCCAAAAGGNACACTCGAATATCGGCTACAAACCCCTTGGGTCTTTGGCGCCAGCTTATCGTTTGAGGAATCGTTTTTTACTCTCGGTGCCCAAGTCAGCTACCGCGATTGGACTCAACTTTCTTACAGCAGCGACGCAGTTTCATTTGCAGAGCTCAATCGCACCATTACTTTAGAGCTTAAAGGTGCATTCGGCTTCGCATTTGGACTTGAATTGCGCCCTCCATTCCTGCCAATGCGACTGCGTGCTGGCTACGGACTTGAGCAATCTCCATTTCAGTATCGTTTGAGCGACACCCCAAACGAGCGAATTTCCACATCGCTGGCTGATGCGCGTCAGACTTTTAGCTTCGGTGCGGGGGTTCTTTTCCAGCAAACGCTTTCGCTCGATGTCGCTTACCTCTTTTCNACGCAGGCTGTGCAAGGCAGATTGTATAGCGGTTCCCGCCTTGTTGAGGAAACGGTGCGCAATAGCAATCTCATTATCACAGCAAGTTTTCGTTTCTGATAGCGCACAGAGCAAACNGTATTGCGGGTAATTTTAGCCGTCTTCACGGAGGCGCATGCACAACGGCAATTTTGACTTTTGAGCATGCAAAAAATCGGACAGGTGCAATAGCACTACTACAAAGAGGGTTTTGTGCATCCGCTAGGATTCGAACCTAAAATAATAACATAACTTCTTTGGAATTTGACTGAAAAAGAATATCTTTGTAAGTCATTGAATTTGCTTAACTTAACACAAAATTGAAACTTAACTGAATATGTTGGAAACGCCACAAAAAACGCCACAAAACGCCACAATCGAGGCAAAACGCCACAAAAACGCCACAAGAAACGCCACAAGCTATCGTGTGATTCAGAAGTTAAAAGGTGCTACGCTCTATGCGCGCCCTAGTGGTAAAGGTCGTGTATCATACAGCGTAACGCTCTACAAAGAGGGCAAGCGTGTGCGCAAGGCTTTGTTCGCCGCAAACGAAAGCGACGCACAAGCTAAGAGACGTGCAATAGAAGCTTTCAAGCAGATTGTAGCTGAGTTTGACAAAGGTATCGTGAATGAAAGCACTATTGCGGCAAGCAGCACAAACTTCTTTGATTTCTATGAACAACTCATTGCGACTAAGAGACCGAACACCGCAAAAGCGTGGAGAACGGCTCTTTACCACTTAAAGAAATGGTATGGAGACAAGCCCTTGCCCTTGAAAGAAATAACACGCCCCTTGTGCTTTTCACTACGGAGCTACCTTGAACAATGTGTGGTGAGAGGTGACTTGAAAGCCAGTTCGGCAAACGTTGTGCTTGCAAAGTTCAAGTGTGCATTGAATGTGCTCTACGATAGCGGAATGATAACGGTCAATCATGCGCATGCCTTAAAGGCTTTCAGCGAAGAAAAGCCAGTTGTCTCATTTCTTACAACAACCGAACTAAACCGGCTCTTAGCCACACCGCCGCCAAAGATTCGTGGCTATTGTTCGCATGAAATTGCAACCTTTCTTGCTCTTATCGCAACTACAGGCATTCGCCCGGTTGATGCGCGCCGCCTTTGTTGGCGCCAAATTTGCGAAAGCGAGTTAGGTTGCCACGTAGATTTTGTCGTTAGCAAAACGAGAGGGAAAGGCGTAAGCCAGCACCGTGTGTATCTACATCCACACCTTGTTTGCCTTCTTGAAAAACACAAAGAAAGGCAAACCGAGTTTTCACCGGACGGAAAGATTTTCCCACACTTACCTAGTGAAAAATCGCATACGCTTACCCTGTTTCTCCGCAAGTGGGCACAAGCGGCAAACATCG
>JGI24186J35511_1000094_pt1 | contig 33400 bp, 28 predicted proteins | sample YNPBryulayer2012_FD_35511 | JGI IMG/M metagenome (IMG submission 35511) | reverse complement strand
TAAAGCGGGAAAAACTGGGGCGCGCCACCTTTTTGCCCCTCAACAAATTGCAGCCCGCCCGCCCGCCCGCCCCCCTCAACTTAAACGGTCTGATCGACTACGCCATCCGCCTGGTGCACTTTGAAGAGCGCTACCGAGATGTTTTTGGCTTTGTGTTCGGCTCCACCCTGGTTTTCCAGAGCCTGGAGCTGGCCCGGCCCTACATCGGCCAGCACCGCATGGTCACCCTGGAAGGGGAGCTGCTGGAAACCTCGGGAGCCATCACTGGCGGCACCGGCCCCCAACGAGCTGGGATCCATTTTTCTGCGGGCGAACACTCGGAAGGGGAAGCCCTGCGCGCCCGCCTGGCCGATCTGGAAGCGCTGCTGGCCGCCCTCGCCCCTCGCCTCCAAGCCGCCCAAGCCCGCGAAAAACAACTGGCCCAGGCCCTGCTCCTGGCCCGCCAGGACGCCCTGCAAGCCCAGCAATACCTGGAGCGGCACCAGGCCGACTGCCAAAACCAGCAGGCCCGCCTGCAACACCTGCAGGGATCCCTGGCGCAATGGCAAAGCGAAAGCCAGCAGATCCAAGAGCGGCTGCACCAGATTCAACTCCGCTGGGATCCCTTGCAACAGCGCCTGGCCGATCTCGCCCGCAAGCTCAGCCAACTGGAGGGATCCCCGGTCAACCAGCACTGGCAGCAACTGCAGCAGGCGGTACAGCAGCAGGAGAGCCACCTGGCGGAGCTGCAACACCACCTGGCCCACCTGGAGCGACAGCAGCAGGAGAACCTCAGCCAGCAACACCTGAAGCAGGCCCAGATCCAGCACCACCAGGAGCGCCTGCAAGAGGGCGAACGGCGTCAGGCCCAACTTCAAGAGCAAATCGCCCAGGCCCAGGCCACTCTCGCCCACATCCAGCAGCACATTGCCGAGCAACGGCAACAGATGGGCCAGATCGAAGCCCGCCTCGCCCACCTGCGCCAAGAGCGGGAGCGGCAAGAATTTCAACTGCGCGCCCAACAGCAGCAGCTCCAACGCCTGGAATGGGAACGCTACCACGCCCTCACCCAACAGCAGGAAAAAGAGGCCATCCTTGCCCAACTGCAAGCCCAACTGCAAGCCGCGGCCCAAGAGCTGCCGGATCCCCTTCCCCCCCTGCCCCCCCACCTGACCCTGGACGAGCTGCAACGGCAAAAACGCAAAATCGAAGAGCAATTGCGATCCCTGGAGCCGGTGAACATGTTGGCCATCGCCGAATACGAACAGATCCAGGCCCGCCTAGGGGATCTCAGCGCCAAACTGGAAACCCTGCACCAAGAGCGCACCGAATTGTTGCTGCGCATCGAGAACTTTTCCACCCTGCGCCGCCAAGCGTTTTTGGATGCCTTCCATGCCATCAACGGCCATTTCCAGACCATCTTTGCCCAGCTTTCCGAGGGAGAGGGCTATTTAGAATTGGAGAACCCAGAGGATCCGTTGGCCGGGGGTTTGACCCTGGTGGCCCGCCCCAAAGGCAAGCCAGTGCGTCGTCTCAGCGCCATGTCGGGCGGAGAAAAATCCTTGACGGCCCTCAGCTTTATTTTTGCGTTGCAGCGCTATCGCCCCTCTAGCTTTTATGCCTTTGACGAGGTGGACATGTTTTTGGATGGGGCCAATGTAGAAAAATTGGCCGACATGATCTGGCAGCAATCCCGCCAGGCGCAATTCTTGGTGGTCAGCCTGCGCCGTCCCATGCTTGAAAAAGCGGAGCGCACCATTGGAGTGACCCAAGCTCGCGGCGCCTACACTCAAGTGATCGGCCTAGTCAACCCCACCGCTCACGTCGGCTAAAGCACCCAGCAGGCGGCAATCGCGGCGGGATCCCATCTCGCTTGCTATCTAGAGAAGAGCGTAGATTCCAAAAACTCCGCAGGGCAAACCATTTCAGCAGATGTTGATGAAAATGCAAGCTCTTCTATCCCAAAGCTGCCGATCGATATTGAGCTTGAGGAAAATCCCATCAGCATTGTCGATAGCACCAACGCTACTACTTTTGGGCGGCAATGTCTTTTCTCCAACAGCGCAATTCCTGGACAAGGGTGGATCCAAGGCAGAAGCTCCTACAGCTTCCCTTCAAGTTTTGTCGGCTTTGCCAGCTGCCACAGCGAGAACTTGGGTCGCGCAAACCTTGCCAAACCCCGGCAGCTCTGGTGATCGCACTGCCATAAGGCAAGCTGTGCTCACCGACCCATTGATCAACGAGTATCTCCGACAAGCAGCAGCTCGATCTCCCGGTGTGCCGGTTCATCCTCTGGAAACCGGAGCAATCGCCATTGCCGAAAACTATGCTCTGGTTGAAGTCTCTGCCGGAGTTGGCGACCTTCCGGTAATTGATGGCTGCTATTTGCTTAAAAAACACAGTGGTCAGTGGGTAGTGGTGGCTCAGGCGGGCTGGGAGCCAGGGCTAAGCATTAATCCAAGTTGGCTCTCGACAGTGCTAGATGTGCCCAAAGATGTTGTCAGTCGGCTAATTGATACACTTCGCAGTGCCGGCAAGGAGGTTGAGATCGACGACACCTTGTACACAGATGTCCCCCTGCCCTGCATTACTCAGATAGAGGATCCCAATCCGCCGACTAATGTACGATCGACACCCGCTGTAGCCGCAGGCAATGTTATCGGTCAACTGCCCAATGGAACCGAAGTGCGGGTCATGGAAGTACTCAACGGCTGGCTCAAGATTCGACAGCCATTGGTGGGCTGGGTATCGATGGGTCTGACACGGGTATCCTGTGGCAACTCCCTGGCAGAAGTGGAAAAGAATCTAGAAGCTCTGCATTCTCTGGAAGGGGAACTGGCCATAGAAGCCGCCGATACCTTGGTGCGATACCTCTATCGGGGTGCAGAGGGATCCTTTGCCGCAGCGGCGCTGGCCCATTTCAACGAGCTTGCCATCAACCGGTTTTATGCTCTGAAAATGGTGCTTGACAGGCACACTGAAGAGGTGCGTCGTCACGTATTGCAGCAAGCCATCGCAGCAGGGATCCATCCTCAAGCCCTGGAAAACATTGAATCAAAAGTAAACTAGATTGAGACTCTTAAACTAAGACCAGGGATCGCAATTTCTTCCTGTCGCACTTCAGCAGTGGGGTCATTCTAGCAATCCGGTTTTGCATGCTCCAGTTCCTGCCATGACGGCCTTGACGCTCAATCTCAGCCCTTTGATGACTCTGACGCGAGAGGATTTTGTCCGGCTGTGTGCGGCCAATCCTGAGCTGAAGCTGGAGCGCACCGCCCAGGGAGAGCTGGTGATTATGTCTCCAACCGGAGGTGAAATTGGCAACCTCAACTTTGAAATTGCGGGGGCAGTCTATGTCTGGAACCGCCAAGCGGGCCGAGGCAAAGCCTTTGATTCTTCCACGGGGTTTTCTCTGCCTTCAGGCAGCGACCGCTCTCCTGACCTGGCCTGGATCCCGCTGGAAAAGTGGGAGGCTCTGGATCCCCAGACCCGCCGGGGATTCTTGCCCCTGTGTCCTGACTTTGTGGTGGAGATCCTCTCGCCCACCGATTCTTGGGTTCAAGCCCAGGCCAAGATGCAGGAGTACTTGGACAACGGCTGCCGCTTGGGGTGGCTTTTGGATGCCAAGGCCAAGCGGGTGATGATCTACCGAGCAGGACAGGCGCCGGAACTGTTGGAAGACCCAGAAACCTTGTCGGGAGAAGACGTGCTGCCCGGCTTCACCCTGCCTATCCGCACAATCTGGTCTGCCGAGAGCTAGGGCACACCCGCGCTGCTTCGGGATCCGAACCGGGAAACGCCCAGACAGAGGCAAGAGGGCAAGACAACCAGTAGTGTCTCATGATTTAAAAAACAAGTATTTGGCCCTGCCGACAGTGGTAGAGGAGATTGCCCAGAGTTTATCCTATTCACAGCATCTGCAAACAAGGGCAGGCCACCATGAAGGGATTTGCGCGGGCAGTTCAGGTGTGGGGCACAGTCGGGGCGCTCAGCGGAGTCCTTTCTGGCAGAGTGATGGGGCAAGCGGCCTTGCCCCCTGTGCCGGTCATGCCCTCAGTTGAGGATCCGATTGCGAATCCGATTTCTCCCTTCCAGGGTGCGTCGCCCGATCTGGGCATCCCGGCAGCTCCTCCTTTGCCAGCAATGGGCCAGGATTTGCGCTATCTGGTGGAGTTGTTCATCAACGAGTCTTGGCAGGCGGGCAAGCAAGCCGCTGCGGTTAACTACAACGACCTCTACACCCGCCTGTTGGCCCGCACCTACAGCGATCCCCGTCCGCCCATCGAAGTCGAGTACGAGCTGATTCGAGAGGTTCTGCGCGAATACGGGGATCCCGCCGATCGCTTCTGGGATCCCCAAAGCTTCAGGGACTTGCTCAACCGCCCTCGTCCACCCCTGCAGGCGCGTCAGATTGGGCCGCGCCAGGTTTACCTGGCAGTGCCGGAGCTCACCCCTGCCACAGCCCAGCAGATCCGCCAAGCCCTCTACACCCAGGATTACAGCCAAGGCATTGTCCTCGACCTGCGCAGCTCGGTGGGCTATGACCCGCAAGTGATAGCGGATGTGGCACGCCTATTCTTGCCCCGCTCCGTGCAGCCGCTGCTGGTTACCGAAGACCGCTTTGGCCAGCCTACCCCCTGGAACAGCGAAAACCTGCCACTGGCTGCTGGGATCCCATCGGCCGTCCTGGTCGACGGCAACACCCGCCAGGGGGCCACCCTCCTGGCGGCCCAGTTGGGAGCCAGCGGCAGCACCGTTATAGTAGGGCAACCCACTCAAGGCAGCGAACGCCAGACCCGCTTCTTTGCCCTTCCTTCTGGCGCGGCGGTGGAACTGGCCGTGGCCACCTGGAAGACAGGCGATGGACGCTCCCTAGCCCAGGGTTTGGTGCCCCTGCAAAAGGTGGAGGGGGATGAGAACGCCTGGCTAAAGGCCGCCCTAGAAGCGCTGGCCCTGCCCCGCCGCCCCAGCCCTCCCCCCCGCCCCACCGTCCTGGTGCAAGAGGGCCGTGTTGGTCGCTTTGTCCTGGGCATGGATACCCGCAACGTCGATACCCACCTCTTGGGCAACGTGGATTTGATCCCGGCCGAATCGCGGGCAAATGTATTTCAGTCCAACAGCGACCTGAAGATCTTCTACTTGCAGGACTACATCCTCTTTGCCTACCGCCGTCCGGGCGTTCTCAATAGCTTTTTTGCCGACCGCATCTACACCACCCAACCCGAAGCCATGACTGGCGAAGGGATCCGTATCGGCTCCACCTACTCGGAAGTGATCGCCATTTACGGCGGGCCTGGCGAGAACGGCTACAACGAGGTGGTGCCCTACCCCAAGGGGAGCCGAGAATATCTGCGCGACGATCGCTACTATGTCAACTACGACGCCCTTGGCCTGTCCTTTGCCTTTGCGGCGGGATCCAACCAGGTCACCGCCATTGGCCTGTTCAAGCCGGGGAGCTAAAGGGAGCGGGCTGCTGCCCTAGCGAGGGGTCGAAATTAATCGATTGTTAACGTTTTTGTCCGAAGCCCTCAACACTGCCTGGAGCAATGCGGTAAATTAGTGCAGCGACCCCGCAAAGGGGATTTTTTGTGCCGTTCAGAGACTGTAGGAGAAGCCCTTGGCAAACGTTGTGGTTGTCGGTGCCCAGTGGGGCGACGAAGGAAAAGGTAAGATCACCGACCTCCTCAGTGAAAAGGCGCATGTGGTCGTCCGCTACCAAGGCGGGGTTAACGCAGGACATACCGTGGTGGTGGGGGGCCAAATCTTTAAGCTGCACCTGATCCCCTCCGGCATCCTCTACCCCGACAAGCGCTGCATCATCGCCAGCGGCACGGTGATCGACCCTGAGGTGTTGCTGGCCGAGATCGACCAACTGCACCAACTGGGGATCTCCACCCACAACCTCTACATCGCCGAGACAGCCCACGTAACCTTGCCCTACCACCGCGTCATCGACGTGGCCGAGGAAGAGCGACGCGGCATCTACCGGCTGGGCACCACCGGGCGAGGCATTGGCCCTACCTACGCCGACAAGGCCGAGCGCATGGGCATCCGCGTCCTGGACTTGATGTACCCCGACCAACTGCGGGAGCGCCTCAGTTGGGCCATTCCCTACAAGAACGTTTTGCTGGAAAAAATCTACAACCTACCCCCTCTGGATCCCGAGCCGATCATCGAGCAATACCTGGCCTACGCGGAGCGGCTGCGCCCCTACGTCACCGACGCTGCCCTACTCCTCACCCAGGCCATCGAGGAGCGGCAGAACATCCTCTTTGAGGGGGCCCAGGGCACGCTGTTGGATCTCGACTACGGCACCTACCCTTACGTCACTTCCTCCCATCCCATCGCCGGCGGCGCCTGCGTGGGGGCCGGGATCGGCCCCACCAGCATTGACCGGGTGATTGGGGTAGCCAAGGCCTACACCACCCGCGTCGGCGAAGGCCCCTTCCCCACCGAGCTCAAGGACGAGATTGGCGCTTACCTGGGGGCGGCGGGAGCCGAATTTGGCACCACCACCGGGCGGCAGCGGCGCTGCGGCTGGTTCGACGGCGTAATCGGGCGCTACGCCGTGCGGATCAACGGCCTGGATTGCTTGGCCATCACCAAGTTGGATGTGCTGGACGGCCTAGACGAGATCAAGGTGTGCGTGGCCTATGAGTACCAGGGGCGCGAGATCCGTCACTTTCCCAGCGATGCCCGCGTCTTTGCCCAGTGCAAGCCCATTTATGAAACCCTGCCCGGCTGGAAGTGCTCCACCAAAGACTGCCGCTCCCTTGAGGACTTGCCTCCCGAAGCCTACGACTACCTGAAGTTTTTGGCCCAGTTGATGCAGGTGCCGATTGCCATCGTCTCCCTGGGAGCCAGCCGCGACCAAACCATTATCGTGGAGGATCCCATCCACGGCCCCAAGCGCGCCTTGCTCTACCCCAACGGCCGCAAGCAAGTTCACGCCCTCATGCCCGACTGACGCGCCCTAGCTCAGTGGCTACTCTGCTGAGGGACACTGCTTAGCAAACCAGCCTGGGCCGCGCAGAGGGAGCCAAGGGAGAGGGATCTGCCCCCCAACCCTTACGTTGCCGCTACCGCCCCATAAGGATCCGCTAAGCTCAAAAAAGGTAGAGATTGCTGACCCTGTCTTCTGGTCTTGCCATGGCTGCTCCCACCTATTACACCATCACCTTCGGCTGTCAAATGAACCGGGCCGATAGCGAGCGCATGGCCGGGATCCTCGAGTCGCTGGGGTATGTGCCCGCCGAAGACGNGCTNCAGGCNGACTTAGTTCTCTTCAATACCTGCACCATCCGCGATAACGCTGAGCAAAAGGTGTATTCCTACCTGGGCATCCAGGCGCAGCGCAAGCGGAAAAACCCAGCCATCAAGCTCATCGTGGCCGGCTGCGTGGCCCAGCAGGAGGGGGAAAGGTTGCTGCGCCGCGTCCCCGAGTTGGATCTGGTCATGGGCCCCCAGTACGTCAACCGCCTTGGGGATCTGCTGGCCCAGGTGGAGGCNGGCAACCAGGTGGTGGCCACCGAGCCTGTCGAGATCCCGGAAGACATCACCAAGCCCCGCCGGGATAGCCGGGTGACAGCCTGGATCAACGTCATCTACGGCTGCAACGAGCGCTGCACCTACTGCATTGTGCCGTTGGTGCGGGGACGGGAGCAGTCGCGCCAGCCGCAGGCCATCCGCGCCGAGATTGAGGACGTGGCCCGGGCCGGCTACCGCGAGGTCACCTTGCTAGGGCAAAACATCGACGCCTACGGGCGGGATCTGGATCCCAAGACCAACCTGGCCAGCCTGCTGCGCTTTGTCCACTCGGTGGAAGGGATCGAGCGGATTCGCTTTGCCACCAGCCACCCGCGCTACTTTACTGAAGAGCTGATCGCCACCTGTGCCGAGCTGCCCAAGGTGTGCGAGCACTTCCACATCCCCTTCCAGGCGGGCAGCGACGCCGTCCTCAAGCGGATGCGGCGGGGCTACACCCAGGAGCGCTACCGCCAGCTCATCCAGCTCATCCGCCAGTACATGCCCGAGGCCACCATCAGCGCCGATGCCATCGTCGGCTTCCCCGGCGAAACGGAAGCCCAGTTTCAGGAAACCCTGCAACTGGTTCAGGATATCGGCTTTGATTTCCTCAATACTGCCGCCTACTCTCCCCGCCCTGGCACGCCGGCAGCCGAGTGGCCTGACCAGGTGCCGGAAGAGGAAAAAAGCGACCGCCTGCAACGGCTCAACCGCTTGGTCGCGGAGGTGGCTGCCGCCCGCAGCGCCCGGCTGCTGGGCCAGGTGCAGGAGGTGCTGGTGGAAGGCCCCAATCCCAAAAACCCCCGCCAGGCCATGGGGCGCACCCGCGGCAATCGCATCGTCTTCTTCGACGGCGATCCCGAGCAATTGCAGGGATCCCTGGTGCCAGTGCGCATCACTGCCACACGGGCCTTTTCCCTCAGCGGCGAGATCGTCAAGCCAGGGGAAGAGAAACCTCAAGCGGCGGAACTTGGAGCCTGCACGTAAGCCCACGACGAGGATTGAACTCGTGACCTCCCCCTTACCAAGGGGGTGCTCTGCCACTGAGCTACGTGGGCGGCATGGTGGGCCGAGTTGGATTCGAACCAACGTAGGCATAAGCCAGCGGATTTACAGTCCGCCCCCTTTAACCACTCGGGCATCGACCCTTGGACACTGGCTTCCTATACTAGCAGAAAGTGCTGCCCAAGATCGAATCCAGGCGAGAAGAGCTGTCTTGGGGACGGGAGCTAAACAGGGAGGGAGTTCCCGGCAAGACATCATGCCCTACCTTGCGGGGGCTGCTGGCAACAAGGGGCTTGAGGGCATTTGGCCAAACTGGAGAGAAAACTTGATAGGGTGGAGGACAGTCCCTTCACTTGTCCCTATGGTTTCAACCCTCGGCACTTCCACCTCCGTCGAACAAGTTTCTCCCAACCAGTCGCTATTGCCCCTGACCAGCCGCACCAACAGCCAGGGCCACCTGGAAATCGGCGGCTGCGACGTGGTAGAGCTGGTGCGCCAGTTTGGCTCTCCCCTCTACATCCTGGACGAGTGGACGTTGCGACACGCCTGCCGGCTCTACCGCGACACCTGGGCCCGCTGCTACCCTGGGGGATCCCAGGTCTTGTATGCTACGAAAGCCTGGAACTGCTTGGCCATCTGCGCTTTGGCCTTACAAGAAGGGCTGGGGCTGGACGTGGCCTCCGGCGGGGAGCTCTATACCGCTATTCAAGCAGGAGCCAGGGGTGAGGAGCTCTACCTGCACGGCAACGCCAAGTCGGCGGAGGAGCTGGCCATGGCCCTGGAGGTGGGCTGCACCCTGGTGGCCGATAGCCTCTACGAGCTACAGCAACTGGCCGCTCTGGCTACCCCTGCACGACCGGCCCGCTTGTTGGTGCGGGTCAACCCCGGCATTGACGTCCACACCCACGAGTACATCCGCACTGGCCAAACCGACAGCAAATTTGGCATCGGCCAGTGGCAACTGCCGGAGGTATTTGATTTTTTGGCAGCCCATCCCCAATTGCAATGCGTCGGGCTCCACGCCCACATCGGATCCCAGATCTTCGACCTACAAGGCCACCGGGATCTGGCAGGGGTACTGGCCCAGGTCTGGCGCCAAGGGCTGGAGAAGGGGCTGCCCTTGCAGGAGCTGAATGTGGGCGGCGGACTAGGGATCCGCTATGTCGAATCCGACGATCCCCCCTCCATTCCGGAGTGGGTGGAAGCCGTGGCCACTGCAGTGCAGCAGAGCTTCACCGCCGCCGGGATCCCGCTGCCCAAGGTGCTCTGCGAGCCTGGACGGTCTGTGGTTGGGCCAGCGGCTGTAACCGCCTACACTTTGGGGGGCAAGAAGTGGATCCCGCCCAGCGAAGACCTTCCCGAAGGGCGTCTCTACGTCACCATTGACGGCGGCATGTCCGATAACCCCCGCCCTATCACCTACGGAGCCCGCTACACCGCCCTTCTGGCCAACCGCCCTGAGGCCGAGGCCACCCAGCGGGTGACAGTGGCCGGCAAACACTGCGAGTCGGGGGATGTGCTCTTGAAAGATGTGCTTTTGCCCAACCCAGCGCCCGGCGAAGTCCTAGTTGTGTTGACCAGCGGGGCCTACAACTACAGCATGGCCTCCAATTACAACCGCTTCCCTCGGCCCGCGGCAGTGCTGGTCAACCAAGGGAAGGCCCAGTTGATCCTGCGGCGGGAAACTTATGCAGATCTGATCCGTCAGGACATCTTACCGGAGCGGTTGCAGCGGTGAAGGGCAGAGACGGCTGCCTGTAACCGTTGCCGTTGAGGGCGGGGCCCGGCTTTCTCTGCAGCGGCGACCCCGCTGGCTCTGGGGCAGGAAAGACTGGAAGACAGGTAGGAGGTGAGTGGTAGGCTGGTCAGGGGGCCGCAGTCCAACAGGGGTTCCGGAGCCAAAAGGTTCTGGGGCGCAGGATGGCGTAGGCAAAGGGTCCGCAACGAGGGGAGCGTGAACGGGGTTTTTCGGCATGCTGGCGGCCTTATGGGCTTGGCTACAGCAGTTTAATGTTCTCAGCCTGTTGGACTGGGCTCTGGCCGTCTTGCTATTGGCTTTGGCCCTCTATTACACCCGCGAGAGCCGGGCCGGGGTGCTGGTGCGGGGGTTTATGGTGCTGCTGGTCCTGTATCTGGCCACCGCCTCGCTGCCGCTGGTGCACCTGATTTTGGATCGCTTGCTCCTGGCCGCGGCTGTGGCGATGGGGGTACTCTTTCAGCCGGAGTTTCGGCGGCTCCTGGAGCAACTGGCGAGGGCCATCTGCGTTGAGTGGCCGAACAGCACAGACGATGACGAGGATGACCCTAAGGAGGATTTGGTGGAGGAGGTGGTGCAGGCGGTGCGAGAACTCTCCCAAAATCGGACAGGGGCGCTGATTGTCATCGAGCCAGATCAGCCCATTGACTCGCGGGTGTTCACCGATAAAGGGGTTCCTCTCCAGGCGCGGGTGTCCCGGGAGCTCTTACAGACGATCTTCCAGACCTCGACGCTCCTGCACGATGGGGCTGTAATTATCCATCGGGATCGGATTCGCGCGGCAGGGGTGATCCTGCCGGTTTCGGAGCGAACTGCCTCTCGCCAACTGGGCACGAGGCACCGGGCGGCGATGGGGATCACAGAACAGGCCAATTGCTTGTGTATTGTGGTCTCAGAGGAGACGGGATCCATCTCACTGGCAGAAGGCGGACGCCTCGAGCGACCTCTGACCAGTGCCAAGCTCCACGAACTGCTGGTGCAGCGGTTGCGCCATCCGCGCGAAGCCAAAAAACGGGATGCTCCTCTGCAGGGATTGTGGGCCCACCCGTGGATTCACAATGGGCTGTTGCGCTGGTGGGGATCCCTGCCAGATCTAGCCAAACTCCTTCGCAAACCTGAGAAAACCCTTCCTAAAGACTGATCCGCATGACCCTTTCTCCTGTCCATCTTCTGCAGTTGCCTGCCGACCTAGATCCGCAGTTATTGCCCCGCCATGTGGCAGTGGTCATGGATGGTAACGGGCGGTGGGCGCAAAAACGAGGCTTGCCCCGCAGTGTCGGGCATCAGCGCGGGGTAGCGGCTTTGAAGGAGTTGCTCCGCTGCTGTCACGATTGGGGGATCCCCCTCCTCACCGCCTACGCCTTCTCCACGGAGAACTGGGGCCGCGCCCGCGAGGAGGTGGATTTCCTCATGACCTTGTTCGAGCAGGTGCTGTGGCAGGAACTGGCGGAAATGGTGCAGCAGGGGGTGCGCATCCAGTTTGCCGGCCAGTTGTCGGCCCTGCCCCGATCTTTGCAGGACACGATCCTGCATGCGGTGGAACGCACCCAGCACAACGAGGGCATTTGCCTGACGGTGGCCCTCAACTACGGCGGCAGACAGGAGATCGTGCAGGCTTGCCGCTCGATTGCCACCCTGGTGCAGCAGGGGCTTTTGCAACCGGATCAGATCGACGAGGCCCTCTTTTCCCAATTTCTCTACACCACTGGCTTGTCGGATCCCGACCTGTTGATCCGCACCAGCGGCGAGATGCGCATCAGCAACTTCCTGCTCTGGCAGATGGCCTACACCGAGCAGTACTTCACCCCCATCCTCTGGCCGGATTTCGACCGCGCCGCCTTTCACCAAGCCCTGCTCAGCTATCAGTCGCGGCAGCGGCGCTTCGGCAGATAAGACCTTGACGGATCCCCGCCTGGTCAAATCCAACTAGGGGCCGACCCAAGCGCTCCTGCCCTCACCCCCAACCCCTCTCCCTCAGGGAGAGGGGAGTTAGGGAACGACTTAGATGGACAGGCAGCACATATGTAGGAATGTGTACCTGAAGCCCCCCAGCTAGCGCAGAAAGCTGGTGACCAGCCACATCACCGCAAACGTGATCCCCACCAACAGGGCGCCGGGGGCATCGCCGCCGGTGAGGGGAAGGGCAATGGCGTAGGCCAACATCAGTCCCAGGCTCAGTCCTGCCAGCGCCAAGAGAAAAGCGCGAAGGAAGCGGCGCTCTTTGCGGTACAGGAAATAGATACAGGCCATCAGCCCCAGCGCCAGTTGCAGGGAGGGATACTCATCGGGAGCCAAGACAACCCAACCCACCAGTCCTCCCAGCAACACGGCGGGCCAGAGCATATCCGGGGCAGAGGGGCTATCCAGCCAGCGGCTGATCCAGGGGGGATTTTGGGCAGCGGGACGGGGCAAACTCGGTTCTGTCTCTGGACGGGCAGCCCGCTGTTCAGCGTAGCGAATGCGGTCGGGGACGGCGATCTTGCCCTCCTTGCGCAGGCGCAGGCGCTGCATCAGGATGGCGTCGTAGGCTTGTTCCACCCGCTCCTGCTGCTGTTCATCCGCACCCAAGCTGGCCAGGAGCCGTGCCCGCGCCGATTGGATCTCCTCAAAGGAGGCTTCTTCGCTGACTCCCAACACTTGATAGGGACTCATCTCAGCCATAACGACCAGCCCTGTAACTCTCTATCACCTTAGCCCAGCCGCCAATTCAGCGGCAGGAGCCGCTGGCAGGGGTTGGGTTGCCTTCTCCTCAAGGGATCCAGCGCCCGCAGCCGAGAGGAGAAGAGCCCGCAGCGACTGCGCCACCTGTTCAACTGCGGCTTGGGTGGTGGCCTTGCCCAGGCTGAGGCGGATGGATCCCAGGGCCTCGGCCTCGGAATAGCCCATGGCCAAAAGGATGCGGCTGGGGATCCGTTGGCCGCTGCTACAGGCAGAGCCGGCGCTGATGGCGATCCCCTGGCGGCTCATCTCCCTCACCAGCACATTCCCCGGCATGGCGGCAGTGCAGTAGCTGAGGTGGTGGGGCAGGCGTTGCTCCAGATCCGAGGGGCCAGTTAGCCGCAAACCTGGCACAGAGGCCAGCAACTGGGCCAGCTGCCGTTGCAACTGCCGCAGGCGGGCCGTCTCCTGCTGCAGCTCTTGGGCTGCCAAGGCCGCTGCCACCCCTAGACCGACAATGGCAGGGATCCCCTGGGTGCCAGCTCGCAGCCGCCGTTCTTGCCCGCCCCCCCGCAGCAGCGGTTGCAGCTCCACCCCCGGGCGTACGTAGAGCGCCCCCACCCCCTGCGGCCCGTAAAGCTTATGCCCAGACAGGGAGAGCAGGTCCACCGGCAGTTGCGCCAGATCCAAGGGGATCCGCCCCACCGTCTGCACCGCGTCGGTGTGGAAGAGAACTCCCGCCTGGCGACAGAGGCGGCCCAGCTCGGCAATGGGCTGCAGGGATCCCACCTCATTCTGGCCGTGGACGATGGAGACCAGCACGGTGGTGGGCTGCAGCGCCCGGAGCAGGGTTTGGGGATCCACCTGGCCGGCGGCGTTCACCGGCAGGCGGGTTACCTTCCAGCCTTGGGCCTGCAAGCGGCGGGCGGCATTCTCCACCGAGGCGTGCTCGACGCTGGAGATGATCAGGTGCTGGGGAGTGGAGTAGCGCTGCGCCACCCCAAACAGGGCCAGGTTGTTGGACTCCGTCCCGCCGGAGGTAAACAGCAGCGTCTCCGGCTCACAGTTGAGCAGCTCGGCCACCTGCTGCCGCGCCCGTTCCATGGCCATGGCCGCCCGTTCGCCCCAAGCGTGCAAGCTGGAGGGGTTGCCCCAACTTTCCTGCATCGCCAGCCGCATGGCCTCGATCACCTCCGGCCGAGGCGGAGTGGTGGCGCTGTGGTCAAAGTAAAGCGCGGGATCGAGAGGCGACATGGGAGCTTGACAACCCAGGACTCGATGTCCCCATCTTAGTGCTGGCGCGTTGGCAATTTACACCCCTTGCCGCAGGCGTTGCAGTCGTGCCAGCTCTTTAGGCGGGAGGGGGTTTTGGGCAGCGTCTGACTACCCCACCGCATAGGCAAGTGGGGTAGGTGCATCGAGATCTCAACCGCGCCAGGGCCCTCCAGGAGAGAGGACGAAAAGACTAGGAGGGAGTAGAAGCAGGGGTCGATCCCTGGCTCGTCAGCAGCGTTGCGCGCGGATAGGAGAGCGCTGCGGAGCGGCATGGCTACCGACCTGAGCCAGCGTCGCCAGAAAAGGAGGGAGAAGAAAACTCTTGAAATTACCTGAATAAGGTGGTGCGTTGGCGGTGCATGACCACCGATTCCACCAGGCCAATGGCCAGAAAGTTGGTCAGCAGAGCCGAGCGGCCATAGCTCAAAAAAGGCAGGGGCAGGCCGGTGATGGGGGCCAGGCCGATGGTCATGCCGATATTGACAACTGCCTGAAAGAGGATCATGGCCAGCACCCCGATGGCAATTAGGGAGCCAAAATTGTCCTTGGCCCCCTGGGCAATCCAGATGAGCCGTGCACAGAGAATCCAAAACAGAATCAGCACCGTCAGGGTGCCGACAAAGCCCATCTCTTCCCCAATGGCCGAGAAAATGAAGTCGGTGTGCTGCTCGGGGATGAAGTCCAGTTGGGTTTGGGTGCCCTGCTGGATGCCACGGCCCCAGAGCCCGCCGGCCCCGATGGCGATGCGGGACTGAATCAGGTGGTAGCCAGATCCCCAGGGCTCTTGCATGGGATCGATGAAGATCTCCAGCCGCCGCCGCTGGTAGGGCTTGAGGATGTGCCAGGCCACCTGGCCCAGATGCCCGGAGAGCAGGTTGAGCACTCCAAAGGTCATCGCTCCTGTCCACCGCCAAGGCAGCCGCCAAGCCGCCAGGCTCGCCATGCCCAAGCACCAGATCAGCCAGACCCAGAGCATCCAGCTCAGCTCGGGGCGGGTGTGCAGGCCGTAGAGGATGGCCCCCACCCCCGGCGACAGCAGCAAAAGGATCCAACTGCCCTTGGCCCCGGCCCAGTAGAGCATGGCCAGCAAGATGGCCACAAACACCAGGGCCGTGCCCAAGTTGGGCTGTAGGAAGATCAAAACCCAAGGAGGGGCGATGACGGCAACGGCCACCCAAATTTGGCTGAAGTATTTGATCGGCCAGTGGTGCAAAATGGCCGCCAGGGTAATAATGACCCCCAACTTGGCAAACTCGGAAGGCTGCACCTGGACGCCGGCAATGGAGATCCACCGCTCCGCCCCCCCTCCTGCCGTGCCGAAAAAGAGCACTGCAACCAAGCCCGCCAAGGTCAGGCCATAGGTAAACCAGTGCCAGCGCAGCAGCCGCTCATAGGGGATCCGCGCCACCATCGCCAAAAACACCAGGCTGATCCCGGCCATGATCAACTGCTGCAGCCAGTAGTGGCTGATGGGGCGCTCCCAGACAGCGCTGCGGATGGCAACAATGCCGATGCCCGTCAAGGCCAGCACCGTGGCCAGCAAGATGCCGTCGAACTCCCGCCAAGGCGACAAGATCTGCTGCAGGAGCCGTTTCCACCTTGACTGGGGGGGCACTTTTGGATCGGCGCTGTGCAGGAAGAGGGCCATATCTGATGGAGCGACGCCGGCACCAGTTTATCTCTATTCCCAGCTCTGCAGTTGCTCTATCCAGGCAGAGGGCCGGGATCCCACCTGTTCTCGGCGCCGCTCAAAATTGGCTGCCGTCCAAATCAGAAGCAGGCCCAGCAGGATGCCCATGCCCCACAGCAGCAGCGGGTAAGTCGTTATCAACAGCCATCCCTGCCGCAAGACGCCCAGGCCAAAGCCTAGGGTGCCCGCCCACAGGTAGGCCCGCACCCGCAGCGCCAGACCCAGTACTCCCAAAGCCAAGCCCAGCCCCACCAGCCAAAACCCTGCCCACAGTTGCCCGTGGGTTCAAAACCAAGGGCACCGCCAGCCACAGCCAGCCAATGGACTCCGCGCCCTGCGCCAAAAACACGAGGTAGCTGGATCCCAGCAGCACCAGCCCCATGCCAAAGGACTCCGTCCCGCTACCGCGAACGGCACTCTGCTGCCACAGCCGCAATCTCTGTCCTGCCGGTGCCGACAACCGCCCGCCCAGCGCCACCCGTCCCGCCCATTGCAGCAAGCCCAGCAGCAGCAGGATACCCCCCCAAGCAGACAGGCTTGAGTCAGGCCCAAGCCAGAGGATCCCGGCCAGAAGCGCCCCCAGCCAGTAGGCATGGGTCAGGAACACCCACCCATTGCCAACCCCGGACTTCTGCTGTAGCCACCAGGCCAGGATGCCAGTACTCAACAGCAAATGCCAAAAGCGAATTGCCGGATGGGGAAAGCTCAAAAGCAAGAGGGATCCGCCCAACCCCAACTGCGACACCTGCACCTGCCCCGAGAGCAACCCCCGCCAGATCAACAGGGATCCAGCCGCCCCGATTGGCCACAGCCTCGCTCCCCGCCATTGCAGCAAGCGGCGGCTCCAGGTGTAGGCCACCGCGCCGACAACCCCCAGATAGAGGATCCCGAGAACAACAGTAGGACGAAACTCCGACGGCCCCAGGCTCCAGAAGAGGTGCAGGCTGGAGAGAGCCAAAAAATGGGCCAATGTCTCGTAGAAAGCGGAACCCACCCCCAGCAAGCGAGCCCGTCGCCAAACCGCCAAGGGGATCCCTATGAGTAACCCCAAGGCAACAACCCGGATCCCCCACGGGATCCCCAGCCCGTCCAGCGCCCACATGTTGATCGGCAGCAGCAGCAGGGCAATAGCCTCCAGGGTTTGGCCTGTCAGACGCAGCCCTTCCTGCCGCCCCGCCCCCACCCCAAACGCCGCCGTATAGGCCAAGAGCACCCCGTACTGAGCTGTCGGGGAAAACTCTTCCCAGAGGCTGGCCGCCAGCACCCCCGAAGACACCACCACCAAAAACAGGCCCAAAAGCAGCAGCCAAGCCACGCTCAGCTCAGACAGCAAGTTGCGCAACAATACAGCCATCTCCGGGGGAGAGGAGGGCTCGCCGGTCAAGGACTCCGTCCCGCCAGCGCGAACAGGTTGGGGCTCTTCTCCCGGCGCGACAACCCCAGAGCCGGCCAAGCGAGCGTTTCTTTCCCGCACCATCTGCGGGATCCAAATCAAGTCAAGAGCTGACCGATCCCCAACAGCCCAAAAGTCAGCAGCCAGAGCAGCCCTGTGCGCCAGCGGCGCAGGTAAAAACGGTGCAGGCCGCAAAGGCCGAACAAACCCAAGATCCAGAGCACGTAGGCCGAGCCCAGGCTGGCCGGGATCCCGTTGCCGGGAGAGACTGCTGCTGCCTTCCGCTCTTCCTCCTCCGCTTGGCGCTCCAGCCGATACTGCTCCACCAGATGGCGAAATTGCTCTGGCGTCAGCAAACCCAGCTCCAGCCAGGCTTGCAACCCCCGCAAGACCTGCTGCCGGGATCCCGAAACGGTATCTTGGGAGCCCATCGCTGCATTCCCTGGGGATTAGTATGAAGAAATACCCAGTTGCTGAGGTGGGAAAAGCTAATGCTACGATAACGGAGCGTGCCTTTGGGCGCTAGCTACGGACGAGTTCAATACCGATCTGTGGTTCGCTCTGCCCCTTTTCTTCGCCCCTCCCCCCTGCCGCCTGTTTCTGAGAGCAACCGGCTTAAGATATTTTCCGGCAGTGCCAATCCCGCCCTGGCCCAGGAGGTAGCTCGATATTTGGGCTTGGATCTGGGCCCGATACTGCGCAAGCGCTTTGCCGATGGGGAACTGTACATCCAAATCCAGGAGTCGATCCGGGGTGCCGATGTCTACTTGGTGCAGCCCACCTGCCGCCCGGTCAACGATCACCTGATGGAGCTGTTGGTGATCATCGACGCCTGCCGCCGCGCCTCGGCCCGCCAGATCACCGCCGTCTTGCCCTACTACGGCTACGCCCGCGCCGACCGCAAAACCGCCGGACGGGAAGCCATCACCGCCAAGCTGGTGGCCAACATGATCACCCAGGCGGGAGCCCACCGGGTGCTGGCCATGGATCTCCACTCGGCCCAGATCCAGGGCTACTTCGACATCCCCCTCGACCACGTCTATGCCCAGCCGGTTCTGCAGGCCTACCTCAAAGAAAAAGGCCTGCTCGACGAGGATATTGTGGTCGTCTCTCCCGATGTAGGGGGAGTAGCGCGGGCTCGCGCCTTTGCCAAAAAACTCAAGGAAGCCCCGCTGGCGATTATCGACAAGCGCCGCCAGGCCCACAACGACGTGGAAGTCATGAACCTCATTGGCGATGTGCGCGGTAAAATCGCCATCCTTGTGGATGACATGATCGATACGGCGGGCACCATTTCCGAAGGGGCAAAGTTGCTGCGCAAGTCGGGAGCCAAGGCGGTTTACGCTTGCGCCATTCACCCGGTCTTTTCCGATCCCGCCATCGAACGCCTGCAGGGCGGGCTGTTTGAAGAGGTGATCGTCACCAACACCATCCCCATCCCTCCAGAGCGGCATTTTCCAGGCTTAACCGTCCTCTCGGTGGCGAGCGTGCTGGGAGAAGCGATCTGGCGCATTCACGAAGACAGCTCCGTCAGCAGCATGTTTCACTAAAGTTTCTCCAGAGCATCGCTAAAGTATAGATAGGGGGTGCAGAACGGGCGTACCTGGAGGGGATCCCTTGCTTTTTGCCCTGTGAAGACCAACTCAACAGGTACCCCCCATCTATCCTGATGGACTGGGTAGAGCTAGCTTCCCAGCCGAGTTTTTCCCATGTCGCCTCCCATTTCTAGGTCACCAAGATCCGTTGTGAACGGTTGTGTTGCCGGGCAGGCCGCCGCCAGGGAAGAGCTGTCCCTTCCAACTGAACTGAAGACAGAGTCCGCTGCGGCGCTGTACCCGCTGTTGCAATTGCTGGGGCAACTGCTGAACGTACCCTGGGTCTATCTAGAACTGGTCCAGCCGGGATCCCATTCCGACTCGCCTGCAAAAGGGATCCTCTACCCCAACCCCCAGCAGATCCCCGGCAACGAGCCGCCCAACCCCATCGGCGGATCTTGGCCCTTTCAGGAAGCCTTTCCCCTGCTGGATGAGGGAGGGAGGCGGCTGGCAACACTTTACCTGCTGGGGGAGCGCCCCCGCCAACTGAGCCTCCCCGAACGGGGACAGATCGACCTCATCGCCCTTAGCCTGCGACACATCCTGCTCCAGGCCCAGGAGCAGCGACAAGCCCTCGAGCAGCTCCAGACGCAACTGCAGCACAGCCGCAGCACCGCCGCCCGCTACCAGCCGATCTTCGAGAACGCCGTCGAAGGGATTTTTCAAACCACTCCAGAAGGGAAATATCTGGTGGCCAACCCGGCTCTGGCCCATATTTTCGGCTACGAATCCCCGGAAGATTTGATGCGCCACGTCTCCGATATCGGCACTCAGATCTACGGCGATCCAGAGCAGCGATCTGAGTTCGTACAGCGCATGCTGAAGGAAGGCCAGGTCGTGCACGCGGAGCAGCAGGTCTGCCGCAAGGACGGCAAAAAAATCTGGATTTCTTTAAACGCCCGCGCCCTGTACAACGAGCAGGGGGAGCCCCTCTATTTTGAAGGGTTTGTTACCGATATTACAGCCTCCCGCCAGCTTAAAGAACGGCAACAGCAACTGGAAGAAGCCCGCAGAGAGAGCGAACATCGTTTTTTGCAACTGGCTGAGAACAGCCAGCAACTGTTTTGGATTTCAACGCTCTGCGGCAAAGAGCTGATTTACGTCAGCCCCGCCTGTGAAGCCATTTGGGGCCTTTCCCCTGCAGAGGCCTACGCCAATCCCCAGGCCTGGATGCGCCGCATTCACCCTGACGATCGCTGGCTGTTCCCCGCCATTTTTCAAGCCCAACTTCAGGGCCAACCCACCGATGTGGTTTTTCGCCTCTGCCGCCCCGATGGCCGCCTCCTCTGGCTGCGAGAACGCACCTTTCCCATCCTCGACAAAGAGGGCAAGGTCTACCGGGTGGCAGGGATCGCCGAAGACATCACCGAGTCCAAGCAACTGGAAGCCGAACGTCGTCGTATAGAGCAAGCCTGGCAACAGAGCGCCAATCATTTCCGGCAGATCTTTGAGCTGGCTCCCAACGGCATTGCTCTGGTGGATCTGCAGGGGCGATTTATCCAGGTCAACGAGGCCTTTGCCCAGATCGTCGGCTACACCCCCGAAGAGTTGCAGCGTCGGCAACAACTGGACATCCTCCACCCCGACGATGTCAACCAACTGCTGGCGGCTAACGAGGCTCTCTTGACACGCAAAGTCTCCATCAGCCAGCGGCAGATTCGCTACATCCACCGTTCCGGCCAAGTTGTCCATGTGCTGTTCCAGGCCGCCCTGCTTACCGATGGAGCCGGCCAGCCCACCCAGTTTCTCAACCAGGTGATCGACATCANCGCCCGCGTCGAGGCAGAAGTGGCCCTCAAAGAAAGCGAAGAACGCTTCCGCCAATCCTTTGAGTGGTCCCCCATCGCCAAGGCCATGACCCACCTGGATGGCACCTATTTTCAAATCAACGCCGCCTTTACCGAAACCCTGGGCTACACCCTAGAAGATCTCGAGGGGAAAACCGTCCTCGACATCACCCATCCCGACGACATCGCCGTCACCTTGGAGAGCACCAACCGCCTGCTGGCCGGCGAGGTGCACCACTGCGAACAGGAGCAACGCTACATTCACAAGAACGGGCAAATTGTCTATGCCCTTCTCCGCATCACCCTGGTGCGCACCGCCCAAGGGGATCCCAGCTACTTTCTCAGCCAAATTTTGGACATTACCGAGCGCAAGCAAGCCGAGGCAGCCCTTCGCCAAAGCGAGCTGAGTTTGCGGGGCATCTTTGAGCAGTCGGCCCTGGGCATTTCCATCGTCGATAGGCAGGGCCGTTACCTCAAGGTGAACCCCGCCCTGGAAGAGATCCTTGGCTACAGCGGCGCCGAATTGGTCAACAAGAGCTTCTGCGACCTCACCCACCCGGACGACCTCGAGGAAGATTGGCGACTCTTCCAGGAAGTTTTGAACGGCCAACGGGATCGCTACCACCTGGAAAAACGCTATATCCACCGCAGCGGCAAGGTGGTTTGGTGTCGCCTGGCAGTCTCAGCAGTGCGGGATCCCGAAGGCAAAAACCTCTTCATCATCGGCATCTCTGAAGACATTACCGAAGAAAAACGGGCGGAGCTGCAGATTCAGGCGGCCCTGCAGGAAAAAGAGATTCTGCTGCGGGAGATCCACCACCGCGTCAAAAATAACCTGCAAATCATCTCCAGCCTGCTGCGGCTCCAGGCGGATCAAATCAAAAGCCACAAGTATGCCCGCGTTTTTAAGGACGCCGGCAGCCGCATTCAGGCGATGTCTTTGATCCACGAGGGCCTGTACCAGTCCAACAACCTGGCTGCTGTGGATTTGAGGCAGTACCTCCACAATTTAATTTCTAATCTTTTCCACTCCTACGGCGTGAACCCCGAGATCATTCGCGCCAGCATCCGCGCCGAAGGGATCCGCCTCAACCTCGATGAGGCAGTTTTGTGTGGCCTGATCATCAACGAGCTGGTCACCAACAGCCTCAAATACGCCTTTCCCAAAGGCCGCAGCGGCCAGATCGACGTCCACTTTAAGCAAACCCGTACTTATACTCAGTTGCGCGTCTCTGACAACGGCATTGGCCTGCCCAGCAACTTCGATTTCAAGGAAACTCAATCTTTGGGTTTACAACTGGTTGCAACTCTCACCGATCAGCTCCAGGGCAAGATAGAATTGAGAAACAAGTCGGGTACCACTTTCATCATTACCTTTCCGAGGAGCCAGCCTTGAAGAAAGTTCCCATGCTTGCCAAAGGCAGCATTCTGGTTGTCGAAGACGAGAAGATCATCGCCAAGGATATCGCCAACGTCCTGAAAAAATTTGGCTATGCGGTGCCGGCCATCGCGTCCTCTGGCGAAGAAGCGATCCGATGGCTGGAGGAAATGTCGGTGGACTTGGTCTTGATGGACATCGTTTTGAAAGGGGATCTCGACGGTATTGAAGCCGCCAAGCGGATCGCCGAGCGCTTCAACATTCCGGTGGTGCACCTGACGGCCTACGCTGATGAGGACACTCTCTCTCGCGTTAAGGAGACACAGCCTTTTGGCTACATCATCAAACCTTTCAAAGAGCGGGAGCTCTACACCGCCATCGAAATTGCCTTGCACAACCACCGGCAGAGCCTAGAAAGCCGCAGGCTGGAGGAGAAAAGGCTGGAGGAGCTGCGACAGAAGCTGCAGCAGTTGCAGCAGTTTGCAGAGGTCAAGGGCACTTTGTTCAAGAAGTTCTTGCAAGATCTGAGTGAGCCCCTCTCGAACCTCAAGTTTGCCCTAGGATTGCTCAAGGAGGCAGAGTCGGAGCAGAAGCGGCAGCACTACCTACGGGTGCTGGAGGAAGAGTTTCACCGCGAGCTGGAACTGATTCATCAGACTTCTAACCTGGAAGATTTGCTAAACCTGGAAAATGTCGGCCTGCTGAGCCAGTTTAGCTTGTTGCGGGCCCAGGAGCCCAGCCGGAGTCGCCTGCTAGAAGGGGAGAAGCCGCCAGCCACAGCTACGGCTACCCTCTCCGAGCCCCCCGCAGCGGCGGCCTGTCCTGCCCCGCCGCCCAGCCCTGCCGCTGCCGAGGAGGCGATTACAGTGCCGCGGGCGACGCTGCGCCCCCTCAACCAAACTCAGTTGGCAGAGCGGCTGGGGGTGGTGGTCTCCGCCATCACCTACTGGAAGTTCAAGAGTGGGTTTCCCGAGTGGAGCCGCAGCCGGGATCCGGACGGCATTGCTTGGCACTACTCGCCCGATTCCAAGCGCTTTTCGCCCGTGCCTTAGCTAGCGCTGCACGACTTCCAGGCGCACCGGCGCCAGCCCCGAGCGCACCATCCCCAGGGCCTCCGCCGCCCGCAGGGAAAGGTCGATGATCCGACCGGGGATGAAGGGGCCGCGATCGTTGATGCGCACGACAGCCTGGCGCCCGTTGTCCAGGTTGGTTACCCGCACCTCGGTGCCGAAGGGGAGGGTGGGATGGGCAGCTGTCATCTCGTGGCGGGTGGGGTGCAGGTCATACCAGGAGGCGATCCCTTCTTGCACAGGCCCGACCACTCGGACAGAGTCCGGTTGCGCCTGGGCCTGAGTTTCTGATCGGCGGGCAGCGGTGGCTTTGGCGGCAGTCAGGGTGGCCGGCTGGGGCAGGGCCGAAGGGGCAAGAGGAGGGGCATCCAGCAGCAGACGGCGCAGACGATTGGCAGCCAAAACCGCTGTATCCACCGGGCGTTGGTTATCCAGCAGCAGCACTCCTTCGTCGATGCGCAGCAATTCCTCGTCGTTTACCCGAACCGCGTAGAGGGGATCCCCGGATTGGGGCTCTGCCCAAGCCAGAGTAATGGTCGTGTCCTTCAGGGATCCCTGGGCCATTTGGTTGAGCCGGGCCACGAGGGAGCTGGCCCGCAGCAGCGGCGACTCCAACCCGGGCTGCTCGACAAAGCTGACAACGGGGAGATCCCGAACGTAGACGGTGACCACCTGCCGCCCGTCCATCTGGTAGTCGTAGAGGGTGGAGACAGGCTGGCTGGACGACTGCTGCTGTTCGCCGATCTTGAGGATGGGCTCTTCCATTGGCCGAGAAGGGATTGCCCGGCGAGCCAGGGAAAGAGACTGCGAGTGTTGGGGGTTCAAGGTGCCGAGTTTGGCTGGCGGGGGAGCGTTGGGTTGGGGGGGAGAGACAAGGTCAGTTGCCGGGGAGAGGGAGTGGGTTTTGGGGGATAGCTGGGTTGCTCTGGCACTAGGGGAGCCGCTGCGAGTTGAGGCTTGCGCCCGCGAGGTTGGGCTGCCCAACATACCTGCCGGCAAGCTGAAGGCCGTAACACAGAGACAGCCGACCAAGCCCACTTGGCGGGCGGGAGCCAGTCCCTGTCCAAGCCGCTTCCAATTTCGCATGAGGCCGCGCTCCTCTCGAAACTCCTGTACAACGTCCAATGCGACAGTAAAACAGAAGTTAATGTACCATAGGTTTCGAAGTTGACAAGCTTGCCCGGCCAAGGGCAAAAGCCCAAGTCCCGTCAGCATAAGGATTTTCGGCATCTTGGACTACCGCTCAGCAGGGGTTGACATTGAACTCGGACGCGCTTTTGTCAAGGGGATCCGGGAGCGCGTTGAAGGCTCTCAAGCTCAGTCTTCAGGTTCTTCAGGAACCTTGGGCGGCATTGGCGGCTTTGCCGGCTTGTTGGAGCTACCGGCGGGCTACCGGGCCCCGGTTCTGGTTGCCGGCACTGATGGAGTGGGCACCAAGCTGGAGATCGCCCAGCAGTGGGGGCAGCACCGCGGCGTGGGCATCGACCTGGTGGCCATGTGTGTCAACGATGTGCTGACGGTGGGGGCCAGGCCGCTGTTTTTCCTGGACTACATTGCCACCGGCAAGCTGGAGCCGGAAGCGCTTTGGCAGGTGATCGACGGCATCTTGGAGGGCTGCCAGGAGGCCGGCTGCCAACTCCTGGGGGGGGAGACGGCAGAGATGCCGGGGTTTTACCCGCCCGGCAAGTACGACCTGGCGGGTTTTTGCGTCGGGATCGTCGAGAGGGCAGACGTTCTCGACAGCTCGCGGGTGCAGCTTGGGGATCGGTTGTGGGCCTTGCCCAGCAGCGGGTTGCACAGCAACGGCTTTAGCCTGGTGCGGCGCATTGTGGCCGAGCGGGGCTGGCCTTGGGATCACCAACCCCCTGGCTGGGATCGGCCTTTGGCGGAGGTCTTTCTCACTCCCACCCGCATCTATGTCCAGGCAGTGCAGCGGCTGCAGGCAGCAGGGATCCCCCTCCACGGCATGGCCCACATCACCGGCGGCGGCATCCCAGAAAACTTGCCCCGCTGTTTGGCTCCGGAGCAGGCGGCGCGGCTAGAGCCCCACAGTTGGCCCATCCCACCGGAGTTTCTCTGGCTGCAGGAGCAAGGCCAAGTGGAGACCTTGGAGATGTTCAACACCTTCAACCTGGGGGTAGGCTATGTGCTGGTGATCCCTCCTGAGGCGGAAAATCGGCTGAGATCCCTGCTCCCCGAAGCCTTTCCCATTGGCGAGGTGGTGCCGGCCCGCCCAGGGGAGAGCCGGGTCTTGGGGCTGGAGGAGTGGGGATCCTTGGTACCTTGAGTCCCCACCAAAGGGGGGAAGGAGCTGGCTGTGTTTGCGGATCCCTGCCGCTGCTGTGCTAAGTTTGCTGATGGCCTCGGCGCTGCTGCCTCTGTTGCTCTCAACCTCCGCCTATTTCACAAGAGAAGGGCTGCGCGCTTTCCCATCTCCGGACTTGGGCTGTTGGCCAACTCCCGCTGACCCTCTAGGTTAGGAGCCGCCGATGACAGGTTTATCCACTGCTCCTGCAACCAAGGCTGCCATCGAAGTGGAACATCTGAGCAAAACCTACGGCAGCTTTACGGCCATCCGCGACATCTCTTTCCAGGTCAACGCCGGCGAGATCATGGGGTTTCTGGGGCCCAACGGCGCCGGCAAAACCACTTCTATGCGCATTTTGGCTGGCTATTTGCCTGCCAGCGAGGGGACGGCGCGGGTGGCCGGGTTCGATGTGCATGAAAACCCTATGGCGGTGCGGCAGCGCATCGGCTACCTGCCAGAAAACCCGCCCCTCTACCCGGACATGACGGTGGAGAGCTACCTGGACTTTGTCGCCCAGATCAAACGGGTCAGCGCCGGGGATCGGCCGCGACGGGTGGACGAGGTGATCCGCCGCTGCAGCCTGGAAGACAAGCGCCACACCTTGATCCGCAAGCTCTCCAAGGGGTACAAGCAGCGGGTGGGCCTGGCCCAGGCCCTGGTGCACGACCCGCCGGTGATCATCCTGGACGAGCCCACGATTGGGCTGGATCCCAAGCAAATTATCGAGGTGCGCAACCTCATCAAGAGCCTGGCAGGAGAGCACACCATCATCCTCTCCACCCACATCCTGCCGGAGGTGAGCATGACCTGCGACCGGGTGGTGATCATCAACCGCGGCCAGGTGGCGGCCATTGGCACGCCCGCCGAGCTGACGGCCCAGCTTCAGGATCGGCAGCAGGCGAAGCTGGTGGTGGGCGCTCCTGAGGAAACGGCCATCCGAGCGGCCCTGCAGAACCTGCCCCAGGTGGAGGTGGTGAGCTTGCAGGCCCTGGGATCCGATCCCCCTCGCTGGCAGGTGCACCTGAAGAGCCATGTTTCTGCAGAAGGCTGGATCCCGGAGGTGGCCAGGGCCCTGGTACAGGCGGGGATCGACCTCTACGAGATCGGCCGTCCCCAGGCTTCTTTGGAGGAGATTTTCCTGCAGCTCACTACCCAAGAGGGATCCGAAGGCGCGTTGGAGGAAGCGGCATGAACGGCGTGGTTGCCATTTTTCGCAAAGAGCTGCGCGGCTACTTCACCTCCCCCATTGCCTACGTGGTGGCGGCGGTGTTCTGGGGACTGGCGGGGTTTTTCTTCGTCAACATCTTGGTGCGGGTGATCAACTTCTCGCAGCAGGTGGATCTCTTTGCCCAGTTTGGCCAAGAGAACCCTTTTGATGCCGCCACCATCCTGTCGCAGCAGTTTCTCAATCTGCTGGGCACGCTTTCCTTATTTTTATTGCCCATCTTTACCATGAGCTCCTACGCCGAGGAGCGGCGGCGGGGCACCATGGAGCTNNTNGCCACTTCCCCCATCACCAACCTNGAGGTGGCCCTGGGCAAGTGGCTGGCGGTCTGGGTGTTTTTCATCACGCTGCTGCTGCCGCCGCTGGTCTACCACGTGCTGGTGCTGAGTAGCGCCAACCCAGCAGTGGACTACCGCCTGACCCTGATGGGCTATGTGGGGCTTGCTCTGCTGGCCGGCAGCGTCATGGCCCTGGGGTTGTTCATCTCTTCCCTGACCGACAGCACCCTTATTGCGGCGGTGGCTACCTTTGGGCTGATCCTGCTGCTCTGGGTCATCGACGCGGCAGCCGGCCAGGAGAGCAACTGGATTGCCGCCACTCTGAGGCATGTCTCGCTGCTGCAGCAGTACAGCAACTGGGTGCAAGGGATCCTCAGCAGCAGCAGTGTTGTCCTTTTCCTCAGCATCATCGTGCTGGGGCTGTTTGCCACGGTGCAATCGGTGGAAAGCCTGCGCTGGCAGCAGAGCTAGGGTTGCGTTGGGAGGAGTGCGGTGATGAAAGCTTGGCAGGCATTGGCAGATTGGACGGGGATCGTCGGCCTTGGCGTCGTGGCCATCGGCCTGCTGGTGGGAGCTGCCCTCACCGGCTGGACGGCGGTGCCCCTGAGCCTGATGGCCACGGGCTTGGCCCTGGTGGTGGTTTGGGGCCTCACCCACCGGAAGGAAGTGAGCCTGTTCCTGGGCCTGCGCTCCACCCAGACCAACGCCAACATCCTGGTGGCGGCGGCGGCGATGGCCGTGATCTTGGTGTTGCTCAACGTCGTGGCGGTGCGCTACGACCTGCGCCTGGATCTCACGGAAGAGGGGCTGTTTACCCTCTCCCCCCAGACGCGGCAATTGGTGCAAGGGCTGGCCCAGCCAATGAAAGTCTGGGTGGTCACCACCGCCCCCGATCCCAACCTGCGGGAACAGCTGGAGCGCTACCGCCGCCTCAACCCCGAGCGCTTCCAGTTTGAGTTTGTGGATCCCAACCGCGATCCCCTCACTGTCCAGCGGCTGCAGGTTACCCAAAATAACACCCTGGTGGTCGAATCGGGCAATAACCGCCAACAACTGCCCCAGCCGCCCGCCCCTGAGCTGGAGAGTAAGCTCACCCCTGTGCTGGCCAAGGTGGTTAACCGCGGCGAAGTGGTGGCCTATTTTGTACAGGGGCATGGGGAGGTGAGCCTGGAAGCTCGCGAGGGCACCCCAACCCTGGCCCAGGCGGTGGCAGCCCTCGGCCAGGAGGGCTACCGGGTGGAGCCGCTGAACCTGGTGCAGTCGCAGATCCCAGAGGAGGCGGATGTGTTGGTCTTGGCAGGGCCGCAGCGGGCTCTCTTCCCCGGCGAGGTGGAGAAGCTGCAGGACTACCTGGCCAAAGGGGGGCGGCTGCTGCTCTTGATTGGGCCACGGGTGGATGCCGGCCTGGATCCCTTGCTGGAGGAGTGGGGCGTGGTTTTGGGGGATGACTTCATCATTGAGGTGAGCAGCGTCAGCCAGCTTTTGGGCACGGGGCCGGCGGTGGCCCTGGTTACCACCTACGGGGATCACCCCATCACCGCTCCCCTGGCAGAACAGCGGCTGATGACCCTCTTCCCCCTGGCCCGTTCTGTAGACACTGAGGTCCGCGAAGGGATCCAGGCCACACCTCTGCTGCGCACCAGCCCGCAGAGCTGGGGAGAGACCAGCCCCAACCTAGAGGCCGGCCCGCTGCAATTTGACCCGGATCAAGACAAGCCCGGCCCCCTGACCCTGGGCGTAGCCCTGACCCGCCAGGTGAAAGGCGATCAGAAGACCTCAGAATCCCAGGAGGGGCCGACCGAGGCTCGGCTGGTGGTGATCGGCAACGTCAACTTCGCCCTCGACGGCAACCTGAGGCAGCAGGGGAACCGCGATCTCTTCCTCAACACCCTCAACTGGCTCACTGAGCGAACCGAACAGATCTCCATTCGCCCCAAATCCATCACCGACCGCCGTCTTGCCGTGACCGGCCAGAACTTCCGCTGGCTGGTGCTGGGATCGACGGTGCTCCTGCCGCTGGTGGCGTTGGGATCGGGGGCCGTGCTCTGGTGGCAAAGACGATAGGGCCAAGGAGGACGAGCATGTTCAAGCGCAGCACCTGGATTCTCTTGGGCTTGGCAGTGGCTGCTCTGCTGGGGTATTTCCTCTTTGACAACTTCCAGCAACTGCGCCAGCAGCAGCAAGCGGAGCGGGCGCGGCTTTTCCACTTTGCCCCCGACACCATTGCCCGCATCGAGATTCGCCAGCAGCAAGAGGGGGAACCGGAGGAAATCCTTTTGGAGCGCACTCCTGAGGCAGAAGAGGGATCCCGTTGGCGCATTATCCGTCCCATCCAGTCGGCGGCGCTGGACTTCCCGGTGGAGCAGTTGCTCAACAGCTTCTCCCGCCTCACGCCTCAAATCACGCTGGAAGGGGCTGAGGATTTGGCGGCCTTCGGCCTAGATAAGCCGCGCCACCAGATCGCCCTCTTCCCCCAAGAGGGGGATCCCTACCGCCTGGACATTGGCAACGACAACTTCGACGGCTCCGGCTTCTACGCCAGGCCAGAAGGGGGAGAGGTGGTGCTCTTGGCCAGCACCCAGAAGGGATCCCTCTTGCCTTCTCTGCTGGCTTTGCGGGACAAAACTCTGCTGCGCTTTGACACAGCGGCGGTGAAGTCTCTGCAGGTGCAGTTGGCCGAGGCAGAGCCAGAGGTCGTTCGCTTGGAGCGACAAGAAAATACGTGGCAGATCGTCGAGCCCCGCGAGCTGCCTGCCGATGACCTGAACGTCGACCGTCTGCTCAATACGTTGTCTCGCCTGCAAGCGGTGGAGTTTCCGGCTGAAACCAAAGCGGAGCTGGCTCCTTATGGTCTGGAGAAGCCTTCTGCCCAGCTAACCGTTGAGCTCAAGGATGGCAAGACCCTGACTGTGGCCTTGGGAGCGGAAAAAGAGGGCCAGGTGTACGTCATCACCTCCGAGCACCCGGCGGTGGCCACCCTCCTCACCAGCACCGCCGACATTCTCCGCTCCGACTTCGAGGAGCTGCGGGATCACCGCATCGCCCGCCTCAACCCCAACCAGGTGGGCCCAGTTACCCTGGAATCCCAAGGGGAGCGGGTTACCCTCAATCCTCTGCCCCAGGAGAAGGGATCCCTGGATCTGCGCTGGGAAAATCCGGAGCAACCGGGCCAGCCGGTCAACCTCAGCTCCCTCTTCTCCAGCCTCAATGCCGCCCGCGCCAAGGAGTTCCTGCCGGAGACGGATCCAGACGCCCAAAAAGCCTTGGCCGAGCCAGATCTGAAGCTGACCTTTGAGGCCAAGGGCGAGGACGGTCGGGATCCCTTGAGGTTGAGCTTGACGTCTGCCGGCCTGCGTGCCTATGTACAAAGCAGCTATCAGCCGGATATTGCCGTCATCGACCTCAGCACCTTCAACAGCGTGGAAACCGAAGTGAACCGCTTGCTGGAGGGCAAAGCGGAGGAGACAAGGGACCAACGGGGAGGGTCTTCCTCAGGCTCCTAGCGGTGGCCGGCGGGCTTTTCTTAGCTGGCAGAGGCGGTGGTTGTCTCTTCTTTGGCTGAGGCTGCTTTTTTCAGAGCCTCGCCCTGGATCGTCAACACCGAGCAGGGGGCCCGGTGGAGCACGTAGTTGCTGACGCTGCCCAAAAACAGCTCGCTCAGGCCGGAGTGGCCGCGGCGGCCCACCACAATCAAGTCCGCCTTCCAAGAGCGGGCCAAGTCGCAGATGACCCGACCGGGGTTGCCGTAGTTGAGGCGGTACTCGGCGCGAACTCCCTGCTCAGCGGCTTTCTCCACCAGCGAGCGCAGGTAGTCCATCTGGTTTTGCTCGAAGATGGCACACTGCTCCCGATAAGACTGCCACAGCTCAGCGCTGATGGTGGAGCTGTAATCCACCCCCAAGATCATGGGCGGCTCTGGGGCACCGGGCTCTTCCTGGGACAAAACATGGAGGATCATCATCTCGGCCTGCATGGCCTTGGCCAGTTGGACGGCCTTTTGAAACACTCCCTGGCTCAGCTCCGACCGATCCACCGCCACCAAAATCCTGCTGAACATACCGACTTCCTCCAAATGGCTAACAGATGGGCAAAAGACAAGGCTTGACTTCGGTTTCGACTCCAAGTTCCTTTTTTCTTTGCCCTCATCTATCTGTGTTGTAAAAGAACTGGGCGAGAAAACCGCGGGCATCTCGGATGACCTGTCGGATTGGCAATGAAAGTTCAGAGATCTTGACACAGGTCAGAACTCATCCTCCTGGGCTGTCCACTCTAACACCGCCTGCGCAGCAGTTCCAGCGTCAGGGTGGGGATCCGCCGTTCCTGCCCCGCCCAGGTGCCCAAAGAGCCAGGGGTGGGATAGCCGATGTCGTCGGTTACCGGCAGGCCGTTGCGAGCAGCCATCACCTGAGCCAGCTCAAGGGCAGGGCCATTGTAGTTCACGTAGGGATCGTTCTGGCAGGAGTGGGTAGAAAGGACAAATCGGGGTCGAATCTGGGCCAAACTCGCCAACAACGCTTGTGTCTCCGGCTCGGAGCCTGGGGCCGCTCCCGGCGGATAGCGAGCTTCCAAAGAAGCCGCGATCCAATCTTGCGTGGGCAGATTGCGGTTGAGATCCACGCCGTTGGCGTTGAGCCGTTGCCCTAGGGCACAGCCATCCGGGTTCAGGCATGGGATCGCCCAAAGCGCAGCCCTGCCCTCCAAGGATCTCCATTTCCCAGAAGCCACGTAGCGCTCGATCAGGGCATAGCCTTCCACCTCATCGCCATGTACGCCGCCGACCAGCAGCAAGGGGCGGATCCCCTGGGTGAGCTGCCAAAGGTAAATGGGACGCCCCTGCACCGAGTGGCCGATCACTTGCAGAGATGCCAAGGGCTCACCGGCGCCCAGTCTTGGCAACATAGGGGATCCCAGCAAAACTTGCACCGCTAGAACGGAATATCGTCCGGCTCCGCTGGGGAAGCCCCCCCTCCTTCAGAGGAGTCCACAGTTGCAGACTCACCCATCCCCGTCAGAGAGAGAACCCGCGCCGATCCCAGTTGGTGGACGCGACGCGCGGTGATCTCGGCCAACTTTTCCTTACGCCCATCCCGCTCCACCACATTCATGTGCAGTTGGCCCTCCACCGTGATCTGATCCCCCACGCGGCAGGTGTCCACCACCCGCTGGGCCAGCTCTCCAAAAAAGGCAACCCGCACTTGGTACGGTGGCTCCTCCGGGCGCAAGCTGGGAAAGCGCAGCACCAGTGAGGTAACGGCCAGGTTGTCGGGAGTGTAGCGCAGCTCCGGCTCGCTGGCCACTTCCCCCATCAAGACAATCGAGTTCATGACAGAGCCACTGTAAAGTCTATTGGGGCGTTAAAAGAAGGCAGCTCAACTACCTTTACCATGCCTCCAGACCCGGATCCCGTCAACCTAGTTCACGCGCAGAGTCATGTAGCGCAGGATGCTCTCGTTGATGCGCAGATTTTTCTCCCAGGTGGCCACTGTCCTTGGCTCGGCCTCGTAGTTGAACTGGATGTAGAGGCCTTCCTTGAACTTCTTCATCTCAAACCCGGCAAAGCGGCGCTTGCCTCTGTTGGTAATTTCCAGGCCAGTTGCCCCGTTTTCTCGTAGGAGCGATTCCTGCTCGGTGAGGAGTTGTTGCAAGGGTTCGTCCGAGAGGTCGGGGCGCACGATCAGCATTGTCTCATAGGCGCGGGGCATGGAAGCCAGTTCTCCTTGGGAATCCAAATCAAAAGGTGCAGTAGGCTATCCTAGCTTCTCTTTGCGACAATCGAAAAGGGCCACAGCTCAATTCTCCACCCCTCTGCAGCGACAAAAGCAAGCCTCTTCACAAGAGGGGATCCGTTGTCCGATACAATAGGGGATACTTCGATAGCTGCCGGTTGGCTTAGCCAAGACACTCTCAGTCGATCGATATCTAGGGTTCCAAGCATGAGCGCAGATGAAGTTTACAGCCGTGTTCGCAAGATCGTGTCCGATCAACTAGGCGTAGAGGACGACAAAGTAACCCTGGAAGCTAATTTCCAGAACGACCTAGGAGCCGACAGCCTCGATACGGTGGAGCTGGTCATGGCCTTCGAGGAGGAGTTCGATCTGGAAATCCCCGATGAAGATGCGGAGGGCATTGCCACTGTGCAGGATGCCGTCAACTACATCCTCTCTAAGAAAGCTGCCTAGCCTGGGAGAGGGCAATTCTGCCGGCTTGCCTTCCTTCTAACCGGAGGGTACCGGGTCGAAACTGCTCATGGTTGTCGTGGATCCTGCCGCCGCTCCTATGTCCATCCCATCCAACTTCCATCGCCGTGTTGTCATCACGGGGCTAGGGGCGATAACCCCCCTTGGCAATTCTCCTGGCGAGTTCTGGCAGAGCTTGCTGGCAGGCCGCTCTGGTATTGGGCCAATTACCCACTTCGATGCCTCTCGCCACGAGTGCCGCATTGCCGGGGAGGTGAAGGGGTTTGATCCCCTCGACTACCT
>JGI24186J35511_1000054_pt1 | contig 43396 bp, 37 predicted proteins | sample YNPBryulayer2012_FD_35511 | JGI IMG/M metagenome (IMG submission 35511) | reverse complement strand
GATAGGAGAAAGGCTCTCTTCCTCTTATACCATCATTCCAAGGGGGTCAACACTCCAGAGGAATCTCTTATCATTAAAGAACATCTCGGTGAAAAAAGGAGAAGGTTATCATGACTATTAAAAGACTGTTTCATTTAACCAATGCAGTAAGTATCATAACATTACTCGGGCTGTTTCTGCTTTTTTATTTCACACAGAGTAGTTCTAAAAATACCATCAAGGAACTTGTTGACAGAGAAATGAATACTCTTTTTTCTCTTTAGGAGTTAAAAACAAATGCAACACAGGTAATAGCATCAATAAGAAATGTAATTATTAATCCAAAGGATGAAAAAGCAAAACAGAATGCAGTTAAATATTTTGATGAAGCACTGAAAAATATAAATGAAGCAACTAAATTAAGCAATGGAGCCTCTCAGGAAGAGCTTAAAAAGTTGTCAAAACAGTGGCAGGATGTTAATGTAAAAATAAAAGAAATAATTGGTCTTATAGAACAGGGCAAAAAAGAGGAAGCTCAAAGAAAATCAGAAGAGTTTACAGAAATCTGGCGAAACATAAGGGATAATGTTCTTTCAAAGATTATAAAAGAAAAGCAAGTGTATTTTAATAAAGCAAAAGAAGACTCAATAAATTTTATGAAAAGGAATTTTTACATATTTTCAGCATTATTTATTTTGTCTGCCATAGCAATAAACATACTTCTGCTTTTAACAGACAAAGCCTTAAAGGCTATTCCAGATATGGCACAGAAGCTTGAAGAAGTTGCAAAAGGAGACTTTAGCATCATAGGATTTGGAAAAGGCTACAGATTAAGAAAGGATGAAGTTGGAGTTATTGCAAGGTCCATAAGAAGTGTTGAAGAGTTTACACAGAGCCTTGTAAAAAATATAATGGATACAACTGCTATGATTCAGTCAACTGCCAACTTCCTTCAGACAAATGTTGAAACACTTAAAACAAAATCAAATGAACAGACATCTCAGTCACATCAGATAGCAACTGCTGCTGAGGAGATGAGTCAGACAATAACAGATATAGCAAAGAATGCTGCTCAAGCTAGTGATTTAGCTGGAGAAAGCATGAAAGTTGCTGAGGAAGGGGTTTTACTTTCTGATAAAGCTACAAATATTGTAAATAAAGCAAATCAATCAACAAAAGAATTAAAGAAAACAATTGATTCATTAAATAGCAGTGTTGAAGAGATTGGAGACATTGTAACAGTAANAAAAGACATTGCAGATCAGACAAATCGAGCGTTCAAGTGCCCTTGCACAGGATGTAAAAAATACAACAGAAGAAGTAACNAAGGAAGTTGAAAATTTAAATAATGTAATTAAAAAGCTTACAGAAGCTATAAAAGGANTCAAGGTGTGAGAGAAAAAAACATTTTAAAGAGAATTATAAGACTACTTCCAGATGAGGTTTTTGCTATTGATTTAACTGGAAAAGTTATTTTATGGAATAAGGTAATGGAGGAGATTACAGGAGTTAAGGAGACTGAAATAATTGGAAAAGGTAATTTTGAGTATTCCATTCCTTTTTACGGATTTCGGAGACCTATGCCAGTTGATTANGTTTTAAATCCTGAGATTAGCTATCCAGATGATTTAAACATAAAAGGAGAGACTGTTGAAACAGAGACCTTTGTTCCATCTCTTTATAATGGGAAAGGAGCATGGATAAGAATGTCAGCCNATAGTCTTTATGATGAAGCCTGTGATTTAATTGGAGCTGTTCAGATTGTAAGGGACATTACAGCAAGGAAAACTGCTGAGCAAAAATTGAGAAATTTATTCAATGTAATTCANAAGTCTCCTGTTGGTGTTGCAATCTTAGAATTCTCAGGAAAAATTACTTACTGTAATGAATCTTTTTTGAAATATACAGGATTTCATAAGGCAGTGGGTGAAAATATTTTTAATATATTCCCCCAGATATCACTTTATGAAATTCATAACAGTTACTTAAAAGAAATTAAATTTGGTGGAAAAATCTTTCGTTTAAGAGGTATAAGGCTTGAAGAGGAAAAAGGATATGCACTGTTTTTAACTGACATAACAGAGCTAAGAAAATATGAAGAGCAGATAATAATTTCACATAAGATGGAATCTGTAAGAAAACTAACATCAATCTATGCTCATGAAATAAAAAACATNCTTACAGGCATAAAAGGTTTTGCCCANCTTGCTTTAAAATCAGAAAANAATGAACAGAAAAATTCATACATTGAGAAAATTCTTTCAATTCTTGATTCTGGATTAACAAACATAAAGGAGATACTTGGCTTTGGTAGAGAAATAGGGAAAAATCCAGAAATTCTTGATTTAAAAGAGGTTATAAAAAACCTGACTACATTTCTTCAGGCTTCATTGAGAGAAAATATTAATTTAGTTTTAGATTTTGAAGAAAAACCTCTAACAGTATTTGCTGATAAAAATGATATAGAAAAGATTGTTACAAATCTTGTTTTAAATTCACAGGATGCAATGCCAGAGGGAGCAAAGATTACAATTGAGGCAAAGTTAAAACAAATACCTGAAAAATTTTTAACTTTCACAGGAAAGAAAGAACTTGCAGGAGATTACATATGTTTATCTGTAACAGATACAAAAACTGGAATGGATGAAAAAACAAAAGAGAAAATATTTGAGCCATTTTTTACAACAAAGGGAGAAAAAGGTTCAGGTCTTGGTCTATTAACAGTTTATCATATTGTTGAGATGCTAAAAGGATTTATATTTGTTGAAAGCGAGCTTGACAAAGGAACAAAGTTTGAGATATTCATTCCTAACAAATGAAAATTTTTGATAATTTAAGCATAAAAGGGAAGTTTTTATTTATTGTAATCCCGCCTTTAGCTGGTTTCTCAGTCTTTGTAACTGTAAATTTAGTTCATTATAAACAAATGGCTGATTTATTTAAAAAAGCTGTTTATCATACAAAAGTTGTAAAGGCTCTTGAAGACATAATACATGAAATTCAGAAAGAGCGTGCGTTAAGTTTAGCAAATATTGAAAGAGATAAACTTCATAAACAGAGAAAAAATACAGATGATGCTAATAAAAATTTAGTAATGCTTGGATATACTTCACCTGAAGAGGCTTTAAAAATTTTAAGGCAGAAGGTTGATTCAGAGGCTTCTCTGCAAACTATTTATGTTCTTATAAAGAACTAATAAGTTCATTAGCAAACGATATGCTCAGGCAGGCGAGTTATATAGCCTATGAGATGGAATTGGTGAGAACTCATACGAGGCTTACGCAGATAAAAGATTCTCTGTCTGAGCTTCAATGTGCTGTTTTATTAGTTTTAAGAAAAAATTATATTGACAGAGATAGTTTTTTCAATATCATAACACTCAGGGGAGAGTTTGAACACAATCAAAAACAGTTTTTTCAAATAAGTAGGGAAGATTTTAAAAATCTATACATACAGAAAATTCTTCTTCACCCTAAAAAAGAAGTTTTAGACAGAATGCTTAACAGAATTTATAATAGACAACTTCAATTTTCATATATTGAATGGTATGAGACAGTGTCAAGCCTGATTGATGCTCAAAAACAAATACAAGCATCTTTAACTAACAGGATTATTTTTAGCATTGATAAAGAATATANAGGTTTTATAAGGAAATTTTATTTTTTAGCCTCACTTTCATTATTATTTGCTTTATTTTTCCTTATTGTCCCGCTTTATTTAAGCAGAAGGATGCTTTTTTCAATAAAGGCACTTCAGGATGGATTGAATAGATTTCTATGTTTTCTTGAAGGAAAAAAAGATGAATACAGCATGATTCCAGTTTATTCAAAGGATGAGATTGGTAAAACTTCAGAAATTTGCAATAAAAGCTTCTTAGAGATAGAAAATCTTTTTTTAAAGTTAAATTAATTCAATAGAAAAATTGAAGCAATCCTTGATGCCCAGGAAAGCATAGTTGCAATAGGAAGTCCAGTTAAAGGTATTGGCTATTTAAATAAAAGATTTTTTGAGATTTTCCCATATAAAGACATAAATGATTTTCTCTCAAAACATAAATTTCTTTCAGAGCTTTTTATTGAAAAAGAAGNATTCTTAAAAAAAGGAACACCTGAACATCACTGGACAGAGCAGATTTTAAATGAGCCTGATAGGATTCATCTTGCAGTTATGATTGATAAATTCGGACAGGAAAGAATATTTTCTGTTAATGTAAGGAAGGTTGAGCTTGAAACAGAAAGTTTTTAGTAAAGATTTTTACAGATGTAACAGAACTTGAAAAACAGAGACAGAAAGCTNTTNAGGCAGAAAAGGCAAAAACAGAATTTCTTTCAAGAATGAGCCATGAAATAAGAACTCNTATTACAGGTATTGTTGGATTTTTTGATTTGCTTTCAAAGACAAAACTTGATGATACTCAGAAAAGATACATATCAGTGATACAGAACTCAATTGAAACCCTTATGAGCATAATCAATGACATACTTGATATGGCAAAAATAGAAGCAGGAAAAATGGAGATAGAGTATTTTAATGTTAATCCTTTTGTTGAGCTTGACAGAGCAATAACACTTTTTGCACCTAAAGCAAGGCAAAAAGGTTTAAAATACTTATACAGCATTGACCCGAAAATTTATGAATGCCTTACAATGCCTAAGGAAGCCATAAAACAGGTTTTAAACAATCTTATAAGCAATGCAATAAAATTTACAGAGACAGGTCATATAAATATTTCTGTTGATGTTGTTGNGGATTTTGAGGACAGGCAGTTTGTAAGATTTGAGGTAACAGATACAGGGATAGGAATTCCTGAGGATAAGCAGTATATTGTCTTTGAAAAATTTACTCAGGCACATTCATATTTATATGGTGGTACAGGTCTTGGTCTTTCAATTTCTAATTTTCTTGTTAAGATGATGGGTGGAACCCTTGAATTTAAAAGCAAAATAGGAGAGGGAACCAGTTTTTATTTTACAATTCCTTTAAAGAAATGTACTCCAGAATTAAGTCTTTACAAGATGTTTGATAAGTTAAAGATTTGCGTATTTAAAACCTTTGATGAAAGAAGTGAAAAAGTTGCCTTAATGCTTGGTTCATGGCATATTTCTTATTTTCATATTGAGCTTTCAAAGGCTGAAGAAAGTTTTGACATCGGAATATTTTTTGATAGAGAAGACCTTGAAAGATGTCTTGAAAAATGTAAGCGTCTTATTTTTGTTTCTGAAAAAGACTATATTGAACATGAAAAAGTTATCACAATAAAAGGAAAACCATCACAGCTTTACATCACAATTATGCATACAATTTCATTGCTTTCACCTAAGAAGGAAGAGACACTGGAGATAAAAATTCCACTTAAAGTTCTTGTTGCAGAGGACAATGAGGTTAATAGGATGTTTTTTGAAGAATTACTTAAAAGATACGGTATTGAAGCTGATTTTGCCTTAAATGGTGCAGAAGCAGTGGAAAAGGTAAGAGAGAAAAAATATAATGTTATTTTTATGGATATAAGTATGCCTGTTATGGACGGAGTTGAGGCAACAAAGATTATCAAAAAAGAATATCCGGAATTGCCTATTGTAGCCCTAACAGCTCATGTTTTACAGGGAGAAATGGAAAATCTGCTATCAGTAGGATTTAATGATTATCTTCCAAAACCTGTTCCAATCCACGAGCTTGAAAGAATTATAAAAAAATATGCAGAAATAATTTATACTGAAAAGCCTTTTAAGGTTGAAAAAACCGAGCTTGATTCATTTATTGAACAGGCTAAGAAAGAACTCAGCCTACCAGATGAAACTTTATATAATCTTTATAAGAAATTTTTTGAAACCTTAGATAAAAAAATTGATGAAATCTCTCAGTCAGCTATTAAAAATGATAGTGAAATGCTTTCAATGCTTTCTCATTCTCTGAAGGGAAGTTCAGCATTGTTGAGAATTGAAAGCATTGCTTTTATTTGCAGAGAAATTGAAGAATCTGCGAAGAAATCAGAAACTTATAAGTATTCAGAACTGGTTGAGAAGTTAAAAAAAGAGGCTCAGAAAATAATTAAAGATTATAACAAGTGGATCAGGAGTAAGGGATTGTGAATTAATTAAATTTTGTGTTACAATTTTTTATGCCTATTACAGAGATTGAAATTTATGAGGCACTGAAAGAGCAAATCGGAGATAAACCAGCCAGGATTCTTCTTGAATATATTGAGACAAAAACTGAAAAAGAATTTGAAAAGAAGAAAGATATTCTTGCGACAAAGCAAGACATAGCAGAGCTTCGTGCAGATTTGGAAGTAAAAATAGAGCAAAGCAGAATTGCGACAAATCAGGATATAGAGTTACTTCGCACAGCGACAAAGCAAGATATAGCACAGCTTGAAGTAAAAATAGAAAGAGTTCGTGCAGACCTTATTAAATGGATGTTCATATTTTGGGCAGGTCAGATTGGTGCTCTTATTGCAATTCTTGCATTATTTTTCAAATAAATTTTATTTTCAATATAATGAAATCAAGGGTTTCCTCATAATTGACTATTCATATTATTACTCTGTATAATTTGGGTAATGATTAATTCTTATTTAGGAGAGAATCATGGATGAGCAAACTTTAGCAAAACTGATAAGGGAGACAGTTAGTCAGGAGATTAATTCTTTAAGGCAGGAAATGAAGGCTGAGTTAGACAAGATTCGCTCAGAAATGGCAACAAAGGAAGACCTGAAAGCTTTCTTGACTAAGGAAGACCTGAAACAGTTTGCAACCAAAGAAGACCTGAAACAGTTTGCAACAAAGGAAGATTTAAAAGCTTTTGCAACAAAGGAAGATTTAAAAGCTTTTGCAACAAAGGAAGATTTAAAAGCTTTTGCAACAAAGGAAGATTTGAAAGCTTTTGCAACAAAGGAAGATTTAAAAGCTTTTGCAACCAAAGAAGACCTGAAACCCTTTGCTACTAAAGAAGATTTGAAACAGTTTGCTACAAAAGAAGACTTTCTTGAATTTGAAAGAAGATTAAATTCAGCTATTGAAAAAATTAGAGAAGGTGTAAGACTCTATATTCTTGACTTAGAAAGAGAAATAGTAGAGATAAAGAGTAAATTAAGATTTTATGATTTTGATTACATAGCAAGGCAGAATGATGCGATGATAAAAATTTTAAAAGACCTTTATGAAGAAAAGACTATCATATCAGAAAAGCTAAAGGAGCATGAAAAAAGGATTACAGATATTGAGACAATAGCCAAAATTGTCTAAATTGATTGCTATAAAGTATTTATCTCCTTACAATCATTTTCTATTAATTTTTACATTAATAGATTATAATTAAATAAATGCCATTTCAAAAATTAATTAATAAATTACTCGCATTAGTAGAAAAATACCATTCCTTTAATGTTAAATATTTTAAACTTTTTGTAACAGTTGTCATGCTTGTGCTTCTAAGCATGGTTTTATTTTTAGGGTGGATGTCAACAAGAAAAATAACAGAAATTGTTACTGAAGATTTTAATCAACAACAACTGATGCTCGCAAAGCATGCTGCAAGTCAGATAGAAAACTCTCTTGAATTACTAAAAAGGGAAATGACCCTTTTAAGCCTCTCTCCGGCAATTCAGTATTCAGAGAAACCTGCTTTGATAAATAGGATGAATATAACTTTTTTAAGCGTGAAATACGAAGGAGTCATAGAAATTAAATTAATTGAATCTAAATCTCTGAAAACTTTCACAGTTATGGAAGGAACAAAGTGTTTAACTGCTCCAATAGGAACAGAAGATAAAGAATTTTTACAATGGGCTTCTGAAGAAAAAAACAAGGGTGAAATATTATTTACCGAAATAACAAAGTGTAATGATAAAGACAATTCTCAAAAACTTATTATGAAAATGGTTATTCCTGTCTGGCAGATATCAATAGATGAGTCTCATCCAGTTGCAACAAATAAATTTTCTGGTGCTCTGATTTTTACAGTGGATGTTACTCATCTTGTTAGTAAAATCACTAAGAACATACNCTCAGGAAAAACAGGATANGCATGGGTAATAGATAACAAAGGTACATTTCTATATCATGAAGAAAGCTCTTTTATAGGACAGAATGCNTTTGAGGCAAGAAAAGGGAGAAAGCCAACCATATCTTTTACAAGNATCAATGAAATTCAAAGNGAAAAAATGCTNAAAGGAGAAGAGGGAAAAAGCTGGTATATATCAGGATGGCATAGAGGTGTTGAAGGAGAAATAAAGAAACTTATTGCTTATGCACCAATAAAACTAAAAGAAAAAACAGAATCTTTAATATGGTCTATAGCTGTGGTTGCTCCAATTAGTGAGGTTGAGGGAGCTATACAAACAGTTCATTTTCAGCAGATGATTCTTCAAGGAGTAATTATAGTAATTATTTTATTAGGAGGGCTTTTTATAAATTTTATTCTTATCACATGGTCAAATGTTCTTGAAAAAGAAGTTTCAAAAAAGACTGCTGAATTAAAAAAATCAGAAGAAAGATATAAATCTTTGATAGAAAATGCTGAGGATATTATTTTTACTGTTGATTTAGAAGGTAAAATAGGGTCTATAAATAAACATGGACTACAATTTTTCAGAAAAAATGAAAATGAAATTTTAGGTCATAGCTTGTCTGATATTTTTGTGCCAGACGGTTTAATTCTTATGTTGAATATAAAAAATATAATTAAAACTGGAGAAAGTAGACAGATTATACATAGAGTGATATTAAATAACAGAGAATTTTGGTTTAATACAAATTTAAGGGGTTTGATAGATGAAAAAGGGAATATTTATAGTGTTTTAGGAATAGCAAGAGATATAACAGATAGAAAAAAAATGGAAGAACAGAGTTATTATACTGAGAAATTAGCTTCTCTTGGAACTCTTGCAGCAGGTGTTGCCCATGAAATAAATAATCCTCTTGCAGTAATTCTTGGATTTACAGATATTTTACTTGAAAAACTTCCGCAGGATTCACAGGAGTATGATATTTTAAAAACAATTGAGAAANAGGCGACAAATGCAAAAAGAATTGTGGAAAATCTTTTGAGTTTTGTAAGACATAAAGAACACAAAGAACAACTTGTTAATATTAACGAATGCATTGAAACAGTTATTGATGTGATGAATAATACCATTGCAATAAACAATATTGAAGTTAAAAAGAATTTACAGGAAAAATTGCCCTTTGTAAAGGGTGACGCAGGTGAATTACAGCAGGTTTTCTTTAATATAATAAATAATGCCATATATGTCATGAAAGGTGGAGGTTTATTAACGATTTCTACAAGATATGATGGTGAATGGGTTGAAATATGCATATCTGATACAGGATGTGGTATCCCGAAAGAACACAGACAGAGAATTTTTGACCCATTTTTTACTACAAAAGAAGTTGGAAAAGGAACAGGACTTGGTTTATGGGTTTCCTATAACATTATAAAAAAGCATAATGGTATAATTAGCTTTGAAACCAAAACAAAGGAAGAATCAGAAGAAACAGGAACGAAATTTATAATAAAATTACCACCCATAATGGAATAAAAAGGAGGGAAAATGNCTGAGAAGATTTTAATTGTTGATGATGAGCCAGACATGCTTAAACTTCTGTCTATGATATTAAGAGAAAAGACTCCCTATGAAGTTACTACTACAAATAATCCTGTTGAAGCAGTTGAATTAGCAAAAANAGGTGACTTTGACCTTGTCATAACTGACCTCAAAATGCCCGGACTTGATGGATTACAACTCCTTGAGGAAGTGAAAAAGAAGGATGAAGATATTCCGGTAATTATTATAACAGCCTATGGAACAATTGATGCTGCCACAGAAGCAATTGAAAAGGGAGGTTTTGATTTTATAACCAAGCCCTTTAAAAAAGAGCAGATACTTTTTACAATTGAAAAGGCTATGAAGTGGTTAAAAGTGCTTAGGGAAAACAGAATTTTAAGGGAGAAATTGAAATCTCAGAGCTGATTTATTTCTCTTTTATATGTTTCTTTATAAAGTCATCTGTATACATTTGCGCCACTGCATTATTGAAAAGTACCATATCAAGCTGTTTTGTATAGGCTGTTAGTTTTCCGAGAATTTCAAGTGTATTTTCAATTGTGGGTATGTCATATTTTGGCAAAATAGCATCTATAACATCTTCTTTTACAGTAACTCTGAATCCCATTCTTTTAAGAATTTCATTTATCAGCCTTACTCTTCTTAATCTTCTGTCAAGGGCTGCGCCTCCACCTTTGAAGAAAAATTTAATGTAATTGTCATTTATATTTTCACCTGCATAGGCTTCAATCATTGAAAAATGATAGCCAAGGCGGATACTAAAATTCATATAATTTTTTGTTACAATACAAAAACTTTTTTTACCGGTTTCTTTAAGTTCATCTTCTGGAATAGATACTGTGTGAGCAACCATCTCAAGAAATCCTTTTGCATCAACAGGAGGAGGTCCAGGCCATTGCATTGATTGCATTCCTTTAAGCAATGCTTTAAGGGGAATGGAGTATATGTCTTCTGGTGTTGCTTTTTTAATACCTTCTTTTAATCCTCCTTCTATATCAAGAACCAAAACTCCTATAGGTATTCCTGCTAAAANAGGAACAGCATGAATTTCACTTTCTTCATATTTATTCCACATTGTAAACATCTCATGCATGACCATTTCGTGGCAGAATCTTGTAATATCATGTAGAGTTTTACAGTTTTCANGCTTGAAATCTTCACTTGTAGGGTCAACAAGATAAAGGGGAACAATTAGTTTTAAAACNTTTTCAAGAGTTTTAAATAATGAAGTTTCTTTAAAAGGTTCTTTAATTTTGCTATAAGCCTCAATAAGTTCCTGTACTTTGCCTTCATAAATTATACAATTTATAGCATCTACAGTAATGTCCTGCCCATGTTTAATTGTTTTTGTTGCAACTTCTGTGTTTAATATTGTTGAAACATTGTATTCTCTTGAAAGAGATGCCATATGACCTGTTGGGCTTCCAACATCAGTAATTATTGCAGATGCTTTATTCATGACAACAACATATTTTGGATTTGTGTGTTTTGCAACAAGTACATGTCCTTCAGGAAAATCTTTCAGTTCTTCCTCTGACTTCAAAACAAAGGCTTTACCGTATCCGATACCCTTACAGGCATTAATGCCTTTTTCAAGAAGAATGTTATATCCCTTTATTCTTGTTGGAAGATATAACCTTGTTTCAGATTTTTTTTCAGGGATTCTTAATTGCCTTGCCTGAAGAATAAAAATATTGCCTTCTTCATCAATTGCCCATTCTATATCCTGTGGAGATTCATAGTATTCTTCAATCTTTTTTGCTAAGTTTGATAATTTCAAAACCTCTTCATCAGTTAAGGAAATCTGGGCAATATTGTCAGGCAAAGGAATTTCCTCTATATCTCCCTGTTCCTTGCAGATAATCATTTTATTTTGTTTCCCATGAAGTTTTTCTATAATTTCTCCTTTCCTGTTAACTACATAGGTTTCAGCAGTTACAGTTCCATCAACAACTAATTTACCAAGTCCTTTAACTGCATTTATTATTATATTTTCGCTTTCAGGATTGTTCGGATTTTTTGAATACATAACACCCCCAGCTCGTGCATTTACCATAGAGAGAACTCCCACTGCCATGACCATTTCCGTCTCAGCAAATCCCTTTGTTTTATAATAAAAAATCGCTCTTGTATTAAAGAGGCTTGCAATAACTTTTTTATAGTTATGAAGAATTTGTTCTTCTGGAACATTTAAGAAAGAGGAGTACTGACCTGTAAAACTGAAGTCAGAGTCTTCATGAATTGCACTGCTTCTAACAGAGACTGTGCATTTTTTACTGAGCTTTCTACAAAGATTTTCATAGGAAGATTTTATTGAATTTGCAATTTCTTCAGGAACTTCTGAATTTATAATTAATTCCTGAATCTTTCTGCTTCCCTCATTTAAGCTCTCAATTTTTTTAATGTCAATGCTGTTAAGGATTTGAGAGATTTGCTCTTTTAGTTGCGTTTTTTCAATAAATTTTATAAATGCGTAAGATGTAACAGCAAATCCTTCGGGAGTTGGTATCCCAAGAATGTTTTTGAGTTCTGAAAGATGGGCAATTTTGCCTCCTGCAATTAATACAGAATCTTTATCAAGTGATTCAAGAGGTATTGTAAAATCAGTTTTTGGAATTTCAATTTTTGAAATTAAAATTTTTTCTATTTTTTCTCTGATTTGATTATAAACTTCTTCTAACTGAGAATATTTCCCATCGGAAAGAGCATTTATATTTTTTATAATTTCACTGACTGCCTCTGAAACATTTCTGACATTTGTTTGAATATAATGCATGTCAAAAAGATATTCACCAGAGAATTTTTCTTCAAGATCTGCCATTATGCTTAAGGCACGGTTATTTTCATCAAGAACCCTTTGAAAGTATAGATATTTTTCTTTTAAAAGTTGTTTCAGTTTTTCTTTCTCCTCAGTTTTTTTATTTTTAGACTTAAAAAGTCCGAAAAAATTTATCATTTTTCATTATAAATGATTTTAATTGTTTTATAACATAATTTTTTTTGACAAAAAAATCTTGCTTATATATGATATATAAAATTACAATGTTACATTATAATAATATAATAATGTTATAACAATATAATGAGAGGTAAAAATGGTTGAGTTAATCAGCAGGGATGAGCATGAAAAGCTTTATCTTCAGTTGTTTGAAATTTTAAAAAGAAAGATTGAAAACGGAGAATGGACATCAGGGATGCAGATTCCTACGGAGGAGCAACTCTGTAAAACATTTAATGTAAGTAGGGCAACAGTAAGAAATGCTGTTTTAGAACTCGTAAGGCAGGGTTATTTAATAAGACAGCAGGGTAAAGGAACTTTTGTTAGTAGAAGTTTTATCTCAGAGGGTTTAATCATGACAGCTGTTTTTAAAAAGCTCTGGGTTGAGGATGACTCAGTTTTCAGTAAAGAGGTTATTGCAAAAACTGTAATGATGCCAGTTAGCGGTTTAAGTGTGGAGCTTGGAGTTCCTGAAAACAGGCATGTTATATACCTGAAAGTTCTCTGGGAAAGCAACAAAGAACCTTCAATTCTTCAAGAATCCTTTATTCCCTTTAATATATGTCCTCAACTTCTTGAAGAAGACATTGAAACTCAGTCAATTATTGATCTCTTTGACAAAAAATACAGCATAAAAATTACCAGTGTGCATAACTTTTTTGAAATATTTTCTTTAAATAAAGAGCTTGCTCAATCTCTTCAGATTGCTGAAGGCAGTCCTGTAATTTTAATGACTCAAAAAGTTTTCTCAGGAGATACAGTTATTCTTTTAAATAAATTTTACAAAAGAAGTGACAGCAATAAATTATTTATTGCTTTTCAGAGAAAAGCATTATAAAACCTTAGGAGGTGGGGTATGTCAGATGGAAAGTTAGTTAAGGATGTGATGTTGGGAATATTTGAGTATCCTCATATTCCCTACTGGTTTAGCATTGAACAGGCTATTAAGGTTGTGAAGGCTTCTTTTATTCAAACCCAGAAACACACAGACCCGCTTGCTGTACTTGTCTTTGATGAGAAGTATAATCTTTTGGGAACTGTTACACTTAAAGATATTTTAAGAGGGATTGAACCTTCATTTCTTAAATCCCCTGCAAAAGCACAGGTTCCAGAGGAAGAGAAAACAGGACTTGCAGTTGTATGGGACAGTCTTTTTAGTCAGGAATCAAAAAAGCTTGCTCAAAAGCCAGTAAGTGAGATTATGGTTTCAGCAAAACATTTTGTAGAACCTGCAGACCCTGTTACAAAGGCTGCTTACCTTATGATTCATTTTGATTTACCTGTTTTGCCAGTTATTGAAGACAAAAAGAAGTTTGTTGGAATTGTAAGAATGGTAGAAGTTTTTGATGCTATATCAGAAGAAGTAATTAAGGAATAGGAGGAAGAGATGGCTGAGAAAAAAAGACCAGAAGGTTTACCAGAACCACCTCCAGAAATTTATGTTGCTAAGGAAAAAAGAAAAATTCCATGGAAAAGGATATTTTTTATATTTCTTGGTTTGGCTTTCTTTTTTGTAATCTATTTTTCACCAGCATGGCCCGATGCCGTTGACCCAATGGGAAAACATTTTCCTCTTTCACCACAAGGAAAAGGTGCAATTGCATTGTTTCTTTTAGCAGGTATATGGTGGGTTTTTGAGGTTGTTCCAATAGGTGTTACAAGTATTGCAATTGGTGTATTTCAGGCTCTTTTTGCAATTCGTTCAGCTAAGGATGCTTTCCGTGATTTTATGGACCCTTCTGTTATGTTTATATTTGGTTCTGTTGTTGTTGGACTTGCCTTTACAAAGACAGGACTTACAAAAAGAATTGCCTATAATATGCTTCAGGTAGTAGGTGAAAGAACAAGCATGATTGTTCTTGGAGCACTTGTTGTTACAGCAGGTTTAGCACATTTAATGGCGCACACCGCAGCTGCTGCAACAGTTTTTCCTATTTTACTTGCTATAAATGCTTTATATGCAGAGGGTGACAAACCAACAAAGTTTGGTAAAGCTTTGTTTATAGGTATGGCTTATGCTGCAGGTGCAGGAAGTATAATCACCTTTCTTGGCGCAGCAAGAGGACCTGCAGCAGCAGGAATGTTTAAAGAGTTTACAGGAAGAGACATAGGATTTTTTGAATTAACAAAGTATATGTTTTTAATTGGCTGGATAATGGTTTTCCTAATCTGGGTTTATCTTATGATTTTCCTTAAACCAGAAAAAAGTATTATCCATGGCTTGAAAGATAAAGTTAAAACAATGATGAAAGAACTTGGTCCAATGACGGGGCAGGAAAAATTCGTAATCCTCTGCTTGATAGCAGTTATTTGTGTTATGTCAGCCCAGTCTTTTGTTCCTGCTTTAAAACCCCTTGACCGTTCTGCTATAATGCTTTGCTCAACCTTGCTTTTCTTCCTAACAGGCGTTCTTACTATAAAAGAGCTTGAAGAAATTCCATGGAACATAATTCACTTTTCAGTGGTGCAATGAGTATAGGGTTTTGTCTATGGAAAACAGGTGCAGCTCAGTGGCTTGCAGTAAACTGGCTTGTAATGTTCCAGAATGCACCATGGTTAATATTTGTTCTTGGTATTGCAACATTTGTTCTTTTAATGACAAACTTCATAATGAATGTTGCAGCAATAGCTATATCTCTGCCTGTCTCTTTAGTTATTGCTAAATATTTAGGTGTTGCTCCTGATGTTATACTTTATGCATCTTTAGTTANAGCGGGAATGCCTTTTTTACTTTTAATAGGTGCAGCTCCAAATGCAATATCCTATCAGTCAGGACAGTTTACAACGGGAGAGTTTTTTAAGCATGGTATTATAATGAGTGTTATATTAATTNTTGTTCTCGCAGTTTTTCTTNTTACAGTTTGGCCACTTCTTGGAATGCCTATACTTTTAAAATAGGGGGTGGATTATGGTTATAAAGCCTATTTTAGAAAGGCTTTTTGGAAAATTTTACAAAGAATATGACTTTATAAAGAAAACCTACGATGTTTTGAAAGGCTTTGGTTTTACAGATGAAAACGCCATTGCATCTGTATGTATTTGCAGGGATGAGATTTCCCAAACAATACGAAGCCATATAAAAAGGATGTGGGGTGAAGCTTTTAATTTCTCCAGTCTTGCCGGCTTATTTACAGCCGGTAAGACTGGCATNAAGGCATTCATAAGTCANGCTCCAAATGTTGATGGTAAGGAACGATATGTTTTTTATGCTTTTTCTCATATTGCAATTGATGAAAATGAAAATATGGGAGTTTGTAAAAGAAAGGGACTTGAAAAATCCCATGCCTGCGGAGCCTTATGCCATTTTTTAAANGAACTTTCATCAAAAAAAATAAACATCAAATTAGATGAAGAAGACATTGAAGAAAGTCTTTTAAAAAGGAGGCTTTTAAGAGAAATTCCTTACGGTGAAATTCCTGATCTTTTAAATCTTACAAAGATTAATCTTAAAGTGATTAGAGAAGACCTTGAAAACATAATAGAAAAAGTTATTGACACTAAAAAGGCTGATTATGCCTTTTTTTCAGGTATTCAAGTTCATGGACCAGAAGAAAACTACATTGTNCCAGATGAAGCCTATGTTGTAATTAACGGGAAAAAACAAGTTTTGAACAAATTATAACTGGGAGGGCTCATGAAAAAGCTAATTGTATTTTTACTTTTTATTGTCTTTGTTTTCAATNTTTCTGCCTTTGCAGAGGATAGACAAAAAGAGCTGGATGTATTTTACATATCAGGAGCAATTCTTGACTCTCATAAAGAGCCTGTGAAAGAGGCTGAGCTGAGTCTTCTTGTTGATGGAAAACCTCACAAATTGATAGCAGACCATAAAGAAATTGATAAAACAGTTACATCATCTCATGGAACTTTTCAGGTTGAATTTCATCTTCCAAAGGGTGCAATTGAAAGCGCAAAAATTCAACTTGAGATTGTGAAAAGCTCCTATAAAAGGACATTTATTGACATAAAAAAAGAGGATTTTGCAGTTAAAGGAAATCAGTTTTATTTGACAAAGGATATAATGATTCAGAGACAACTTGGACCTGCTTTCTGGATTGCAACAGCGGTATTTCTTCTTGCCTATGCTCTTATATCCTTTGAACTACTTCACAGAACAGTTGCAGCAATGATAGGTGCAGCAACAATGCTAATTTTAACCTATACATTTGGCACATTTAACCCTGAGTTTCACATAATTTCCTTTGAAAGAGCCATTGAAGCAATTGATATGAATGTTATATTTCTTCTTATGGGAATGATGATAATAATCGGAGTTTTAAAACACACAGGAGTTTTTCAGTGGTGTGCCTACATGTCCTATAAGATTGCAAAGGGAAACATTATGGCTCTTGCAGTAATCTCCTGCTTTTTCATAGCAATTACCTCTGCATTNCTTGATAATGTAACAACAATGCTTCTTTATACNCCTGTTTTAATAGAAATTGCCATAGCTTTAAAGATTAATCCATTGAGTTTGCTTATTCCCGGTATTATTGCATCAAATGTTGGTGGAACAGCAACACTTATTGGTGACCCACCAAACATAATTATTGGTTCCTATACAGGTNTTACATTTATGCAGTTTGTATATGCTCTAACACCTGTTGTCATTATTTGTATGATTGCTCTGGTATTTTATAATAAATTTTTCTACTCTAAGGAATACAAAAAGGGAAAAGTAGAGGATGTAAATGCTTTTATAAGCTACTTAAAAGAGGAATATAAGATTACAGATAAAACTCTCCTTACATATGGATTTCTTGTTATGGCAATTGTTATTGCATTTTTCATAACCCATGGAATCTGGCACATGGAAGTAAGTATTCCTGCTTTGTTTGGTGCTGGAGTGCTTTTTACCTATGCAGTTTTAACAAAAAAAGTAAAAATGCTTGAATTAATTGAGAAAGATATAGAGTGGACAACCCTTTTATTTTTTATTTTTCTCTTTATAATTGTTGGTGCTGTAGAAGAGGTTGGTTTACTTGCAGTTATTGCAGATTGGGTTCATCAACTTTCAGCTGGAAATTTAACTATTGCAATATGTTTAATCTTATGGGTTTCAGCTATAATGAGTGCCTTTGTGGATAATATTCCCTTTACTGCCACAATGTTGCCAATAGTTGCCTATCTTACAAAGGTCATTCCCGGTGCTGAAAGCAATGTTCTTTGGTGGGCATTGGCTTTAGGAGCCTGTTTGGGAGGTAATGGAACAATTATTGGTGCTTCTGCTAATGTAGTAACAGTAGGAATTGCAGAGTCTGCCGGTTACAAAATAAGCTTCTTTGGATTTATGAAGTATGCTTTTGTTTATATGTTAATTACTATTATAATTTGTAATATCTGGCTTTTGATTTTCTATTAAAAAAAGAGGAGGGAAGAAATGATTAAATGTCCTTTTGATAAAGTTTTATTACCCGTTGACAGAAGTGAAAACTCATTGAGAACAGTTAAATTTGCCGGAGCACTTCTTAAAGGAGTTGAAACCACCAATTTAAATCTTCTTTATGTAATAGCAGGTGGATATCTTAGTGAGCATATGAAAAATATTGATTTCAGGGCAGAGCTTATAAAGGATTCAAAGGTTTTTAAAAGAATCAAGGAAAAACACATTGAAGAAAATATAATGCCCTTTTTATCAGATTATGAAAAAGCATTAAAAAATGCAGGATTTGCCGGCTCAATAGAAAAGAGAATTGAAGAAGGAGACCCGGGAAATAAAATAGTTGAAATTTCAAAAAAGGATAATTTTCAGACTGTAATGCTTGCAAGAAGAGGAATTGGGGAATTAAAGGGACTTTTACTTGGAAGTGTATCAAGCAAAGTTTTGCATGGATTGATAAATCATAATGTTTATCTTGTTGGAGAAAAGGTTTCAGAGGCAGATCCTGCTTCCATTATTTTAGTTCCTGTTGATGGTTCAGAGTATTCAATGAAAGCAGTTGAACACGCATTATGCTTAGCGAAAGTTGTTAAGGGCATAAATAAGATTACAATTTTAAGAGTCATCAATGTTTCCCTTTATCTTGAAAGAGTGAGGCAGGGAATAGACCCTGAAGAAGAAGCAAAGGAGATTCTTAATAAAGCTAAAAAGAGATTTTTTGATGAAGGAATCCCTCATGAGCTAATTGAAACAAAAACTTCTGTTGGTTTTCCAAAGGATGAAATTGTCAAGGAAATAAAGGAAGGCAATTACAATCTTGTAATTATTGGAAGAAAGGGACGCACTGCTTTAAGCGATTTTGTTCTTGGAGGTGTNAGTTCAACTGTTATAAACAAATGCTTTGAGCCAACAGTGGCAATTATAAATCTGTAAGGAGAAAAATGAAAGATTTCAGGATTCTTCTTGTTGATGATGAGGTTGATTTTGTGGAGACTCTTTCTGAGAGACTCTCTTTANGAGGATATAATGTTAAAGCTGTAAGTTCTCCTTTAGAAGCTATGCCATTGCTTCACAGTTTCTCTCCGAATCTTGTTTTACTAGATATAAAAATGCCAGAGATGAACGGTATTGAATTTTTAAAGCTAATAAAAAAAAATAAATCCGTCCATTGATGTTATAATTCTTACAGCTTTTGGAAACATGAATTTTTTTGAAGAATCTATGGAAAGCGGTGCCATAGAATATATTATTAAGCCAATTGATATAAATGAGCTTATAATAAAGATAGAGAGAGTTAAGAAAAAACACAAAAATGTGGAAGTTTCTCCTGCAGTTTTTGCAATAAAACCAGAGATTTTTGATGTTCAGGTAGAAAAAACAAAACAATTTCTAAAANAGACAGAAATAAAATTTCAAAAAGAAAACATACTGGTAAAGCTTTTCATAGAAGAAGGCGAAGCTTAAGAAAAAATTCTTGAATTAGTGGATAAAATTAAAGCTCAAATGATTATTTTAGGTACCCATGGAAGGACAGGACTTAGAAGACTTTTAATGGGTAGCACATGCCAGAGAGCAATAGGACTTTCAAAATTGCCTGTTTTAGTGGTTAAATAATATTTAATGAATCTTTTTATCTCTGGTTGGGCAGGATTTAGACAGGCTCTTGATGTGCCACAGGAGTGGCATTTTATTGTTCCCTTCATTGATTTTGATGAGGAAGGGATATTAAAATTACTATCTCATAAATCAGGAAGTATTTTAATAGGATGGTCAACAGGAGGACATATTGTTCTTAAAAATCTTGATTTTTTTTCTGAAAGATTTGAAAAAATCATTATAGTTGCAGGCTTTAAAAGGTTCACAAATTATGTTAATCAAAGAATTATAAGAAAAATGATTCAGAAAATGGAAATAGAGCCAGAGAGTGTGATAAAAGAATTTCTTAAAAATGTAGGAGCCAAACCATATGTCCCTGAAAATATTGATAAAAAGACAATGATTAAAGGATTAGAATTTTTAATTAATTCTAATTTTATTAATCAAAATATAATTTTTAAAAATCTAACATTTATTCATGGCAGAGAAGACATAATCTTACCACTTAAGGCTCTTTATGATTTGAAAGCTCTTTTTAAAGGTTGTTCATTTTTTGTTGTTGAAGGTTCTCACTGGATTAATTTTAAAGAGATTGAAAACATTATAAAAGTAAGCCCTGGAGAAAATCCAGGGCTTTAATTAAACTTTTCTTAAAGTCTGAGTAGGTCTTTTGCCTATTATAGGTATCTGGACATCAAATTTTTCAAGAAGTATTCCTAATAAAAATATAGAAATCCCAATAAAGGTCCAGTATCCAGGTGCCATCATAATTAATCCACCAACAAGATAAAGTACTCTTTCAATAGGAGTAGAAGGTTTTCTCCAGTATCCTAAAACACCTGCCTCAATGGCAAACATTGCAATGAAAGCACCGATAAATATAAAAATTATCTCCCATGCAGGACCTTTAATAAGATAGGCAGGAACAAAAATGAAGAAAAAAGGCATTATATATCCACCGATTCCTAATTTCATAGAATCCCAGGCAGATTTAAGCCAGTTTCCTCCTGAAATTGCTGCTGTTGTAAATACAGTTATACAGACTGGTGGAGTAAGTCCAGATTTTATAGCAAAATAGAAGATAAACAAATGGGCTGCAAGAGGATTAATTCCCATCTGCTGAAGTGCTGGTACAAGAACAGCTGAAGCAATAACATAGGCAGCAGTTGTGGTCATTCCCATCCCAAGAATTATTGCTGTAAGCATGGTGGCAATTAATGCAAGGTAAACATTGTAACCAGAAATTTCAATTATTAACTCAGATACCTTTACTCCAAAACCAGTAAGAGAGATTAGACTTACAGCTATCTGAACACAAGCCATCATTACCATTAACCATGCTAAAGCCTTTACAACTCCCTCAAATAATCCACCCCATATAGCTTTAATTCTTGCCCAAATTTCCTTTTTATTTAAAGGTCCACCAAAAAATGTGAAATATAACACAGATATAACAATTGCCCAGGCAGCACATACCTGTGCGGGTAAGAACATAAAAAGTAGCACACCAAGAGTTCCAATTGGTAAAACAAAACCTAAAATTCTATTTGGTCTGAGAATTTTTTTTAACTCGGGCATAAATTCCTTAGGAAGTTTTCCCATTCCTGTTCTTCCTGCTTCAATCCATATTCCTGCTGCAATACCAGCAAAATATATTAATGCGGGAATTAATCCAGCAATCATTATATGTATATAAGGAATATTTAAAAATTCAGCCATAATNAAACATCCTGCACCCATAATGGGAGGCATNATCTGCCCACCAGAGGAGGCAGCAGCTTCAACAGCAGCTGAAAATTCCCTTGAAAAACCGAATCTTTTCATAAGAGGAATAGTAAAAGAACCAGTTGTAGCTGCATTTGCAACAGAAGATCCGCTTAACATTCCGAAAAGTGAACTTGAGATAACAGCAACATGACCAGGTCCGCCCCTTATTTTACCACCAAAATAAGTAGAAAGCTCCATTACTGTTTTGCCAACTCCTGTTGCAAAAAGAATTGGTCCGAAGATTATAAATGGTGCAATTATTCTACTTGCCATATCAGTTAGTAATCCCCAGACTCCCTCAGTCATAAGATAAAGCTGGTAGAGGATATCTATGAAGTTAAATCCAGGATGACCAAATCTTCCAGGTATGTGTTGTCCTAATAAAGTATAAAACAAGAAAAATAAAACAAGGAGAGGTATTGTTATTCCTAAGGCTCTTCGTGTACCTTCAAGGAGAGCAATTATTAGTATTCCGCCAAGAATTAAATGATATGTCTCGAAGACACCAGGATTTCTTGCTATCTCTTCCCAGTGTAACATTATATATATACATGGGACAAGACTTAATATGATAAATATTAAGTCAATCAAAGACGGATAAGTTTTTGTTCCAGTTAGAAGAAGTTGAAAAAATTTAGGGATATTCCATTTAAGCATTCGTTTAGAAAGAGGATAAACAAGAAAGACAATACAAAGTCCTATTGATAAAGATATGCCGCCCTGCAACAAAGGATGCAGGGCGTAAAGAAGAGCTGTATATAATATAAAAACTCCCCAGATTACAACAAGAATTCCTACAATAAATTTCCAGAAGCGATTGAGTTCTCGCATTATTCTTTAATAGCCTCCTTATTATTTTTTATCCTTTGCTTTAACTTCTATTTTTAGATCTAATTGTGTTCCCTTGTTTCCTATTACATCAACTTTGTAGGTGCCTGGTTTTGCATTAATAGGAATGCCTGATTTAACAGAGAATGCTCCATTAGTATCAGTTTTTATTACATCAGCTTTCACAGTGCCTAATGCCACCTTTTCACCTTCATCAAGGATAATGATTATATCAACTTCCTCATCAGGCTGAAATCCTTTTCCCTCGATTGTTATTTCATCTGCAGGAGCACCAGAAGAAGGAGTTATAATTACTGCTGGTTGTGCAAATACAATAAGAGGTAATACAATTATGAAAAAGGCTATTGTTATTATAGAAAGAAATGTTTTCATGGAGTCCTCCTTATTTTTTCTTCATCTCTGGTGGTATTAATTTATCAGGCACTTTTAATTTAAGAACATCTCTATAAAATTTTACAGCTCCTGGATGAAGAGGGACATTTACATACTTTACGGCTATTCCAAACATGTCTTCAAAATTACCCTCTTTTAATGTTGCAAGAGAGCCTACTATTTCTTTTCTGTTTTCCCACACAGCTTTAACAATTTTAAATACAACATCTTCAGGAACATCTTTATCGACAAAGTCAGTAACTACATAAGCTAAGCTAAGCTGAGGCTTAGTGACACTTTTAAATAGTCCAGCGGGAATTTCCATCATTAAACCTTGACCAGGGTAGACTTTGTTAAATTGATCTATCATTTCCTTAGTTACAGGAAGAATTCTTATATCCATATTAGCTTCAAGATCAAGAATTGCAGAGTCTTTGAATCCAGCTTTGTACCAGGCTTTTACTACTCCAGATTTCATAGCATCAACGCTTGCACCTATACCCATTGGTTTATAATTAGGTTTAATATTAAGTGCCTTAAAAAAGAGTTCAGCAGCTCTTCCAGAGGTTGTACCTGGATTAGATGCAAAATCGATACCGCTTAACTGTCTAATATCTTTGACTCCACTTTTCTCACTTACAATAATATGGATTGGTGTAATGTATCCACCCCATAGAGTTCTTAGATTGGGATTTGCTTTACCTTGATAATCAATAATCCCCATATAGTTTGCATATCCTGCAGCTGCATCGGCTGGTCCAATATGGATTGCCTTTCTCTGAAGTCTTGATAAATTTTCAAGAAATCCACCTGTTTCAACAACTGTGACTTCAATTTCACCTGGATAGGCTTTGTTTACAACCTTTGCCATTGCTACAGTGTTTGCATAAAGTCCAGAACGAACAGAGGTAGCACCCCATTTAATGTAAACTTTTTTAGCTGCCTCTGTTGTGTCACCAATCAGAGCAAGGAAAGAAAATGCCATAAAAAATAAACTTGCTAAAAATAGACTTCGTTTCATTTTGCCCCTCCTATTTAAGATTTTAATGATATTATTAAAAAAAACATAGAAAATTTCAACTCTATCTTGCTAATTTAAGCTTTTTAGCCTTTTCTGAAACAGCATTAGCTACTGCNTGAGCAACTTTTTTATTAAATATACTTGGAATAATATAATCTTCGTTTAATTCCTCGTCTTTAATAATGTTGGCTATGGCATTTGAAGCAGCAAAAAATATTTCTTTTTCAACACCTTTTGCTTTAACTTCAAGTAAGCCTTTGAATAAACCTGGAAAGGCTAAAACATTGTTTATCTGATTGGGGTAATCAGACCTTCCTGTTGCCATTATTCTTACAAGAGGCATCGCAAGCTCTGGTGCTATTTCAGGGTCTGGGTTTGCAAGGGCAAAGACAACTCTTGGAGGATTCATTTTCTTTATATCATCAGGAGTTACTATGTTTGGTGCTGAAAGTCCGATAAAAACATCGGCTCCTTCTAAGGCATCAGATATTTTACCTTTAATTTTTCTTGGATTTGTTTTACTTGCAAGTTCCTCTTTATAAGGGTCTATTTCTTCGGTCCTTCCTTCATAAAGAGTTCCTGCTCTGTCGCATACAATGATATCCTTTACTCCGAAATCAAGAAGCATATAGGCTGTAGCAGTTCCAGCTGCACCTGCTCCTACTATGACAACTTTAAAATCTTTTATATCCCTTTTTAAAATTCGTCCAACATTTATCAATGCAGCTAAAACAACAATAGCAGTTCCGTGCTGGTCATCATGAAATACTGGAATATCAAGTTCTTCTCTTAGTCTTTTTTCAATCTCAAAACAACGTGGCGCTGCGATGTCTTCAAGGTTAATTCCTCCAAAGGGAGTTGATATTTTTTTAACAATATTAACAAATTCATCAACATCAGTTGTTTTTATAGCAATTGGAAAGGCATCGACACCGCCAAATTCTTTAAAGAGCATGCATTTACCTTCCATAACAGGCATTGCTGCCTCAGGACCGATGTTTCCAAGCCCCAAAACTGCTGTTCCGTTTGTAATTACGGCAACAGTATTTCCTTTTATAGTGTATCTATAAACATGTTCAAGATTTTTATGAATATCAAGACATACACGGGCAACACCTGGTGTGTAAACTCTGGAGAGGTCATCCCTTCCCTTTACATTGACTTTATTATATATTCCAATTTTACCTCCTTCATGGACTAAAAATGTTTTATCCATAACCCTTAGAATTTTTACTCCTTCAATGTGTTTGAGAGCCCTTATTATTTTCTTTTCATGTTCTTCATCCCTTGCATTTACAGTTACGTCTCTGATTATTTTTCCTTTTTCGACTTTGACAATATCTATTGAACCAAGATCTCCGCCTGCACCACTTATNGCTGAAGTAATTTTTGCAAACATACCAATGCGATTTTCAATTTCCATTCGGACTGTTATACTATAACTTGGACTTGGTACATATCCCATTTTTATCCTCCTATACTTGACATCGTGCTATAAATTATACAAAATAATATAATTTTTGCAAATAGGGAGGAGTAAAAATTGGAGATTAACAAACACTACTTTGACACAGTGATTATTGGTTCAGGACTGGCAGGTTGCCGTGCTGCAATTGAGTGTATAGGTAATGGTTCAGTTGCTGTGCTAAGCAAACTTTATCCAACCCGTTCTCATTCTACAGCAGCACAGGGTGGAATAGGTGCTGCCTTAGGAAATGAAGAAGAAGATTCTCCAGAGTGGCACACTTATGATACTGTTAAAGGAAGCGATTTTCTTGGGGACCAGGATGCAATTGAAATTATGTGTTATGATGCAATTCCAACAATAATTGAACTTGAACACATGGGAGTTCCTTTTTCACGAACTCCTGAAGGAAAAATTGCTCAAAGGAGATTTGGTGGACACACCCGTGAGTTTGGTAAGGCTCCAGTCCGTAGAGCCTGTTATTCAGCAGACAGAACAGGTCACGCAGTTTTATTTGCTTTGTATGAACAATGTCAGTTAAAGGGAGTTAAATTTTTTCAGGAGTTTCANGTTCTTGATATTGTTGTAGAAGGTGATACAGTCCAGGGAATAATTGCAATGAATATAAAGGACAGCTCAATCCATGTATTTGAAGCAAAGGCAGTAATAATAGCAAGCGGTGGATATGGGAAAATATTTAAAGTCACATCAAATGCCTATGCAAGCACCGGTGAGTGTTTAAGCATGCTTTTCAGGCAGGGACTTCCCCTTGAGGATATGGAATTTTTCCAGTTTCACCCGACAGGACTTTATGGATTAGGAATACTTATCACCGAAGGAGCAAGAGGTGAAGGCGGAATACTTATAAATGGTAAAGGTGAAAGATTTATGGAACGCTACGCACCTACCATAAAAGACCTTGCTCCACGGGATATGGTATCAAGGGCTATACTAACGGAGATAANAGAAGGTAGAGGAATTGATGGAAAGGATTATGTTTATCTGGATTTAAGACATGTTGATAAAAAGATTCTTGAGGAAAGACTTCCAGAGATAACAACTTTCTGTAAAATATACATGGGAGTTGATCCTTCAGAATCGCCAATTCCGATTGTTCCAACCGCTCATTATGCTATGGGTGGAATTCCCACTGATATTGATGGAAGAGTATTGAAGGATGTAGATGGAAGCATAGTTTATGGACTTTATGCAGCAGGTGAGTGCGCCTGTGTTTCTGTTCATGGTGCAAATAGACTTGGATGTAACTCCTTGCTTGATACTGTTGTATTTGGAAGAAGAGCTGGTAAATCAGCTTCAAGTACTCTTAGGACAGCTACAAAGGGAGGAGTTAAAAAGGAAAGGATTCAGATAGTTGTTGATTGTATAAATATGATTAAAAATTCCAATGGAAGAGAAATTGTAGCTTCTGTTAGAAAAGATTTGCAAGCAGNCATGATGGACAAGTGCTCTGTATTCAGAACTGAGGAAGGATTAAAATCACTTCTTGAGGAAATTAAACAACTAAAAGAAAGATACAAAGAGATTTCCATAAAAGATAAATCCAGTAGATTCAATACAGAACTTCTTGATGCAGTAGAGCTTGGACATATGCTTACTCTATCTGAAGCAATAACTGCAAGTGCTTTACAAAGAACAGAAAGCAGAGGAGCCCATTACAGAGAAGATTATCCAAAGAGAGATGATGAAAACTGGCTTAAACATACTTTTGTTTTTCTCACAGATAAAGGAATTAATTTCAAATTTAAACCTGTTAAAATAACAAGATTTAAACCAGAGGAGAGGAAATACTGATGGAAAAATACTACACCTTCAGAATTAAAAGATATTTACCTGAAGAAAATCCCTCTGAAAGATGGGATGAATTTAGAATTAAGCTTAATAGCATGGAAAGAGTTTTGGACGGACTAGTCAAAATTAAAGAAACAAAAGACGGAACTCTTACTTTCAGAAAATCCTGTGCCCATGGCGTATGTGGTTCCTGNGCGATGAAAATAAATGGTAAAAACAGACTTGCCTGTCAGACTCTTGTCAAGGATTTACCTGAATTGATAGAGATTGAACCTCTTCCTTCTTTACCTGTAATAAAGGATTTGGTTGTGGATATGACAATCTTTTATGAGAAAAATGATAAAGTTTTACCATATTTGATTAATGAAGAACCACCGCCAGAAAGAGAAAGAATTCAGTCACCTGAAGATCAGCATAAAATTCTCGAATCAATTACATGCATTATGTGCGGAAGCTGTACAACTTCATGCCCTGTTTTCTGGGCAAGTAAGAATTACCTTGGTCCAAGTGCGCTTCTTAAAGCATTTAGATTTATTTTTGATACCCGTGACAGGGCAACAGATGAAAGGCTTTCACGAATTACCAGAGAAAATGGTATCTGGAGATGTCATTCAATTTTCAACTGTGTTGAAGTTTGTCCTAAAGAGATAGATATTACAAAACATATTTTGAAATTAAAACGTCTGGCAGTCAAAAAAGGATTCACCGGAGGTGAAAAATGAGATACAGATGGAATACAGGCTCTATTGCATGGCTTGTTCATAGGATTACAGGAATAATTCTTACATTTTATCTGATTGCCCATATTTATGTTTTAAGCCACCTTAAAGACCCAGAGGCTTATGAGAAATTAATGTCTATGATGAAAAATCCGATTATCAAATTTGGTGAACTTATTCTTTTTGCTTTAGTTTTAAAACATGTATTTGCTGGAATTAGAATTACACTTCTTGAGATGGGTGTTTCAACAAAGTATCAAAAACAGCTTGCCTATGCAGGAGCATTAATTATTGCAGTTTTATGGTTTATTGGTGCCTTTTACTTTTTACAGGAGGTGTTTTAGATGTGGGGCTGGCTATTTCATAGAGTGACAGGAATTATTCTTGCTTTCGGTTTAATTTATCATTTTTTTATGATGCATTTTATGGAAGCTGAAGCTTATTCGTATCAGTCTGTAATACAAAGGCTTAGTGAGCCATCATGGAAGCTTTTTAATATTGTTTTTTTAATTTCTGCTTTGTATCACGGTTTTTATGGAATTAACGGATTAGTAAAGGAATATGTAAAAAGTGAAGGATTGAAAAATTTTTTAAAATTTTTTATGTTTATTTTATCTTTGGCTCTTGCATTTTTTGGTATTAAAATTGTAATCTTTTAAAAAGACAAAAGGGATTAAAAATGCCCACCGTTTATATATGGAGAGGAAGAAAAGAAGACGGCCTCTATGTAAGTGGTGAAACAGAGGCTGAAAGTGAAGGTGAACTTCTTCTTTCTTTAAGAAAAAAGGGAATTATCCCGATATATGTAAGAGAAAAACAACAAGTTCGGGCTTTCACCTTTGGTAGAGGAGTTCCTCAAAAAGATATTCTTTTCTTTACCCGTCAATTTGCAACTTTATTTTCCTCTGGTGTTCCTATTGTTCAAGCCTTTGATGCTCTCATTGGACAGATTAAAAATAAAACTTTCAAAAAAGTTCTTATGCAAATGAGATCTGATATAGAAAAGGGTTCTTCCCTTGCAGAGGCTATGAAAAGACATCCTCGTGTATTTAGTTCTCTTTTTGTAAANATGGTTAGAGCAGGTGAAGAAGGNGGTATGCTCGATAAGGTTCTTTTTAGAATGGCTGATTATTTTGAAAAAATGATTAAACTAAGAAGAAAAATTATCGGTGCAATGATTTATCCTTCCATTGTTATTGCAGTTGCTACTTTAGTTATTGCAATTATTATGATATTTGTTATTCCTACTTTTTCAAAACTTTTTGGAGAAATGGGACTACAGTTACCTCTTCCAACAAGGATAACAATTGCAATAAGTAATTTCATGGTAAAAACAGGAATATTTACTCTTCTTGGAATTGTTGGATTTTTTATTTTTATAAAATTATTCAGACGTACTGATCAAGGTAAAAAAATAACAGACAGTATTTTATTAAAGTTTCCTATATTAGGTGTAATTTTACTGAAAGCTTCTCTTTCAAGATTTGCAAGAACTTTAGGAACTTTGCTCGGAAGTGGGGTGCCTATTCTTAACAGTATGGAAATTTCTGCAAGAGCATCGGGAAATAAAGTAATAGAGGATGTAGTTATTCAAATGAGAGATGATATTACAGCAGGAAAATCCTTAACAGAAGTTTTAAAATCAAGACCAGAGCTTTTCCCTCCCGTTTTTATTCAGATGGTGAATGTAGGGGAGGCTACTGGTGCCACTGATGAAATGCTTAATAAGGTATCTGATTTTTATGATGAAGAAGTTGACAATGCTGTTGCAACTCTCATGAATATTCTCGAACCAGCTTTAATTGTATTCCTTGGTGTAACAATTGGATTTATTATAATATCCCTTTATCTACCCATATTCAAACTCGGCGAAGTTGTTGGTAGATAAGATTACAAGCCTCAACAAGTCTCTCGATATCTTTATCTGTATGAGCTGCACTTATAGTTATTCTTATTCTTGGAACTTTTACTGTTGGTGGTCTTATTACAGGTGCATAGATTCCTAAATCGCTGAATATCTTTGATGCTTTTTTTGCTTCATCTATTGTGTCAAAAAGAATTGGAATAATTGGAGTTTGCGTATTCGTTGTTTTTAGATTTATAGTTTTTATAACTTTTTCAGTATTTTTCCAAAGTCTGTCATTAATAGTTTTATCTTCCATTATGATCTTTATAGAAGCTATGGCAGAGGCAACAACGCTTGCAGGTAATGCTGTTGAGAAAATAAATCCTCTTGCAGAGTTTATAAACCATTCTATTATGGTTTTTGCTCCACATACAAAGGCACCAAAACAACCTATTGCTTTTGAAAGGGTTCCCATATGTATTACAAAGTCTTCTTTAGGAAGAGCAAAATGTTTCCATGCACCATGTCCACCTCCAAGCACACCAGTTCCATGGGCATCATCAATGTAAAGTAGGGCTTCATAGGTTTTGCAAATTTGATATATTTCAATTAATGGTGCTATATCTCCATCCATGCTGAAAACTGTATCTGTTATAATGAGTTTTTTGCCTTTGCAGGAAGTTTCTTTTATTTTTTTCAGTAAATCATCTATATCAGTATGTCTATAAATAATCTTGCTTGCTTTGCTTAGTTTTATTCCATCAATTATGCTTGCATGATTAAGTTCATCACTAAAGATTACATCTCCTTCATCTGTTATTGCAGGGATTAAAGAAGTATTGGCTGTATAGCCAGAATTAAGAATAATTGAATTTTCCGTATTTTTAAAATCACATAACAGTTTTTCCAATTCTCGATTTAAAATTGTGCCTCCGCATAGAAGTCTTGATGCAGAAGCGCCAGAACCAAAAAGTTCAACTGCCTTCTTTGCTGCCTCCTTTATAATAGGATTTTGACTTAATCCAAGATAGTCATTTGATGCAAAGTTTATATATTTTTTACCTTCGACAGTAATATTCATTCCCTCACGATTTTCAATATCTTTGATTGAACGATAGAGAGAGCTTTCTTTCAGTTCAGCAAGTTTTTTTTCAAAAATTTCAAAAATTTTTTCATACATAAAAATAACCCTTGACAAAATTTTCGCCTTAGTATAATATTGGTGGTAAATAGTGGTGNAAAGTGGAGTATGATATCTTTCATAGGAAAATATTACCATAATCTTGATCAAAAGGGAAGAGTTATTTTACCAGNCTCCTTAAGAGAGGTTCTGGTAAATAGATATACTTCTGGTAAACTTTATCTTACAAATGCTCCCTTTGATAGAGCCTTACATCTTTATCCTCTTGAAGAGTGGTTAAAACTTGAAGAAAAAATAAGAGAACTACCAAAGTCTGACGAAGCGGTAATGTACTTTTTAAGAAGAGTCATTGCTTCTGCACTGCCCTGCGAGCTTGATAAGCAGGGAAGAATACTTATTCCTTATGAACACAGACAGGATGCAGGAATTAATTCAGAAGTTGTAATTGTTGGTCAGATTGAAAGAATTGAAATATGGGATAAGATAACATGGGACAGTATTACAGATCCCTCAAAGGTTGATATTAAGAGGATACAAGATGGTCTTGCGAAGTACGGATTGTAAAATGATTCACGTTCCAGTAATGGTAGAGGAAGTTATTAAAATTCTAAATCCTAAGAAGGATGGAATATATGTAGATGCAACATTAGGGTGTGGTGGTCATTCATTAGAAATTCTTAAAAAACTTGGCAGTAAAGGAAGAATAATAGGACTTGACAGAGATGAATTAGCTATTGCCTGTTCAAGAGATATTTTAAATGATACAAGAATTTTAATAAAACAGGCAAAATTTTCTCAGTTAAAGGAGACTTTATCAGAGCTTAATATTGAAGGAATTGACGGAATTGTCTTTGATTTAGGAGTCTCCATGCTTCAACTTAAAGATTTATCAAGAGGATTTAGTTTTCTTTCAGAAGAAAGACTTGATATGAGAATGGATAATTCTGAAAGTCTTACTGCATGGGAAGTTGTAAACAGGTATCCTGAAAAAATGCTAATAAAGATATTTATTGAATATGGTGACGAACCTTTTGCAAGAAGAATTGCCCGTGAAATTGTAAGACAAAGGAGTAAAAAAACAATTAATACCTGTAAGGAATTGGCAAATTTGATAACAAAAATCGTTCCTAAGAAAGATAAGATTCATCCTGCCACAAGGGTTTTTCAGGCAATACGAATTGAAGTAAACAGAGAACTTGAAGAACTCAAAGAAGGATTAAGACAGGCTTTGGAAACTCTGAATCATGGTGGCAGAATTTGTGTAATTTCTTACCATTCAGGTGAAGACAGAGTTGTAAAAAATTTTTTCAGAGAAGAGGAAAAAAATAATACATTCAGGGTTATTACTAAAAAACCTCTTGTACCTTCTCTTGAAGAAATAACTAAAAACCTTTCAGCAAGAAGTGCGAGATTAAGAGGAGGTGAAAAATTATGAATAAAATATGTTTTGGAGGCAAGGGATTTTATTTAATTCGGATTTTATTAATTTTTCTTACAGTTGTTTCAATTTTTGCCATACTTTGGATCAGATCTAATGTTATTACAATTGAATACAGGTTAAGCCAGCTTGAGGAAAAAAAGAAATATCTTATTAGAGAACAAAAGGTCTTGATTGCTGAAAAGTCTTCTCTTACTTCTATTGCAAAAATTGAACAGAGTGGTTTAGCAGAACTTCAATTTCCTGACAGAAATAAAGTTGTATATGTTACAAAGAATATTGAGCCTTCTATTAATAAGGTAAGTTTTAGTCGCAGAGATTAAATATGCATTCAAGATTAAAAATTCTCAAATATTTAATTTTTTTATGTTTTCTTTTAATTATATTTCGTCTTTTTTTAATCATGTTTGTTGAACATGAAGTTTATCTGGAAAAAGCAAAAATTCAACAGGTCAAGAGGGAAGATATAATTCCTAAAAGAGGCAACATATATGATCGAAGGGGAAGAGAACTTGCTATTTCATTAGAAAAGGAGTCTTTGTATATTGATCCTGTAATGATAAAAAATCAGGAAGCGATTAATAATATTCTTAATAATTATCTGAAAGTTAATTATCAACAAATAGTCAATNATTCAAATAATAAAAGATTTGTATGGGTAAAGAGAAAAATGGATGATGAATTAGTTCAAAAAATTAAAAATATGAAACTTGAAGGAGTAGGCTTTGTTGCTGAANATACAAGATACTATCCTAAAGGAAATATTGCTTCTCATNTAATAGGCTTTGTAAATATTGATGAGGAAGGAGTGGAGGGCTTAGAAAGACTTTATGACAGATATCTTAAGGCACAGAAAAGTTCAAAAATTGTCTTGAGAGATGCTTCAGGTAAAAAACTCTCTGATGGAATTTATCCTGATATAAAAGGTAATGATATTTTTATAACAATTGATGAAGGATTGCAGTATATTGTTGAAAAACATCTTAATGAAGCAATGGCTAAATGGAAAGCTTCTTCAGCAACAGCAATAATGATGGACCCCTTTACAGGAGAAATTCTTGCTTTAGCAAATAGACCGACCTATAATCCAAATGATTTAAAAACAATAAAAAATATGGCTANTGTAAGAAATCGCGCTATAACAGACCTGTATGAGCCAGGCTCCACATTTAAAATAGTGACTGCTTCTGCTGCCTTAGAAGAAGGTATAGTAAAAACTTCTACAAAGATTGATTGTTCATCAGGTTTTATTGAAGTAGGAGGTAAAAAAATTAAGGATGTTCACAAAAATGGAGTTCTTTCTTTTGAGGAAGTTATTCAAAAATCATCGAATGTTGGTACAATAAAAATTGCCCTTATGTTAGGTAAAGAAAAGCTCTATCATTATATAAAAAAGTTTGGTTTTAGTGAAAAAACAGGGATAGACTTACCAGGAGAGGTTGCTGGATATCTAAGACATCCCAATAAATGGTCTGGAACTTCTATTGGGGCAGTTTCTATTGGACAGGAAGTGGGAGTTACCGCATTACAAATTTTAAGAGCCTATTCAGCTATTGCAAATGGGGGTTATCTTGTAAAACCCTTTGTTGTATCAGAGATACGTTCTCCAGATGGAAATATTTTATTCAAGGCTGTTATAAAAAGAGAAAAAGTTTTATCTGAAAATACAGCACTAACGATGAGAGAAATTCTTAAGAAAGTAACTGAGGAAGGTGGTACAGCAAGGACAGCTAAAATTGAAGGAAATAATGTGGCAGGAAAAACGGGTACAGCACAAAAATATGATCCCAAAATTAAAAGATATTCAAAAGATAAATTTGTAAGTTCCTTTGTAGGATTTATTCCTGCTGAATCACCAAAAATTGCTCTGATAGTTGTTATTCATGATCCAGTAGGCGCTCATTATGGAGGAGTTGTTGCAGCACCAGTATTTAAAGCCATATCTGATGAAGCTCTATCTTATCTCAATGTGCCAAGAGACGACGCAAAAGAAAAAGGATTGATTATTACCTTAAACAGTGAAAATAGTAAAAGGGTGGTTGCTGTACGATGATTCTTTCAGAACTTATAAGAGATGATTTTGAGATTTTAGGAAATATTGACATACAAATAAACTCTATTAATTACAATTCAAAAGAAGTAGACAATGGAAGTCTTTTTATTGCTATTTCTGGCCAAAATATTGATGGACATAATTTTATAGAAGAAGCAATAAAGGCAGGAGCTAAGGCTGTAGTATATGAAAAGGGAAGATTTTCTCCTATGCCAAATTCAAATATTACTTGGATTTCTGTTTCCGANTCAAGAGATGCTCTTGCATGGATATCTTCAAGATTTTTTAAAAATCCCTCACAGAAAATGAAAATCATTGGAATAACAGGCACTAATGGCAAGACAACCACATCCTATCTCATAAGGGAAATTCTTCGGGANTATGGTAAAAGAACAGGATTGATTGGAACGATAAAATATTTAATTGATGATGAAGAAAGAAAAGCAATTTATACAACTCCAGAGGCACGGGAGTTTCAACAGCTTCTTTATGAGATGTATAATAGAGGCGTTGAATATGTTATTTCTGAAGTATCTTCTCATGCTCTTGCTCTTAAGAGAGTTGATTATACTGAATTTGATGTAGCAGTTTTTACAAATCTTTCAAGAGATCATCTTGATTTTCATAAAGACATGGAGAATTATTACTTAGCTAAAAAAAGGCTTTTTACAGAGCTTTTAAAAAAAAGTGGTATAGCAATAATAAATATTGATGATGAATATGGCAGAAGACTCTCACAGGAGGTAGACAGAAAAAAATTTTTATATTCCATTGAAAATAAGGAAGCAAACATATATGTGAAAAATTATAAATTAATGTTTAAAGGGACAGAGATTGATTTATTAATTGATGGCGATAAAGATTTTTCAATAAAGTCCTCCCTTTTAGGGATACCAAATATATACAACATCCTTAGCGCGACAGCTGTAGCCTTGACTTTAGATATTCCACTTGAAATTATTAAGTCTGCTTTAATGAAAGCAACTGCTCCAGCTGGAAGATTTGAAAATATTAATCAAGGGCAGGATTTCTTAGTATTTGTTGATTATGCTCACACTCCTGATGCTCTTGAGAGNTTATTACAGAGTGTGAAAAAATTAAAGGCTCAGATTTCAAAGGGTGGTAGAATTATTACAATATTTGGTTGTGGCGGTAATCGTGACAGGGGTAAAAGACCTCAGATGGGTAAAATTGCAACAGAATTAAGTGACTATGTAATTATTACTTCAGATAATCCAAGATGGGAAAAACCACGAGAAATTATAAAAGAAATTGAGGAAGGGATTANTCTGGATAATTANATTGTTGTTCAGGATAGAAAAGATGCTCTTAGGATTGGAATACAAATTTGNAAAAAAGGAGATATTTTAGTTGTTGCAGGTAAAGGACATGAAGATTATCAAGAAATAGAAGGTATTAGGTATCCCTTTAGTGATAAAGAAATACTAATAGAATTCTTAAAGAATAGAGGTTAAATTAATGTTCAATTTGGATGATTTACTTAAGGCAACAAATGGTAAAGTTTTATCAGAGGGAAATACTATTTTTAACTCTGCTTCGATTGATACAAGAAATATAGGTGAAGATGAAATATTTTTTGCATTAAAGGGTTCAAAAAGAGATGGACATGAATTTTTAGATGAAGCTCTTACAAGAGCCTCTGGTGCTGTAGTATCAAAGGAAATAAATATAGATTTTCGCGGAAAAACAGTAATAAAAGTTGAGGATACCCTTGAAGCTTTAAAGTCAGTTGCAAAATATTTAAGAGAGCAATTTAAGGGAAAAGTTATTGCTGTCGTAGGAAGTAATGGAAAGACAACAACAAAGGAGTTACTTTATCATTTTCTTTCAGAAAAATACAAAGTTTTAAAAACAGAGGGAAATTTTAATAATATTATTGGTGTTCCTCTTTGTATAAGTAAAATACAGCATGATACAGAAATAATGGTTCTTGAGCTTGGAACAAATAGAAAGGGAGATATAAGAGAACTTTGTGAGATGGTAAATCCTCATTATGCTTTAATTACAAATATAGGATACGAACATATTGAAGGATTTGGATCCCTTGAGGGTGTAAGAGAGGGAGAACTTGAGGTCCTTCCCTTTGTTCATACTGTTTTTGCAAACGGAGATGATCATTTCCTAATGGAGGGATTAAAATATTTTCGAGGTAAAGTTATAACCTTTGGAATAGGTGAAAATTGTGAATTTAAAGCATCTGATATATATTTTGTGGATGATCACATTGAATTTATCCTTAATACCGATATTGCAAGTTTTCCTATAAGTATATCCTTAGTTGGCTTATATAATGTTTACAATACTGTTGCAGCTGCTACAGTCGCTTTACATTTTGGGGTATCTCAATGTTCAATAAAAAAGATAGCAGAGACATTTGTTCCAGTTAAAATGCGTGGGGAAATCATTAAATTAGGTGATTTTGAAATATATTTTGATGCCTATAATGCCAATCCTTCTTCTATTAAAGTGGCATTACAGGAGCTTTCAAGACGAAAAAAGGGAATACCAGCTGTAGCAGTTTTAGGAGATATGATGGAACTTGGAGAGTTTTCTGAGCATGCCCATGAGCAATTAGGTATTTTGTTAAGGGATTACGGTATAGAGCACTTTGTAGGGGTGGGAAAGTTTATTAAAAATGCATTAAGATATGTCAATGGACAGATTTTTGATACTGCAGAGGAAGCCGGAGAATTTATTAATAGAAATTTTAAAGGACCTCATCTTTTATTAATTAAGGGTTCGCGAGCTATGAAAATGGAAAAAATTCTTGAAATTATAAAGAAAGGTAACTGACAATGTTATACGAATTACTTTACAGTTTTAGTGATCAAATTTCGGTATTTAATGTTTTTAGATATATAACTTTTCGAACCTTACTTGCCATAATTACATCATTTTTTGTTACTTTTTTAATTGCTCCAGCTTGTATCAGATGGTTGAGAAGTCTCAGTTTAACTCAGCACATAAGAGATGATGGACCAAAAAGTCATTTAAAAAAAGAAGGAACTCCTACAATGGGAGGGATTATAATTATTGGCTCTATTGTTGTTTCAGTGCTATTATGGGGCAATTTAAGGAGTCATTATATGTGGATAATGTTTTTGAGTTTTTTGGGATTTGGACTAATAGGATTTATCGATGACTATCTAAAAGTATCAAAGAGAAATTATAAAGGATTGCCTGGTAGATATAAATTAATTGCTCAAATTTTTTTAGCATCAGCAATTACACTTTTTTTATATTTTAATCCAAAGGATCCATATACAACCGTTTTAAGTATCCCATTTTTTAAACAATGGCTTATAGATTTAGGATTATTTTACATTCCTTTNGCAATTTTTGTAATTGTTGGAGCATCAAATGCAGTAAATCTTACTGATGGTATGGATGGATTGGCTACAGGACTTGTTGGAATTGCATCAATTGTTAATGCAGTGCTTCTTTATGTATCAGGACATGCTTTGTTTGCCAAATATCTTTATGTTCTTTATGTACCAGGAACAAGTGAACTTACTGTTTTCTGTGGAGCAATGCTAGGAGCCTGCTTAGGTTTCTTGTGGTATAATGCCTATCCAGCAGAGGTCTTTATGGGAGATGTGGGATCTTTAAGCCTTGGAGGAGCCCTTGGTACTCTTGCAGTCATTACAAAACACGAAATTGTCCTTGCCCTTGTTGGTGGAATTTTTGTAGTTGAGGCTTTATCTGTAATTTTTCAGGTTGGTTATTTTAAACTAACTAGAGGTAAAAGAATCTTCAGAATGGCACCCCTTCACCATCATTTTGAATTGAAAAAATTACCAGAACCAAAAGTTATTGTAAGATTTTGGATAATAGGTATCATTCTTGCCTTATTAAGTCTTTTAACTTTAAAATTGAGGTGATACAATGAAAGTAAAAATGCTTTTTAGAGCTTTTTTATCTGCATTTATGTTTTTTATCTTCTTTAATTTTGCTTTAGCTGAAGAAATTACTGCTCCCAGTGCAGTTGCAGTTGATGCTAAAACAGGAAAGATTTTATACGGGAAAAATCCCCATCTTAAGCTTGCGCCTGCAAGCACGACAAAACTTGTAACTGCAATGGTTGCCTTAGACAATCTTTCACCTGAAAAAAAGATAAAAATTTCTAATATATCTGCAAAAACACAAAGTGTATCACCTAAATTAACTGCTGGAGATATTTATACTGTCAGAGATCTTGTTTATCTTGCACTTATGCGATCAGTAAATAGTGCAACAGTTGCCTTAGCTGAGGCAGTATCAGGAAATGAAAAAGATTTTGTTAAACTCATGAATGATAAAGTAAAAAAAATTGGAGCCAACGATACTCGATTTATTAATTCTTCAGGATTGCCAGGACAGGGACAATATACAACAGCCTATGATTTAACAAAGATAATGGCTCATGCCCTTTCATATCCTCTAATAAAAGAGGCAATCAATACCCGCGTTTATCTTGTAAGGTCAGAAGAAGGTAAGGAACATTTTATTCAGAATACAAATCATCTTTTATGGTCAGAAGACAACATGATAGGAGGTAAAACAGGATATACAAGAACAGCTAAACATTGTTTTGTAAGTGCTTCAAGAATTGGAAACAGGCTTATTTATACAGCTGTTCTTGGAGATGCTAATAGAGATAAACTATGGCAGGATACCCAGCAACTCATAGTTAAGGCAGATACAATTCTTTCAGGTAAAAGTGAACCAATAGTACATTTAACTGAAGAAAAACATATAGTAAAGGCATCATATAAACCTGTTAATAAAGTTCCGGAAAAACAAAAAATAAAATCTAAGAAAACTTCAAATAGCAAAAAATTGAAACAGAAGAAGACAAAAAATGCAACTAATAATACAAAATCTGTCTGATTTTGAAAATAAAAATATTTCTGTTATTGGATTAGGTAAAAGTGGCTTGGCTGTAGTAAAATTACTCTCCTTACTGGGCTCAAAACTAACAGTTAATGATAAAAAGAGCAAGGATGAAATTTTAAAAGATTTAAATGAACTTTCTAATAAAGTAGAAAAAGTAATAGATGGTGGGCATCCATCAGAAGCCTTAGAAGGTGCTGAATTAGTTGTTGTAAGCCCTGGAGTTCCTTTAAGTACTCCATCTATAGTATCAGCAGTTTACAAAGGTATTCCTGTAATTGGGGAGATAGAACTTAGTTGGAATATACTTAATTTAATAAAAAGAGAAATTCAGATAATTGGAATAACAGGATCAAATGGTAAATCAACTACTTCTACTTTAACATACGAATTTTTAAAACAGGATGGCAAAAAGGTTTCTCTTGCAGGGAATATAGGTTTTCCTATGGCAGAGGTGGTTTATCAATTGTTAAATAATAATATCGATTTGGATTACCTTGTGCTTGAACTTTCAAGTTTTCAACTTGAAGGTATAAAAAATTTCAAAGCCCAATATGCTGCAATTTTAAATATAACACCAGATCATATGGATAGATATTCAAGCATGAAGGAGTATATTGAAGCAAAAGCTAAGATTTTTAAAAATCATGATGGGCAGGATTATCTTATTCTTAATATGGATGATAAAAATACAATATCTTCAATAGAACTTTTAAGGGATGTTTATTTAAAAAGAGGTAAACTTCCAAATATATTGTATTTCAGCAGATTACAGAGAGTCTATGGTGCTTTTTTAGAAAACAACGCAATAAGATTTAATGCAAGAGAAGAGCTTCCTGTTTCTGTTATAAAAGAAATGGAAGATACTGTCTTACCAATAGATACATTCAAAATTAGAGGAGTTCATAATATTGAAAACATAATGGCATCTTCTCTTTTAGCCCTTTGTGCTGGATGTAAAGGAGAAAGCATTAAAGAAGTTGTAAAGGAATTTCCGGGATTACCGCATAGAATGGAAATAGTAAGACAGATAGATGGAGTTACATATATAAACGATTCTAAGGGAACAAATGTAGATGCAGTTAAAAAATCTCTTGAAAGTTTTACAGGAGGAGTTATTTTAATTGCTGGTGGAAGGGATAAAGATGGAGATTTTACAGTTTTGAGAGAGATTGTTTCAAAGAAAGTTAAAGCTTTAATACTCATTGGTGAGGCAAGTCAGAAAATAGCAGATGTTTTAGGTGATTTAGTACCAACTTACTTTGAAAAGGATATGAAATCTGCTGTTGTGAAAGCAAAGATGGAGGCTAAAAGGGGAGACATAGTTTTACTTTCTCCAGGTTGTGCAAGTTTTGACATGTTTAGAAATTTTGAACATCGTGGAGATGTATTTAAAGAGATTTTGAATTCCCTATGAATAGAGGCTCAATTGATAAGACAATTTTATTTACAGTTATTTTTCTTATAATTATAGGTCTTATTTCTGTCTATAGTTCAACTTCTGTTTTAGCTTCGGTGAAAGCAAAATATGCAGAAAAAGGAGGAATGATTTATTTTCAGAAACAGTTATTTACCCTTTTTATAGGATTTTCTTTAATGTTTATATTTATTTTTATTTCTCCTTCAAATTTAAAAAAGATTGTCTTTCCTTTGTTGATTCTCTCTTTTGTTATGTTAATTCTTGTTTTTTCTCCATTAGGAGTAAGCGCTGGAGGAGCAAGAAGATGGCTCAAACTTTGGCCAAGTGCTTTTCAACCCTCTGAGCTTGTAAAATTTGCAATGGTGCTTTTTCTTGCCTGGTATATAAGTCGCCCTGATTATAATAAAGATAGCATTAAAAATTTTTTAATACCAATTGGAGTAATGGGAATATTTCAACTAATTTTTCTCAAACAGCCAGATTTTGGAGCAGCCTTGACCCTTGGAATAATTACCTTTACTATGCTTTTTCTTGCAGGAGCTAATTTGAGATATATGTTGATAATATTTTTAATGGCTATTCCTGTAATTTTTTATCTTGCTAAAGAACCTTATCGATGGCGCAGAATAACTTCATTTCTTGATCCCTGGGCAGACCCTCAGGGAAGCGGATTTCAGCTTGTTCAATCATTGATAGCTCTTGGAAGTGGAGGTCTTACAGGTCAGGGATTGGGAGTGGGGAAACAAAAACTTGCTTTTTTACCAGAGATACATACTGATTTTATTTTTGCTCATATTGGTGAAGAACTCGGCTTTTTAGGTGCCTTTGCTGTTATTTTTCTTTTCTTTTTGTTATGTATTAGAGGTTTAAGTATCGCTTTAAAACAGACGGAATCATTTAATTATTTTCTTGCCTGCGGAATTGCTATTATGATTTCATTTCAAGCTTTAATAAATTTTGCAGTTGTAACTGGATTGGCACCCACCAAGGGATTGCCATTACCATTTATAAGTTACGGAGGTTCATCTTTGGTGGTTAATCTTATGGCAGCAGGGATTTTGTTAAATCTTTCACGATTTTCTTCAGAGGCTGAATATTCCAAAATTTTTATTCGACCAAGTTCAAAGACAAGAAAATATAGATATTATTATAAAGTAAGAAGGCTGTCATGAAAGTAATTATAGCAGGTGGTGGAACAGGTGGACATCTTTTCCCAGGGATAGCCCTTGCCTCTGCTATTATAGAAAAATATCCCGATGCCAAAATTACATTTATTGGAACTGAAAGAGGTTTGGAGGCAAAGATAATACCGAAAACAGGTTACGAACTTAAACTAATCTCTGTAAGAGGTTTTGTTGGTAAATCTATCAATGATAAAATAAAATCAATATTTAGCCTTGTTAAATCCTTTAATGAATGTAAAAAGATAATAAAGTCTTACTCACCTCAAATTGTATTTGGAGTTGGAGGATATGCCTCTTTTCCTCTTGTTTTAATTGCATCATTAAAAAAAATACCTACGGTAATACTTGAACAAAATACTGTTCCAGGTTTAGCTAATAAAATTCTTGGTAATTTCGTATCAGCCATTGCTATAACATATCCTGAAACAATAGAACATTTTCCTAAGGAAAAAGTTTATCTTACAGGGACTCCTATAAGAAAGGAGATTTTATTTGGAGACAGAAAAAAAGCAGATAAAATTTTTAATCTTAATGAGGATAGAAAGACCTTGTTAGTTTTTGGAGGGAGCCTTGGAGCAAGAAAAATAAATAAAGCTATGGTAGATGGACTTTCATACTTAATTCCTTTCAGGGATAAAATTCAGATAATTCATCAGACAGGAGATGGAGATTACAATTGGGTTGCCAGAGAATATGAAAAACTGTCATTTAAAGCAACAGTTTTACCCTTCATTTATGAAATGGCAGAAGCTTACTCTGTGGCTGATCTTATAGTTTGTAGAGCAGGAGCATCCACAGTGGCAGAAATTACAGCTTTAGGGAAGGCATCCATTCTAATTCCCTATCCCTATGCAGCATATAATCATCAAGAAACTAATGCAAGAAGGTTACTTAGCAGAGGTGCCTGTGAGTTTATTCTTGATAGAGAAATTAATGGTGAGATTTTAGCGAAAAAAATAATTAAAATTTTAGATGATAGCAAAATTAGAAAGGAGATGGAAATGGCATCTCTTGCTTTTGGAAATGCAAAGGCAGGAGAAAAAATAATAGAGATAGCAGAGAGTCTGATAAGGAGGAGGAATGCATCATTATAAGAGAATTCATTTTATTGGCATAGGTGGGATTGGGATGAGTGGTATTGCAGAGGTTTTACACAACATGGGTTATACAGTAACAGGCTCAGACATAAGAGAGTCTGATACTGTGAAAAGGCTTAAGAGTTTAGGAATAAAAGTATTTATAGGACATAGTCAAAAAAATATTAATAATACTGATGTAGTAGTATTTTCTTCTGCTGTAAAGTCTGATAATCCTGAAATTATTAAAGCAAAGTCCATAGGTATTCCTGTCATTCCACGAGCTGAAATGCTTGCTGAACTTTGTAGACTTAAATATTCAGTTTTAGTTGCCGGTGCTCATGGTAAAACTACAACAACTTCTTTGATTGCAGAAGTTTTAAATCATGCTGGTTTTGATCCAACTGTTGTAGTTGGTGGAAAGCTTAAATCTATTGGAAGTAATGCAAGATTAGGACAAAGTGAGTTTCTTGTGGCAGAGGCAGATGAAAGTGATGGTAGTTTCCTTAAACTAAATCCTGCTTTATCAGTTATAACAAACATTGATAAAGAACATCTTGACTATTTCAAAAATTTAAGAAGAATTAAAAAAGCCTTTTTGGAGTTTGCCAATAAAGTTCCCTTTTACGGAGTATCAATTCTTTGTAAAGAATGTAAACATATAAGGAGTTTGATACCTAATTTAAAGAGAAGATACATTCTTTATGGTTTCAATGATAATGCTGATTTTTACAGTAGAAATATTGAGTATAAAGATCAAAAAACTTATTTTGAAGCTTTCTACAGGGGTAAATCATTGGGAATTTTTAAACTTCCTATCCC
>JGI24186J35511_1000042_pt1 | contig 46127 bp, 43 predicted proteins | sample YNPBryulayer2012_FD_35511 | JGI IMG/M metagenome (IMG submission 35511) | reverse complement strand
ATCATGATGCTCACGATAAGTCCTCTGCTCACGGGCGTTACGGTGCTCACGTTGCCGTTGAGCATCGCCACAACGGTCCTCATCGCGAAGTATTCTCAGAANTTCTTCTCAAGACAGCAGAANAGGCTTGGAGAATTGAGTGGCCACGTGGAGGAAGTTTACGCCGGTCACATCGTTGTGAAGGCATACTGCAGAGAGAAGGACGTCACCGAGAAGTTCGAAGGAATAAACGAACAACTCTGCGATGCGAGCCACAAGGCACAGTTTCTGTCCGGTATGATCATGCCATTGATGCGGTTCATAGGTAACTTGGGCTACGTGATCGTCTCGGTGGTGGGAGGTATCCTCGTCACGAGGAGGACCATAACCATAGGCGACGTTCAGGCCTTCATCCAATACTCACAGCAGTTCACGCAACCCATCGTGCAGATTTCCAACATCGTGAACCTCATTCAATCGACGATCGCTGCTGCGGAGAGGGTTTTCGAGGTACTCGATGAAGAGGAAGAGAAACCCGAAAAGCCCGACGCGCTGAGGATTGAAAAGGCGAAGGGCGATGTCAGATTTGAGAACGTGTACTTCAGCTACGTGCCAGAGAAGCCCCTGATAGAGGATCTGAACATAGAAGTCTTCAGTGGCCAAAGGATCGCGATCGTTGGTCCAACGGGTGCCGGAAAGACAACGTTGGTCAACCTGTTGATGCGTTTCTACGAAGTACAGAAAGGTAGCATCAAGCTCGATGGGATAGACATCAGAGACATACACAAGAAGAATCTGAGGAAGTGCTTCGGTATGGTTCTGCAAGACACGTGGTTGTTCAACGGGACGATAAGGGAGAACATTGCGTACGGAAAGGAGAATGCCACAGAAGAGGAAATAATACAGGCCGCGAAGATGGCGCAGGCACACCACTTCATCATGGCTCTGCCGGATGGGTACGATACTGTGATCAACGAAGAGGCGACGAACATATCCTACGGTGAAAAGCAACTCATAACCATCGCGAGGGCTTTCTTAGCCAACCCAGACGTGCTCATACTGGATGAGGCCACGAGCAACGTCGACACGCTCACCGAGATACACATCCAGAAGGCGATGGACGAGCTGATGAAAGGAAGAACGTGTTTCATCATAGCTCACAGACTTTCAACAATAAGGAACGCCGATCTCATCCTCGTCATGAACGAAGGAAAAATCATAGAAAAGGGCACGCACAAAGAGTTGCTTGCGAGGGGAGGCTTCTACGCGCAGCTTTACAAGAGTCAATTCCTCGGTGCGCTCGTGGAAGTGTAGGTTGCATTCAGTTTGAATCTGTGGTATGATAAAAACAGATGCGGCAGTGAAACAGGTGCTTGACAGGAATTTCCAGTTGTGGTATAATGTAAAGTAGCAGGGCCAAAGGCCCTGCTTTTTTGTTTAGAGTCAGGAGGTGCGAGCTTTGAACCTGCACGACATAGAACTGTTCCTCTTGGACATGGATGGCACGTTCTACCTCGGAGACAAGCTCATTCGGGGTGCTCTGGAGTTCCTCGAAGTGGTGAAGTCTCAAGGGAAGAAATTCCTCTTTCTCACGAACAACTCCTCCAAGGGTCCGAGACAGTACGTTGAGAAACTCAGAAGGCTCGGTGCGAACGTCGACGAAACTCACGTGTTCACCTCGGGCGAAGCCACCGCACTGTTCTTGCTCGAACGCTACGGCAGAACGAAACTTTTCCTTGTGGGTACCAAGGCTCTGGAAGAGACCCTCTGCTCGTACGGCCACACGATAGAATGGAAAGATCCACAGCTCGTCGTGCTGGGTTACGATACGGAAGTGACCTACGAGAAGCTTGCTCGAGCTTGTCTGTTGATCAGAAACAATTTGCCCTACATCGCGACTCATCCCGACATAAACTGTCCTTCGGAGGAGGGTCCTTTGCCAGACACAGGTTCCTTCATCGCCCTCATCGAACGTTCCACGGGCAGAGTTCCAGACTACGTGGTGGGAAAACCCAACTCTTTGATGATGCAGATCGTGTCCAAGAGGTTCAACCTTCCAACTTCGAAAATCGCCATGGTGGGTGATAGACTCTACACGGACATGGAGTTCGCGACTCGTTCAGGGGCGATGGCGATCTTGGTGCTCAGCGGTGAGACAACGAGAGAAGACCTCGAAAGGAGTTCGACCAAACCACACCTCGTTGTTGAAGACATAGCCGTTCTGGCGAGAATGCTCGAGAGAGGTTGATGTCTTGTCCGTAAAGCACAGGCTCAGGGCGAAGCGAAACGAGGAGTTGGTGAACCTCGCACAGGCAGGTTTGAAAGAAGCGCTCGATCTCATCGTGGAGCGTTACTATCCGATGGTCTGCAAAATATGTTCCAAGTACTACGCGCCGTGGGCGGAGTTCGACGACATGGTTCAGAGCGCACTGGTGGGGCTCATAAAGGCGGTGTATTATTATCAACCAGATAAAAGTGGCTTCACCTCCTTCGCGTGGAGGAGTGTGGAATCCGAGTTGAAATCGTTCTTGACGTTTTTGAACAGGAAGAAGAACAAAGTCCTCACGGATGCGCTCAGCGTGGATCTGCTCGCTTCTTCGGAAGATTCCGANGAGACGGGTTACTCCTTCGAAGACGGTGTCAGGTCGACTGCGCGTGATGCTCTGGCGGAGATGATCGTTGAACGGGTGAAAGATTTCCTCAGCGAGGTAGAGATCGATGTATTCCAGATGTGGCTCGATGGGTTCAGCTACGAAGAGATACAGCAAGCGCTGGGTGTGAACTTCAAGAAGGTGGACAACACGGTTCAGAAGGTGAAGAGAATTTTGAAAGAAAGAATAGATCCCGTGCTTCTCAACAGCTTCTTCGAAGAGAGATGATCAGATCAGTTGAAGAACCTTCTCCAAAACTCCGTACTCCGCGAGTTCTCGGTTCAAAGCCTCGGAAGCGTTCTCCCTGTAGAGTTGTGCGGCCTGGGAAAGATCGTTCAAGACCAGATCGCAAGCGATCAGCATCGCCAAGATCTGCTCGTTCTTCACACCCTTTTGGAGCAGACTCAAGAGCAAGAGTTTGGCTTCGGAGAACCTCTCGAGGTTCAAGAGCAGAGATGCAAGGTTTGCGTGGGCCGTCGTGAAGGAAGGATCACATGCGATCGCCTTCCTGTAACACTCCATCGCCTCAGCGAATCTCTCCATGCGCACGTACACGTTCGCGAGGTTGTTCCAGATCTCCGGGCTTTCGTGGATTCGAAGACATTCTCTGTAAAACTTTTCCGCTTCTTCGAGCCTTCCTTCCTTGGCTGCGTCGAAAGCCTTCTTGAAGAGCTCCTCTATCATTTCGCGATCATACCCTTGGTGTAATAAACTGTGTCGGAAAACACCTCGCCCGCCAAACGTATCTCGAATTTGACGGGAACGATGTCGGCAGGTGTTGGCCTGGTTCTCGTGAACTTGACGTTCCACACAGGTTGAAACAGTTCAAAACTGGATTTGAAATACCCAAAACCACCGCTGAGGATGACTTCCTCGTTCGCCACGTTTTGAGTGAAGATTCGTACGTTCTTGCCACGCAGGCTGACCACATCGTCGCGTCTCAACTGGCTCACGTCGTTCACGACGACGGCGTAGCTGCTGCCACGCTTCAGTGTGGGTAGAATTTTCTTGAAGAAATCCTTATCCGCGTTGAGCCAAGCGGCCTTGCGATGGGACAGGCTCAGTTCGGAGAAGACCGGTCCTCCACCCTCCCTTACTTGGAACATGTCACCGAGTATGGGAATGGGCTCTGCGAAGATGTTCTCGACACGCACCGAAAGGATCAACGAATCTTGATCGAAGCTCAACGAATCTATCTTCACCAAGATCGGTTCTTTACCCTTTAGTAGCACCACGTGAACGCTGTGAGCCTTGAAATCCATCAGGAACAGAAAAGGATAGTTGTATTCCATGTCACGAAGGCTTGTGGGAACTTTCCCAGCTCGACGAGCCCATCTTTTCGAACGAGAAATAGCGTATCGTCCTTCAAAATGAAGGGTTCTTCAAACAGTGTGAGCTCGAAGTTCCAAGATCCATGTGCGGGAAGTTCGAGCACCTTCNTCATGTTGAAGTCAAAGAGCACGATCCTGTTCTTGAAGATNTCGAGGATCCAGATGCCCTTCAATCCGACCTCNACGTCCTGGATAGAATAAAAATCGTCGAGCTCGAAGAATCTTATCTTGCCATCTTCCACGCAGAAAAGTCTATCCACGTCCGCACCCCAGAGCCTTCCGAGTCGATCCAAGCCAGCCAAGACGGGTTTCAACAGGTTCGAAGCGAGTGTTTCGACACGGTTGTTCTCTAAATCGAACAGTGCGAGCTTGTCCTCACCAGCCACGTAGAGGTACTTGAACGCGTTGCAAACCACGCTTTCGGGTTTAAAGCTGAGTTTGTGAATGGTGTAGCCGGATGGACTGTGAATGATCAATCGACTGTTAACCTTGTCGGCAACGCAGATGGTTCGTCCCAGCGTCGTCACAGAAACGGGCGAGTAGAAATATTCCACGCCGTTCTTGAAACCTTCAATCTTGAAGATCTCACCCGACAGGGTGGGAGTGGAAGGGACCAAGGGATTGATGAACGTCTCTATCTCTTTAACCAAGGAGATGGCCTCGTCCTTGGTGGGTGCNAGCACGAGTAAGGTTCTGAGATCTTCCAAGGCTTTCGCAGTGTTACCAACGTCTATGTCCAGCTTGGCGGTGAAGAACCAAAACTCGGGTATGTCCGTGATGTAAATCAGACCTGAAAGTGCTTGGGACATCGACTCCCGTGCCGCCACGACGTCTCCGGCATACCAGCTTTCCAAAGCTCGGGCAAACAGTTCTCTCGCCTGCTCTTCGTTGGTGATGGCGAGACAAAGCGACGCGATGACCGAAAGGACCAAAACGAATTGTTTCATCTCTTCTTCACCATACCGATGAGATCGGTCTTCCTCTCAGTACCCTTCAGCAACCTCTCTATGTTGTCCGAGTGTCTGAACGTTGAGAGCGCCGAGAGAAGGAAGAAGAGCACCGAGATGTCTCTGTTGAAAAACAGCGCGACGATCGATGCGAGGAAAAGACTCGAGATCGATGCCAACGAGACGTACTTGGTGAGGATCGTCATAGTCAGCCAGCTTCCAAGAAAAACGAAACCACAGATTGGGCATAGGGCAAAGAAGACGCCGCAGGTGCTCGCGACGCCTTTACCACCTTTGAACTTCAAGAAGATGGGAAAATCGTGGCCGAGGACCGCAGCGATGGCGGCGACTCCCACAAGGTTCTTGTCGTAGCCGTACAGTTGGGCGAAGACGAGCACTGGTATGAAAGTCTTCAGTGCGTCGAGAACCATGCAAGTGAAACCTATGACGGGTCCAGCCGCCCTCAACGCGTTGGTGCCGCCCACGTTTCCACTGCCCACTTTTCTGACGTCGATCTTCTTCAGCTTTGGAAGAAGGTAACTGAAAGGGACCGCACCGCACAGATAGCAGATCAACCCCACGAGTACATAGTCCAAGGTGTCACCCCCTTGACTTGAATTCGAGGAAGATGGGTGAACCTGTGAAAGGATCAATACGCTCTCTGATGAGCCTTTGCAACATTCTCTGTGTTTCCGATCTCACACCATCTTCTTTGTTCACGGTGAAGACGAACTTCGGTGGCTTGATCTTCACCTGCTTGATCGCGTAGACCCTCGTGTCGGAAAGACTCGGTGCGAGTATAGGAAGCTGCAGGAGGAATTTGTTCAGTTTCGATTGTTCGACCTTCCTGCAGTAAGATGCGTACGCTTCATCTATGGCGCTCAGCAGGGACTTCAAACCCTGTTTTTTCACGGCGCTCGTGAACACGATCCTGCAGAAATCCACGAACGGCATCTCTGCCCTGACCGCACGCTCGTACTCGCTCATTTTCACATCGACCAGGTCGAACTTGTTCACGTCGATCACCAACGCCTTGCCTCGGTCCAGCACCAGACCCGCGATCCTCTTGTCCTGTCGAGAAACGCCTTCCACAGCGTCTATGAGCAACACCACAACGTCTGCAGACTCCAATGCATCTATGGCGCGCTTCACACTGAAGTACTCCAAGCTCTTCTCTTCTATCCGGTTCTTGCGTCTCAAACCCGCAGTGTCGATGAAGACGTACTTTTTGTCATCTATCTCCACCAACTCGTCCACCGGGTCCCTCGTTGTTCCAGGGATCGGTGTGACGTTGACCCTGTCTTCGTTCAAAATGGCGTTGAACAAGGACGATTTGCCCACGTTGGGTTTTCCGACTATGGCGACGGAAGGATAGCTCCTATCCTTCACGGGTTGGTCGAGTGGCACATTCATTTCCTTCAGAGTGTTGACGATCTTTTCAAGCAACTGGTCCACGTTGAGATTGTGTTGTGCCGAGACGATCACATAATCGTCGAAGCCGAGTCTGAAGATGTCGGGTAGATTCTCTTCAACGATCCTCATGTTCTCCGCTTTGTTGATCACCAGTATCACTTTTTTTCCGAGTTTTCTCAACACCTGTGCGACGTATTCATCCTCCGACGTGATCCCCTCCCTCGCGTTGACGACGAAGAGAATCAGATCGGCCTCCTCAAAGGCTTTCAGCGCGCGTTGCTTCATGGACTGGAGCATTTCATCGTCGGCTTTTTCGTACACACCACACGTGTCGAACAAATCAAAGGTGGCGTCACCATAGACCACCACGCCCTTGAGTGTGTCCCTGGTGACGCCCTCTTCTTTTTCAGTGATCGCCTTCCTCTTGCCTATGAGCCTGTTGAAAAGCGTCGATTTACCGACGTTAGTCTTTCCCGCAATGACCACCTTCGCCATGGTTCACTCCTTCAGAAGGTCTCCGAGCGTCTTCTGAGAACCTCCCATTTGTTTCTTGTATTCCTCGTAGTCCTTCATTTCCTCCAGTTTTTTCTGACTGACGAGGATCTTTCTGCGTTCAGGTATTATCCTCAGCACGAGGACTTCGATCTCTGTTCCTCCCTTCATCTCCTCGGGTGCGTGGCTGGATGGCATGAACGCTTCCACAGAGAAATCTTTCAGCTGGAGCACGTATCCTGAGTTCAACTTTGCCTTCACGATCGCTCGTGCGACGCTGCCCTCCTTCAGAGTTTCGGCGGCCTTTTCCCACGGATCTGGCATCGTCTGCTTCACGCTGAGTCTCATCCTTCTGTTCTGTGGATCTATGGACAGTATCTTCATCTTCAGACTCTGTCTTTCTCTGAACAGCTTGCTTGGATCACTCACCTTGTTCCAGGAGAGCTCCGACTTCGGTACGAGTCCAGTGACACCATCCTCGATCTCGACTATCAAACCGGTGGGAAGGATCTTCAAGATGGTGCCCTCGACGATGTCACCCTCCTTGTAGCGTTCCGTCACGTTCTCCCACGGATCTCCCTGAGCCCTCTTGTAACTCAACGCAAGTCTTCGCTTCTTTGGATCGACTTCTACTACCTCGGCTTCCACCATTTGACCAGGTTTGAAGAACTTCTTCAAATCGACTTTCTTGCTGCCCCAGAAGATCTCAGAAACGTGTATGAGTCCGTCCAATCCCGGTTCGAGGTTCACGAAGACACCGAACGGGACGATGTTCTTCACCACACCCNGCACGATCGTGCCCACTCTGTACTTCTCGGCCGCGGTTTGCCATGGATCTGGTTCGAGCGCCTTCANACTGACTTCGATCAGACGCTGTGCAGGATCCAGTTTCACGATCTTCACCTTGACACTTTCCCCTTCCTTCAGCGCATCGTGTATGGAGACTGAAGGATCGTGGGAGACCTCTTCCCTCGGGAGCGTGGCCGTCAGTGGGCCGACCTTCAAGATGGCTCCAGAAGTTCTCACTCGCTCCACCTTTGCTTCGACGACGTCGCCGACTTTGTGCGATTCGAAGAAAGACTGAACCTGCCTCTCGATCAGTGCCTTTCTCGAAACGACGATCCTGCCACGCCTGCCTGAAACATAGTCGATGACCAAGAAGTCGTGTTCACCCTGTGGAATTTCCGCGTCCCTTCTGAGCAGAGACTCAGAGCCTGGAAGGAAGGCATCCAACACGTTGAAGAGCTTGACGATGTAACCGCCCGACACCTGCTGAACGAACTGTCCCTTGACGGGAGCGCCAGAATCCTTTGCCTCTTTGACCTTGCGTTCGGCCATCCTCCTGTAGGGCCTCATTTCTGAGAGCAACGCGTAGCCCTCTTCGTCGTTTATCTTGAGTATTTGTGCCGTGATCTTTTCACCCACTCTGTAGCTCGAAGGTTCCCTCACGAGCTCCGAAGGCTGTATCCTGCCTTCCTGCTTTCCACCGAAGTCCACCGACAAACCTTCGGCTGGGTCCACACCGGTCACAGTCGCCTCGACCACCTGACCCGGCCCGAGCTCGGTGAAGTCCAGATATCTCTCAAAATCCTTCATGTTCGCGTTTTCCCTCTCCATACGCTCAACCTCCCGAACGGATTCTCTCAACGACCAGACCGACATCCTCCAAAGGCGTGGACGTTCCGGCCGTCACACCTATCTTTTTGAAACCTTTGAAATCGAACTCTTCGAGTTCCGAAGCATCTTGTACGTGCAAAACCTTCGTTGTCTTTGAGGCTATCCTCGCAAGCTTCTTCGTGTTGGAGCTGTTCTTACCCCCGACAACGATGACGAGATCACATTCGACCGCCATCTTCTTCACTTCAACTTCACGTTTGTGCGTGACCTCGCACACGGTGTTGAAAAACAAAAGCTCCGTCGGTTCGGAAGCTTTCAAAGTTTCAGCACCAAAGCTCAAGAAATCGTCCAACGACATCGTTGTCTGTGACAGAACGCAGATTTTCCCTTGCAAAGCCAAAGGTCGTGTTGTGACAATCGCATCTTCAACGTGTCCCTTCAAAGCCTTCATTTCGTCGTGGTTCTCGTCACCAAAAACGATCACCGTGTAACCAGCTTCTTTTGCAGCCTTCGCCCTTTCGAACAACTTCAAGACGATCGGACAGGTCGCATCTATCACTCGTTTGAAATTCTTTTCCAGTTCGTTCAGGACCCTCGGCGCCACGCCGTGAGCCCTCACGACCAGCACGGAATCTTGGGCATCTTCTGGGATCGTATCGTTCTCGTGGAAGACTTTGAGTCCTTTCGCCTTCAATCTCTCGACGACATTTCTGTTGTGCACGATCTCGCCAAGACTGTAAACGCTGTGCTCGTGCTCGAGGCACTCTTCTACCGTTTTCAAAGCCCTCTCCACGCCGAAGCAGAAACCGATGTTGTCAGCAACGTACAGCTTCATTCGTTTTCCTCCTGTCGATGACTTCGATCACCTCTTCGAGCACTCGTTCGATGCTCTTAGCTGTTGTATCTATGACGATGGCATCTTCGGCAGGTTTCAAAGGGGCGAGGTTTCTGGAGGAATCTCGCTTGTCGCGTTCCTCGATCTGTCTCGCCACTTCTTCCAAGGAGAGCTCGATACCTTTGCTTTTTAGTTCCTCGGCTCTCCTCTTCACCCTTTCTTCGAAGGACGCGGTGAGGAATATCTTCACCTGAGCGTAGGGCAGAACGACGGTCCCAATGTCCCTACCTTCAACGACGAAGTTTCCCCTTTCGCAGATCTTTCTTTGTAGTTGCGTGAGCTTTTCTCTGACCTTCGGCACAACCGCAAAGCTTGAGGCAAGTTGGCCGGCTTTCGCCGATCTGATATCTTCCTCACGCACCCTCTCACCNTTCAGATACAGTTCATTGTCTATGTACTGCACGTCGATCTTTTCCAGTTCTTCCTCAGGAACGCTCTCGGGTGTGAATCCTTTCGAATCCAAGTAAACTGCCACCGCACGGTACATTGCGCCCGTGTCGAGGTGGTTGAAACCGAGTCTCTCAGAGAGCAGTCTTGCTATGGTCGATTTTCCAGAACCAGCAGGACCATCTATGGCGATGAGAAAGTTGCCCAATTCAAGCCTCCTCCAGAACTTCGACAATTTTGAAGACTTTGTCCAAGCGCGTCATCTCGAAGATCCTCTTCACGTTCTGCCTCAGGCTCGCCAGAACTATCTCTTTACCGAGGTGCCTTGCGTCTTTCAGTATGGCCACCATCGCTCCCAAACCGGCGCTGTCTATGTACGGCACTTCCGACATGTCTAACACGATCTTCGCCGCCTTGGAGCTCTCCATCCTTTCCTTTATCTGTCTCTTGATCTCCGCAGAATGATACGCGTCGAAGTCTCCGTTGATCTTGCACAGCAACTTGTCGTTCTGCTCCTCGAACTTGACGTTCACATCGATCATACTCCGTTCCCTCCAGTTATTCTTATTTTCAGTTCCCTCAGCTGTTGTTCACTCACCACGTCCGGTGCACCCGTCAACGGGCACACACCGCTCGCAGTCTTTGGAAATGCTATCACTTCTCTTATTGACGAGACATTACAAATTATAGCAACCAACCTGTCCAAACCGAGCGCTATACCGCCGTGTGGAGGCGCACCGTATTGAAAGGCCTCCAGGAGAAAGCCGAATTTGAGCTTGATCTCTTCCTCCGTGAGTTGCATGAGCCTGAACACTTCTCTCTGAAGATCTCTGTTGTGTATCCTGATGCTTCCAGATCCTATCTCGTAGCCGTTTATCACCAGATCGTAAGACTGCGCCCTTATCTTCGAGAGGTCCTCGTCTTTGTAACGATCCAAATCTTCGAGGTTTGGCATCGTGAAAGGATGGTGCTGTGCGACGAATCTACCCTCCTCTTCGCTGTACTCGAACATGGGGAAGTCCAAAACCCAAAACACATCGAAACCAACTTTCAAATGCGCAAAATATGAATCACCGATGGTCTTCCTCAGCTCACCTAAAGCGAGATTCACCTCGTTCAGCTTTCCCGCCACCATCAGGCACACATCACCGTGATTCATTCGAGTCGTCCTGGACACTGCTTCGTAGATGTTCTTCAGATGTTTCAACGCGCTGCCCTTCATCTCGTCCTCGAGCGCGAACCACAGCATGCCACCGGGTCCGTTCTTCTTTACGATCGTTTCGAACTCTTCTGCAACCTTCCTGCTCATTTTGGGAGCAAAATTCTTGACGACGAAGCCCTTCACAACTCCGTTCTTCTCCAAGATGTTTCTCACCACGTTGTAATCGCTGCTCTTGAAATACTCGCTCAGGTCCACGAACTCCATGCCGATCCTTCTGTCCGGCTTGTCCGAGCCATAAATGTCCATGCAGTACTGGTAGCTCAGCCTGTCGAACTTCTCCGGTAAGTCAACGTCGAGAACTTGCTTGAAGACGTACTTCACCATGCCTTCGACCGTTTGGAGGACATCTTCTCTCGTGACGAAGGACATCTCGATGTCTATCTGCGTGAATTCAGGTTGTCTGTCCGCCCTCAAATCTTCGTCTCTGAAGCAACGAACGATTTGGAAGTATCTATCCAAGCCTCCAACCATGAGCAGTTGTTTGAACAGCTGTGGAGACTGAGGGAGTGCGTAGAAGGTCCCCGGTTTGAGCCTCGATGGAACCAAGAAGTCTCTCGCACCTTCTGGCGTGCTCTTCGTCAAGAAGGGTGTTTCCACCTCTATGAATCCTAAAGAGCTCAGGTACTGCCTCACGGCCTGGGCCACCCTGTGGCGGGTGATGATTCTGTCCATCATTTCTTTCCTTCTCAGATCTATGTAGCGATACTTGAGCCTGACGTCTTCGCTCGGCAGGTTCGGTTCTCCAGGATAGAAAGGAAGCTCTCTCTGTGGTGAAGAGAGAACCTCAACGCGTTCGGCGAGCACTTCGATCTCACCCGTTGGCAGTTCTCTGTTGACGGTATCCTTTGGCCTTTCTCTGACCACACCTTCCACGCGAATCACAGCTTCACGCTTCAGGTCNAGATCGAAATCCTTCGACAGCACGATCTGAGTTTGACCGTACCTGTCTCTGAGCATGATGAACTTCACGCCACCGAGGTCCCTGATCCTGTCGATCCACCCTGCCAAAATGACCTTCTTGTTCACATCGCTGACTCTGAGTTCCCCGCAAGTGTGTGTCCGCAGCATACACCAACCTCCTGTGTTTTCCCTTTTACAAAATAATACCGCAAAGTCTCACAACGTGTACGGGTCTACGAAAACGTCGATCCACGGTTTGCCAAAAGAAAAACGCACGAAAAAGATCATCGAAACGACGAAGAGTGCAAATACCAAGATCTTGAAGCCCTTTGAAATCTTTAAGGGCTCAAGCTCCGTTTCTACGATGATTGCGAATAAACCAGAGACGATCACAACCGCAAAGGCCCAAGCGAGTTCAATCCAGAGAGTTTCGATCTTTCCGAAGATGGCTGGAACCAAGTACCACACACCACTATGAACCATGGCACCAGAGAGGCTGAGAAAAACCGCGAAGACCAAAAATTCTGTTTCTTCTTGAACGCGAAGAACTCGATGACGCTCGTGAAAAGATAAGCCCAAAAGCCCATCTTGATGTGCTCGAAGACGGACTCGTCCGTGCCGCAGAGGACTTTGAGAAAATCCCAACCTGTGAGTTCGTAACCGAAGTGAAGAACGGAGAAGAGAGCCACGTAAATGAGAATCTTGAGAAAACGTCTCATCGGCGATCACCCTGCAAACATTCTACCATTTTTGCGCTTATGTTTCACTAATTCACTTTCACGAAACAGATATGATACGATAATACTGGAGGTGGTTGNGTGGGCAGACCAACGATCAGGCTCGATTCGAAGCTTGTTGAGTACGCCAGGTCCCTCGCAAAGAAGATCACTGACGATGTTCAGAAGATCATCGACGAGCACTCAACTGTCTCCACCGAGCGTGCGACGTTGAGACTTCTGGGTGTGGACGGTGTCGTCGGTGAGGATCGAATACCNCTTGTGAACGTCGTGTTGGACAAGCTCAAAGAATGGAACATGTTGGATCAGGGTGCGTTCAAGCCCGTCGTGAACGCTGCGATCGTTTTGGACAAGGATGTTCAACAAATTTGTGAGGCGATCGCGGACGGTCTGGATCTGCGCACGTTGCCACAGCCAAAGCGGCAGGTCTATGAAACATTTTCAAAAAAGCTGGTTGAGGAGGCCCTAGCGCGAATAAAGCGAAAGAGCGAAGAGAGAGACGCATTGCTTCAACAGCTTGGTGATCCTCCGAAGCCTTACAAGTACCTCATCGTGGCGACCGGTAACATCTACGAGGACGTTGTTCAAGCACGCGCAGCCGTCTTTCAAGGTGCAGACATCATCGCTGTGATACGTTCTACAGCGCAGAGTCTGCTCGATTATGTGCCTTACGGGGCGACGACGGAAGGTTATGGGGGAACCTACGCGACACAGGAGAACTTCAGGATCATGAGGCAAGCCCTCGACGAAGCGGCGAGAAAGGTTGGACGTTACATAAGGCAGGTGAACTACGCGTCGGGTTTGTGCATGCCCGAGATCGCTGTCATGGCGGCGCTCGAAGGCCTCGACATACTTTTGAACGATGCCATGTATGGAATCTTGTTCAGAGACATCAACATGCTCAGGACTTTCACCGATCAGTACATCTCCAGACTGATCTGTGCGTACGCGAACATCACGATAAACACTGGAGAGGACAACTACTTGACGACTGCGGACGCCATAGAGAAGGCTCACACGGTGACCGCCTCACAGCTCATCAACGAGCAGTTCGCGCTCAAGGCAGGTCTCAAGCCTCAGCTGATGGGCCTTGGGCACGCCTTCGAGATAAATCCTAACGTCGAAGATTCTCTACTGTACGAAATAGCGCACGCCATGCTCTCACGCGAGCTCTTCCCAGATTGTCCAGTCAAGTACATGCCTCCCACCAGGTACATGACGGGCAACATATTCAAAGGATACGCGATGAACACGCTCTTCAACTTGGTCTCTTCGATGACGGGTCAATCGATTCAGTTGTTGGGAATATTGACCGAGGCGATCCACACACCCTACATGCATGACAGATACCTCGCGCTCGTCAACGCCAACTACGTCTTTTCGGCGGCGAGGCACCTGGGTGATGAGATACTGTTCAAACCTGATGGGTTCATCGAGAAGAGGACGAACGAGGTGTTGAGAAAGGCAATGGAGCTACTCGAACACATAAGCGATGTGGGTTTGTTCAGCGCCATAGAGCAGGGTATCTTCGCCGACATAAAAAGGAGCAGGGAAGGCGGAAAGGGATTGGAAGGCGTGTTCAAGAAGAGCGAAGCTTACGAAAATCCGATTCGAAGCGCGCTCGAGCACGAGTTGGGGGTGAGACGATGAGCGAACGGAACCTCGTCAGACCGTACGGTGATCAGATGGACGACGGGGCCGTACAGCTTTCCTTCACCTTGCCCGTCGAGTTCGGACCTCTGGCACGAGAAGCAGTAAAGAAGTTCTTCGAAAAGCTTGGTTTTTACGAGGTCACTATAGCGACGATGGAAGATCTGTCCGAAGGCTACACGTTCTTCGTTGTGTACGGAAAGACGGACGTGGCGGTGGATCTGTCTTCCATAAAAGTGATCGCACCGAAGGTTCAGAGACTTCCACGAGAGAAGATCGACGAACTGGTTTTGCAAAAGCTGAAGCGTCCCATAGTGGTCGTGGGTGCGACCATTGGAACCGATGCACACACCATAGGGCTCGATTCGATTCTGAACATGAAAGGCTTCCATGGAGATTACGGTCTTGAAAGGTACAAGGCTTTCAAGGTGTACAACCTCGGTGCGCAGGTTCCTCCCATAGAATTGGTCAAGAAGGTCAGGGAGGTGGGTGCGGACGTCGTGCTCGTTTCGCAGGTGGTCACCCAGAGAAACATTCACATACAGCACCTCACGGAGCTGATGGAACTGCTCTATGCGGAGAATTTGAGGGACAAGCTCCTCGTCATCGTCGGTGGTCCGAGGATAACACACGAGCTCGCGCTCGAACTGGGTTACGATGCGGGTTTCGGCAGCGGAACCACGCCGAGCGAGGTGGCGAACTTCATCGTGCAGGAGCTTTTGAAGAAACGAGGTCTTTGAGCTTCTTCTCCGCGAACTGCATCTCTTGCTCGTCGCCGATCGATCCGTCGAGCTTGGCACAGTAAACTTCTTCTATCAGTTCTCCGATGAGCTTGGACGGTTTGAGCCCAAAGTTCTGTGCGATGACTCTACCGTCCACGTGCTTCAACTTTGTTTCTCTTTGCCTGATCAAGAACTGCTTGAGGTATTCCTGTGATTCCGGATCGAGATAGCTGGCGATGTAGCAGAAACCTTCGGGCGAGATGCCCTTGGTCATCTTGTAGATGTCGGAGAAGTTCAGCTTGTTCGAGATAACCTTCGAGAGTGGAACGATCATTTTCTTCAGCAATTTCAATTCGTCCACGAACTTGTTGGAGAGGCCGTACCTCTCCTTCAGTTCNCCTNTGGCCGTATCGCCGTGGTACTCCAAAAAGACGAACATCACGGCGTAAAATCTCTCGATCCTGCCGAAGAATTCCTCGGCCCAGGGCAGGAAATCTGCCAAAGATCTGAGTTTCTGTTCCATAGTCAGCGTGTAGAAAACGCCCGGGAACATGCGTTTGATCACTTCGAAATCGGAAAGTCTTTTCAGTGCGGCGAGCCACTTGGATTCCTCCAAGATCTTTTCGAACTCTTGCCTCAACCTCTGCCCGCTCACCTTTTCCAGATAACCTTGCCTCGTAGCTTCGAGCATGAGCTGAGACGTTCTTTCTTCTATGCGAAAGTCGAAACGTCTCTCGAACCTGACCGCCCTGAGAATCCTCGTGGGATCTTCCACGAAGCTCAGAGTGTGAAGACATCTCACTATTTTGTTCTCCAGGTCTTTCTTGGCACCGAAGAAGTCGAGCAGTAAGCCAAAATCTTTTTGGTTGAGCTTTATCGCCATCGCGTTGATCGTGAAGTCCCTCCTGTAAAGATCCTTCTTTATAGTGCTGACTTCCACCTGCGGTAGTTCAGTCGGTGCTTCATAGTATTCGGTTCGGGCGGTTGCCACATCGATCCTCGTGCCATCTTTCAAAAACAGTGACGCGGTGAGGAACTTTTCGTGTTTGACCAAGGTGGCGTCAAGCTTTTTTGCAGCGTACTCGGTAAAGTCCAATCCGTCGCGCTCCACAACGATGTCCAGATCCAGGTTCGGATTTCCCATGAGCAGNTCCCTCACGAATCCTCCAACTATGTACGTGGGCAAGTTCAGCTCGTCTCCGAAGCGTCCGAGAAATCTCAACAGATCGCACACCTTCTTCGGGAGTCTCGAAATCAGCAAATCTCTGACGTTCAGGAACTGTTGTTGGTCCTCTTCGAAGACAGCCTTCCTTGGTGCTTTCCTCACAGCGTCTGCAAAGCTCGATCTCATCACGTCGGTCCTCGTTATGATGCCTACCAGTATTCCGTTCTCCAGCACGGGTATGCGACCGATGTCGTTTTCCACCATGATCTGTCTGACCTTGCTCAGCGGGGTGTTGGCGTCCACGACGATCAGCTTGCTCGACATTATGGCCTTAACAGGATGGTTCTGCATGCCATGGTTCATCGCTTTGTCTACGGCCTTCTTCGTCACGATTCCAACCAATCTGTTCCCTTCTATGACGGGTAGACCGTTGTGGCCCGTCCTTTCCATGATCTTGTTGACCTCACCTATGGTCATGTCCGAATAGACGACGCGTACAGGTGAAGACATGATGTCTTTCGCGAGAACACCCCTGTTCACGTAACGCTTCAATGTTTCGAGAACGATCTTCTTGATCGATGAAATGTTCGATTCGTTCACCGTGAAGCTCGCAGCCTTCCTGTGACCTCCTCCACCGAGTTCGTTCGCCACGCCCCCCAGATCCACTTCGTTTGAGGAAGTCCTCATTATCACGTGAGACTTCTTGCCCGTTCTCACGATGCACACTAAAGTTTCCACGTTCTCCAGATTCCAGAGCTTGCTCACCACGGCTCCGAGTCCGCCAACGAATTTTTCGACTTCTGCGCTCGCCACGTGCACCGTCAGACCATCGACTTGGTGAGTTTCGACGTTCGAAAGCAACTGTTCGAGCAGTTGTTTTTGCTCGAAGCTCAGGTCGTACCTTATGTACTCCGAGATCTCTGAAAGGTTTGCCCCCTTCTGGAGCAAGAACTTAACGGCGTCGAGGTCTCTCAGTGTCGTGCTGGTGTACAGAAGATTGCCAGTGTCTTCGTATATCGCGATGGCGAAGAGCGTCGCGTCGATGGAATCGATTTCGATGTTTCTCTTCATGATCTCTTCGACCAACAGGGTCACCGTTGCACCGATGTTCTCTATCCTCTTTTCTCCGCGTATCGTTTGTTCCTTAATCTCGGGATGGTGATCGTACACGATGATCCTCGCCGCCTTCTCCACGATCTTCTGAACCTTCTGACCGAGCCTATCCAAAGCGGCCGTGTCCACCACGATGAGGGATTCCACGTTCTCGTCCGTGAGATCGCTTTCTGTGATGTAGTTGTACTTCTCCTCGTAGATACCCAAAAATTGCGATAAGTTCTGCTGTGGGGCACCGCTGATCAACACGACGTGGTCTGGATAGAGTTTTTGCGCCGCTATGCAGGAGGCAAAACAATCGAAATCGGGGTTCTTGTGCCCGACGATGAGCTTCAAGATTTCTTCCTCCTCAGCGTTATCTTTTGAGCCTGCTTCAGATCGATCCTTTCTGCCGCCGAACCTTGGTTGATGGCGATTTCGAGAAAGCCGGAGCTGTCTGGATGGATCAGCAACTGACCCTTCGCCACATCACCAAAAGTTCTGACGTAGCTCGCCTCGAATTTATCGTTGATAACGATCGTATCGTCCATCTGCCAATGGAGCCTTTCTACCAGCTCGACAGGGACGTTCGTCTGGATATTTCCAAAGCTGTCGAAGTAAGCGACCTCTCCGACTATGGATTCGTTGACTATCTGCGCCTGCTTCGTGGGCAGGACTATGAAGTTGGGAAGCACGTCGCCCAGTTCTTCGAACGGCACACCTTTCGACAAATGTGCCGCCACTGGTGCGAAGATGTCTCTACCGTGGAAGGTGTAAGAAGAAGCGTAGTGGTACTTTTTGTTGTTCAGTTCTCTCACCTGTTTCACGCCGTATTCGAGTGCGACGTGGGTGAATATACCGTTGTCTGGACCCACGTAGTACTGCTCGTTCTTGGTCCTCATACAGATGGCCTTCCTGCTCGTTCCCACACCGTAGTCGACCACCGCGACGAAGATCGAACCTTCTGGGAAGTCTTTCGATGCCCTCAAGAGGATGTGCGAAGCCATCCTCACGTTGAAAGGTTCTATCTCGTGCGTTATGTCGATGATATCTACGGAAGGGTTTATGCGTTTCATCACAGCCTTCGCCACGCCCACATAGTGACTCTTTATGGACCAATCCGTGAGAAAACCGATCATGTCGCAAGATCACCTCCACACGCTAAATGCTATCATATCATCGCAGGGCATCGGAGTGATACGCTTGCGCACCGTAGTTCTTCTGCTCTTGCCAGTCGTTCTCATAGGATCGTCGATACCACTTGTCAATCAAGAGCACTGCGTCGGTCTGTTCATGACCGATAGAGGTTCGCTGCTCATCGCACAGGAGGACGATAGCAAAGAGATCTTGCTGATGTTTCTCAATGAGACCTTCGAACCTTTGAGAATCGTGAGATTGGCGCATGTGAGACCAGATAGGATCAACGACGCAACCATGTTCGATGATAAGTTGATCTTGGTGGGGTATTCCTCGAGTCGACCAAGCCAGAGATCGATCTACGTCTGTGTGATTGATCTTGATGGGAAAGTTTTGAAACAGAAGCTTTTGAACTTTTCCGGTGCCGCGACGTGGGCCGAAGCGCTCCTTCTCGATGAAGAGGGTATCTACCTTGCAGGTGGTTACAACACGCTCAAGAAAAGCTGGTTCGATGCGTTTTTGTTGAGATTGGATTGGAACTTTGAAGTCGTTTGGAGCAGGACCACAGGGGGTCTGTCGGACGATTGGTTTCACCGCGTGAAGTTCATCGATTCACGGCTTTTGTGCGTAGGTTCGACCGAGAGCAAGACCAAAGGTAAGGCCGATGTGTTAATCGTTCTGTACGACAAGAAAGGAAGAAAAATCTTCGAAACGAGCTTCGGTGGTCCGGATTGGGACAAAGCGGTCGATGCGCTCGAGTTCAACAATAGAATCTTCGTCCTCGGTTGGACCAACTCTTACACTCCACACAGGTCTGGTCTGCTGCTCGAAATGTCGCTCGGTGGCAGGATCATCAAAGAGCATCTCCTCGATCTCGGTTCAGACTTTTCTCCAGCTGGAATTGTGGCGATCGAGAATCGCTTGCTCGTGTACGGTGTGGTGTGGAACAGAGAAACACGTTTCGATCCCGTGATGCTCGTGATCGATAAAGATGCAAGCTTGCACAACAAAAACATCATTCCTCTGCCGAACGATCAAACGGTCAGAGGTGTCGTGCTCTGGGCTGGTCAGATCTTGATCTACGGTGAATCTGACAATCCAGTCACAGGCAAGGATGTCTATGTGCTTGCGTTCGATATCGAATCGATCTTGTGAAGAGTTCAGCTTTTGACCAACTTGTACCTCTCGTAGATCATCGTGACCTTGTTCGGTTCGATGAAGAACTCGACATCCATCTTTCTGAAGTTCTGGAGCGTGAAGCATCTCACGTACTCTTTCTCTATCTTTTCTGGAACGAGGATCGAGCTCAACTTCAAGTTCCTGCTCACCATCTCCATCACCAAGAAATCTCCATTCCTTTTGACCTCGAAGGCCACACTGCGCTTGTAACCTTCGTATCTGCCCACCAACTTCTGCAGGATCTTGTCGAATTTGACGAAGTCGAACTGTTCGTCGGGGTCCTTTTTGAGCATCAGCGCGAGCGCGTACATGCCGATGTTTGACAGAGGATAGCCCGCACAGTTAGACAGCACCGCAACACCCATCTTCTTGGTTGGTATGTATCCAACGAAGCCCGTGTAGATCAAAACTGAACCACTGTGTTCAACGAGTTTTTCACCCAAGAAGTTTGGATGGATGATCCAGCCAAAACCGTACTTTTCATCACCGAAACTTTCCCACGGTACGGAAATTCGACCTTCCTCCATGGATTCGATCGATTCTTTTGAAACGATGCGTGTTCCTTCCAACTCGCCCCTGTTGATGTAGAAGCTCAGATACTTGGTGAGGTCCAGCACGTTGCTCAACAGCCCNCCATCAGAGCTGATACCGTACGGAAACGGCTTTCTCACGTGANCATGGCTCTGTGGATCGAGTACATAACCTGCCGNGACGTTGGAGTCTTTTTCAACCTCTTCTCTGTAGAAGTGAGACCTCTTCATCTTCAAAGGTTCGAGTATGTACTTTCTCACGTAGTCTTCGTACTTCATGCTTGTAACTTTGGAAACGATCCTTCCCAGCATCACATAACCACTGTTCGAGTAGAAGAACCTCTCGTCGGGTTTTGTGAACGCCCAAGATTCTGCGTCCCNCGCGAACATCAACACATCTTCAGGATCCTTCACGGGAAGCCAGCCTTCACCGAGGTTGAACATGCCATCTATGAAAGCCTCCGCGTATCCCAGCGATGGAATACCCGAGGCGTGATAGAGCAGATGTCTCACACGTATTGGTTCATTGAATGCTCTGAGTCTCAATGGTAAGTAATCTTCAACGGGTCTTTCAAGATCGATCTTTCCTTCCTCCGCAAGTTTGACGATCGCCAGCGCAGTGAAGCTCTTCGTTATGGATCCAACACCGTAGATGGTGTTTTCGTCGGCGGGCGCGTAGCTTTCTAAGACTCTGAAACCAAAGCCCCTCTTGTAAACGATCTCTCCATCACTGATCAGNGCGATGCTCAGAGCGGGCATCTTGGTCTGTCTCATCTTCTCCAAGATGAAATTTTCAAGCTTGGTGAAATCCACGTAGCGCACCTCCTTGAATGCTATTATAAATGTTATGAGATTCCTCCTGATCGTCACGTTGCTGGTGTTTCTCTCTTCATGTGTTGTGATGCGTGAGCCATCCGGCGAAGAGAACCTTCGCATCGTCGTACTTGCGTACAAATTCGGCTACAACTTGAGCGAAGAAAAACTCCTGCAGATCGCCGGGGCTACGAGCTACGACGATGAAGTGCTCGCTTACTACGAGTACTTCAAGACAGGAAATCTACCCAAATTCGTCCAAACCAAGGCTGCGGAAATTTACGATCAGAGAATCCTCGACATCTTGAAAGAAACTCTTTCGATCGATGGATCAGCTTCTGCAACGATCATCGACGCGTTCGATGAACCTCCTGCCAAAAGCGAGTGGGACTTGGAAGTGGACCAGATCGATCAAGNTTTGGTGCAGAGGGTTCATGCGCTCTTGTTGAACGACTGGAAGATCAAAGGCTTCTTCTACAGTTGGTGTGAGAAGTATTCCATCCGTGTGACCGAGGAAGATCTGAACCTCTACGCACAGTTCTTGGTGAAAGTTTGTGAAGCATACTCGAAATTGACGCTGAGGAAGACCTCATCAGGATATTACAGCTTTTTCACAGACGAAGTCAGCCTCTCCTTGGTCCCAACCGAGCTCGTCTTGGCGATCTGCTACGTCGAATCGAAGTTCTTTCCCGGGGCTTTCAGATGTGAGATCAGCAATGCAGCAGCTGAAGCAGTTTCTGTGGGCTTAGGTCAGATACTCGCANACGCAGATTCCTTCACGACCCAGCAGGACATAGGCGATGGGAAGAAAGNTCTGTACACCTTCGAGCTTTTGAACATTCACTACTTCAATNGGCTCTTCAGGGCCACGGATCTGACACAACTGAAGGTTGGTGTGCTCTTCTGCCGCGCCTTGCTGGCTCTGTTGATACAGAAATTCAGATAGACTCTGCCTCTTTGAGCTTCTCGCTGAACAGTAGCTTCAAGCGAACCGTGACGGATAGACCCCACAGGAAAGTGATGGCTTCTGCCACAATGTTTCCAGTGAGTATTCCGAGCCAAACTCCGTTCAAACCGAGCCCGAAAACGAAGACGAACAGATAGGAGAATAACACGTGCATTACGATCGTTCTGAGTATCGAAACGACCAAACTTTTGAAGCCATGACCGATGCCCTGGAACATCGCCGAGGTGAACATGCCGAATGGAAACGTCGGAATGAAGAAGCTAAGGATTTTCAAAGCTTTCACCAGATCGTTGAACATGACACGAGAATTCTGACTGAACGTGAACAACAATGCTATCTTCGACGCAAAAGCGAAGACGACCGCGGTGACACACAGTCCCACGACGAGTCCAAACTTGATCGCGAAGAGATAAGCGGATCTAAGTTTGATGGCGTTCCTCTCTCCGAAAGCGGCACCTGTCACGGAAGTGACCGCGGCGGCGATGCCCAACATGGGTATGGTTCCGAAATTGATGATCCTCCAAGTGCTCGTGAACACGGCAACACCGAGATCTCCACCTGCTTTCACGATGAACACGTTCAGTATGAACGTTGATGTGAATATGATGATCTGAGCGAAGGACGTAGGAACACCCACGCGTAGAATTTCAAGGACCGTTCCCCCCATGCCTTTCAGTTTTTTGAAGCTCACACTCACATAGGTGTTACTCTTGATGAACAACCAATTGAACATCATAGAAGAAGATAGAGCTATAGAAATCACAGTTGCGATCGCCGCACCTTTCACCCCGAGCCTGAAAGTGTAAATGAACAGTGGATCGAGAAACATGTTCAAAATGGCACCCAAAGTGATTGCGTACATCGCCCTCTTCGTGTCCCCCTCACCCCTCAAGATGCCGTTCACCACGTTGTTGAACATCAAAAGCGTGATGGAGACCAACAGAACATTCGCGTAGTCCATAGCGAGCTCGAGTGTTTGATCGGATGCACCCGTCAGTCGCAAGATGGGTTTTGTGAAAAGACTTCCAGCAACGCTCGCTGTCACACCCAAAATGAGCACCAAGGCTATCGCACAGCTTGCGGCCTTATCGGCCTCGTGTTTGTTCTTCTCACCGATCTTCCTGGAAATGAGGGAATTCGCACCCACCGCGACTCCTCCAGCGAGGGCAAGCATCACCATGAAGATGGGAAAGAAAAGTCCGACGCCAGCCAAGGCTTCGGGTCCAATTCCCGAAACCCAGATCGTGTCGACCAAGTTGTAGAGAGTCTGCACCGCCATGGCGGTCATCATCGGTAACGAGAGTCTTATTATCGCTTTCTTCGGGTCCGACCTGAGAAGTTCTACACCCCTGGTTTGCCGTTCCATGCGAGCACACTCCTTGTTCAGTTAGATGATAACCTACCTGGTTGGTTCAGAGTTCGCAGGAAGGTTGAACTTCGTGTGAACGGCACGAGCACAAAAAACGGGCCCATGTGGGCCCGTCTGGATGTGTTCTGCTTATATCTTGAACTTTCTCACCTGTTCGACCAAGCTTTGTGCTATCGAAGATAGTTCCTCCGACAGACTGCTCACGTTCTGCACTCCACTCGCCTGCTGTCTCACCGCCTGCGTCATCTCTTCCATTTGCTGCGCTATCACCGTGATCGATTTGGTGGCTGTGTCCATCGCACTGCTCATCTCTTCTGCAGCCGCACTCTGTTCCTGCGCACTCGCTGCCAAACTCTCTATCTGACTCGCTATGTTGTTTATCTGTCCCATTATCTTGTTGAACTGTTCCACTACAACGTTTGATTGCTTGCTCATATCCTCCACTACTTGCACCGTCTCTTTCGTAGCATTGTCCGCTTTCATCGCCCCTTGGCTTATCTGCCCAAGTATCTGCCCTATCTGATTCGTCGCTTTCTTGCTCTCCTCTGCAAGCTTTCTTATCTCATCCGCAACCACTGCAAAGCCTCTGCCTGCCTCTCCCGCTCTGGCTGCCTCTATCGCCGCGTTCAACGCCAACAAATTCGTCTGCTCCGCTATGGAATTTATCGTCTGCAGTATCTGTCCTATGTTCTTCGCCTGTTCGCTCAGCTCCCCCACCACTTTAGCCGTCTGCTCCGCTTTGTCTTTGGCTTGCCTTATCATCTCCACTATGCTCTTTATGGCATTGTCTCCTTCCTTGGCTGCCATGCTCACCTGGCTCGATCTTTCTGTGAGCTGTTGCGCTGCTTTGGATACGTTCTGCGCACTGGCTGCTACTTCTTCTATGCCACTGGTCACCTCTTGTATGGAAGCAGATGCGTTCTGTGCCGATTTGTTCACCTCTTCCATCTGTGATGCAAGTTCTTCCGAAGAGGCGCTCAACTCTTCTGCTGTGCTCGCCAAGCTCTGTGCCGAACTGTTCACCTGCACGGAAGATTCGTCTATGGCTCTCATAGATTCTCTCAAAGCATCCGCCATCTGAGTCAGAGCCTGTGCCATCTGCGCAACTTCATCTTTCCCTTTGACTTCGAATTTCACCGTCAGATCACCTTTGCCGAACTCAATTGCCTTGCTTGCAAGTGCTCTGATAGGCTTGGAGATGGATGAAGCAACGAAGAATATGAGCACGGCTGCCACGGCTATCAAAACTGCAAAGAGCGTTAAGACCATTATGGAAAGATGGTTAACCTGTGCAANTANTTGTTTTTCTGGAANGCTCACTCCAAAGGACCAACCTTTTGCCGTACGTATTGGTGCATAAAAGGCATGATCGACTTCACCGTCTGGTTTTGTGATCTTACCGTAGCCACTCTGACCGGCAAGCATCTTCTTCGCTATTTCTTCCAATCCTTTGTAGCCCTCTTTGGAAGCTTCTGTGATTTTCAATTTCATCAGCAAGTCTTTGTTTGGATGTGCCAGAAGCAAACCAGTTGAATCTACAACCCAGCCAAATCCAGCTTTGCCTATTTTGATTTCTGCGGCAATCTTGCTTATCGTGTCCAGCAACACCGTTGCACCGAAGAGACCTATGGTTTTGTTGTTCTCATCTTTCACCGCAGCTGCAACAACGAATATGTTCTTACCCGTTGCCTTCGAAACCAGCGCATCGCTTATCGCAACGTCTTGTCCTTGTTTCATGATCTGAACGAAATAGCCTCTGTCGGCAATTTGTGCAACACTTCCCAACGTGGTTGGAGCAGTGCTGTCTGGATAAGCAATGAAAGCCATCTCGATGTAAGGTTTGTTCTTCAAACGAGGTGGTAGGTAGTTTTTCATCAGATCATCCCAGTTGCCAGTTTTCAAAGCGTTCANAACTGCATCCGTACCGGCAAGCCATTGCACTTCTTTGACGATTCCATTCAGCCATTCGTCGACTATATTGGAAGCTTTAGTTGACACTTCGAGCGCCATCTCCTCAACAGTCGAACTGAAGGATGTCTTAACTTGAAAATAGGTCAACAACGCTATGGCTGCCGCGACCGCCACCACGGGGATGAGTATCAAAACCAACATCTTTCCTCTGAGCGATCTCATACTCTACGCCNCCTTCGAATTAACATAAAATTATATGACGTTTAGCTCGTTAAATTATATGACGTTTAGCTCGTTCAGTCAAGTATTAAGATACCGTTTTGCTGTTACAAAAATCATTTCGATTTTTCAAAACCGCGAACAATTCTGAAGCTTACAGTCAAAACTTCAAATCATCTTGATCTCAATGATGAATCAAGACAGCTTTGTACTTTCGAATCAAGTGTGGTAGAATAAATCATTCAGTTCCACCGAGGGGGCGATTGGGATGAAGAGGCTGATCTTGGTACTGNCGGTGCTCATGGTCGCATCGATCTTCGTGTCGCAACAGCAGGTGAACCTGCTGAACNATGAGCTCATAACTTACAAAGTGACCANGGAAAGCAGAACGGCTTTCGTCTCACTCCAGTTCAACCCGTTGAAAGGTGGCGCGTACNAGGCTGTCTACACGGTCAGCTTCACTGTTGAGGGCGAACTCGACTACGAGGCCTTCGCCGTGCCGTACATGTATCTGATGATAGCCTACGTTTACAATCCAGCCTTCTTGCCGTTCTTCCAAATGATCGATCTGGACAACCCATCGTCGGTCAATCTCTACGGTGTGAANATCATCTACGAGAAGGACGAGAAGGTCGGTAAGTACACGGGCAGGCGTTTCAGTTACTACGCAAATGATCAAAAACTCTTCAGTTGGGTGGTAGCGAAGCAGATAGAACTACCCATCAAGTTCGAAATACCAGAACAAGGATACGTGGCTGAGCTGGTGGAGTTCCGAAAGAGATGAACAGCCCATCTTAACTGAATGAGTCCTCGGTCGATCGGTGAGCTGAGATCCGGGAGGTAAGGTGTGAAGAAGCGAGAGAAGTTTCTGAACCGCATCAAAATCTTGCTTAAGCTCTTTGTGCTACTCGTCAGCGCCTCTCTTGGCTTCTCGATCTTTCTTTTCGTCGTGCTTTTGTTCAATCTCCCTTACATTCGCCGTGCAGTTTTCGGAAAGCTGCCGTTCGAAACAGAGAAAAAGCCTTGGTCGAAAGTTGTGACCTTCGAATACATGAAGGATTTGTGGGTCGACATCTTCTATCCCCGCGGCGAACCGAGAGGAGTTGTCTTGTTCGCCCACGGTGGTGGCTGGATCAGCGGCTATCGAAGACAACCCAACAACCTCTCTTGGTACAGGTTCTTGGTTTCAAGAGGGTTCATCGTTGCTGCGATAGACTATTCCCGAGGTTACAGGGCGAAGATCGACCAGCTCATCGAAGAGCTCAGTCGAGCCTTGGTCTTCCTCGATGAGAACAGGGACATGTTGAACCTTCCAAAATCTCGCATCTCGCTCATGGGGCTCTCTGCCGGAGGACATCTGGCGTTGCTCACGGCAGCTAAGATGTACAGGCTCGTCAAGAGTGTGGTTGCGTACTACGCACCGTGCGATTTGAAGGACATCTTGGAATCACCATCGTTGTTCGCGAAGATCGCGTTACTCACCACGCTGAAGAGGTTCCCCTCAAGATCGAGCGAGGCGCTTGCGAAGTATTCCCCNGTCAACGTCGTTCACAAGTTCATGCCTTTGGTGCTCTTGGTCCACGGAAAGAAGGATTCCGTTGTCCCCTACGATTCCTCAGTGAAGCTCTACAGGAAGCTCAAACGGCTTGGTTGTCGAGTCGTGTTGCTGACACATCATGAAGCTGACCATGGTTTTGAGTTCGTCTTGAAGGATGAAAAGACCAAAGAAATCTTACAGAAGACGGTAGAATTTCTTTTGGAAGGTGGTTAGAACGAATGTCTCGTTCGAATATCGAAGAAGACCCATCGACTTCACCCTCGGTTACATATTCAAGGCCAAAAAGTTCAGAGCCTCTCTGCTGAGGTTCCACACCCTTTACGAAAAGCCCGTGAAGGGCGCCGAGCTGGTCGAAACGTTTCTGTTCGAGCCGAAAGAAACTGCCGTGGGAAATCTGTTCGTCCTACATGGCCTCGGTTCGACCAACGTTCCCTTTTTGCTCTGGATGGCAACACACCTGGCCAACGCGGGTGTTCGCGTGTTCATGCCCATACTGCCGGGGAACCTCACGCGCGTCGCACATGGATCCACCAGTGGAAAAGACTTCTTCGACACGAACGTCGAGCGTGCCGCAAAGTTCTGGGAACAGTCCGTGGTGGATGTTCTCAGCGTGGTCGATTGGGCGAAGCAACAAAATCTATGGCTTTCTAAAACGCACTTGTTCGGTTTCTGCCTCGGAGGCATGGTCGCAGTTCTGTTGAACGCGGTGAGCGACGATTTTGAAAAAACAACCCTGATGACCGTTGGCGGTGAAATGGCAACACTGCTCTGGAACTCTCCAACTCTGGCTTTCTTTCGTAGGGACAGAAAGCTTCTGAACGGAGCTCCGTACGGTGTGGGACAGAAAGAAGCCTTTCTGAAGACCTTCGAGGAGGATATCAAAAAGCTCTCACAGTTCGAAACCGTTGAACAAATGCAACGATCGGACATTCACCCATACTTGAAACTCGATCCGCTCGCCTATGCAAGGTTCGCCAAGAAAGAAAGGATAATCTTCATAGAAGCTCTCTTCGACAGGGCACTTCCGAAGAGGAGCAGAAAGCTTCTTTGGGAAGCGCTTGGAAAGCCCAAACGTTACGTGATACCTTCTGGTCACGTCACATGGCTTCCCTTCCAGTACGCCGTGTGCAAGTTCATCTTGAGGAACATGGGCGTGAGGGAACTGAGAAGGCAACTCGAACTGCTCAGGAGGGTTGAACTGGAAGAAAAGAAATGAGAGTGAGCGGTGCCGAACTCGAAAGAAGNATAGAGAAACTGTACGAGATCTTGGAAAATTGCACGCTCTGTCCGAGGAGCTGCCAGGTGAACAGGTTCGTCTCAAAGAACGGTGCATGTAGGACAGGCATCAAACCCATCGTTTCCAGTTTCGGGCCACACTTTGGTGAAGAGAGCTTTCTCGTGGGAAACAATGGTTCTGGAACGATATTTTTCAGCAACTGCAACCTCAACTGCGTTTTCTGCCAGAACTGGGAGATCAGTCAAATGGGCGTGGGTGAAGAGATAGATGTGGAAGAACTTTCAAAGATCATACTCAAACTGCAAAAGATGGGGTGTGAAAACATCAACTTGGTCAGTCCAACACACCAAGTGCCTATGATAGTCGATGCCGTGTCTCGAGCCTGGCAGAAAGGTTTGAAACTTCCCATCGTCTACAACTGTGGCGGTTACGAATCGATCGAGACACTGAAACTTCTGGAAGGTATCATGGACATCTACATGCCCGACTTCAAGTACGGAGACGACGAAAAGGCGTTGAAATATTCCAAGGTTCCAAACTATACCAGCGTCGTCAAGCGTGCACTCGAAGAGATGTACAGACAAGTCGGACCTCTGAATATCGAGAGCGGAGTGGCCACACGGGGTGTCTTCGTGAGACACTTGATCATGCCGAACGACGCGTCTTCGAGTGAGAAGGTACTACAGCTCATCGCCTCCGTCTCTTTGGACATTCCAGTGAACATCATGACACAGTACTATCCTGCTTTCAAAGCGCACCAGTACGCGGAATTGAACAGGCGCATCACTCGAGAAGAGTTCATAAAGGTTGTCGAAAAAGCCAGAACGCTCGGTTTGAAAATCGTCAGCTGACGCGCTTCAAAAATTCGTTCTTCAAGAGTAAATCGATCACATCCTGAGTTGTCTTCGCATCCACGTTCAAATACGTCGAAGCGAATGTGACCGTGGCGTCATAATCTTGGGTGTACCTCGCGGCGAGCTGTATCACTTCTCCGAGGTTGACGATCTCTCGCTTTTCAGAGAGCTCACCAGCCTTGTCGAACCATTCGTAACCCAAAGGACCCTCTTCCGACGGAACTATGTGTGTTCTTGGTTTCACAGGTTCGATCCTTTCCCCATGTGCTCTCTTCACAGCATTTTCTATGATATCGTTTCCAGGCTTTGCGGTTATTTTTTTCAAGAAACTCCTCATCCTTCCAAGCGCCTGTTCGACGATGTAATCTGGCACCGCGTGCGCGAGTTCTATAGTTCTCAACACCGCCTTGCCCACCCATTCGAACATCACAGGATCACACTTGTCTGGGGTGTCTTCGCTGGTGTGGTAGTACCTGTCTGGCCACTGACCGAGGAAAGGCGAAGGAACAGCGTAGTTTTCGAACACCGAATGGTCCGAACCGGATTTGAACGTGCTTCGGTAGAATCTTCTGCTGAACGAATCGGAACTGGTGGGTGCGAAAACCATCATGGAATCGTAGAGAAGTTCATCGTAGATCGTGTTCAGTAACGGCGGAGTTTCGTGCAGCATCATGGTGGAACCNGTCTTTTGTTGATCTTCTCCCACCATGTCCAGATTGATCACGAACTCGTAATCGTTGTATCCAGATGCGTAGGGAAGACTCCCGTAAAATTCCGGAAGCAGTATCACATCCACACTGAAACCTAAGGTTTTCTGCCTCAGTTCCCTACAAAGATGGAGCGCGAGCGCAGAACCTGAGCCGTTGTCGTTCGCCCCCGGGCTTGGATGGCAAAGGTGTGCAACGATGCCGACTCTCTTTTTCATAGCGCCTCCGAAGCGCACTCTCAGAACCTGCACCGTACCAACGTTCAACGATGCGTCCACGAACAACCTCACTTTGAAGTTCCTGTTGGCCAAGCTCTTCAGAAACTCGTACTGTCTGTAGGTGAGTGAAAAACCGAAACTGTTGTGTTGACTCGCCTTGAGTGTGTGCGGAAGCGAAAGGTAGTTCACCGTGTCTGGCATCTGGCTCGGTGTTCTTCCGATCGATGCATCCTGCGCCCTCATGAAGTAAACCAACAAACACTTCGCGCCTCGCTCTTCTACGAACTGCTTGAACGCCTTGGACGGGTTCATCTGCACCAAGACGGCTTTGTCCTTAAAATCTCCCGTGTACGTTTCGTCGACCAGCTCGAGAATCTTCCAACCGTACGTCGAATGACTCCCGAAGAGTACGGAGGTCTTACAATTCTTGAAACTGTTCAGGAATGTCCTTGGCCTTTCGAGCCAGAGCTCTGCATCCCTCACGTTCCAAACCATCGTCGAATCGAAGTTACCGTAGCGAACCCCACCCGTCGGGTACTNGATCGTTTCTATCTGTCGTTCTTCTATCCCCCAAGACAGCAAAAGCTCCTTCAGTCTCTCGAGTAGAAGCTTGTATTCGTCGCTACCCCTCGCCCTGTGGAATTGGCTTATAAGCCTCACCGTGTCGATGACCTCTTGCCCATCCATCCTCACACCCTCCCACAAAAATTCTAAGAGCGAACGAACGTGATCCGAAAGATTAGAGTTTTCTTAAAAACCACAACAAAAATCTTTCATGAGGGGACAATAGAAATGGAAACACAAAACTATAGGAGTTGATCAGAGTGAAAAGGTTCGTGGTTTTGACGGTGGCACTGCTGATTTTGGCAAGTCTGAGTTTCGCAGGTGGAAGGTTTTCAAACATTCCACAAACCAGATTCCAAGCTCCACTCATGAGGAACATGCCAGCTTACAGACAGCCTTTGGCTCCAAGGTATCAAGCAAGACAACAGCTCACCTACCAAGAAATGTTCAAAGAGATGAACCTGACCAAGGAACAAGCTCAAAGGATACTCAATGTGATCAAAGATGCAAATGCAAAGCTTGAAGAGTTACAGAAGCAGTACAAAGAGCTCTACGAGAACGCCAAGAACATGAGCGTGTACGAGTTCAGAATCAAGGTAAGAGAACTGAACCAGAAAAGAGCTGAGATCATCCAACAGATGAGAGAAGAGATAGAAAAGACGATCAACGTAGAACAGCTTCAGAGCTTGATGCAAACCTACAGACTCAGAAGGATTGAGATGTTCGCAGGGCCTAAACTTGGCTTCAGAGGGCCAGCATTCTTGGACGAAGACTTCATGGACGCGCTCGAAGAGTACGCAAAGTGAACAGCATTCCCACAACGCGCCGGCGTGAGCCGGCGCTTTTTGTATGAGCAGACAGGATGTCCGCATGGCTGCGGTGGTGAGCACCCATTGCGTGGGCTGTGAAAGTGTTCNGATTGTCACATGAAGACACGATTGCAAGTCTTGTCCGACAGGTACCTTACGCACAACGTTGAGGCCCATTCGAGGCATCGTCAGCTTCTATAGCCCATCCTCCAGTAAACATCTTTTCCAAAGGTGGAAATGTCTCTTATCATTGAATTCTCAACTCACATGCGCCATTGGTAAAGATCCAAGCTAAGGATTGATTCGCTCCTTCAGGACGATGTATCTTGAAACAACTCTCGTAGAGTGCCGTTGGGAAACGCATAAGCTGGAAATACCCTCGCCAAGCGGTGTTAGAATGGTGTGGTGTTACTTGACACGAATGATAGTAATCATTATAATGATTATAGAAACCGGGGGTGGTTCGTTGATCGATCCATATTCAACAGAGCCTCTATATTACCAGCTCAAAGAAATTCTTAGAAAGAACATCCTCGCCGGTGTTTGGAAGGCTGGCGATAAGATACCCACAGAAAAGGAGCTGTCTGAAACCTTTGGTGTTAGCACTGCCGTCGTGAGACAAGCAGTTTCTTTGCTCGTTAACGAGGGGTTTCTGGTGAAGAGGCAGGGCAAGGGTACTTTCGTGGTGGACACGAGAGTCAGGCAGGGGCCAAGGAAGCTATCCAGCTTCAGCGAAGAGATGGCCGCGATGGGATTGAAGGCGTCCTCGATAGTTCTTGAAAAAGGTATCAAAGAGGCTGACGAAAAGATTTCCAAGGCACTTCAGATCCAGCCCAAGACAAGGGTCATAATGGTGAANCGANTGAGACTTGCAAACGACGAACCGCTTGGCATTCAAACCTTTTACATCCCTGAGTACATGGTCCCAGACTTTCTTCAAAACGATCTGACTCAGTCGCTTTACGAGCTCCTCGAGACGAAATATGGAATCGTCATAAAATCTGCCTACGAAAAATACTACGCGACGATACTGGACAAGTATGAGTGCAAGCTATTAAAGGTGAAGTGGCCCTTTGCTGGATTCATAGTGGAGCGCAGCGCCTTCGATGCGACTGGTAGCCCTGTCGAGTACACGGAGTCCGTCATAAGAAGCGACAAGTACTCCGTCCAAGTTCACTTGAGAAGGTGATGTGGTGTTTTTCGTGTGCGATGTAGGTGGAACAAACCTGAGAATGGCCCTCACAGACGCTGACGGAACCATACTGAAGAAGTGCAGAGTCCCGACACCGAGAGATTACAACCAACTCTTGCAGACTCTCGAAGAAGAATTCAAGAAGAACTCAGAAGAGTTTCTCATTTCAGGTTGTTGCGTTTCGATAGCCGGTGCAGTTCTTGAGAACAGAGAAGTTTGGCTCCCCAACGTGTTTGGTGATAGAAAGTTCAAACTCGTTGAGGATCTCCAGGCCCTTTTTGCTGGTGCTGGTGTTGAGGTTCACGTCATTGATGATCGAACGGCAGGATTGCTTGGAGAAATTTACAAAGGTTGTGCGGTTGGCAAGAAGAACGTTCTTTACCTCATCGTTGGAACCGGTGTCGGTCTCGGGATACTGGCGGATGGTCGTGTGATATCTGGCTCGCAGAAGCTCGCAGGTTCGGTGGGATGGATAAGAGTGATCGATCCATTGACGAAAGGGTTCGAAACCGTCGAGAACATCGTATCTGGTCCTGCTCTACTGAAGAGGCTCAACACAATTTGCAAGAAACCCGCCACGTCTCCCGAGGAAATCTTTCGTTTGTACGAACAAGTCACGGACGACTGCGTCAAAGATCTTGTGCGCAGTACAGCACACACTCTTGGTTATCTTTTGAGTGTTCTTGTGAACGTTCTCAATCCCGAGATCATAGTCTTGGCTGGGAGTTTGGCTCTTCAGTGGAACGTGTTTCAAGCTGAAGCCATTGAGGCCGTCAAGCACAACATCAGCCCCTCCATCGCAGAACCGCTCGTGCAAGTCTCCACCCTTGGGGAGGATGCACAGCTTCTTGGTTGTACTCGATACTTACTCTTTGAGCACAACGAAAGGAGTGAAAAAATTGCTGGCCTTCGAGACTTATCTTGAAAAGATTGAAAGCATTCTGAGGAGGATTAAAACAGAACAGAAGGACAACATACTGAAAGCGGCAAATCTCATGGCAGATAGCATTTCAAACGGTGGCTTTGTTCATATGTTCGGCAGCGGTCATTCGATCATTCCCGTCTTGGATGCATTTCCCAGATACGGAAGTTTCGTTGGTTTCAATCCACTCACCGATCCTCGATTGATGTGGTTCAGCCCCACTGGTCCGGCGAGTGCCCCTGGACTGTTGCTCATCGAGAGAAAGGAAGGCTACATCGAAGACGGCTTTTTGAGGTACCAACCCATTGCCAGTGGAGACGTCTTGGTCGTCTATTCACACGGTGGCGTCAACGCTGCTCCAGTCGAGACAGCACTGTACGGCAAAAAGGTCGGGGCGACTGTCATAGCGATCCTCTCGATGCAAAATCAATCACTCGCGAATCCAATCCACAGCAGCGGCAAGAAACTTTCGGACATCGCTGATGTCATTATAGACAACTGTGTGCCACCTGAAGATGCTGTTGTCGAGTTGGAGGGAAGAAAGGAAAAGATAGCGGCTTCCTCAACAGTCGCCGCGGTCGCCATCACGATGTGTCTCGTCGCTCAAACGGGAACCATCCTGCACGAAAGAGGTAAGGATCTCAAAATCTTCGTTTCTCCCAATGTCGAAGGCTTCGGAGTGGATTACAACATAAAGATCTTCGATGAACATCAAAAAACCATAAGTGCACACTATAGAAGAATCTACGGGGAGTGATGAGCTTGAAGAATTTCTTTCCCGTCTCCGTCTGGTATGGCCCTCATAGATCCCGAGCCCCCATGGTGGCAAAGATTAAATCCCTACAAGAAATCGAGAAAGACATCGCCACGATAAAATCGCTCGGCTTCAATTCGGTTAGATTTTGGTACGATTGGGCAGCCGCTGAACCAAGGCCGAATGAATGGGACTTCTCGACCATTGACACGTTGCTTTCCGTTGCTGACAGATTGCAGATCAAAGCGATCGTCCAAGTGTACACAGACTCTGCACCAAACTGGGTGGAAAGAGATTATCCAGACTCACTGTTCGTGGACAGATCTGGGCTGGTCATACACTCGCAGGCATCGCCGGGGTACTGCTCAGACCACCCACACGTGAGGAAGCACATAGAAACGTTTCTTCAGAAGCTTGCCGCTGTTGTAGCATCGNACGAGTCTTTTTACGCGTGGGACATATGGTCAGAGCCTCATATAGTGCAGTGGTCATGGATCGATTACATAAAAGATCCATGGTTTTGCTACTGCAAGCATTCACAAAACAGATTCATTGAATGGCTCAAGAAGAAATATGGAACGATCGAGGTGCTGAACGACGCTTGGTATCGCAAGCACGAAAGTTGGGAAGAAGTCATCGCACCCAGATACGTTTCTCTGTCGAGCTTCAGAGATTTGTTGGATTGGATCCAGTTCAGCATCGAAAAGATCGCGGAAGATCTGCAGTGGAAGGTCGCAACGATCAAGAGAGTGGATGGTGAACACGTAGTATCCAGCCACGCTGCGATATCGAGTGTTTATGGAATACCTGGCATAGGTTATGGCGCATCGGACGACTGGAAGCTTTCAGAGCAGGTGGATGTTTGGGGAACTTCGTTCTATCCCAAGCACACAGGTTCGTGGATGCCGTTGAAACCCCATCACATGGGAGTTGCACTGGACGCGAGCAGATCTTCCTGTGAAAGTCGCGGAAAACCGTTCTGGATAGGTGAACTTCAAACTGGGCATGGCGTGACGGGAATGAGATTCGGTGAGGCAGTGGATGAGAAGGACGTTGAGAGATGGGCGTGGCTCGCCGTTTCAAGGAACGCAAAAGGTTTGAACTACTACGCTTGGTTTCCCATGAGTTGCGGTTATGAAGTATCGGGATTTGGTCTGGCCGAGTACGACGGTTCAACGAACGAAAGAGCGATCGCCGCTGGCAAAGTGGCGAGAACGATAACCGAAAAAATGGACGTTTTTGCAAACTCAAAACCCTTGGCTGCAGAAGTAGCGATACTGTACAACATCGAATCCCACAAGGCTCTCGCGTGCTTGAGAGCAGAGAGTGCCGAGCTGATCAGAAAAGACATGTTTGGAATGTATAAAGCGCTCATGGACATGGGCGTGAACGTCGATTTCTTACACATCACTGATCTTTGCAAAGATCNCTCGAGGTACAAATTGATGCTCATACCCTTCTCGATCGCTCTGGACGAAAAGAGTGCCGAAGCGATAAAGAAATATGTCGCGAACGGTGGAACCGTGTTGGCAGATGGCCGAATTGGATGGATGAAAGAAGACGGTTCTCTGTGCGAAAAAATCCCTGGACTTGGACTGCACGAACTGTTCGGTTGCGAGGAACTGTGGATGAAAGAACTGAAGGAACAGAAGATGTTAAGAATCCCGCAAAGGAACCTGACCATTTCGGCCTGTCGTTATCTTTCGACCTACAAATTGACGAATGGTACCGCGGTCGCGTTCTTCCAGGACAAACCAGTGATAGTTGAGAACAAGTGTGTCTTGGGAAAGACCATCATGGTTGGAACGTTGCTGGGCGTAGGATACGAGGAAACGGGCAACCCTGACAATCTGGAGTTCATAAGACGGCTCNCAATCGAATGTGGCGTTCAAAGAAAATACTTCGTTCGCGTTAGGAGCGGTAGCTCAGATGGTTTGGAAGTTCGTTTCTCCACCGTGCCTTCAGGTGAGGTTCTCGTTTTCGTGTTCAACCACGGGAGCAACGAATGTTGTTTCGATCTATCCATACCACAAGATTTGTTCCACCGTACGTTCGAAAAGGCGACGTGTCTGAACCGTACAAAGAACGTTGACTTGGAAAGCACGCAACAGCTCACGACTGTGACGAACATCACCATGGATGGAGGAGAAACACTCGTCTTTCTCCTTGAATGACAATGTTGAAACCTTAAAAGGGAGGGGTGAAGCATGAAGAGGTCAGTGGCTTTGTTAGCTGTCGTTCTCTGTGTTCTTCTCAGCTTCAGTGCTCTTGCAAAAACCAAGTTGATCTTCGCCGTGCACTGGTCGGACTACCAAGTCGAGGGAGTGAAAGACGAAAACGGTAACGTCAAGGTGAAAGGGCTCAGACAGTACGTCGAAGAGTACCAGAAACTGAACCCAGACGTGGAGATCGAGATACAGTCAGTGCCGTTTGACGAGTATTTGAAGCGCATACTGATCAGTCACACCGCAGGAGTCATATCGGACATATACGTGCTGTACTCACTCTGGNGNGTGCAGTTGGTCGATTCAGGCATACTCGATCAGGTTCCGAAGGACATCGCCGACAAGGTCAGGGCCAGCTTCGTCAANGCGGCGGTNGACGGTGCAACCATTGACAAGGCCATATGGGGTGTACCAGTCGAGGTTGCGAACTATGCACTGGTTTACAACAAGAANTTGNTGCGAGAGGCTGGGTTCAACGAGCCACCGAAAACCTGGGATGAGCTGATCGCGATGGCTCCAAAACTCACCAAGAGAAACCCCGACGGCACAGCTGCCCAATACGGTTTCGCCTTCCTTGCTGGCTGGGACTCTGCAGTCGTGCATCCTTTCCTCGCCTTGCTATATAGCAACGGTGGAAAACCCTTCAAAGATGATTTCACCGAGTGCCTGCTGACCTCGAAGGAAGCCATCGAAGCACTTGAGGCGGAGCTGAAGTTGTTCAAGAACGGAGCAACGGATCCCGCGGCGAGCGTNTGGACTTTCCCAACAGGCAAGGTAGCTATGATGATCATGGCGCCCTGGTATGAAACGGCACTGAAGCTGGGTTTCAAGGATGAGTACGAGGCGACCGTCGGAGTTGCTCCTATGCCTTATTTGAAAAAACCGGCCACCACCGGTTACACATGGTTCGTCGCTGTGGACAACGCTTCGAAGAACAAGAAGGCCGCCTGGGATTTCATAAGATGGATGACCTTACAGGACGCCGGAGGTTTCACCAGGATGGGAGAGCTCATGGCTAAGAACATCGGCTCGATTCCTCCGAACAAACAGGATATCGCTTTCTTCAAGGCTGAACTGAACGATCTGTACACCTCAGTCTTCGTGAAAGAACTGGAGAACACTTATCAGGAACCCAACGTAGCACAAGGTCAAGAGATCAAAACGATACTCATGAGGGAAATCGTCGAGGCATGGAACGGTCGAAAGACTGCAGAACAGGCCCTGAGTGACGCGAAGAAACAGATTGACAAGATTCTGGAAGAATTCTACAAATGAGGGGAAGTATCAAAAGTGGCTGGACTGTCTGAGACAAAGGGTCCCGTTAGAAGAAAGAAGTTGAAGACAAACACGGGGGCAGGGTACGCGTTCCTTGCCCCCGCTTTGCTGTTTTATTCGATCTTTTTCATTTACCCTGTCATCTTTTCCTTCATCGTTTCGACGAAGAGGTGGAACATGTTGGTTCCTCTTTCGAGAGCGAGGAACGTCGGCTTCTCGGAATATTCGTACCTGCTGAGAGACCAGATGTTCCTGGGTGTTTTCAGGAACACGCTTGTTTATGCTCTGGCGACGGTTTCTTTGACAATAGTCGTTGCTCTCGTCCTTGCAGTTTTGATAAACAACGCGAAGTTATCGGTCCTTTGGAGATTCATCTATTTTGCACCCGTCGTGACTCCACAAGTTGCGATAGGCACGATCTGGGGGTACCTTTACAGGCCGAACAACGGACTCTTCAACTCGATTCTCAGACTTTTCGGTATCAAACCAATCTACTGGTTGACAGACCCTAACGTGGCTCTCTGGTCAATAATCATCACGGCGATTTGGGCAGGTATCGGCGGTTCAATGCTCATCATAACCGCAGGGCTGAAGAACATACCCCAGGACTACTACGATGCTGCGAAGATAGACGGTGCAGGGCCATTCAGACAGTTCTTTCACATCACCGTTCCTTTGTTGTCTCCGACTCTACTCTTTCTCACCGCAACGGGTTTCATAGGAGCCTGGCAGGTTTTTGACCTTCCCTTCACGATGGGACGAAACGCGCCTGCGAGGAGTGTATGACCGTCTCTTGGTATGTCTACGAAACTGCCTTTCAATCACTCAGAATGGGAAGGGCATCCGCAGGGGCGTTCCTACTGTTCTGTGTGATCTTTGGTTTCACTCTGTTCATACTGTGGCTCTTCAGACGTGGGGGTATCAAAGGATATGAATAGGAAAAAAGTGATAAGAATCCTTCTGGAGATAATCAGGTATGTGATAATAATTTTCGGAGCCTTCTGGATGATCCTGCCGTTCTTCTGGCTCTTCTCTGCTTCACTCATGAGTCCACAAGAACTCATGTCCGATGTTCCAAAGTGGTTACCTGAAAAACCTCAGTGGAACAATTACTTGCAGGTGCTGAAAAGAATACCTATACTCACTTACTACAAGAACAGCCTCATAGTCGCTGGTTCTGTCACACTGTTGGTTCTTCTGACCAGTTCCATGGCAGGTTTCGCGTTCGCCAAACTCAGATTCTTGGGCAGAAAGATCCTCTTCAGCTTTGTCCTCTCAACCATGATGTTCCCTGTGTTCATATTTCTCATACCCGTTTATTATTTGATGAAACTCTTTGGCTGGCTGAACAGCTATCTGTCACTCATTGTCCCCTTTGCGGTGAGCGGATATGGAATATTTCTGATGAGACAGTTCATACTGACGATACCCGACGAACTGTTGGACTGTGCTCGGCTGGACGGTGCGAAGGAATTCAAGATCTACATATGGATCATCTTGCCTTTAATAAAACCAGCTTTGGCAACGCTTGCGATACTCACCTTCATCGGCCAATGGAATTCTTTCTTGTGGCCGCTGATAGTTACTTCAACAGCACAAAGACTCATGACCTTGCCCGTCGGTATATCCCGACTGTCTTTGGCGTTCTCCACGGTGGAGACGCAACACTTAATCTTAACAGCGCTCGTTTATCAAGTGATACCGATGGTTGTCGTATTTCTGTACCTGCAAAGGTACTACATTCGAGGCTTTGTGCTCAGCGGCTTTGGAAACTTGTGATGAAAGAGCTTACCGAGGGCTGACTCGCTTTATTCTGGTGAATCTTCGGCCCGTGCTCATCACACCTCGACACAGTTCTTCTCCAAAAACCTTCTCCACCACGATTCGTACTCTTCAACGCTCGCCAGATGGATCTGGAACGGAGAAAGCGGGCCGATCGATCTTTTGATGTGCGTCCTCACCCATCTGTTCTCTTCCCAGTTGGAAGAAAACTCCTTTGAGACGATCAAAACGTCTATGTCGCTGTTCGCGTTCCAATCCCCTCGAACGACAGAACCGAAGATCAAAACTTTCACATCGTCACCGAGAAGATCTCTCGCGATCCGTTTTATCTTCTCACCGTACTCGAGGTAGTTCTCGAAGTATTTTTTCCTCTCTTCCCAAATCTTCTTACTTATCGAAATCAAGCTTTTCATTCAGGGTGACCTCCAGAAAGTTCAAGAATTTTCTGTATTCGGNTATCAGCTTCTGGGTCAAGTTCTTGGTGAAGGCCTTCGGGAAATACCTGCTCGTGAAGTNGGCGTCGGACANATCGTCGAAGAATAACTCGTTCTCCAAGTAATACTCGTATATCTCCGCCTTCTCGTAGATCTCACTCAGACTCCTCATGAGAGAATCGAGATAGTGGGTCTTCGGCCACTCTCCAACTCGTTTGGCGATGAAGTACTTAACCAAGAGTTGACAGGATTGCTCCAAATTGAAGGCACAGAGATCATGATCTCCTCTTTCGAATAAATACAGCGCGTTGGAAAAGAATCTCTTNCTCTTGTCTTTCAGAAACCCAACATCCNTCGTCATATTCTCTGCCCACAGCAATGATACCACGCCCGCATCTCGTTCTGACAAAGGAAAGCTTCTTCTTCACATCTTAGGATCATCATTCTGGCATTGAGAAACGTCGGACTGTAAAGAGTTGAAATCACGTTTCNCGTGCAAGTGAAGCTTCCACCTTGATTTTCGCGGAAGTGGAAAACTGANCTTGATCATCGTCGTTCTATGACATCTTGTGAACAGCTGAAATCATGATCGATAAATTCGAACGATTTTTCTTGGCCACCACGGCTTAGACAGCAACGTTCTGATTTAGAACGATTTTTTGAGTGATTCGTTCCACGATAGAACGCTCATTTACGAGTTTCAATGAATTCGTTCCGTGATAGAACGACTTTGTGGTAAATATAGCCTGTAGTTGAACGATCATATTCGAGGGGCGACCTGCGTGGGCATCGAAAACGTTGTTGAATCCTTAGAACTACGCATGAACAGAATGATCTCTTTTCTTCCAGAAAGACGTCGTCCTTACTTCAATGAACTGGAGAAGCGTTTTACAGCTAAAGGTATACTTCTTGCCGGTCCTCTTCTACATCTCGGCCGACGATCCTATCATCTACACTGTTCCCTTTCAACAGCTGGCTCAGTACATACTCGTCAATTACGATGGCCTCATCATCGATGAAGTGCACTATCTGAAAGATTGGTCTTTGCACGTTAAAAGCCTCCACGACTCATTTCCAAATAAAAAGATCTGGTTGAGTGATAGTAGCTCAGTAGTACTTAGAAAAGGTGTAGTTGATTTATCGAGAAGATTCGTCGTTCACAATCTTCCGCTGATGTCTTTAGAGNCCAAAGACAACAGAGAGTCTTCGAACAAGTTTTTGAAAAAGTGAAAAGCGCATCACTTGGAACAAAACCGCGTATAATTGACATGGTGCTACCGTACGTTGAGACAAACCTAACCAGAAACGATCTCATTTCTCTTGCGATGAAAAACTATTCGAAATACACACTCGAGCGAATCAGAATTCCTATCGATGGTTCGTATAGAGAAGGGTATGCCAAAATTGATGGAATAAAACAGTGGATATTCATTACTGATATAGAAAAAAGCAAACAAGCACTGCATGAGTTCTTGGAAAGATAAAAACAAAAACTACCCATAGGGCAGCTTTTCAGTTAACCTTTTCCTTCTTTTCCTTAAAACTCTTTATATGCTCAACCATATTCCCAATGTTATTACATTTATAATGCATTCTTCTTAGTACCTTAAATAACCTCACTGTAATTTTTGACCTCGATACCAAAAAAGCCNTAATTAGAGACTAATATTTGAAAATCAAAATGTGCCTAAATCAAACCTGTGTTTTCCGATAAACTTTTATATAGTACCACAATCTACATGAATGGTTGTTCCTGTAATCGAAGCAGATTTTTCACTCAGTAGGAAAACCACAACTTCCGCAACATCTTTCACTTCAGTGGGACGTTTCAACGATGTTCGTCTATAGATTCTGTCTTTTTCATCTTCACTTAGAGACGCGCTCATAGGCGTTTCCATAAATCCTGGTGCCACGCAGTTAGATCTAATACCTTTTGCTCCCCATTCTCTTGCCACGGTTCGAGAAAATGATTCAAGAGCTCCTTTTGTTGCAGCATACATGCTAAGCCCTTTGTAACCAGTGTGTGCACTCACGGAAGAAATGTGGACAAGGCTCCCCTTCACTTCATTTAACAGCATGTCACGGATAACATACTTTGTAAGCATTATTGGTGAAAATACATTAATTCTAAACATCTTCTCGAGCTCTTTATAATCAGCGTTGGTAACAATATCGTCGTAAGCAAACGCTGCATTGTTGACTAAACCGTATATAGGTCCTTCTTTTTTCAACACCTTAAGATAGAGTTCTTTTACTTCCTCTGCCTTTGACAAATCAAAATTAACGTGTACGTATTGTTGATTGTATTTATTAATTCGCTCCTTCACTTCATCTGTAGTTCTTCTACTTAACCCCACAACCTTGTATCCTTCTTCAAGCAATCTGTCAACTATCGCTGACCCCAACGCACCACTATCACCCGTTACTACCACTGTTTTCATTGTCTCACCTTCTTTCCTGTTCGAGTGAGTTTAATTTCGTCGACAAACTTTATAATCCTTGGTATCTTCCAATTCTGAAGGGATGTACGTAGGTTTTCGTATATAATTTTTTCCATTTCTTGTAGATTAAGCTCTTTATCCTTAAGCACTACTTCAGCTACAAGGATGTTACCGGTTAATTGATTTTTTCTGGCGTAGACATATGCATCCAAGACCCCGTTTATCTTTTTTATTTCCTCCTCAACCTCATTTGGATTTACCTTGTATCCACCGACATTTATCATCTCGTTTTTTCTGCCAACGAATTTTATTCGTCCGTCCTCAGTAAATTCGACTATATCTCCTGTGTGATACCATTCCCCATCCAGAATAACATCAGTACTCTCACCAAGATATTCCTTGTGGACAAGCAATTCTCCGTCCTCGGCTATTTTAAAGTATCTCTCCTTTCCTGCAGGAATACTGAAGAACTCTCCATCTGTGCTTAACAAGGTTCCAGCTTCGGTGGAAGCATAAATGTTGACTATCTTAGCGTTCGGAAAAACTTTTCTTAACTCCCCCTCTAAACCTGGATCAAATTTTTCACCGCCAAGAGTTACTCTGTAAATTGTTTCTACCGGTTTTTCAAACAGAGGAAGAATCGTTCTGTAAAATGTCGGGGTTGCTGAAATGTTTGTCACTTTGTATTTTTCTAGGGCAAATGGTATCTTCTGTTTTTCGAGATCAAAAACGAAGACTATAGGGTTTTGATTCATCAACGCCTGAAAGAAGACTTGCACCCCAGCCACATGTGCTGGGTTATATGCAAAAGCCCATATGTTGTCGGCATATTTTGAACCTATCTTCACATTTCTAGCCAGGGTATGGAAGGTATGGTAAACTTTTTTTGGTCTACCTGTGGTTCCAGATGTGTAAAGACCTATCTTCCAGGTTTTCGAACCAAGCAGTACAGATTCCTTAAAAATTTCAAAGTCCGGAATTCGAATTCTTTCTAATTCTAATTTTTCACTTAAGTCTCGGTCGGTAATTCCTAATCTGACAATCTCTGAATCTGACAAATCACTGTCAATTAGATCGACAGTAACTCCTGCGAGGAGGGACCGGGTAACCAACAGGAATACGTCATAAGGGTTTGAGGCTTTAATTATCTTGTTTAAACACTTTTTATTTTCCAAATCTCTAAAAAACTCTGAGTAAGTTTTTACGAGACTTCTTTCGAGATCTATAAGAAAGATTTTATCCACTAATTTTCACCCTTTCTAAGACTTCGGAGATCTTGTCAATTACGCCATGCTCGAATATGTCTACACCTGTTTCATCTTCAATTCTAACAGTCAATTCTGCTAAATCTAGCGAATCAAATCCTAAATCATTTCTCAGGGAAAGGTTTTCATCTAGCTCAATTAGTGGTTGTTTGCCTTTTTTTTCGAGAACCTTATTTACGGCTTTTAACACTATTTCTTTCACGTCTTCTACTCCCATATTAATACCTCCCGTCATTTTGTCCAAGTACTAATTTCACTTTCGAATTTGTCCCATGAATTTCAGAAATTTTTTATAATCAATTGCAAAATTTCCGGCAACACGATCAGAATCATTAACATTGGATACGACGGTAGAACCTATCGTTACAAATGCGTTGTCACCAATGTTTATGCCATTTGACACCGTCGCACTAGGTCCAATCCATGCGCCACTTCCTATGGTCACATAGCCTGCGACAATCACACCGGCGGCTATTCTTGCTCTTTTTTTAATGTGAACACCATGTGCAATGTGTACGTGGTCTGCAATTATCACTTCATCTTCGATAACTGTATCTCTTGTTGGAAATAACCCCTTAGAAATAGAACACATTGATTGGATGACAACATTGTTACCTATTATTACTTTCCCAGCGTGTGGTATCAATCTTTGAACACCGTCTATAATAGCTGTTTCAAAACAATCATTTCCAATGACGGTTCCACTTTGAATTAAACAATTCTCACCAATTATAACTCCTTCTTTAATTATAGCTCCTTCTTCAACAACCGTATTAGGTCCTATCACAACGTTTGAGGAAGCAATGATTGCGCCTGGATGAATTTTAGCTTTTTCTGAAATCCTGTTTTCTGCCTTCTTAGAATATTCTGTTTCTACCAACCTGATGTGGATTTTGTAGAAAACCTCTTTTGGATTTGAGCATACAGCTACTCCTATTTCAGGATATTTCGACAACAAGAAATTACCAAGCTCAGGAGTGGTTATAACCGCTGAGACAAGCTGAGGATTCANCCTTTCAGCGTATGATGATTGTTCAACAAATATCAAATTGTCCCCTTGTTCTGACAGTGAATGCAATTTAACAGCATATTTGAACTCCGCATCACGCAGAATGGTCAAACTTTCCAACCAACCAAAATCCGAAAGTTTCATATTACCCACCCTTTTCTAGCTATACGGCCGGTGTTTTCATAACTGTGGTATTAACCAAACAAAAGTATAACATGTAGATATCTTACTGGATACCAATCAACTCTTACGTTTTGTTTTCAGTAATAAAGCTAAAATCTTAACAANATCTCAACCATCGTCTTCCCCGCATCGCCATTTCCATACAGCNCTGTTGGATATGGCCTTTCTTGAGAAGAAAACACAGCATCGTAAATTCCTTCACCATCTGCTAAGACGTTCCATCCGATTTCAACTAGCTCTCTCCAACCTGTGTCAGGCATTACAACAACAGCCCGTTTACCAGCAAAATACGCTTCTTTCTGTAACCCACCACTGTTGGTAATAACCTTCCAAGATTTCTTCACCAAGCCCATAAGGTTCAAATAATCGATTGGGTCGATTACTGTAGCATTTTTCAAATACCCATCCAAACCAAATTCAGAAATTCTCTTACGGGGTCTTGGATGAACAGGGAAAACAACCTTTATCTTCTCCGCAACTTTTGAAACCTCGCTCAAAATCTTTTCAAACTTCTCTTTGTTATCCACATTGAAATCTCTGTGGAGTGTCATAACGATATAATTCTCTTCTTCAAGACCTAAAAGCTCAAATACTTCGTATTTAAACATAGGCTCCATCATCAAAAACAAATCGTACATTACATCACCAGTAAAATACACACCATCAACGANTCCTTCCTTTTTCAAATTCTCAACAGACAGCTGTGTTGGACAGAACAAATACTTCGAAATCCTATCTGTAAGCACCCTATTAATCTCTTCAGGCATATCCTTTGGCGTTTGTCTCAAGCCCGCTTCAACGTGTGCAACAGGTATTTTAAGCTTTGCACCGACAATAGCACCGGCAAGCGTTGTATTAGTATCACCATAAACGACTATCGTATCTGGCTTTTCTTCAAGCACAATCTTTTCAAATTCAATCATAATCTTCCCAGTCATTTCGCCATGAAATCCGGAACCCACACTGAGATAATAATCAGGCTTCCGGATATCAAGCACCGTAAAGAACACATCACTCATGTTGAAATCATACTGTTGACCCGAATGAACCAAAATTTCTTGAACACCCGCCTTTTCAAACTCCTTGTGTAAAACAGCTTCCTTAATAAACTGTGGCCTTGCACCGACTAAGGAAAGAACTTTCATTCTATAACCTCCCAAATCACGTTTATTTTTTTACCCAAGGACAAATTCGACAAACTCTTTCTCCTTCGTCTCATCCCAAACAAACTGACTCTTATGTCTTTCAACATTATCAACGAGTTTATCATAGTTGTCATAGGCATCTAAGATCTTTTTCACGGAACCTTCAACATCCTTCGGTTCTATCACCACACCTATTCCCAATTCTTCAACTATCTTACTCATTGACAC
>JGI24186J35511_1000014_pt1 | contig 74563 bp, 47 predicted proteins | sample YNPBryulayer2012_FD_35511 | JGI IMG/M metagenome (IMG submission 35511) | reverse complement strand
GTCTCTTTTTGTTGCTTTCTAGAGATTTTCCACCCCCTACCCCCTCTTTTCTTGTCTTTCTGGAGTGGCATGACTTGCACAGGGCTTGCAGATTTTCTAATGTATTTTCTCCACCGCGCGACAGTGGAATGATGTGATCCACTTCCGTTGCAATAACAGGTTGATCTCCATGTATGCCAAATGGGTCTTCACACAACGGCTTCCCCCGCAATACCATCATGCGCAGCTTCTTCCAGTTGTAATCATAGCCGCGCCGTGCGGCAGATAGCCGTTCGTCCGGCAATCGTGCTGATGCCCTGTGCAATTCACAGTACAGTTCATTGCCGTAAACCAGGTTTCGGCAATCGCTAGCACGACAGGGACGTGGTGGTCTCACCGGCATCATGCACGCTCCAGATAGCGGTAATTGACCCAGAATTCCACCCCCCGCCATTTCAATATACAAACCCACTCCCCTTGAATATCCAGTACTTTTTTGGGTTCGTCTTCCGGGAGTAGTTTGCCGATAATTGCGTATCCCATGCCCGGCCCACTGCGGATATTCACATACTCATTGCCCTTAGCCAGCTTGACGTAGTCCAACGCCGCATCCGTACCCACATGTCCTGCCGGCTGCGCGCTGGCTTGAAGATAAGGCAATGGATCGACTTCGCCCTTGTTATAACTGTTTGGATGTCCTGGTATTCGTAATTCAAAATGGAGATGAGGGCCCGTCGAATAGCCAGTACTACCCGAATATCCAACCAAATCCCCTGCACGCACATTAGCGTTTGGTGACACCACCACGCTGCTCAAATGCGCGTACAACGTTTGAAATCCATCATGCTGAATTACAACATAATTTCCGTAACCGTTTTCGTCATATCCAACCCGAATGATTTTTCCATCTGCTGCGGAAAGAATAGGTGTACCCGTTGGAGTTCCCCAATCCACGCCGTTGTGACCTGGTTTTCCAAACCTGGCGTAGATGCTCGGATTTTCGCCAAACCGCTGGGTAATCGGATACTGACCGATGAACGGATACCTAATTTTCATTTATTCCTCACCAATATCTTTCCTCTTCAGACTGCTAAATCTTTTCTCGGTATTTATCTCATGCCGATTTAAAGTATCTTTCATGGACGCTACCTGACAGGCCATGTCGTTTATTTCTTTTGCTAGTAACGTCAATGACCTGTCCTGAGCTTCACGCAGTTCGCGCAAGAACGTTCGCCACTGGTTATCCCGTTCAGTCTGTTCTGCGGAATAGCGCTTCATCATCTCCAGTACAAACCAGACAAAAATTCCGACAAGTGGTATCTGTGCCAAGAGTGAAAGTATTGTTGAGTCCATGTTAGCCGTGCTTGGTCAATCCGTAAGTGCCTTGATTTGCCACCGCACTCAGGATGATGGCTCTCAATAATCCAACGAGCCCTGCTCGATCGCAAGTCAAGCCGATACCAAACTCTGCGCCGATGCTCAGGCAAGATAATCCGTAAATCACGCTTGCTACAACGATAACCATAGCCAGCATGACCAGACGTTTTGTCTCGGCCTGCAATTGATCAAATCGATCTCTAAGACCTGGCAAGTATGAAAACGTCAAAGACAACACCGTGCCGGCGATTAAGGCTAACTCATCAGCACCCATGCAACCTCCTTAAAAAGCAGTCGCCGGACCTTTCGGTCCGGCGTACTTCGCATTCTGCGACCTTGCTTTTATAGTACAACAAAATTCAATACATGTCAATACAAAAAACCGGCTTCCGACATATCGGAAGCCGGTTTTTTGTTATTGTTCTTGTTTATTCTCTTCTTCATATTGTTTTATGTAAAAAAGTATTGCATCGCGGACAATGTCGGATAAGGTTGTCCGCGATGTTTCAGACTTTTTAGCAATAATCTTTTGTAATTGTTTCATTATTTTTTCGGTCAATAGTATTGTTATACGGATATTATACTTTTCTTGGTAAATGGGCATTTGACACTCCTTGCTATCTCAACCGGCTTAACGCCCGAACGCCAATAATATTACCGTTAACATCGCGAACGACAGATTCGGGCGACGTGTCCGGGCTGAGGAGGTCTTTTCGCCACGGCTTGTCTTTATCCCCCTTGCCAACCGGTATCCATTTGCCACCTAAAATGAAATGACTGTAATTTTGCATCCGTTGTGGCTTGTCTTTTCCAACGCGCTTTTGCAACTCTTCCGAGTTCTGATCGAACCAGAACAAACATTCGTTGCAGATCACGTCACCATCTCCAACCAGCAAGTCATAGTTTGTGAAATTCTGCTTGACCCACCGGTTGAAGTCTATTCCGTCTTTATTCTGACCGCATACCCGGCATTTCATGGTTTTACTCGGATGAAGTAATACTGTTTGATTTTTATGGCTATCAAATACTCTTGCGAAACGCCATAAAATCGTTCACCGATTGCCAATGCCTCATTTTCACTGCCGGCAATTACCATCAACCAGGCTAAATCCTTAAGCATGGCAAACTTGTTCATCTCCCACCTCTACTGGCTTTTTCATCCCACAAGTTGGGCATTCGGTTGTTTCTACAAATTTTTGGTAAACGTTATGAAAGCGTGGTCGCCACCAATCAGGGTCGTTGTGTCTGTTGCGATTAGGGCAATTCTCTATTGCCCAGTCTGTGCCTTTCAACGCGTTGAACCAGAAATCTGCCAGAATGTGTCCATCATATTCCGGCACACGATACTTGTGAAACCTTTGCCAAAGCGAGTCCTGTTCTTTAAATGCGTCATCGCTTAGCAAACGCCTTGCAATTTCCCGTAATCGAATGCCCTCCTTCCATTTTTCCCATGAACGCTCTTTTGATTGATGTATTGCAACCTCAGCACGCGCTCTTTGTCTTAGTATTCTTTCCTTCTCTGCTTCAGGTGTAGTTGCAAATTGATCTGCAAAGAGCGGGTATCGTTTGGCAATTTTGTTGTTCTTTCGCTTGGCTGCCCTTTGCGCAACTTTATCAATGTCCATTTCAGACATTTCTTTTCACCTCCACATTACCAGACCAATCCTCAACCTTCTCAGACACTTCGTGGATGATTAAATCCATCTTGCCATCACGATAAGTGATGATGGCTTTGCCAAAGCCATTTCTCGCTACGACCTCCAAGTGATCTAAAAACTGCTCTAACTGCCGTTCGTCAAATAGCAACCAAAGTCTGTTCAGGATGTCTTCTACGTCACTCATTCGCTCACCTTTTTATTATTTACTCTGAACGGTATCGGAACATGCGGGCCCGTGCTCTTTCCACGATGCAGTCAATTGCTTCTCGGATGTCACAACTTTCATATGCCCCGCCTGTCACGTCAGAGTAGACTAAAATCCGGACCTCCTCTTCGCCGATTTCCACGTACGCCGTGGGGTCTCGATGAAGGCGCACCATGTCCGGCAATTTGTCTATCAGCAGATACGCGTTTTCGTCGACGACTTCGATGACATCTTGGGGCAAATCTTCCGCATAGTAGACTTTGATGTTCAAGCTTTCGGGTTTGTACTCTATGCGGCAGATTTCAGAATCCAGCTTGCTCATATACTCGATCTTTTGCTGAATTCTGATGTTTTCGAGCTTAACCACGAGATACCGTCTAAGATCGATACTGACGTTTCTCGGCAGGAGCAGCCTGGTTATGATGATAGCCATGTCAACATCCTTCGCTCACCTTTTTGTTATTCATTTTGACTCATGGCTCGCTTCGCTTGAATGGTTTTCACGGTTACAATGGCTCGCTTTTGGACAATGGTTTCCATTGTTGAAACGGCTCGCTCACATTCGGTTTTCTTTTGGAGGATGGCTCGCTCACTTTACGGTTTCCTGTTAGGAGAAACGGCTCGCTCATACAAATTGGATTGCTCAGGAGCTTTGGCTGATGGGTAATTTCCGACATCGGAATATTTGAGCAACTTATAGAGTAAAGTTTCAATCAAATCTTCCGCATACGCCATACCCCTGGCTATTCCCAGATTGTATGCTATTGCCAGTTCGCTTGAGCATCTTTCAACTTCTGCTCTTACAGACTTCTTTTCTTCTTTGATGTCCTCAAGTATCCGTTTAATTTCATCAGTAATATTCATCATTTTTTCTACCTTCCTTTTCGATTCTGACTACTGGGCTACTCATTACTTTTAGCTCGCTAAAGTAAATTGGTTTTCTCTTTAAGTAAGGCTCGCTTCAATCTTATGGTCATCTCGCTCAGAGTGGCTCGCTTGTTTATGGTGGGATTATCAAGTCTTACGGCTAATCCACCCGAATTCTTCGGGGGTGTAAATGTTGTGATGTCCATTCTCGCCGGCAATCCAGGGGGAGGTAACCGGCAATCCGTCAATCGTTCGCCAAATAAGCCAAAGATGCGCCAGCCAGATTTTGATCATCTTGCGCATGGCTGCATTGTGGATATGCGCCCGTGTCCAATCTGGTCGGTTGTTCTGGTAATAGGCTTTTGCACGGTCGTATATCTCACGGTACGGCGATCGACTGCGAAGAAATGATGTGCCGATCAGGTAACAAGTCGTCTTTAGACGCTGGTTATAGTGCAGCTTCTCACCCTTGCGTGGCATTTCCCGCCGGCCGTCAATCACCGCAAAGCCGGCATAGCGCCATAGTGCGCTGATGGTGTCGGCTTTTTCGATGTCAACCATTACCGCAACCTTAAGCGCCAGCGTCTTCCCTACGCCTCTTACTTTTGTCATGTACTCAACAATCGGAAAATCATCCGCCAGTTCATCCAAAGCCGAATCTAATTCTTTTTCCATGTCGAGAAATAACTTGTAATATTTCTCGATATAGTATCGGTAATCAGATTTATCTGTGCCTCGATCAATAGCATTGAGACGATTTTCAAACTGGATACGCGTTTTTTGCACGACCCGATCGCGCAAATCGACTAACGCGCGGGCTAGCTTGTTTGTTGTGTCTTTTGTTATTGTGCTTTTCATCGTTCCTCCTAACCGATTACAACTTTTATTACTACTTCGGCAAGACATAGCCAGTTTTACGCCACCACAACCACAAAACAAGTCTAGTGCCAGCATTCAGCTATCGGTTTCAACGCCGATCGACCATAGGGTTTTCTGCCCAACTGGATGTCTATCCACCCGCGGCCTTGACTTTCGGCTCCACGTTCCACCCCTTGTTTGATATAAAACATTCCAACCAGCAGCCTTAAGCGATGTCCCTAACTCCTCAACTAGAGTGTAGGTGATCAAACGCTTGTATCCCATCGCTCGCGCTGCCCGCCAGGCCGCAGCGTATAACATGCTAGCCGCGTTACGCGTGCCATCGGTACAGCAACGCGTTACCTCAAGCGTCCAGCCATCGTCAAAATAACGCGCTACAGGCCGGCCAACTGTAACAACGCCGACAACTTTTTCGCCATCATTCACCGCAATCCCAAACTTCCATCCCTGCGGTGGAGGGTGATGGCGATGGTACTGATGGATGAATTCACAGGCTTCAACATAGCTGATAGGCTGGAGTTCCAGCTTTATCTCTGACACTTCATTCCTCCCCCAACTCCTCAATTTTGAAGAGACCCCAGCCGAGACCGGCAGAGTTTTTGCTGTCCGGCAGGCCTTCGCCGATGCCGATTTGCAAGATCAATTGGCACAACATTTTCTACTTTCCATGCGTACATAGACATCCTCCTGCTATTTTTTCACTAAAGTCCAGATCAAAACCAGGATGAAAAACACCAGCGTAAAGTAAGTCCCGTAAATCAATATTGTTTCCATCGCTCATCCTCCTCCAAAACACTATCGGCCCATGAAGCAACCACGCACAGAGAAAAGATAAACACAATGACACTCACAATCAAAGCTGTCACTAACAGATAGATGACAAATGTCATATTCACCTCCATTGCCTCGAATAAATCGATAAATCCTGAACTTCTTGCCTGCTATCGCCGGCCATTGCCCATTCGAGCCAGCCAACGCTCAAAGGGCTGTAATGCTTGCCGTTTTTTCCGCGCTGTTTTTTCCAACGCTCAAAGTACGGCGTTAGATACGCTATTAGTGCCTCTTTGGTCGGATATTTAGACCTCAATGCCAGAATAATCTCGGTTGCCGGTGCGCGGATAGATGGCGGCATAGCCGGCATTTTCGTTACGCCGATATAAACCTCTTCGGCAAAAAGGGCTTCGGGGTATTCCTGCATAGCTGTAATAGCCATTGCAGTTTCAACCGGCGAAAAAGCAGGCGGAGAAGTAGCAGAAGCAGCAGCAGTTGCAGAAGCGTTGCGCGTTGATCTTTCTGCTTCTGCTTCTGCTTCTGTATCTATCTCTTCTGCTTCTGTTAATCTAATCTTTTTAATCTGCAAAACGTTTTGTTGCAATTGCGTTGCGTCGCCGTTGCAATCGCGTTGCGCGTCTGCAACGTTTTCGTTGCATTCGCGTTGCATTTGCGTTGCAGTCCCGTTGCGCTTGGATTTAGACAACGTTTCACCGTATTGCGCTTTGCGTTGCGATTCACGATAACGCCTTGAGCGATCGGTGTTACTTAGGGGTGCTTGCCGTTTGACAAAATTGACCACATACCAATAGCCTTCTTCCTCATCGTATGCGATGATACCGGTTTTGGCTATCTCTTCCAGATCGGCTTCCAATTCCTCTTCCTTCAAGCGCAGTATCCAAGCCATCTGCTTTACATCAGGAAGTTCGCCGGTTTCGCCATTCCGACCGGCAATCAAAAACAGTTCAATCGTACGTCTCCACAACCGATCGGGAAGCGTGGCGATCTTTGGGTCATCCAATATTTCGTGGTACAGCTTAATCCAGTAACTCATCGCTCCACCTCGTAACCAATACTCCTCAGCAAGTCTATTGCCATTTCGAGTTTGCGCGGACGTTCCTCTTCGGGAATTGCCGCAAGGTTTACCAGCATCCTGCCATCGCTAGATTTGATATAGCAATCCCCCTCAACTTTCGCTATTTTCTTCTTTTTCTGTGGCGTTTGATTGACTTTCATCATCATCTCTCCTGTTTACAGGCAATAGTTCACCGTCTTTTTTCAAGCCGATCAATTGCACGCGGCCATCCACGACTTTGTAAGCCGGTTTCGGTAAGACATGGCCGGCGCGGATCAGCTTGCCCCTGCATTCCGGACCCATCCCGATTGCTATCGAGTATGGGTCGGTCAGCTTACGCCCGCAGCGCTTACATTTTGCGCTGGAGCTCATTTCAGCTCCAATTGTTTATCTTGGACGGGGATTTCGCTGGGGATTGACTTCATGTTCTTGATCTTTGCGATCAATAAATCAATTTTGTTGCGCCGACTGATTAACTCTGCCAGCATCGCCCGTTTGCCTTTTTCACTGACATCCAGGCGATATCCAGCTTTTCCAGAGGTTGACAAGATCGGCACACCCTTCTGACGCAAAGACTCAATAGCTTTTCTAACTTTGCGGTCTTTCGTGTCATTGTTCATCACCCGCGCCGGCCTGACCTCGCGAAACACAATCGCGACCAACTGTGGGCGGGTCAAGCCGTCAGGGTTTTTCGACAACGCGTTGAACACGGATTTTTCCAAATCATCCAGTTCAACCTTGAGTTCCTTCAATAATTGCTCATAAACTTCGGTCATTGCTCCTCTCCAATTCAGAAACAATCTTTTCTAAATCGTCAATCGCCTTGCGATAGCCAGCAAGATATTCACGATCTTCTGGCTCATCATAAAGATTCGCAAGATCACGAAAACACCGATTTAGGTAATCGACTAGTGCGCGTGGTAACGAATGCGCGCCCCTCGCTGGCTGAGATGTCAATGGTTTAAACAAAATATTTCTTATGTTTCCCTTTCCGCCTCCTCGTAAATTAATAGCCGTGCGACATTGATATAAAAGCTCCAATTTGATGGGTCGCCATTAGATAAAATAGATACCCAAAGAGGGAGAATTTCGCGGGAATAGCTAAGTACCAGATATCGCGCAGCGTAGATTGCTATTGGGTGCGGTGTATTAACAATAATTTCGCGCAAGTAATTCAGGCAATTATTTCTTTCGTGTTTTTCTGTATAGAAAAATATATCGTATAACACAAATTCTTCTGACGTATTTTCCTCCATCACTTCTGACATATCTTCCTCCTTCATGGTCTGGTTTGAGCACCCTCACGCTCTAATAGGCGGAGGATGTTTTGAAACGAGTCCACAGCAATTGCAATTCGGCGAACGCGCTCAAGTTCGGTGTATTCACGCTCTTCAAGGAGCGGACGGATTGCCCGCAATCCGCGCGCTGCTTCTTCTGCCGCCCTGTCGCGTGCTTCCTTCGCCGAGTTGGGCCATTCACGCGGTCGTGTCATCGATGATCGCCTTCCTGGCTTCTTCTCTTGCCCGAACGTAACGGATAATTGAACCAACGATCATCGGCGTACCGCTTGCGGCAAAGGCAATAAGCGCCAGAACGGCAGCTTCGATATTGAGCATCGCCACACCGATTAGAGTAACAAAAACGCCGAAGGCAACAATCAAACTCATGTAGCCTTCGGCGTAACCTTTTCTGATTGCCCACGCCACAAATTGGTTGTACAACACACCAAAAAGGGCGAGCGCAATCACGACCGAAATCGCGCCAGAATCAAACCGAATTTCAATCATTTTGATTTGTCATCTATATTTGAATTTGATTCAATAACTTCTTCGTTTTTCTGTAACGAAAACCGCCTGTCCCATTCCCTACGAATGAGCCAGGCAGTTTCGGCAGATAATGAACGCATGTCTTGCTCTGCTAGTTGTCTTAACAATTCTATAATTTCTTTTTTCGCTCTGATCATTCCCATTTGCTAACCTCTGTTGTCATCGAATGATGACAGTATAGCAAACACTCGTTGCTTTGTCAATAGGAGATGACATGTTGACATCCCGCGATAACGCATGTAGTGCAATAATGTCAACGGATATGGACTTCGCTGATTGGTTGATATTGATGATGAATAAAAAGGGCTGGACACAGTCCGAACTGGCGCGGCGTTCACGGTTACCACGCCAGGTCATCAATAATTATGTCAACCGCAAGCGGATTAAGCCCGATGACGATTCGTTAAACAAAATCGCATCGGCTTTAGAAATATCACCGGCTATAGTATTTCGCGCTGCTGGAAAATTGCCAAAAGAAACTGAAGATGTCGATGAAGTAGATCAGTTTATCCATCTGCTGAAGCAATTTCCACCTGAAGTGAGGAAAGAAATAATTGAAGAATTAGAGTGGAAGCTAAGCCGATTGAAAAGCAAAAAAAAGGCAGAGCGGGGGAAACGCCCCGCTCAAACGTTATTAAATGTGCCCTAGAACATGCGTTCTAACGAGACCAAAACGAATGTCATCACGATAGCAACTCCTATAACTTACATGCAAGAAGTTGTGGGCGAAGCAAGCTATCAGGATGCATTCGAGGCTATCTGTGGAAAACGAAAAGAAGAAGGCGAGAATAAAGCTGTAGAAGCATTGATTGCACCTGAACCGGATAATCCCTACGATCCAAACGCGTTTAAGGTCATGGTTAGCGGCAAAATTGTTGGATATTTGCCACGCCGGTTTGCCGAAAACTTGCGCAATATCTATCAAAGATGCGGCATGACAGATACTACTCTTTTATCTGTTGGAGGCGTAATTCGGGGTGGCTGGGAAAGAGACGGAATCAAAGGGCATTATGGTATCTGGTTGGAATTACCGCCATTGGAAGTTTTAGAGAGACAGCTAAAACAAATTGAAAGAAAACCGCGTGAAAAGAAAATCAGTCCGCTTTTTATTTTGCTCATGATACCTTTAGGATTGATTTATTACTTCATGCTTGCTGGCATCATCGTTGGCGCGTTATCCACGATCTTGAGCTTATTTGGATAAGCCACGATCGTGGCTTTTAATAAATTTACGTGTGGAAATTTAGGATATAAAATATAGTCCAAGAGGTCGGAGGTTCAAATCCTCTCGCCCCGACAAAACAGGTCTAACTGTAACCTGTCGTGGCTGAGATGTCAACACCGATCTCTTGTCTGGAGGTGTCTCATGCCACGCGTGCTTAAAAGAGTAAGCATCATCCGTCTGGGTCGTATCCTAAATATGATGTACCGCCCATCAGAGTTGGCGGAAGAACTCTGTATATCCACAGAGACCATTTACCGCTCTTATCTCCCGGCAGGTATGCCATACACAAGAGACGAAAAAGGGGATATTTGGATTAACGGTAAACAGTTCGTCAGTTGGGCGCAGGAAACTATTGTTAAAAACAAAGCTAACCGTAAGCCATTGCCGGATAACACCGCCTGGTGTATGCGCTGCAATAGGCCTGTCGAACTGATTGATCCATCCATCGTTTACCAAAATAATTACATCGAATTATTGCAATCTAAATGTCCGGTATGCAAAGCTAAAATCAACCGCGCTAGAGGGAGAACGCCATGATCAATCGCCAAAACTATCACGACATAAAATCCTACCTTGATTACATGGAGAATATTCAGCAAGCCGAAAAATCTACCCTGAAACGCGCTTGGTCGCATCTGCGCCACCTACTGGAATGGGCCGATGAAAAGCCTTTTCCGCGCAGTCCATCTATTACCCCTACATTCCCAACCTATCTTGTGAATTATGTATCTAATGGGAAAAAGCTGGCTCCAAGTACGATAGTCAAATGCTTGACTCAGGCCCGCCAGTTTTACGCATATGCCAAAACCGCATGGCAAAGCCGGTACAAAACAATATCAGACACTTGGATCGCCAGTTTGAAACCTAATCGTAAAATACGCAGTAATTCTGGAATGCGAAACCACAAATTTTATACTCTTGATCAAGTAATGAAAATTGTTGAATACGATACAGACAATTTGCATTTAAAAAGAGCAAAGGTTGCAGTGGCAATGCTTTTTTGTTCGGGTATGCGAGCCGATGCTCTGGCTTCACTGCCGATAATCTGTGTCGATTTAGAGAATAATTGCGTCTTACAATTTCCGGAAATGGGAGTTAGAACAAAAAACTACAAATCCGGTATTACTTACTTATTACCTATCGATCCATTGCTGGAGTTAATTCACAAGTGGGATGAAATGGTGCGTTCTTTCCCCGAATATTGTTTGTGGTATTCCCCAATCTCACGAGATAACAGCAGACTTATTCCTACCACAATTGCTTACTATGGACGCAATTCGACCGTCCAAAAAGACGTGCGAATGATTTGCCAAGCCGCCGGTGTTGCATATTTATCCCCGCACAAGCTAAGGCATGGTCACGTCATGTACGCAATCCAACATGCAAAGACGATTAAGGATTTGAAAGCAATTAGCGCTAATGTCATGCATTCGTCATTAGTTGTTACCGATCAGATTTACGGCGTATTGCAAGATATTGATGTCAAAAATTTCATTACATCTTTGGAAAAATAGGGAATTTTCCGTATGTCATAAATACTAGTTTATTGATACAATGCAAAAAACAATTAAATCTGGAGGTTACTATGAACAATCAGGTTATTATCATAGCCGGATCTGAATATGGTGAGATTACTGCTTATTATGAAATTCAAGATAACGTATTACATCTAAAGCGCTATAAGGGCGATACTGGGTTGGCGGGTAANCATATTGCTCTTGAGTTTGACGGGGTAAATGTTGAAAGTGTGCCGGAGTTACGAAGAAAGCTCTTAGACGAGAACACTCACGGCGCAACGAGATGTGGATGTCATCTATGCAACTTAGGCCTATACATCATAGGTCTCGACCAACATCTTTGATATCAAGAAAGAGCGGGAATCCGCTCTTTCTTTTTTACGAAGTTTTCGATGTCGGAAACTAATCCCCCCACAACCAAAGTGTTTTTTGCAATAGCTCCACCGACAGCTCCGTGCCATCCAGTTCGGCAAGGCTGATCGGATTGATGTCAATCTCGACTTCCTCTTCCAGTGCTTTGTTGAATAACTCATTTGCCTCGCCGAGCTTTGCTTCATTCTGGCGTTTTTGCTCTTCTGTTAGATCATCCCCCTCGACAATTCCGACATCGGAAAGGATTTTTTTGCGGATTTCCTCCACGTCCTTGTAGTAGTCCTGCGCGCGGCGGATGGCTCGCGCAACCCTAATGGCATACTTCGCCGGTAGTTTGAGCTTGTTTAGCTCATCCTGCGCCGATAAAAGCTGGATAATGTCAATGTACGATACTTTCATGCTTTACCTCCTAGATGTCCTCTGCGTCTTTGAAATCTTGAGTAATTGGCTGGGCGAAGATCGATACTACGCCGGCCTCGGTATCCTTTGGCTTAACTTCCAACCCTTTCGGATCGGTGCTTCCCCCTTCCATGCTTCCTTCCTCGCCGGCCGATGGTTGCACCGGCTCCGGCGGGTTTTTCAGGTGATTGTACAGGTCAATACGGATATCGTTCTCGGTGAACTGCTCAAGCTGCCCGTAGTAGTTCCTGCGCTCAACAGGCTCGTGATTGGCAAGCCTGGCTTCCTGATTGGGATAGCCGGCCACATCAAAACTTATGGCATTTGTACGGTAATCAATCTGGGCATAGATAATCTTCCAGTACTCGCACTCAATGCCGTATCTGGTCATGATCTTTTTCTTCAGAGCCATATTTACTCCTTTCTTGGCACCATTTTAGCATTGGCTGATTAGATGTTGCTTTTAGTGCCCAAAGAACCCTTTGGTGACGTGATAGAACTCTGAAACATATTGTTCTTGCGGCCCTGACATCCACGCAACTCCAATGCCACCATGCAGATAATCATTGCCAACACCAGCCCGACCGAGTTCAAAGTTACCTGATGGTACTCTCATCTGGTACGGCGCACTGCTTGCACTCGTCCATGTCCCGTCGCAGAAGAACTTGATAATGTAGCTGCTTGAGTTAACCCAGCCATATATAAACCCTACATAGTGCCAGCCGGTATTGCTGAAATAAACAACGGGTACGTAACGAACAGTGTTGGTTGTATCGAAGTACCAAAATTCAAAGTAATTACCGGATGCGGCATGTACAGACCAGGCGACGGTTGAACTTCCGCATCTGGCTATCCCATGCATTCGGTTCATGCTGGAGATATATACCCATGCGCCAAAAGAAAACAAGTTGTTTGAATTCAGACCCCTATCTGCCGTGCGATAGAAATAATTCGAGCTGCCGTTTAACNGATATGTACGCAGCATACCCGGCGCGCCTTTGTCTATAAAGCTGGAGTAGTTGCCAGATAAATCTGTATTGTTATTAGTGCGATCCCCCATCACGACTTGTGTACCCGCCGTAAATCCTCCCGCCATCCATAATCCTCTTGTGCCCTCATATGTCAACGGCATTAACAATGCTGCCGTTGACGGAAAGGTGAAGCATAACGGGAAGCTCTCTCCCTGGCGATAAACGGTGTTGCTGATATCGCCGGTAGTCAGCATCATTCCATCCCTGGAGCCGCTCGAAATATACCCTTTCCTGTTACTGCCGATCATAAATTCAATGTCTGTTCCTGCTTTGATATCAATATAAGTGTTATTAAGGGTAATCGTTGAGCCGTAAACCTCTATTTTGATAGCACCGCTGTATACCAGAGTTATTCCGTTACTACTACCGGTGCTCACGGAATAAGAACCGCTGTAGATGGTATTGTGGCTATGGTTACTTAAAGCCAATGTTCCGCCGGTTGATGGCAAGGTGTACTCCTTGCTACCGACAAAGAATTTTATGTTTCTTGGGTCTATATCTATTTTGGAATAATCCGGTTGGCTGCCGACGGAAACAAAGTCAACCTGAATTGGGTTACTGGAAACGGTAACACTAACATTTACAGAACCGCTGTAATTGGACAAATATTGGAAAGAGTGTGTCGCAAGAGTTGAGAAAGTAAAGCTATGTTCAGCCAACAGGGTGTCATCAGATGTCTTACGAATAGTTACGGTTACGTAACAGCTTGCGTCTTTCCCAATAGCATAACCTCTTACTCTAACTAAGTACGATGTGCCGGATGATATGTTAAAACTTGACGAACTCAGCTTTATCCAGTTTGGACTTCCATAAACATACATGTTTACATATCCAGAACCAAAGCTATAATTGTATGTCCCACTGCCGGTTATCGTCCAATACGATGAGTTGTTTATTTCGTAATCTGGCACAAGCTCTGATGATGGAGAAAATAAACCGGAAGATATAGAAATTTTCGCAAGATCCACTCCGCTATAGTTCACAATCGTAGAGGTTATCTCTCCAACTGTGTTACTGCCCTGATATATCGATACAATTCTTCCATTGTTTGCAACATATAACCCGGTAGGTGTTAGATAGGACGTTCCGGAGTACAAGTAGCCGTTAGATGCGTCTATTTTGATAATCGATGTGCCATCTGATAAGCCATATAGCCCCGTCCTATCGATCCATATTCCTGTGCCGTTTGAAGCGTTGGTTGGCGGCGGATTGCCAATTGCCAATGCCGAGCTTATCCCATCCAGTAACAGCTTATTCAGCAACTTGTTGTTGCCAGAAGAGTTGAATTGAATGACGGTTGTACCGCCCGGATCGTTGATGTTCAGCACTCCCGCGCTGGTTAATTGCATTACGGTTGTTGTGTTGTTGCGAAGCCTTATCTCGCCACTGCTTATCAAAACGTTCGATTGCTCGCTTGCCACCTGACCGATGGTGATAGACGGTGTGTTGGCAATCTCCATTACCTTTGCTGAGTTGGCATAAAACTCTAAAAGCGAGCTTGTGGCGCGGAAGTAATTGGTAGGACTGGAATAGATCGTGATATTGCCGCTGGTGTCCAAAACAACCTTATCGGTTGATCCTGACCGCAGACGAAGGTTGGTATTGTTGATAACAATGTTGTTATTTGCAATATTGCCAATAGTAACGCTAGGAGTATTATTAATCTCCAATACTTCGGTGTTGTTGGCGTAAAATTCAAACTTTTGCCCATCGACCAGAAGGTAGTTATTGGCATCGGCATTGATCCTCAATGCACTGCCATTCCAAGCAATCATCTCATTGCCCGGATCGCCGGCCCGGAATTTGTACGTCCCGCCATCCTTACCCATCCAAATTCCGACGCCGGAACTGTACGTCAGAGATGTCTGGCTTCCGCCAACCCGAAAGGCCGGCTCGGATGGATTGAGGTTGATCGTGACATTTGCGCCATCGTAAACGTTGATAGGAATATTCTGAAATTCCGCGCCGGAGTTTGACAGGCGCAAAAATTTGTCTGATTGTCCTGTCCCGCTTCCGGCGTATAAACCAAACTCGTTATTGGCCGAGAATATCCCTCGCAGGTTTCCAAGCCGCGCATTTATGGTCTGGGTTGCGGGGTGCGTCTGCCAAGTGACCACCTGAGCATAGGGAGAGTCAATCCCGTATATTCCATCGATGGCATTGACCTCATAAAAGCCATTGCCGGACGTGCCGAAATCCAGCACCAGGGCATCCTTGTAAATTGTGCCAGAAGCAGAACCCGGTGTTGTACTATGGCGGGTAAACGTCCAGCGTTGTGTGCCATCTGCCTGGTCCTGATAATTGCTTACCGTACCCCATGCCCAGCTTATCGTCAGACTGCCGCCAGAGCGGCTGAACTGTCTGAATGCTACAAAATCGCCGGATACAAATACTGCCATGTCCGGAGCGGACGGCAAATCTTTGACAAAGAAATTTGCGCTGTTTCCGGCAGTAGGCAAAGTGAAATCCTGCGCCAGAACTGCAACGCTTTTACAGATAATCTGCCCGCCGGCCAGAGCCTGTTCCAGGTCCACGATAAAGGATTTGGTGTGAAGATCATCGGTGAACAGATAGCGGAAATCTCCCTCACCGGCATAGCTGATCCGCCAACCGGTTGTCTGGCTGGCATAGCCGTCGGACTGGATGGAGGCGCTGCTCATCAGCTTGACCAGATTGTTGCCCGGCTGAAGCAGGATTTCCGATGTCGGATTTACGGTCAGGGATTGCGGCGCATTGATGATCGGCACACGCAGGGAGGTCAGGATATTAGCCGTGCCGTTAACGTCAAGCGTGTATGTAGAGGTGGTCATTCCAACTCCAAGCTGTCCCTGTACATAACTATACCCGCTGCCATCGACTTGCAATACACCGGACATCTTGGTATTGCCGCTAATATCCAGAGCGAGGTTAGGAATAATGGATGTCTTGCCTATCGCAAGTTTAGAGGCAATGTAGCTATGGTCTGTACCATCAACCTTTATCACACCGGCGAACTTCCCATTCCCGTCCACATCCAGTTTCTCGAATGGGTTATTCTTTCCGATGCCGATGTTGCCCATGACATAGCTATTACCCGTACCATCGATCTTGGCAACGCCAGATGCTCTCAAGTTGCCATCTATGTCCAGTTTCTCGGATGGATTGTTATTACCAATGCCAAAATCCCCCATGACATAGCTGTTGCCGGTGCCTTCCATCCTAATCACGCCGGAGCCAAAGATGTTGCCACCCGTTGCGCCGGTCGCCGTGCCAACATTGATACCACCCTGCGCATTGATAGCAACGGTGAAGGTCTGCGCGCCTGTCCAGGTGTTATTGCGCGCGAAATCGATCGAGATCGTCCTATCCTGAACCAACTGCCCGCCACCGGTTAGTCCATCGCCTGCAAGGATACTCTTGGTTAGCCGCCCGGCTTCATAAGCCCGGCGTGTGCCTGAGCCTTCTGCATGAGCGTATTGGGTGTGATCGTCATCAAGCAATCCCAACAGAGCAAGACCATGATCAAGTTTTGAGCCTTCGGCATTGCTTTGATGATTGTGCACACCTACCCCTGCATGCGCAGTTGCCGCTGGCGCGAGGACATGAAGATCATACGAGCTTTTGAACCCGGAAATATCAACGCCATCAACCGTAACTCCATCGGCGACGGAAAGATTGCCGATAAGTTGTCTTGACCCATCTGTTTTAAGGAATTGTGGCGCCTGGCTATCTGCAAGACTTCCTGTATGATGAGATGAAAACAATCCATGTGGACTGGGAGAATATGGCCCCGAACCACCTCCGGCGGTCTGGATTAAGTCGAGTATGTACGCTTTTAATCCCTGAAATAGCTCAGAATACTTAATCTGTGCCATATTACCCTGTTATCCGTTGAATGACATCCCACGGACTAATTTGCCCACGTGCAACCGGCAAATAGCCCATTTCAAGATTGTATTCGGCTTCTTCGATAAATACCACTCTCGGATCGTTGATCCGAGCGGAGTCGATCTGTAATGTATAAGCGTCTGACAAAATACACACTCCGACAGGACACTTGAAAACAGCTAATTCACTGCCGAATTGATCTCTAACCTTACCATCAGACGATATGGTGAAATCGTGATAGTTATACGTAAACACCTGTAACGATTTTTCTTCGTAAATTACCACATTGCGCTCTCTGGTGACGTAAGCAAGCATCCGCCTTCCGTTTGTCGTTCCCATTTTCATCAAACGTTCTGCTTCTTCCTTGATGGTTAGAGATCCATCCCTGTATCTACCACCACTTATACCGGACGTTACATTTCTGGTTACGCCAGTAATATATTGACCGTTTGCGATAATCTCACTCAAAACAACTGCATTATCTGCCGATGTTGTTTGGCTTTGGGCGTAATACTTCCAATCCAGAGTATGCCACCACCCCCTGGCGATTATCTTCCCAGTGTTTGGTTTCATACCGGTATTTAACTCAACATGTGATAAGGGTTTTGAAAAATTATTGAGAATAATATTACGCGCATTATTAGCTTGACTTTCATTCATGCCGCCAGCCGAAACCATTAACTCCATCACTCCGTAAGCGGCAATGCTATCTGTGTTTTCAGCCCATTCTGTCGTAGCTCGTTGTCCTAATTCTGTCTCACCCTGCTCATTTACCGTAATCAAGGAATAAGTGACTGCTACTCGATTAGCCATTCCGTTCAAAGTCAAGCCAATTGTGTATGCGCCAAAACAAACACTCACTTCATTGACGTACCCCCACCATACCGGAATGCCGTCATAGAATATCTCGATTGGACATCGCAAAATATTGAAAAGGTCAAACAAAGCAAGTTTACTACCCCTAACCGACAACTCAGCTTCCTGACAACCGCCAATAACAGAAACACGATAACGTTCTGGTTGAATGACAACATCTCCAACAACCAAATGATTTTGAAAATCTCGTGTGGAGAATACAACATCAAAGCGTCCCATATCTTGCTCTATAAAATACCCTTACCAAGATTTTGCGGTTGATATCCAAATCTCCTGTATCACCACTTTGCTGAAAATAAAGCCGTTGCGTGCGATTTGGAATAAGAGTAATCGGCTTTCCAAACAGCATGTAAATTGATGCTTTCCCGCCTGGTGAATAACCCTCTACGTAAGATTGATCTTCTATGTAATCAACCGTCAACTGGGTTGTATGTGCCAATCCATATCCCCGTGGTTTCCACAATACAAATGACTCAGCGGGCATGAGATAAAGAAAATCTATAGCCAGCGCCCCGCCGCCGGACTTACGTCCATATAGGCTCAAGTCAAGAGAGTAAAGATCGTTTTGATCGATCAACCAAGGTGGTATTTGCAATGTACCAATCTCGATAAACCTTTCTCCGGTAGGTATTAATATCTCTTGATCTTCCTGAATAATGGTAATGGGATAGCCAGAAGGAAATGTAATTCTCGCTTGAATATAAGTGTTTGATACTGAGTTCATCAGCGCAGCGTATATCTTGAAATACCTTCCACCACCGTTGCTAATAATAGATGACGGAAGCGAGTATCTAGCAATAATTGTCTGATTGTTTCCTGACCATGTAATATTTCTATAATAACCGGCCGACGCGCCAGAACTTGCGACATTCGATCCACCCCATGCCGCACTCTCTCCCTCTATGATGTGAGTAAAAGAAGAAGGATTTGAGAATACATTTTGACTCAAGTACAGATTGCTAATTCTATTTGATGAATCGTACAAATTTTGCAGCCATACTCGCACCGGAGCGGGTAAATTCCCCCCAACATGCGACCCGCTAATTTGCACGTAATTATTACGTTTATTCGGTGGGCTTCCGCTACCATCATTGCAGTTAAAGACGTTTATACCACCAGTTACATTCGTTCCATTCCCGTTTGTCAATGGTAATTCTGTCTCCGAAAAACTTTCCCAAAATGGGAGCCTTTCTATGACGAGACCAACATCTACGCTTTTGTTCAACAACTTATAATGAGATAATTTATCACTGGCGATTACACGTCCATTAAGAAGACGACTTTGCACCACTGGCAAACTGCTATCCGCTTGATATAAAAGATAACACGGCACTCCTTGACGGTTGTCGTAATAATTTTTCGTTAGTTCAAAAAATCGCTCAATACTGCGAATCTTATCCGCGATTGCGCTAGAAGACGTACCTGTAATTCTTACGTCGATCGATTCCGTCAGCGATTCGGCGTTTGAATCATAACGTGGCACATAATCCATCAAATAAACCCCATCGGCTGTCAAGTTCACCGTATCGCTGCCGGATTGCAAAAGTAAGTATGTCATACGTACACCCTTAATCTATTGGCAATGCGGTAAGCCAACTCTTCCATGTCCATCTCATTGGACACATTGGCATATACATTGACATTGATTTGAGTGGTACTTGCAGTAGTCATGGTTGGCGTCGGAGTCGTCCCACCACCTGATGAGGTGGCTAAATTCCAATTATAGACAAGGTTATAAGCAGCAGTATAAGCAGCCGACATCAAAGAGGATATAGCAGATGTAAGAATTCCTTTATTGGCATTTACACCTTCAGCTATTTTCTGTACTATCAATTTTCCCACATTCCACCAAGCCGAATAACTTACACCTCCACTGACTGAACCAAACATGCTTGCAATTGCGGATGCCAGCGCTGAAGCATTACCACTTACTCCACTTGCAACCTGAGACGCTATTGATCTTCCTATTTGAGTCCAGTTATAACTTGACAATCTATTAGCAGCTACGCTGGCTAGTTGATTGGCCGCATTGGTCATACTACTGGTCATGGCTACCATACCAGAAGTTACATCTGTAATTATTTTCCGTCCTGTACCAAGCCAATCTTTTTGAATAAAGATACTTAACAGTTTTCCAACAGCTTCCACTATTGTTGAAATCCCATTGCCAATCCCTTGAATTAATCCTTCAACGATTTGCTTTCCAATCTCGATGAAAACTTTAGCCGGTGATTTAATCCCTAGAAATCCCTTTACCGCATCTACGATTGCTTTACCGATATCAGTTGCTATACTTTTTAGATTTGATAATAATGACTTTACACCATTGACAATCCCATCAATGACACTCTTGCCAACAGATTGCCAATCTGTCGTTTTAACACGATTTACAACATCATTAACAAAGTTTGTTACGGTAGTCTTAATCCATTCCCAAGCATTGCTGAAAGCTGTTTTGACATCTGCCCATAGCAAATCGACAAATTGGCGCAAATGCTGTCCAAATGCATACCAATCTCCCTCTTGAGCAGCTATAAAAGCCTTTAACAATGCATCTATCATCGGTTGTACTCGTTGAACTATTGCAAGAATAGCATTCCACACTTCATCCCATTTTGATTTTAGCCACTCTATTGCTTGTGGAACGCTTGTTTGAAACCATGTTATTGCCTGATCGACAAATGGTTTTAATGTGTTTTGCCAGAATGCTGTCAATGTGTCGCGAATTCCGCCCCAATTCTCCGTCCAAGCTCTGTACACAACATAAGCTATTGCCCCAATTGCAGCCATTACCGCAATTACCGGCGCGGCGGCAGTAATCATTGATACCAAAGCAGGAATAACGGTCGTAAAGACAAAAGCAACTACTGCTGCACTCAACGCTGCCAATACGCCAACTACGATTGCCTTATTCTGATTAAGCCAATCGCTCAACTCCCGAAATTTTTGTAAGACAACGGGAATAGAGCGTACAACATTACTGGCAAAGTCAGACAGTTTGCCTGTTATAGCTTTGATAAATTCCTGAAACTTAGCACCTCTTACCAATTCTAATAACGCGCCAGCTAAATCTTTTAGAGATGGTAATAATGCCATGCCAATTTCTTCTGATGCATCGCCGAGTGCATTTTTTAGTATCGTCAGTTGCCCTGCAAATGTTTGCCCTGCTGCCTTTGCACTACCGCCAAATTCTGTTTGCAATTCTTGCAAAATCATCTTCTGCGCTTCCATGATGTTTCCGGACTCTACCAGCGACTTGATGACCTTCATCTGCTCTTCGCTAAAGTTAACCCCTACCCTTTTCAGCGCAGTCACACCGTTGATTGGGTCTTGCAAAGCTTTGCCTAACTGCGTTACACTGGTTTGTAAATCCTGCCCTAACGCTTGCGACATGTCCAAAGCTGTTTCTATTGCTGCCGGGAAAACATCTTTGGATACGCTGGTGAAAGTCAGCATCAGGTTTTCGGCAGACAATATCGCTTCATCTTCAAACATTGTCACTTTTGATAGTGATTCGGCAAGACTGGTTGCCATTTCTGCGGTAACTCCTGCCACTCCCCCGGTAGATTCCAATACTGCATTAAGCTGAGCATGGACTTTTTCGGCTTCCATCGCCGCTTGGACGGATTGATAAATCCCACTCCCTAATGCGACCGCGCCTGCGGTTGCCGCTGCAAGGCCAGCCGTGACGATAGTACCGCCAACCGCAGCCATGCCTGTCAAACCGCGTTCTAGTAAGCCGGCTTGGCGTTTAACTTCTTCGACACCCTTTATAAACCCCGCTGCATCGGTGGTTATCCTGACAACCAGCGTAGCTAAATCAGTCATTCGTATCTAATGTTTCGCGCTTTTCATTCTGTATTTCAGCAAATACATACTCGCCACGCCGAACCAGCGTCCAACCGAGATCATGCCTAATCCAAGTCATGTCTTCGATTTCTATTTGATCTAATGCCGTTACCTGACACCCACCATCCAGCCATCCAGCAACGGATAGGATATTGGGCTCAATGTAGTAAGGCAAGTCTTTCAGCAGCTTATAAACCTTCATTTGTCTTGGCATCTTGCAACTCCTTTAACATCCTGAATACCGCTTTTATCTTTTCTGCCAACGTTGCATGATCTACTTTCTTTTGTTCAAATTTCGGCATAAAGTCTTGTGGCGTATAAGGCTTTCTGCGCTTCTTACTATCACGATGCACATTGGCAATTGTACTGGCGATGATTCCTGCCCGTAGATCCGCTCGATCCTCACCAAATGGCTCCAGTTTGAAGTAAGCCATCCATTCTGCAATCTCTGCTGATGTTAAATCGTTCAGCAAACGATCTACGTGCGGTTCGCCTATCGCTAACGCTAGCCGATAAGCGAACCGCCGTGTGGGGCGTTTTTTAGGTTATCCGCCAATGCATCAATTTCCGATTGTGTAAAGCGCGACAATCGCATTGCTACCTCAAAAATGCGCTGCAACGCAGAAGCAGATTTCCTTCCAAGCAGTTCTGCTTCTGCATCGCTGAACATTCGATTGCCGTCCTCGTCAACAATCGTCATTGCACAGAGTTTTGCTCGTAAGTTGCTCATCTCAACACGCACACCGGATTGCGTTTGTTTCAGGATTGCTGCCTCGAATGCGTCCCGTTCGGCTGCAGTCAGACAGCGCACCCGTACAGTACCGCCCCATTCCGGTACTTCAACGTCTTCATAAACAAGATCGTTTGCTTGCAATATCTCTTCGCGCTTGAGCATCGTTACTCCTTATGGCGTGATGGTGACCGACCCGCTCAGCTTGATCGTGATTTGCGCAGTTAGCAAGCCTTCTACCGGTTCGGAGAGTTCAAAGCTTGTCACATAACCGGAAAAATCAATTTGGAACGCTCCTGGATCGGGCAAGATCAATTGGAAATTGCGCTTGATTCTGTTCTGCATCGAATGCCACAAACTACCAGCAGTTGTTGAGTAGTGAGTGCTGTCGGCAGGGTCAAAAGCAATCTCGAAGGATACTTCGCCGGCATCCAGGAGGGTTGGCACATACTCACGCCAGGTTGAGCCGTGATGACTGGCATCTTCAGTACCCAATTCAAATGATGGGCCCGAAATATCCTTGATCTGACCAATGGCAGTGAATACTTCTGGATTTGCGCCATTGCCGATTTTGATTACAGTACCAGTTGAAGTTAAGACAGTCATACTTCACTCCTTTCTATCCATAATAAACTCGTAAATCTATTCTGACCACATTGATTTCACCGTCGCGGGTATAGTCATCGCGCCGGTTTTGAACAAACACGATCAAGTCATTTATTTTTTTTCCATCCAACGCGTTTCTAATCACCTCCTCAACTTGTTTTGCCTCATTGTATGTCTTAGACAGACAGGTCAACTGAATTAATGAGACCTCTGGCTTGCGAACGCCATCCTGAACGTACTGTCGTATGCCACTTATCTTTTGGTAAGCAACCGCGGGCAATTGAGCATCTTGCGGAACGACAAGCGGATAAATCCTACCGGCAAGGAGCGCATTGACGTTCGCGTCATTTATCAGTGCATCACGCAGTACTTGCTCAACGCTCACCGTTACTTCAAAGCCTCCCGTATCACCTCAGACATAACACGTATAACCAAATCTTTTTGCGATTCCAGAGCCGGTCGTAAAAACGGTCTCGCTGCCATACCGGGATGATTTACTTTATTTGTGATAACCAGTCCGGCATCGCCTTCAAAGACAAGTGGATCGCCTTCAATCTCATGCGGCGAGGCGCCGAGTTCAAAAAACCGCCAGTACCATTTATCCTTGTCAAAGCCGATAATTGCTTCTTCTGAATCGATTTTGGTTTTAATGCTTCCAGGTCGTGGAGCCAACCGATCGGCTTCATAACCTACAATTTTTGCTCCAGCATCAAGCGCAGCTTTTTTCCGGGCATTAACTTCTTCTTTAGTCAATTCCAGCTTTTTATATAGCTCATCCAGTCCAGATATTTGAATGTGTAATTTAGCCATTTTCTATTTCCTTACACATCAATTCGATTTCTTCATGCTTCTCCAAAATGTCGATTGGTGGAGAAATTATCTCGAATACTCTATTGCCATAAATAACTCTCATACCGGCTTTGATATTCGCCAGATACCGAATTCTGATCCGATGGGTCACTTCAGCTTTTTTTTCAGATGCTTCAATGTACTCGCGCCCACGCAAGGGTTCAATGCTTGCCCAGACGGTTGCGAAATCCTGCCAGACATTGATTTTCTCGCCGTAATTATTCTGGCTAACAGATTGAGTTTGTAATTTGATCCGGTGACGCAACCATCCTGCTGGTGGCATTTCAGAATATCCACACTCTATAGGGTGATAATAACGCTTCAACAGCCATCGGCAATTGCATGATGTTTGCACCGCGTTCTACCAATACAGCTTCCCTGTTTTCATAGTAATGCCCGGCTAGCAAGCGTATTGCATGGCGGATCGGTTCGGGTACGCTGACACCACTGCTGCCATAGCCAGCGGTAAACGATATTTTCACTCCGCCATACTGATAAAGTTTTACCGGTGGAAAACTTGCCCCATCTGCAAGCCATAATCTGCCAACATCAACCGCGTCATATCGATAATCCGTAAACGGTAGTTCTGTACCGTTTTCGTCTCTGTATTTAATTTGATCAACAGAGATCAACGGTGGTCGAGGGATATTCAATATACCCTCCCACCAATCATCGAGATACCATTCCCATTTTTGAAGAATGAGAGCCCTGTTTGTTATCATCTCTACATGCTGGCGCGCAGTCTTAATGATCAATCCGAGCAGATCGTCCTCTACAGAATGATCAATGCGCAGATAGAGTTTAAGCTCTGCAATAGTTATCGGCTCAACCGCCGGTGGTTCCACCAGTTTGAGCATTCTTCCTACTCCGCTTTGTGATCGTCTTGACTACCGCCGTTTCCGGTGGTTCGATAGTTCTTGATTCTGGTTCGGCTTTTCTCAACATGATTAGCAGTTTTGCCGTATCTTCATCCGTCTCAATGATGTTTCCGGCTTCTACTACAACACCATTGCAGACTGTATTTCGCAATATCCGTATCCTCATTTCGCACCTCCGCATCTGCCAGCCCCTATTCAGGGGCTGGCATTAGCTGGTCACAGTTGATTAGGTAGTCAGAGCATCAAGCATTGCAGCAAAGCTCTCAGGATAACGTACCGCAATGTCCACATCTTGCAGTGCAACAACCCGGATAGTGCCACTGGTTGATTGGGTATATGGATCAACCATAATGTCAAGCGTGCCCCACATACCAATCAACAAGTCATTCCAGTTACCGAAGAAGATCGCACTGCAGACGCCGGTGGACGTCCCCTTGTCCAGGTCTGAGCGAACTTGGTTGGTAACGTAAGCTGGATAGCCGTTCAGCGGTGTGTTATTTGATTCCCAAACCATTATGTCGCCATAGGTTGGGGTTCGCTGCGTAACCTTAAGCTTGCCCCGCACTTTCGGATTGGTCATATACGCCAGAGCGCCGATGTCGGCATTATCGATTGCCACTTCGGTTTCCAGCTTGACAATGTGTTCCCAAGTCGGGGCAGCTCCGTTAGTCCCGCCAACTACACTACCAATCCCAGTAGTGTTGGCAATACCACGCGGCTGATTACTCGCACCACTCCCGTGCAACGCTGCATAATCGATCGCAATCGCTAGTGTTGCAGCCAGGTCAGAACGTACTAACCGCTCTACATCAACGCTGGATTGCAGTAACAGCTTGCGAGTGATGTCGGTAAACGCGCCAACGGTTTTGGGGGACATCGCCACTTGGGCAACCGCTAACTGGCTTTCAGTGGGTGAGTTACCTTCAGCAACCCAGTAGGCCGTCGCACCACCGCTTTGCTTTGGGATGGCAATATCGCCTACAAGTCCTCCCAAAACAGTCGCACCGGCTCGCTGAACCATCATCTTATTACGAAGCAGATCGATGAAGGACTGGCTAAGCAAGTCGGTCGCAACAAGGTATCCGCCTTGTGCGGGAGTGCCTTTGTTCAAATCGCGGTATTCCATCCAGTCTAATGGCACAAAGAAACCACGCGGTTCTTTACCCAGCTTCTTAGCCGTTGCCTCACTGGCTTCATATTCCAGTTCGGCGCCTTTCCAATTGCCATTTACGATTGCGCGAATTGCACGCACAAGCGAGTAGTTTCTCAAATCGCGCTCTCCCATACCGATCTTCGCGTCGCTGTTCTCCTGAACGTTGCGAACAGCTAGTTCAAATAACTTTTCACGGCGTTCGATTTCGGCGTTGAGATACTCGATTTTCTTAATCAACTCGTCATATTCTGCACTTTCCGCTTCGGTAAAACCGCGATTTTCGGCATCTACCACATCAAGCAGTGTTTGAGCACGCTTGATCAGTTCGTCTTTTTGAATTTTTAACTCACGAGTTCGGTTCATAATATCACCTCCTTAGCGTAAATAGTTTTAGTTTTCGTTTTTTGACATCCAGTTTCTCACGCTCCTGCATGAGAGCCTGTCTGTCATCGTCTGATTGCGCTTTGTCCTCCTGGACATTGCTGCGAACCAGACGATATTTCATTACATCCCGCGCTTGCGCTATAGTTTGCGGATAGGCCGGGAATGTAACCACACTGACATCATATAACCGCCCTACATTGACAATTTCTCTCCGTAATTCGCCGTCTTCTTCATACCAGCGATCGCCACTTTCCGACACCGAAAACCCAAAACTCATCTGATTGATGTCTCCACGCTTCATCATGAGTACCAAATCATTCGCATATTGGGTATTCGGTAACTTGATTTCCGCGCGCAATCCAATCTCATCTTCTTCGAGCTTCAGCGTTCCAGATACTGTCCTGCCTAGTACCAAATTCGGATCATGATTAATCAAGGCGCGGACATCGGCGTTTTTAATCGTCTCGGTAAACGCGCCTGGCAAAATCATCTCCCGAAATCCGCCTAAATCCTCGCTCCAGCGGTTAAAAACTGCCGCATAACCTGTCAACGTGACGGGTTCGCTTTCGCTAACTTCTGCGCGCAATTCAGACTTCACCGTCCGCAGTTCAATAAGTTCGTTTGGCATTGCGCTTTTTTCCAACCCGGCATCTTCGCGATGCTTTCTAAGATGCCGTTCGACACCAGATCGATCCGCTTCCGGGATGTCTGCCTGCGATAGTCTCGCCAGAGCATTATTCACCGCTGCAATGACGGCAGGAGCTCCGATTTCCGGCCGATGATGTGGGAATTTGTAGGAGCTTTTGGCATCTGGATCGCCTTCATCATCTACCCATGCGTGCATGTAACGCAGGACTTTTTCATCTTTCGGGGCATCCGCCACAGCTTGCGGGCCATCCCAATCGCTTTTTGTATCAACATCGGTGGTATGTGGTTTAATCGCAGCCATTCTTCACCTCCTATCCAGCAACAATCATGCAGTCACAGCCGTCATGTAACGGCGGATGAGCATGATCCTGTCTAACATGATACGGTTCGCCGTTCTGATTCAACACATCGCCAGCAGAGACAAATTTCTGACTAATCCCGATTTTCTTGCCGTCTAATTCATCACAAATCGGGCAATTTTCCTTGCCAGACGCAACCCAAGTAATAAAAGCAACACCTAATGTTGTAAAAGCAAACAGTGTAATTGCGCCGTTGGCGCGTACACTTTCCTTACTCGCGTCAAATTCCGCACGCGTTGTATCCCAATCGCTCATCTCTTCCTCAAGTTGCTCAAGAACATCGTTGTTACTTCTTTGAGCGATATTGATTGCGTTTGTGATACGCTCTCGACTGTAATACTCCATCCGCTGCGCCAATCTCTCCACATAAGCATCACTATACCGCTTGATGGCATCCCGATCGTAGTCATCCTTGCCAACCTCTTCCGTAGCAGCATCAGCCACAAGGTTGGCGTAAGTCTCCATAACCTTCCCCATATTCTTCTTGATGTATTCGCGATGCTCAGGATAAAACTCATCCAGATAATTCAAGAACTCATTGACATTGATTTTTATTTTTTTCTTTGCCGCATTCAACAGGTCATTCCGCTCACGGCGATAAACCCGCGCAAAAGCATCCGAAAACACCTTCCCGTACTCTTCCATCAGTTTTCGCCTGGTTTTAACCGCTCGCGCCCGGCGCTCATCACGCCTTTCCGAGATTTGAGCCAGATTTCTTTCCGTCTCAACACCAACCGCCGACATGTTAAGTGGCTCAAGGTATTTATCGCCCATGCCTTTTGGCAATGGGTTCATTTCTTCCAGTTCGCGGATGTCATCCACACTCATCCAGCCCCATTGTCTCGCAACCGAATAAGCCCGATAACGGCTTTCAATATCTCCTCTCAGCAGACCGGCAACCGTGTGTTTGGCATAAAATTGCTTTCTTTCGGTTTCTGTCAGTAAGTTCAAGCTGATAGACTGCTCGATATTCACAAGCCAAGGCATGAGGGTATAAGTGACAAATTCCAAACCCATGTGCTCGATATTAGAAAACGTTGCGCGATCCAAATCTCCGATCATGTGAGGCGGAACGCGAAATATCCGCGCAATCTCATTGATTTGAAACTTACGTGTTTCCAAAAATTGAGCGTCATCCGGCGAAATGCCGATTTTCTCTACCTTCATTCCTTCTTCAAGTATTGCAACACGATGAGCCCTTTCAAAACCACGATGTCTTTCCTCCCAAGACGACTTCAAACGTTTGTAAGCATCGTCTCCCAACTTGCCAGGATGTACCAAAACAAATCCAGGCTCGGCTTCATTGGCAAAAAACGATGCACCAAAACCTTCGGCTGCGAGTGACAACCCGATTGCCTCACGCGCCAAGCGGATCGGACTATAACCCATAATTCCATCACGCCCCAAACCGCGCAAGTGCCAGATGTTTTCTTGCGCAATGAAACGGTATTCTTTGCCAAATCGTTCAGGAAGTTCAACAGCATAAACCAGCAACCCGGTTCTTACATCACGCATAACCTGAACCGAATCTGGATTGAGCGGCCACAAACCGATAATTCTCCCGTTTGGCGCATACTCAATATACGAATAAGCATTACCACGCAAACACAAATGCACCATAAGGAGCTGACGATAGTCAAATGCCGTCATCTCACCGTTGGGCGCATCATGCAGTAACCCATACAGTGGATGATCAAGAGCTTTTTCCTTCGATCGACCATTTTGGCGGTACAAAACCAGCGGCAACATGGCTACGCTCTCGCTCAGTAATCGCACACAGGCATAAACCGCAGAAGCCCGAAGTGCATTATCGCTGGTAATCGCAACGCCGGTCAGAGACGTATTCCAAAGCGACTTACGCCGTTCCTTGATCAACTCTTCGGTGTAGTTCCGCTTCTCAAACCGCTCTAATAGCTTCGTCAGCAGGCTCATAAGGTTAGGATGCCTCGCTCTTCATAAACCGATCCGCTGTCATCGTACCTCAATGCCCGATCCAATGCCATGATCAACGCAACCATGCCGTCAATCTTCTCAATTGAGCGTTGCTTATCTGGCTTGATATTGCCGGCCGGATCAACCGCAGCTACCAGGTTATCCGCCATCCACGCCAAAACGGGGTTGTTGCCATGCGCCAATTTATGACTGAGAATTAGCTTTTCCAGCTCTTTCATCGGCGCGCTCATCGAGGCAAAACCCTGACCGAACTGAACCACTGTCAGCCCCATTTCCTGCAATTCCTGGACGATTTTGGTAGCTCCCCAGCGGTCGAAGGCGATCTCCTGCAAATCGTACATCTGCGCATCTTCATCGATCTGCGCCAAAATGTAGTCGTAGTCGATCACATTACCGGGTGTTGCGACCATATACCCCTGACGCACCCATGCATCATAAGGCACACGATCACGATGGCTTCGTTCGTGCATAGAGTCTTCTGGTATCCAGAACCGGCAAAGCACTTGATACGGATCATCGCTTCGTTCCGGCGGGAATACCAGTACAAATGCGCTAACATCCGTTGTCGAACTCAAGTCGAGACCACCATAACACCGTCTGCCGCGCAATCCGTTTGCATCAATCGCTTGCCCGCATAACTTCCAATGTTCAAGATTAACCCATTTCGTCTCGCTTTGTGTCCACACGTCCAGATCCAACCTCAAAAATGCATTTAGCTGGCTTGGTATCTCACGCGCCCTTTGCGCTTGCTGGCGCATGTAATCAATCTTTTTGCTAATGCCGATATTGGGATTAGCTTTGCGCCAAACAGACTCATCCTGCCAGTCATCATCTGTATCGATAGTATAGATAATACCGAACCAACGATCATCTGCAACAACTCCGCTCAGTACCTTCTCTGTGTATTCATGATGTTCCCAGCAGATCGACTCACGATCGTAGCCGGCCGTTGTGATTTCAAACTGCAGGGGATTTCGCCGCGCGCTTTGTGCCGTTTCGAGAATATCTACCAGATCACGTGTCTTGTGCGCGTGAAGCTCATCGATAATCGCCCCATGCACATTGAGACCATCCATGCTATCGGTGTCTCTCCCCAACGGCTCAAATTTACTGGCTGTACTCTCCACATGCAGGTTGTCGCGGAATACCCGCACTCTCTTTCGCAATGCAGGGCTGGCTTTAACCATTCTGGTTGCTTCGCTGTGGGTTATCCTGGCCTGGTCTCGCTTGGTTGCGGCACTGTAGATTTCGGCGCCAGGTTCACCGTCTGCGGTGAGCAGATATAACCCAATGCCGGCCGCAAGCGTGCTCTTGCCATTTTTACGTGCCACTTCGTTATACGCCCAGCGAAACCGCCGTGTGCCGTTATCCCGATACCAACCGAATAGATTCCAAACAATGAATTGCTGCCATGCTTCGAGGTGAAACGGCTGTCCGGCCCACTCGCCCTTTGAATGTTTAACAAGATTGAAAAACAAGAGTGCCAACTCGGCCTTTTTTTTGTTCAATACCAGACCGCGTTCCTTGCCGTGTTCAAGATCGGAAACGTATCGTTCGCAAGCTAAACATTCCCACTTGCCGGCCGGTATGTCTCCGCTTAAAACGCTATCCACGTAATCCAATATCTCACGCTCCCCCATCATTAACCACCTTCACGTCCTGCCCAAACAGTATCCGCTCTAACTCGTCAACCGTTTCGGGCTTTTCGGCTTTCACCCTGCTGCGACTGCTGGGCGTCATGCCAAACTCAACCATGAAGCGCCGCATCTGCTCTACCGCTTTATCGCGGATTGCCACCAGCGGATGCTGATAGACGTACCCTTTATCAGAGATGATCGTCTGCCCCTCTTCACGCAGACGTTTGACCGCATCTACCCACGTACTCCATGCTTGGCAGTATGCAGCCAACGCTGCTCTATCAACCCGCGTGAGCAAACCGGCATCAAATAGCTCGCGCGAAACCCTGCGCCATTCCGCCTTCGCCACCGGATCAAGATGTCGGGGCGGTCTGGGTATGGCAAGCTCGAATTTCGGTTCGGCTTCGTTGAGTTTTCGTTTGCCCGGATTGCCTGCCAGCCGTTTAATGGCGGTTGGTTTTGGCGGTCTCCCTGCCATTACCCCTTTACCTCCATTTCGCGGTCATAATTTTTAGACTGCCCGCACGGTCTCTTTTTGTTGCTTTCTAGAGATTTTCCACCCCCTACCCCCTCTTTTCTTGTCTTTCTGGAGTGGCATGACTTGCACAGGGCTTGCAGATTTTCTAATGTATTTTCTCCACCGCGCGACAGTGGAATGATGTGATCCACTTCCGTTGCAATAACAGGTTGATCTCCATGTATGCCAAATGGGTCTTCACACAACGGCTTCCCCCGCAATACCATCATGCGCAGCTTCTTCCAGTTGTAATCATAGCCGCGCCGTGCGGCAGATAGCCGTTCGTCCGGCAATCGTGCTGATGCCCTGTGCAATTCACAGTACAGTTCATTGCCGTAAACCAGGTTTCGGCAATCGCTAGCACGACAGGGACGTGGTGGTCTCACCGGCATCATGCACGCTCCAGATAGCGGTAATTGACCCAGAATTCCACCCCCCGCCATTTCAATATACAAACCCACTCCCCTTGAATATCCAGTACTTTTTTGGGTTCGTCTTCCGGGAGTAGTTTGCCGATAATTGCGTATCCCATGCCCGGCCCACTGCGGATATTCACATACTCATTGCCCTTAGCCAGCTTGACGTAGTCCAACGCCGCATCCGTACCCACATGTCCTGCCGGCTGCGCGCTGGCTTGAAGATAAGGCAATGGATCGACTTCGCCCTTGTTATAACTGTTTGGATGTCCTGGTATTCGTAATTCAAAATGGAGATGAGGGCCCGTCGAATAGCCAGTACTACCCGAATATCCAACCAAATCCCCTGCACGCACATTAGCGTTTGGTGACACCACCACGCTGCTCAAATGCGCGTACAACGTTTGAAATCCATCATGCTGAATTACAACATAATTTCCGTAACCGTTTTCGTCATATCCAACCCGAATGATTTTTCCATCTGCTGCGGAAAGAATAGGTGTACCCGTTGGAGTTCCCCAATCCACGCCGTTGTGACCTGGTTTTCCAAACCTGGCGTAGATGCTCGGATTTTCGCCAAACCGCTGGGTAATCGGATACTGACCGATGAACGGATACCTAATTTTCATTTATTCCTCACCAATATCTTTCCTCTTCAGACTGCTAAATCTTTTCTCGGTATTTATCTCATGCCGATTTAAAGTATCTTTCATGGACGCTACCTGACAGGCCATGTCGTTTATTTCTTTTGCTAGTAACGTCAATGACCTGTCCTGAGCTTCACGCAGTTCGCGCAAGAACGTTCGCCACTGGTTATCCCGTTCAGTCTGTTCTGCGGAATAGCGCTTCATCATCTCCAGTACAAACCAGACAAAAATTCCGACAAGTGGTATCTGTGCCAAGAGTGAAAGTATTGTTGAGTCCATGTTAGCCGTGCTTGGTCAATCCGTAAGTGCCTTGATTTGCCACCGCACTCAGGATGATGGCTCTCAATAATCCAACGAGCCCTGCTCGATCGCAAGTCAAGCCGATACCAAACTCTGCGCCGATGCTCAGGCAAGATAATCCGTAAATCACGCTTGCTACAACGATAACCATAGCCAGCATGACCAGACGTTTTGTCTCGGCCTGCAATTGATCAAATCGATCTCTAAGACCTGGCAAGTATGAAAACGTCAAAGACAACACCGTGCCGGCGATTAAGGCTAACTCATCAGCACCCATGCAACCTCCTTAAAAAGCAGTCGCCGGACCTTTCGGTCCGGCGTACTTCGCATTCTGCGACCTTGCTTTTATAGTACAACAAAATTCAATACATGTCAATACAAAAAACCGGCTTCCGACATATCGGAAGCCGGTTTTTTGTTATTGTTCTTGTTTATTCTCTTCTTCATATTGTTTTATGTAAAAAAGTATTGCATCGCGGACAATGTCGGATAAGGTTGTCCGCGATGTTTCAGACTTTTTAGCAATAATCTTTTGTAATTGTTTCATTATTTTTTCGGTCAATAGTATTGTTATACGGATATTATACTTTTCTTGGTAAATGGGCATTTGACACTCCTTGCTATCTCAACCGGCTTAACGCCCGAACGCCAATAATATTACCGTTAACATCGCGAACGACAGATTCGGGCGACGTGTCCGGGCTGAGGAGGTCTTTTCGCCACGGCTTGTCTTTATCCCCCTTGCCAACCGGTATCCATTTGCCACCTAAAATGAAATGACTGTAATTTTGCATCCGTTGTGGCTTGTCTTTTCCAACGCGCTTTTGCAACTCTTCCGAGTTCTGATCGAACCAGAACAAACATTCGTTGCAGATCACGTCACCATCTCCAACCAGCAAGTCATAGTTTGTGAAATTCTGCTTGACCCACCGGTTGAAGTCTATTCCGTCTTTATTCTGACCGCATACCCGGCATTTCATGGTTTTACTCGGATGAAGTAATACTGTTTGATTTTTATGGCTATCAAATACTCTTGCGAAACGCCATAAAATCGTTCACCGATTGCCAATGCCTCATTTTCACTGCCGGCAATTACCATCAACCAGGCTAAATCCTTAAGCATGGCAAACTTGTTCATCTCCCACCTCTACTGGCTTTTTCATCCCACAAGTTGGGCATTCGGTTGTTTCTACAAATTTTTGGTAAACGTTATGAAAGCGTGGTCGCCACCAATCAGGGTCGTTGTGTCTGTTGCGATTAGGGCAATTCTCTATTGCCCAGTCTGTGCCTTTCAACGCGTTGAACCAGAAATCTGCCAGAATGTGTCCATCATATTCCGGCACACGATACTTGTGAAACCTTTGCCAAAGCGAGTCCTGTTCTTTAAATGCGTCATCGCTTAGCAAACGCCTTGCAATTTCCCGTAATCGAATGCCCTCCTTCCATTTTTCCCATGAACGCTCTTTTGATTGATGTATTGCAACCTCAGCACGCGCTCTTTGTCTTAGTATTCTTTCCTTCTCTGCTTCAGGTGTAGTTGCAAATTGATCTGCAAAGAGCGGGTATCGTTTGGCAATTTTGTTGTTCTTTCGCTTGGCTGCCCTTTGCGCAACTTTATCAATGTCCATTTCAGACATTTCTTTTCACCTCCACATTACCAGACCAATCCTCAACCTTCTCAGACACTTCGTGGATGATTAAATCCATCTTGCCATCACGATAAGTGATGATGGCTTTGCCAAAGCCATTTCTCGCTACGACCTCCAAGTGATCTAAAAACTGCTCTAACTGCCGTTCGTCAAATAGCAACCAAAGTCTGTTCAGGATGTCTTCTACGTCACTCATTCGCTCACCTTTTTATTATTTACTCTGAACGGTATCGGAACATGCGGGCCCGTGCTCTTTCCACGATGCAGTCAATTGCTTCTCGGATGTCACAACTTTCATATGCCCCGCCTGTCACGTCAGAGTAGACTAAAATCCGGACCTCCTCTTCGCCGATTTCCACGTACGCCGTGGGGTCTCGATGAAGGCGCACCATGTCCGGCAATTTGTCTATCAGCAGATACGCGTTTTCGTCGACGACTTCGATGACATCTTGGGGCAAATCTTCCGCATAGTAGACTTTGATGTTCAAGCTTTCGGGTTTGTACTCTATGCGGCAGATTTCAGAATCCAGCTTGCTCATATACTCGATCTTTTGCTGAATTCTGATGTTTTCGAGCTTAACCACGAGATACCGTCTAAGATCGATACTGACGTTTCTCGGCAGGAGCAGCCTGGTTATGATGATAGCCATGTCAACATCCTTCGCTCACCTTTTTGTTATTCATTTTGACTCATGGCTCGCTTCGCTTGAATGGTTTTCACGGTTACAATGGCTCGCTTTTGGACAATGGTTTCCATTGTTGAAACGGCTCGCTCACATTCGGTTTTCTTTTGGAGGATGGCTCGCTCACTTTACGGTTTCCTGTTAGGAGAAACGGCTCGCTCATACAAATTGGATTGCTCAGGAGCTTTGGCTGATGGGTAATTTCCGACATCGGAATATTTGAGCAACTTATAGAGTAAAGTTTCAATCAAATCTTCCGCATACGCCATACCCCTGGCTATTCCCAGATTGTATGCTATTGCCAGTTCGCTTGAGCATCTTTCAACTTCTGCTCTTACAGACTTCTTTTCTTCTTTGATGTCCTCAAGTATCCGTTTAATTTCATCAGTAATATTCATCATTTTTTCTACCTTCCTTTTCGATTCTGACTACTGGGCTACTCATTACTTTTAGCTCGCTAAAGTAAATTGGTTTTCTCTTTAAGTAAGGCTCGCTTCAATCTTATGGTCATCTCGCTCAGAGTGGCTCGCTTGTTTATGGTGGGATTATCAAGTCTTACGGCTAATCCACCCGAATTCTTCGGGGGTGTAAATGTTGTGATGTCCATTCTCGCCGGCAATCCAGGGGGAGGTAACCGGCAATCCGTCAATCGTTCGCCAAATAAGCCAAAGATGCGCCAGCCAGATTTTGATCATCTTGCGCATGGCTGCATTGTGGATATGCGCCCGTGTCCAATCTGGTCGGTTGTTCTGGTAATAGGCTTTTGCACGGTCGTATATCTCACGGTACGGCGATCGACTGCGAAGAAATGATGTGCCGATCAGGTAACAAGTCGTCTTTAGACGCTGGTTATAGTGCAGCTTCTCACCCTTGCGTGGCATTTCCCGCCGGCCGTCAATCACCGCAAAGCCGGCATAGCGCCATAGTGCGCTGATGGTGTCGGCTTTTTCGATGTCAACCATTACCGCAACCTTAAGCGCCAGCGTCTTCCCTACGCCTCTTACTTTTGTCATGTACTCAACAATCGGAAAATCATCCGCCAGTTCATCCAAAGCCGAATCTAATTCTTTTTCCATGTCGAGAAATAACTTGTAATATTTCTCGATATAGTATCGGTAATCAGATTTATCTGTGCCTCGATCAATAGCATTGAGACGATTTTCAAACTGGATACGCGTTTTTTGCACGACCCGATCGCGCAAATCGACTAACGCGCGGGCTAGCTTGTTTGTTGTGTCTTTTGTTATTGTGCTTTTCATCGTTCCTCCTAACCGATTACAACTTTTATTACTACTTCGGCAAGACATAGCCAGTTTTACGCCACCACAACCACAAAACAAGTCTAGTGCCAGCATTCAGCTATCGGTTTCAACGCCGATCGACCATAGGGTTTTCTGCCCAACTGGATGTCTATCCACCCGCGGCCTTGACTTTCGGCTCCACGTTCCACCCCTTGTTTGATATAAAACATTCCAACCAGCAGCCTTAAGCGATGTCCCTAACTCCTCAACTAGAGTGTAGGTGATCAAACGCTTGTATCCCATCGCTCGCGCTGCCCGCCAGGCCGCAGCGTATAACATGCTAGCCGCGTTACGCGTGCCATCGGTACAGCAACGCGTTACCTCAAGCGTCCAGCCATCGTCAAAATAACGCGCTACAGGCCGGCCAACTGTAACAACGCCGACAACTTTTTCGCCATCATTCACCGCAATCCCAAACTTCCATCCCTGCGGTGGAGGGTGATGGCGATGGTACTGATGGATGAATTCACAGGCTTCAACATAGCTGATAGGCTGGAGTTCCAGCTTTATCTCTGACACTTCATTCCTCCCCCAACTCCTCAATTTTGAAGAGACCCCAGCCGAGACCGGCAGAGTTTTTGCTGTCCGGCAGGCCTTCGCCGATGCCGATTTGCAAGATCAATTGGCACAACATTTTCTACTTTCCATGCGTACATAGACATCCTCCTGCTATTTTTTCACTAAAGTCCAGATCAAAACCAGGATGAAAAACACCAGCGTAAAGTAAGTCCCGTAAATCAATATTGTTTCCATCGCTCATCCTCCTCCAAAACACTATCGGCCCATGAAGCAACCACGCACAGAGAAAAGATAAACACAATGACACTCACAATCAAAGCTGTCACTAACAGATAGATGACAAATGTCATATTCACCTCCATTGCCTCGAATAAATCGATAAATCCTGAACTTCTTGCCTGCTATCGCCGGCCATTGCCCATTCGAGCCAGCCAACGCTCAAAGGGCTGTAATGCTTGCCGTTTTTTCCGCGCTGTTTTTTCCAACGCTCAAAGTACGGCGTTAGATACGCTATTAGTGCCTCTTTGGTCGGATATTTAGACCTCAATGCCAGAATAATCTCGGTTGCCGGTGCGCGGATAGATGGCGGCATAGCCGGCATTTTCGTTACGCCGATATAAACCTCTTCGGCAAAAAGGGCTTCGGGGTATTCCTGCATAGCTGTAATAGCCATTGCAGTTTCAACCGGCGAAAAAGCAGGCGGAGAAGTAGCAGAAGCAGCAGCAGTTGCAGAAGCGTTGCGCGTTGATCTTTCTGCTTCTGCTTCTGCTTCTGTATCTATCTCTTCTGCTTCTGTTAATCTAATCTTTTTAATCTGCAAAACGTTTTGTTGCAATTGCGTTGCGTCGCCGTTGCAATCGCGTTGCGCGTCTGCAACGTTTTCGTTGCATTCGCGTTGCATTTGCGTTGCAGTCCCGTTGCGCTTGGATTTAGACAACGTTTCACCGTATTGCGCTTTGCGTTGCGATTCACGATAACGCCTTGAGCGATCGGTGTTACTTAGGGGTGCTTGCCGTTTGACAAAATTGACCACATACCAATAGCCTTCTTCCTCATCGTATGCGATGATACCGGTTTTGGCTATCTCTTCCAGATCGGCTTCCAATTCCTCTTCCTTCAAGCGCAGTATCCAAGCCATCTGCTTTACATCAGGAAGTTCGCCGGTTTCGCCATTCCGACCGGCAATCAAAAACAGTTCAATCGTACGTCTCCACAACCGATCGGGAAGCGTGGCGATCTTTGGGTCATCCAATATTTCGTGGTACAGCTTAATCCAGTAACTCATCGCTCCACCTCGTAACCAATACTCCTCAGCAAGTCTATTGCCATTTCGAGTTTGCGCGGACGTTCCTCTTCGGGAATTGCCGCAAGGTTTACCAGCATCCTGCCATCGCTAGATTTGATATAGCAATCCCCCTCAACTTTCGCTATTTTCTTCTTTTTCTGTGGCGTTTGATTGACTTTCATCATCATCTCTCCTGTTTACAGGCAATAGTTCACCGTCTTTTTTCAAGCCGATCAATTGCACGCGGCCATCCACGACTTTGTAAGCCGGTTTCGGTAAGACATGGCCGGCGCGGATCAGCTTGCCCCTGCATTCCGGACCCATCCCGATTGCTATCGAGTATGGGTCGGTCAGCTTACGCCCGCAGCGCTTACATTTTGCGCTGGAGCTCATTTCAGCTCCAATTGTTTATCTTGGACGGGGATTTCGCTGGGGATTGACTTCATGTTCTTGATCTTTGCGATCAATAAATCAATTTTGTTGCGCCGACTGATTAACTCTGCCAGCATCGCCCGTTTGCCTTTTTCACTGACATCCAGGCGATATCCAGCTTTTCCAGAGGTTGACAAGATCGGCACACCCTTCTGACGCAAAGACTCAATAGCTTTTCTAACTTTGCGGTCTTTCGTGTCATTGTTCATCACCCGCGCCGGCCTGACCTCGCGAAACACAATCGCGACCAACTGTGGGCGGGTCAAGCCGTCAGGGTTTTTCGACAACGCGTTGAACACGGATTTTTCCAAATCATCCAGTTCAACCTTGAGTTCCTTCAATAATTGCTCATAAACTTCGGTCATTGCTCCTCTCCAATTCAGAAACAATCTTTTCTAAATCGTCAATCGCCTTGCGATAGCCAGCAAGATATTCACGATCTTCTGGCTCATCATAAAGATTCGCAAGATCACGAAAACACCGATTTAGGTAATCGACTAGTGCGCGTGGTAACGAATGCGCGCCCCTCGCTGGCTGAGATGTCAATGGTTTAAACAAAATATTTCTTATGTTTCCCTTTCCGCCTCCTCGTAAATTAATAGCCGTGCGACATTGATATAAAAGCTCCAATTTGATGGGTCGCCATTAGATAAAATAGATACCCAAAGAGGGAGAATTTCGCGGGAATAGCTAAGTACCAGATATCGCGCAGCGTAGATTGCTATTGGGTGCGGTGTATTAACAATAATTTCGCGCAAGTAATTCAGGCAATTATTTCTTTCGTGTTTTTCTGTATAGAAAAATATATCGTATAACACAAATTCTTCTGACGTATTTTCCTCCATCACTTCTGACATATCTTCCTCCTTCATGGTCTGGTTTGAGCACCCTCACGCTCTAATAGGCGGAGGATGTTTTGAAACGAGTCCACAGCAATTGCAATTCGGCGAACGCGCTCAAGTTCGGTGTATTCACGCTCTTCAAGGAGCGGACGGATTGCCCGCAATCCGCGCGCTGCTTCTTCTGCCGCCCTGTCGCGTGCTTCCTTCGCCGAGTTGGGCCATTCACGCGGTCGTGTCATCGATGATCGCCTTCCTGGCTTCTTCTCTTGCCCGAACGTAACGGATAATTGAACCAACGATCATCGGCGTACCGCTTGCGGCAAAGGCAATAAGCGCCAGAACGGCAGCTTCGATATTGAGCATCGCCACACCGATTAGAGTAACAAAAACGCCGAAGGCAACAATCAAACTCATGTAGCCTTCGGCGTAACCTTTTCTGATTGCCCACGCCACAAATTGGTTGTACAACACACCAAAAAGGGCGAGCGCAATCACGACCGAAATCGCGCCAGAATCAAACCGAATTTCAATCATTTTGATTTGTCATCTATATTTGAATTTGATTCAATAACTTCTTCGTTTTTCTGTAACGAAAACCGCCTGTCCCATTCCCTACGAATGAGCCAGGCAGTTTCGGCAGATAATGAACGCATGTCTTGCTCTGCTAGTTGTCTTAACAATTCTATAATTTCTTTTTTCGCTCTGATCATTCCCATTTGCTAACCTCTGTTGTCATCGAATGATGACAGTATAGCAAACACTCGTTGCTTTGTCAATAGGAGATGACATGTTGACATCCCGCGATAACGCATGTAGTGCAATAATGTCAACGGATATGGACTTCGCTGATTGGTTGATATTGATGATGAATAAAAAGGGCTGGACACAGTCCGAACTGGCGCGGCGTTCACGGTTACCACGCCAGGTCATCAATAATTATGTCAACCGCAAGCGGATTAAGCCCGATGACGATTCGTTAAACAAAATCGCATCGGCTTTAGAAATATCACCGGCTATAGTATTTCGCGCTGCTGGAAAATTGCCAAAAGAAACTGAAGATGTCGATGAAGTAGATCAGTTTATCCATCTGCTGAAGCAATTTCCACCTGAAGTGAGGAAAGAAATAATTGAAGAATTAGAGTGGAAGCTAAGCCGATTGAAAAGCAAAAAAAAGGCAGAGCGGGGGAAACGCCCCGCTCAAACGTTATTAAATGTGCCCTAGAACATGCGTTCTAACGAGACCAAAACGAATGTCATCACGATAGCAACTCCTATAACTTACATGCAAGAAGTTGTGGGCGAAGCAAGCTATCAGGATGCATTCGAGGCTATCTGTGGAAAACGAAAAGAAGAAGGCGAGAATAAAGCTGTAGAAGCATTGATTGCACCTGAACCGGATAATCCCTACGATCCAAACGCGTTTAAGGTCATGGTTAGCGGCAAAATTGTTGGATATTTGCCACGCCGGTTTGCCGAAAACTTGCGCAATATCTATCAAAGATGCGGCATGACAGATACTACTCTTTTATCTGTTGGAGGCGTAATTCGGGGTGGCTGGGAAAGAGACGGAATCAAAGGGCATTATGGTATCTGGTTGGAATTACCGCCATTGGAAGTTTTAGAGAGACAGCTAAAACAAATTGAAAGAAAACCGCGTGAAAAGAAAATCAGTCCGCTTTTTATTTTGCTCATGATACCTTTAGGATTGATTTATTACTTCATGCTTGCTGGCATCATCGTTGGCGCGTTATCCACGATCTTGAGCTTATTTGGATAAGCCACGATCGTGGCTTTTAATAAATTTACGTGTGGAAATTTAGGATATAAAATATAGTCCAAGAGGTCGGAGGTTCAAATCCTCTCGCCCCGACAAAACAGGTCTAACTGTAACCTGTCGTGGCTGAGATGTCAACACCGATCTCTTGTCTGGAGGTGTCTCATGCCACGCGTGCTTAAAAGAGTAAGCATCATCCGTCTGGGTCGTATCCTAAATATGATGTACCGCCCATCAGAGTTGGCGGAAGAACTCTGTATATCCACAGAGACCATTTACCGCTCTTATCTCCCGGCAGGTATGCCATACACAAGAGACGAAAAAGGGGATATTTGGATTAACGGTAAACAGTTCGTCAGTTGGGCGCAGGAAACTATTGTTAAAAACAAAGCTAACCGTAAGCCATTGCCGGATAACACCGCCTGGTGTATGCGCTGCAATAGGCCTGTCGAACTGATTGATCCATCCATCGTTTACCAAAATAATTACATCGAATTATTGCAATCTAAATGTCCGGTATGCAAAGCTAAAATCAACCGCGCTAGAGGGAGAACGCCATGATCAATCGCCAAAACTATCACGACATAAAATCCTACCTTGATTACATGGAGAATATTCAGCAAGCCGAAAAATCTACCCTGAAACGCGCTTGGTCGCATCTGCGCCACCTACTGGAATGGGCCGATGAAAAGCCTTTTCCGCGCAGTCCATCTATTACCCCTACATTCCCAACCTATCTTGTGAATTATGTATCTAATGGGAAAAAGCTGGCTCCAAGTACGATAGTCAAATGCTTGACTCAGGCCCGCCAGTTTTACGCATATGCCAAAACCGCATGGCAAAGCCGGTACAAAACAATATCAGACACTTGGATCGCCAGTTTGAAACCTAATCGTAAAATACGCAGTAATTCTGGAATGCGAAACCACAAATTTTATACTCTTGATCAAGTAATGAAAATTGTTGAATACGATACAGACAATTTGCATTTAAAAAGAGCAAAGGTTGCAGTGGCAATGCTTTTTTGTTCGGGTATGCGAGCCGATGCTCTGGCTTCACTGCCGATAATCTGTGTCGATTTAGAGAATAATTGCGTCTTACAATTTCCGGAAATGGGAGTTAGAACAAAAAACTACAAATCCGGTATTACTTACTTATTACCTATCGATCCATTGCTGGAGTTAATTCACAAGTGGGATGAAATGGTGCGTTCTTTCCCCGAATATTGTTTGTGGTATTCCCCAATCTCACGAGATAACAGCAGACTTATTCCTACCACAATTGCTTACTATGGACGCAATTCGACCGTCCAAAAAGACGTGCGAATGATTTGCCAAGCCGCCGGTGTTGCATATTTATCCCCGCACAAGCTAAGGCATGGTCACGTCATGTACGCAATCCAACATGCAAAGACGATTAAGGATTTGAAAGCAATTAGCGCTAATGTCATGCATTCGTCATTAGTTGTTACCGATCAGATTTACGGCGTATTGCAAGATATTGATGTCAAAAATTTCATTACATCTTTGGAAAAATAGGGAATTTTCCGTATGTCATAAATACTAGTTTATTGATACAATGCAAAAAACAATTAAATCTGGAGGTTACTATGAACAATCAGGTTATTATCATAGCCGGATCTGAATATGGTGAGATTACTGCTTATTATGAAATTCAAGATAACGTATTACATCTAAAGCGCTATAAGGGCGATACTGGGTTGGCGGGTAAACATATTGCTCTTGAGTTTGACGGGGTAAATGTTGAAAGTGTGCCGGAGTTACGAAGAAAGCTCTTAGACGAGAACACTCACGGCGCAACGAGATGTGGATGTCATCTATGCAACTTAGGCCTATACATCATAGGTCTCGACCAACATCTTTGATATCAAGAAAGAGCGGGAATCCGCTCTTTCTTTTTTACGAAGTTTTCGATGTCGGAAACTAATCCCCCCACAACCAAAGTGTTTTTTGCAATAGCTCCACCGACAGCTCCGTGCCATCCAGTTCGGCAAGGCTGATCGGATTGATGTCAATCTCGACTTCCTCTTCCAGTGCTTTGTTGAATAACTCATTTGCCTCGCCGAGCTTTGCTTCATTCTGGCGTTTTTGCTCTTCTGTTAGATCATCCCCCTCGACAATTCCGACATCGGAAAGGATTTTTTTGCGGATTTCCTCCACGTCCTTGTAGTAGTCCTGCGCGCGGCGGATGGCTCGCGCAACCCTAATGGCATACTTCGCCGGTAGTTTGAGCTTGTTTAGCTCATCCTGCGCCGATAAAAGCTGGATAATGTCAATGTACGATACTTTCATGCTTTACCTCCTAGATGTCCTCTGCGTCTTTGAAATCTTGAGTAATTGGCTGGGCGAAGATCGATACTACGCCGGCCTCGGTATCCTTTGGCTTAACTTCCAACCCTTTCGGATCGGTGCTTCCCCCTTCCATGCTTCCTTCCTCGCCGGCCGATGGTTGCACCGGCTCCGGCGGGTTTTTCAGGTGATTGTACAGGTCAATACGGATATCGTTCTCGGTGAACTGCTCAAGCTGCCCGTAGTAGTTCCTGCGCTCAACAGGCTCGTGATTGGCAAGCCTGGCTTCCTGATTGGGATAGCCGGCCACATCAAAACTTATGGCATTTGTACGGTAATCAATCTGGGCATAGATAATCTTCCAGTACTCGCACTCAATGCCGTATCTGGTCATGATCTTTTTCTTCAGAGCCATATTTACTCCTTTCTTGGCACCATTTTAGCATTGGCTGATTAGATGTTGCTTTTAGTGCCCAAAGAACCCTTTGGTGACGTGATAGAACTCTGAAACATATTGTTCTTGCGGCCCTGACATCCACGCAACTCCAATGCCACCATGCAGATAATCATTGCCAACACCAGCCCGACCGAGTTCAAAGTTACCTGATGGTACTCTCATCTGGTACGGCGCACTGCTTGCACTCGTCCATGTCCCGTCGCAGAAGAACTTGATAATGTAGCTGCTTGAGTTAACCCAGCCATATATAAACCCTACATAGTGCCAGCCGGTATTGCTGAAATAAACAACGGGTACGTAACGAACAGTGTTGGTTGTATCGAAGTACCAAAATTCAAAGTAATTACCGGATGCGGCATGTACAGACCAGGCGACGGTTGAACTTCCGCATCTGGCTATCCCATGCATTCGGTTCATGCTGGAGATATATACCCATGCGCCAAAAGAAAACAAGTTGTTTGAATTCAGACCCCTATCTGCCGTGCGATAGAAATAATTCGAGCTGCCGTTTAACCGATATGTACGCAGCATACCCGGCGCGCCTTTGTCTATAAAGCTGGAGTAGTTGCCAGATAAATCTGTATTGTTATTAGTGCGATCCCCCATCACGACTTGTGTACCCGCCGTAAATCCTCCCGCCATCCATAATCCTCTTGTGCCCTCATATGTCAACGGCATTAACAATGCTGCCGTTGACGGAAAGGTGAAGCATAACGGGAAGCTCTCTCCCTGGCGATAAACGGTGTTGCTGATATCGCCGGTAGTCAGCATCATTCCATCCCTGGAGCCGCTCGAAATATACCCTTTCCTGTTACTGCCGATCATAAATTCAATGTCTGTTCCTGCTTTGATATCAATATAAGTGTTATTAAGGGTAATCGTTGAGCCGTAAACCTCTATTTTGATAGCACCGCTGTATACCAGAGTTATTCCGTTACTACTACCGGTGCTCACGGAATAAGAACCGCTGTAGATGGTATTGTGGCTATGGTTACTTAAAGCCAATGTTCCGCCGGTTGATGGCAAGGTGTACTCCTTGCTACCGACAAAGAATTTTATGTTTCTTGGGTCTATATCTATTTTGGAATAATCCGGTTGGCTGCCGACGGAAACAAAGTCAACCTGAATTGGGTTACTGGAAACGGTAACACTAACATTTACAGAACCGCTGTAATTGGACAAATATTGGAAAGAGTGTGTCGCAAGAGTTGAGAAAGTAAAGCTATGTTCAGCCAACAGGGTGTCATCAGATGTCTTACGAATAGTTACGGTTACGTAACAGCTTGCGTCTTTCCCAATAGCATAACCTCTTACTCTAACTAAGTACGATGTGCCGGATGATATGTTAAAACTTGACGAACTCAGCTTTATCCAGTTTGGACTTCCATAAACATACATGTTTACATATCCAGAACCAAAGCTATAATTGTATGTCCCACTGCCGGTTATCGTCCAATACGATGAGTTGTTTATTTCGTAATCTGGCACAAGCTCTGATGATGGAGAAAATAAACCGGAAGATATAGAAATTTTCGCAAGATCCACTCCGCTATAGTTCACAATCGTAGAGGTTATCTCTCCAACTGTGTTACTGCCCTGATATATCGATACAATTCTTCCATTGTTTGCAACATATAACCCGGTAGGTGTTAGATAGGACGTTCCGGAGTACAAGTAGCCGTTAGATGCGTCTATTTTGATAATCGATGTGCCATCTGATAAGCCATATAGCCCCGTCCTATCGATCCATATTCCTGTGCCGTTTGAAGCGTTGGTTGGCGGCGGATTGCCAATTGCCAATGCCGAGCTTATCCCATCCAGTAACAGCTTATTCAGCAACTTGTTGTTGCCAGAAGAGTTGAATTGAATGACGGTTGTACCGCCCGGATCGTTGATGTTCAGCACTCCCGCGCTGGTTAATTGCATTACGGTTGTTGTGTTGTTGCGAAGCCTTATCTCGCCACTGCTTATCAAAACGTTCGATTGCTCGCTTGCCACCTGACCGATGGTGATAGACGGTGTGTTGGCAATCTCCATTACCTTTGCTGAGTTGGCATAAAACTCTAAAAGCGAGCTTGTGGCGCGGAAGTAATTGGTAGGACTGGAATAGATCGTGATATTGCCGCTGGTGTCCAAAACAACCTTATCGGTTGATCCTGACCGCAGACGAAGGTTGGTATTGTTGATAACAATGTTGTTATTTGCAATATTGCCAATAGTAACGCTAGGAGTATTATTAATCTCCAATACTTCGGTGTTGTTGGCGTAAAATTCAAACTTTTGCCCATCGACCAGAAGGTAGTTATTGGCATCGGCATTGATCCTCAATGCACTGCCATTCCAAGCAATCATCTCATTGCCCGGATCGCCGGCCCGGAATTTGTACGTCCCGCCATCCTTACCCATCCAAATTCCGACGCCGGAACTGTACGTCAGAGATGTCTGGCTTCCGCCAACCCGAAAGGCCGGCTCGGATGGATTGAGGTTGATCGTGACATTTGCGCCATCGTAAACGTTGATAGGAATATTCTGAAATTCCGCGCCGGAGTTTGACAGGCGCAAAAATTTGTCTGATTGTCCTGTCCCGCTTCCGGCGTATAAACCAAACTCGTTATTGGCCGAGAATATCCCTCGCAGGTTTCCAAGCCGCGCATTTATGGTCTGGGTTGCGGGGTGCGTCTGCCAAGTGACCACCTGAGCATAGGGAGAGTCAATCCCGTATATTCCATCGATGGCATTGACCTCATAAAAGCCATTGCCGGACGTGCCGAAATCCAGCACCAGGGCATCCTTGTAAATTGTGCCAGAAGCAGAACCCGGTGTTGTACTATGGCGGGTAAACGTCCAGCGTTGTGTGCCATCTGCCTGGTCCTGATAATTGCTTACCGTACCCCATGCCCAGCTTATCGTCAGACTGCCGCCAGAGCGGCTGAACTGTCTGAATGCTACAAAATCGCCGGATACAAATACTGCCATGTCCGGAGCGGACGGCAAATCTTTGACAAAGAAATTTGCGCTGTTTCCGGCAGTAGGCAAAGTGAAATCCTGCGCCAGAACTGCAACGCTTTTACAGATAATCTGCCCGCCGGCCAGAGCCTGTTCCAGGTCCACGATAAAGGATTTGGTGTGAAGATCATCGGTGAACAGATAGCGGAAATCTCCCTCACCGGCATAGCTGATCCGCCAACCGGTTGTCTGGCTGGCATAGCCGTCGGACTGGATGGAGGCGCTGCTCATCAGCTTGACCAGATTGTTGCCCGGCTGAAGCAGGATTTCCGATGTCGGATTTACGGTCAGGGATTGCGGCGCATTGATGATCGGCACACGCAGGGAGGTCAGGATATTAGCCGTGCCGTTAACGTCAAGCGTGTATGTAGAGGTGGTCATTCCAACTCCAAGCTGTCCCTGTACATAACTATACCCGCTGCCATCGACTTGCAATACACCGGACATCTTGGTATTGCCGCTAATATCCAGAGCGAGGTTAGGAATAATGGATGTCTTGCCTATCGCAAGTTTAGAGGCAATGTAGCTATGGTCTGTACCATCAACCTTTATCACACCGGCGAACTTCCCATTCCCGTCCACATCCAGTTTCTCGAATGGGTTATTCTTTCCGATGCCGATGTTGCCCATGACATAGCTATTACCCGTACCATCGATCTTGGCAACGCCAGATGCTCTCAAGTTGCCATCTATGTCCAGTTTCTCGGATGGATTGTTATTACCAATGCCAAAATCCCCCATGACATAGCTGTTGCCGGTGCCTTCCATCCTAATCACGCCGGAGCCAAAGATGTTGCCACCCGTTGCGCCGGTCGCCGTGCCAACATTGATACCACCCTGCGCATTGATAGCAACGGTGAAGGTCTGCGCGCCTGTCCAGGTGTTATTGCGCGCGAAATCGATCGAGATCGTCCTATCCTGAACCAACTGCCCGCCACCGGTTAGTCCATCGCCTGCAAGGATACTCTTGGTTAGCCGCCCGGCTTCATAAGCCCGGCGTGTGCCTGAGCCTTCTGCATGAGCGTATTGGGTGTGATCGTCATCAAGCAATCCCAACAGAGCAAGACCATGATCAAGTTTTGAGCCTTCGGCATTGCTTTGATGATTGTGCACACCTACCCCTGCATGCGCAGTTGCCGCTGGCGCGAGGACATGAAGATCATACGAGCTTTTGAACCCGGAAATATCAACGCCATCAACCGTAACTCCATCGGCGACGGAAAGATTGCCGATAAGTTGTCTTGACCCATCTGTTTTAAGGAATTGTGGCGCCTGGCTATCTGCAAGACTTCCTGTATGATGAGATGAAAACAATCCATGTGGACTGGGAGAATATGGCCCCGAACCACCTCCGGCGGTCTGGATTAAGTCGAGTATGTACGCTTTTAATCCCTGAAATAGCTCAGAATACTTAATCTGTGCCATATTACCCTGTTATCCGTTGAATGACATCCCACGGACTAATTTGCCCACGTGCAACCGGCAAATAGCCCATTTCAAGATTGTATTCGGCTTCTTCGATAAATACCACTCTCGGATCGTTGATCCGAGCGGAGTCGATCTGTAATGTATAAGCGTCTGACAAAATACACACTCCGACAGGACACTTGAAAACAGCTAATTCACTGCCGAATTGATCTCTAACCTTACCATCAGACGATATGGTGAAATCGTGATAGTTATACGTAAACACCTGTAACGATTTTTCTTCGTAAATTACCACATTGCGCTCTCTGGTGACGTAAGCAAGCATCCGCCTTCCGTTTGTCGTTCCCATTTTCATCAAACGTTCTGCTTCTTCCTTGATGGTTAGAGATCCATCCCTGTATCTACCACCACTTATACCGGACGTTACATTTCTGGTTACGCCAGTAATATATTGACCGTTTGCGATAATCTCACTCAAAACAACTGCATTATCTGCCGATGTTGTTTGGCTTTGGGCGTAATACTTCCAATCCAGAGTATGCCACCACCCCCTGGCGATTATCTTCCCAGTGTTTGGTTTCATACCGGTATTTAACTCAACATGTGATAAGGGTTTTGAAAAATTATTGAGAATAATATTACGCGCATTATTAGCTTGACTTTCATTCATGCCGCCAGCCGAAACCATTAACTCCATCACTCCGTAAGCGGCAATGCTATCTGTGTTTTCAGCCCATTCTGTCGTAGCTCGTTGTCCTAATTCTGTCTCACCCTGCTCATTTACCGTAATCAAGGAATAAGTGACTGCTACTCGATTAGCCATTCCGTTCAAAGTCAAGCCAATTGTGTATGCGCCAAAACAAACACTCACTTCATTGACGTACCCCCACCATACCGGAATGCCGTCATAGAATATCTCGATTGGACATCGCAAAATATTGAAAAGGTCAAACAAAGCAAGTTTACTACCCCTAACCGACAACTCAGCTTCCTGACAACCGCCAATAACAGAAACACGATAACGTTCTGGTTGAATGACAACATCTCCAACAACCAAATGATTTTGAAAATCTCGTGTGGAGAATACAACATCAAAGCGTCCCATATCTTGCTCTATAAAATACCCTTACCAAGATTTTGCGGTTGATATCCAAATCTCCTGTATCACCACTTTGCTGAAAATAAAGCCGTTGCGTGCGATTTGGAATAAGAGTAATCGGCTTTCCAAACAGCATGTAAATTGATGCTTTCCCGCCTGGTGAATAACCCTCTACGTAAGATTGATCTTCTATGTAATCAACCGTCAACTGGGTTGTATGTGCCAATCCATATCCCCGTGGTTTCCACAATACAAATGACTCAGCGGGCATGAGATAAAGAAAATCTATAGCCAGCGCCCCGCCGCCGGACTTACGTCCATATAGGCTCAAGTCAAGAGAGTAAAGATCGTTTTGATCGATCAACCAAGGTGGTATTTGCAATGTACCAATCTCGATAAACCTTTCTCCGGTAGGTATTAATATCTCTTGATCTTCCTGAATAATGGTAATGGGATAGCCAGAAGGAAATGTAATTCTCGCTTGAATATAAGTGTTTGATACTGAGTTCATCAGCGCAGCGTATATCTTGAAATACCTTCCACCACCGTTGCTAATAATAGATGACGGAAGCGAGTATCTAGCAATAATTGTCTGATTGTTTCCTGACCATGTAATATTTCTATAATAACCGGCCGACGCGCCAGAACTTGCGACATTCGATCCACCCCATGCCGCACTCTCTCCCTCTATGATGTGAGTAAAAGAAGAAGGATTTGAGAATACATTTTGACTCAAGTACAGATTGCTAATTCTATTTGATGAATCGTACAAATTTTGCAGCCATACTCGCACCGGAGCGGGTAAATTCCCCCCAACATGCGACCCGCTAATTTGCACGTAATTATTACGTTTATTCGGTGGGCTTCCGCTACCATCATTGCAGTTAAAGACGTTTATACCACCAGTTACATTCGTTCCATTCCCGTTTGTCAATGGTAATTCTGTCTCCGAAAAACTTTCCCAAAATGGGAGCCTTTCTATGACGAGACCAACATCTACGCTTTTGTTCAACAACTTATAATGAGATAATTTATCACTGGCGATTACACGTCCATTAAGAAGACGACTTTGCACCACTGGCAAACTGCTATCCGCTTGATATAAAAGATAACACGGCACTCCTTGACGGTTGTCGTAATAATTTTTCGTTAGTTCAAAAAATCGCTCAATACTGCGAATCTTATCCGCGATTGCGCTAGAAGACGTACCTGTAATTCTTACGTCGATCGATTCCGTCAGCGATTCGGCGTTTGAATCATAACGTGGCACATAATCCATCAAATAAACCCCATCGGCTGTCAAGTTCACCGTATCGCTGCCGGATTGCAAAAGTAAGTATGTCATACGTACACCCTTAATCTATTGGCAATGCGGTAAGCCAACTCTTCCATGTCCATCTCATTGGACACATTGGCATATACATTGACATTGATTTGAGTGGTACTTGCAGTAGTCATGGTTGGCGTCGGAGTCGTCCCACCACCTGATGAGGTGGCTAAATTCCAATTATAGACAAGGTTATAAGCAGCAGTATAAGCAGCCGACATCAAAGAGGATATAGCAGATGTAAGAATTCCTTTATTGGCATTTACACCTTCAGCTATTTTCTGTACTATCAATTTTCCCACATTCCACCAAGCCGAATAACTTACACCTCCACTGACTGAACCAAACATGCTTGCAATTGCGGATGCCAGCGCTGAAGCATTACCACTTACTCCACTTGCAACCTGAGACGCTATTGATCTTCCTATTTGAGTCCAGTTATAACTTGACAATCTATTAGCAGCTACGCTGGCTAGTTGATTGGCCGCATTGGTCATACTACTGGTCATGGCTACCATACCAGAAGTTACATCTGTAATTATTTTCCGTCCTGTACCAAGCCAATCTTTTTGAATAAAGATACTTAACAGTTTTCCAACAGCTTCCACTATTGTTGAAATCCCATTGCCAATCCCTTGAATTAATCCTTCAACGATTTGCTTTCCAATCTCGATGAAAACTTTAGCCGGTGATTTAATCCCTAGAAATCCCTTTACCGCATCTACGATTGCTTTACCGATATCAGTTGCTATACTTTTTAGATTTGATAATAATGACTTTACACCATTGACAATCCCATCAATGACACTCTTGCCAACAGATTGCCAATCTGTCGTTTTAACACGATTTACAACATCATTAACAAAGTTTGTTACGGTAGTCTTAATCCATTCCCAAGCATTGCTGAAAGCTGTTTTGACATCTGCCCATAGCAAATCGACAAATTGGCGCAAATGCTGTCCAAATGCATACCAATCTCCCTCTTGAGCAGCTATAAAAGCCTTTAACAATGCATCTATCATCGGTTGTACTCGTTGAACTATTGCAAGAATAGCATTCCACACTTCATCCCATTTTGATTTTAGCCACTCTATTGCTTGTGGAACGCTTGTTTGAAACCATGTTATTGCCTGATCGACAAATGGTTTTAATGTGTTTTGCCAGAATGCTGTCAATGTGTCGCGAATTCCGCCCCAATTCTCCGTCCAAGCTCTGTACACAACATAAGCTATTGCCCCAATTGCAGCCATTACCGCAATTACCGGCGCGGCGGCAGTAATCATTGATACCAAAGCAGGAATAACGGTCGTAAAGACAAAAGCAACTACTGCTGCACTCAACGCTGCCAATACGCCAACTACGATTGCCTTATTCTGATTAAGCCAATCGCTCAACTCCCGAAATTTTTGTAAGACAACGGGAATAGAGCGTACAACATTACTGGCAAAGTCAGACAGTTTGCCTGTTATAGCTTTGATAAATTCCTGAAACTTAGCACCTCTTACCAATTCTAATAACGCGCCAGCTAAATCTTTTAGAGATGGTAATAATGCCATGCCAATTTCTTCTGATGCATCGCCGAGTGCATTTTTTAGTATCGTCAGTTGCCCTGCAAATGTTTGCCCTGCTGCCTTTGCACTACCGCCAAATTCTGTTTGCAATTCTTGCAAAATCATCTTCTGCGCTTCCATGATGTTTCCGGACTCTACCAGCGACTTGATGACCTTCATCTGCTCTTCGCTAAAGTTAACCCCTACCCTTTTCAGCGCAGTCACACCGTTGATTGGGTCTTGCAAAGCTTTGCCTAACTGCGTTACACTGGTTTGTAAATCCTGCCCTAACGCTTGCGACATGTCCAAAGCTGTTTCTATTGCTGCCGGGAAAACATCTTTGGATACGCTGGTGAAAGTCAGCATCAGGTTTTCGGCAGACAATATCGCTTCATCTTCAAACATTGTCACTTTTGATAGTGATTCGGCAAGACTGGTTGCCATTTCTGCGGTAACTCCTGCCACTCCCCCGGTAGATTCCAATACTGCATTAAGCTGAGCATGGACTTTTTCGGCTTCCATCGCCGCTTGGACGGATTGATAAATCCCACTCCCTAATGCGACCGCGCCTGCGGTTGCCGCTGCAAGGCCAGCCGTGACGATAGTACCGCCAACCGCAGCCATGCCTGTCAAACCGCGTTCTAGTAAGCCGGCTTGGCGTTTAACTTCTTCGACACCCTTTATAAACCCCGCTGCATCGGTGGTTATCCTGACAACCAGCGTAGCTAAATCAGTCATTCGTATCTAATGTTTCGCGCTTTTCATTCTGTATTTCAGCAAATACATACTCGCCACGCCGAACCAGCGTCCAACCGAGATCATGCCTAATCCAAGTCATGTCTTCGATTTCTATTTGATCTAATGCCGTTACCTGACACCCACCATCCAGCCATCCAGCAACGGATAGGATATTGGGCTCAATGTAGTAAGGCAAGTCTTTCAGCAGCTTATAAACCTTCATTTGTCTTGGCATCTTGCAACTCCTTTAACATCCTGAATACCGCTTTTATCTTTTCTGCCAACGTTGCATGATCTACTTTCTTTTGTTCAAATTTCGGCATAAAGTCTTGTGGCGTATAAGGCTTTCTGCGCTTCTTACTATCACGATGCACATTGGCAATTGTACTGGCGATGATTCCTGCCCGTAGATCCGCTCGATCCTCACCAAATGGCTCCAGTTTGAAGTAAGCCATCCATTCTGCAATCTCTGCTGATGTTAAATCGTTCAGCAAACGATCTACGTGCGGTTCGCCTATCGCTAACGCTAGCCGATAAGCGAACCGCCGTGTGGGGCGTTTTTTAGGTTATCCGCCAATGCATCAATTTCCGATTGTGTAAAGCGCGACAATCGCATTGCTACCTCAAAAATGCGCTGCAACGCAGAAGCAGATTTCCTTCCAAGCAGTTCTGCTTCTGCATCGCTGAACATTCGATTGCCGTCCTCGTCAACAATCGTCATTGCACAGAGTTTTGCTCGTAAGTTGCTCATCTCAACACGCACACCGGATTGCGTTTGTTTCAGGATTGCTGCCTCGAATGCGTCCCGTTCGGCTGCAGTCAGACAGCGCACCCGTACAGTACCGCCCCATTCCGGTACTTCAACGTCTTCATAAACAAGATCGTTTGCTTGCAATATCTCTTCGCGCTTGAGCATCGTTACTCCTTATGGCGTGATGGTGACCGACCCGCTCAGCTTGATCGTGATTTGCGCAGTTAGCAAGCCTTCTACCGGTTCGGAGAGTTCAAAGCTTGTCACATAACCGGAAAAATCAATTTGGAACGCTCCTGGATCGGGCAAGATCAATTGGAAATTGCGCTTGATTCTGTTCTGCATCGAATGCCACAAACTACCAGCAGTTGTTGAGTAGTGAGTGCTGTCGGCAGGGTCAAAAGCAATCTCGAAGGATACTTCGCCGGCATCCAGGAGGGTTGGCACATACTCACGCCAGGTTGAGCCGTGATGACTGGCATCTTCAGTACCCAATTCAAATGATGGGCCCGAAATATCCTTGATCTGACCAATGGCAGTGAATACTTCTGGATTTGCGCCATTGCCGATTTTGATTACAGTACCAGTTGAAGTTAAGACAGTCATACTTCACTCCTTTCTATCCATAATAAACTCGTAAATCTATTCTGACCACATTGATTTCACCGTCGCGGGTATAGTCATCGCGCCGGTTTTGAACAAACACGATCAAGTCATTTATTTTTTTTCCATCCAACGCGTTTCTAATCACCTCCTCAACTTGTTTTGCCTCATTGTATGTCTTAGACAGACAGGTCAACTGAATTAATGAGACCTCTGGCTTGCGAACGCCATCCTGAACGTACTGTCGTATGCCACTTATCTTTTGGTAAGCAACCGCGGGCAATTGAGCATCTTGCGGAACGACAAGCGGATAAATCCTACCGGCAAGGAGCGCATTGACGTTCGCGTCATTTATCAGTGCATCACGCAGTACTTGCTCAACGCTCACCGTTACTTCAAAGCCTCCCGTATCACCTCAGACATAACACGTATAACCAAATCTTTTTGCGATTCCAGAGCCGGTCGTAAAAACGGTCTCGCTGCCATACCGGGATGATTTACTTTATTTGTGATAACCAGTCCGGCATCGCCTTCAAAGACAAGTGGATCGCCTTCAATCTCATGCGGCGAGGCGCCGAGTTCAAAAAACCGCCAGTACCATTTATCCTTGTCAAAGCCGATAATTGCTTCTTCTGAATCGATTTTGGTTTTAATGCTTCCAGGTCGTGGAGCCAACCGATCGGCTTCATAACCTACAATTTTTGCTCCAGCATCAAGCGCAGCTTTTTTCCGGGCATTAACTTCTTCTTTAGTCAATTCCAGCTTTTTATATAGCTCATCCAGTCCAGATATTTGAATGTGTAATTTAGCCATTTTCTATTTCCTTACACATCAATTCGATTTCTTCATGCTTCTCCAAAATGTCGATTGGTGGAGAAATTATCTCGAATACTCTATTGCCATAAATAACTCTCATACCGGCTTTGATATTCGCCAGATACCGAATTCTGATCCGATGGGTCACTTCAGCTTTTTTTTCAGATGCTTCAATGTACTCGCGCCCACGCAAGGGTTCAATGCTTGCCCAGACGGTTGCGAAATCCTGCCAGACATTGATTTTCTCGCCGTAATTATTCTGGCTAACAGATTGAGTTTGTAATTTGATCCGGTGACGCAACCATCCTGCTGGTGGCATTTCAGAATATCCACACTCTATAGGGTGATAATAACGCTTCAACAGCCATCGGCAATTGCATGATGTTTGCACCGCGTTCTACCAATACAGCTTCCCTGTTTTCATAGTAATGCCCGGCTAGCAAGCGTATTGCATGGCGGATCGGTTCGGGTACGCTGACACCACTGCTGCCATAGCCAGCGGTAAACGATATTTTCACTCCGCCATACTGATAAAGTTTTACCGGTGGAAAACTTGCCCCATCTGCAAGCCATAATCTGCCAACATCAACCGCGTCATATCGATAATCCGTAAACGGTAGTTCTGTACCGTTTTCGTCTCTGTATTTAATTTGATCAACAGAGATCAACGGTGGTCGAGGGATATTCAATATACCCTCCCACCAATCATCGAGATACCATTCCCATTTTTGAAGAATGAGAGCCCTGTTTGTTATCATCTCTACATGCTGGCGCGCAGTCTTAATGATCAATCCGAGCAGATCGTCCTCTACAGAATGATCAATGCGCAGATAGAGTTTAAGCTCTGCAATAGTTATCGGCTCAACCGCCGGTGGTTCCACCAGTTTGAGCATTCTTCCTACTCCGCTTTGTGATCGTCTTGACTACCGCCGTTTCCGGTGGTTCGATAGTTCTTGATTCTGGTTCGGCTTTTCTCAACATGATTAGCAGTTTTGCCGTATCTTCATCCGTCTCAATGATGTTTCCGGCTTCTACTACAACACCATTGCAGACTGTATTTCGCAATATCCGTATCCTCATTTCGCACCTCCGCATCTGCCAGCCCCTATTCAGGGGCTGGCATTAGCTGGTCACAGTTGATTAGGTAGTCAGAGCATCAAGCATTGCAGCAAAGCTCTCAGGATAACGTACCGCAATGTCCACATCTTGCAGTGCAACAACCCGGATAGTGCCACTGGTTGATTGGGTATATGGATCAACCATAATGTCAAGCGTGCCCCACATACCAATCAACAAGTCATTCCAGTTACCGAAGAAGATCGCACTGCAGACGCCGGTGGACGTCCCCTTGTCCAGGTCTGAGCGAACTTGGTTGGTAACGTAAGCTGGATAGCCGTTCAGCGGTGTGTTATTTGATTCCCAAACCATTATGTCGCCATAGGTTGGGGTTCGCTGCGTAACCTTAAGCTTGCCCCGCACTTTCGGATTGGTCATATACGCCAGAGCGCCGATGTCGGCATTATCGATTGCCACTTCGGTTTCCAGCTTGACAATGTGTTCCCAAGTCGGGGCAGCTCCGTTAGTCCCGCCAACTACACTACCAATCCCAGTAGTGTTGGCAATACCACGCGGCTGATTACTCGCACCACTCCCGTGCAACGCTGCATAATCGATCGCAATCGCTAGTGTTGCAGCCAGGTCAGAACGTACTAACCGCTCTACATCAACGCTGGATTGCAGTAACAGCTTGCGAGTGATGTCGGTAAACGCGCCAACGGTTTTGGGGGACATCGCCACTTGGGCAACCGCTAACTGGCTTTCAGTGGGTGAGTTACCTTCAGCAACCCAGTAGGCCGTCGCACCACCGCTTTGCTTTGGGATGGCAATATCGCCTACAAGTCCTCCCAAAACAGTCGCACCGGCTCGCTGAACCATCATCTTATTACGAAGCAGATCGATGAAGGACTGGCTAAGCAAGTCGGTCGCAACAAGGTATCCGCCTTGTGCGGGAGTGCCTTTGTTCAAATCGCGGTATTCCATCCAGTCTAATGGCACAAAGAAACCACGCGGTTCTTTACCCAGCTTCTTAGCCGTTGCCTCACTGGCTTCATATTCCAGTTCGGCGCCTTTCCAATTGCCATTTACGATTGCGCGAATTGCACGCACAAGCGAGTAGTTTCTCAAATCGCGCTCTCCCATACCGATCTTCGCGTCGCTGTTCTCCTGAACGTTGCGAACAGCTAGTTCAAATAACTTTTCACGGCGTTCGATTTCGGCGTTGAGATACTCGATTTTCTTAATCAACTCGTCATATTCTGCACTTTCCGCTTCGGTAAAACCGCGATTTTCGGCATCTACCACATCAAGCAGTGTTTGAGCACGCTTGATCAGTTCGTCTTTTTGAATTTTTAACTCACGAGTTCGGTTCATAATATCACCTCCTTAGCGTAAATAGTTTTAGTTTTCGTTTTTTGACATCCAGTTTCTCACGCTCCTGCATGAGAGCCTGTCTGTCATCGTCTGATTGCGCTTTGTCCTCCTGGACATTGCTGCGAACCAGACGATATTTCATTACATCCCGCGCTTGCGCTATAGTTTGCGGATAGGCCGGGAATGTAACCACACTGACATCATATAACCGCCCTACATTGACAATTTCTCTCCGTAATTCGCCGTCTTCTTCATACCAGCGATCGCCACTTTCCGACACCGAAAACCCAAAACTCATCTGATTGATGTCTCCACGCTTCATCATGAGTACCAAATCATTCGCATATTGGGTATTCGGTAACTTGATTTCCGCGCGCAATCCAATCTCATCTTCTTCGAGCTTCAGCGTTCCAGATACTGTCCTGCCTAGTACCAAATTCGGATCATGATTAATCAAGGCGCGGACATCGGCGTTTTTAATCGTCTCGGTAAACGCGCCTGGCAAAATCATCTCCCGAAATCCGCCTAAATCCTCGCTCCAGCGGTTAAAAACTGCCGCATAACCTGTCAACGTGACGGGTTCGCTTTCGCTAACTTCTGCGCGCAATTCAGACTTCACCGTCCGCAGTTCAATAAGTTCGTTTGGCATTGCGCTTTTTTCCAACCCGGCATCTTCGCGATGCTTTCTAAGATGCCGTTCGACACCAGATCGATCCGCTTCCGGGATGTCTGCCTGCGATAGTCTCGCCAGAGCATTATTCACCGCTGCAATGACGGCAGGAGCTCCGATTTCCGGCCGATGATGTGGGAATTTGTAGGAGCTTTTGGCATCTGGATCGCCTTCATCATCTACCCATGCGTGCATGTAACGCAGGACTTTTTCATCTTTCGGGGCATCCGCCACAGCTTGCGGGCCATCCCAATCGCTTTTTGTATCAACATCGGTGGTATGTGGTTTAATCGCAGCCATTCTTCACCTCCTATCCAGCAACAATCATGCAGTCACAGCCGTCATGTAACGGCGGATGAGCATGATCCTGTCTAACATGATACGGTTCGCCGTTCTGATTCAACACATCGCCAGCAGAGACAAATTTCTGACTAATCCCGATTTTCTTGCCGTCTAATTCATCACAAATCGGGCAATTTTCCTTGCCAGACGCAACCCAAGTAATAAAAGCAACACCTAATGTTGTAAAAGCAAACAGTGTAATTGCGCCGTTGGCGCGTACACTTTCCTTACTCGCGTCAAATTCCGCACGCGTTGTATCCCAATCGCTCATCTCTTCCTCAAGTTGCTCAAGAACATCGTTGTTACTTCTTTGAGCGATATTGATTGCGTTTGTGATACGCTCTCGACTGTAATACTCCATCCGCTGCGCCAATCTCTCCACATAAGCATCACTATACCGCTTGATGGCATCCCGATCGTAGTCATCCTTGCCAACCTCTTCCGTAGCAGCATCAGCCACAAGGTTGGCGTAAGTCTCCATAACCTTCCCCATATTCTTCTTGATGTATTCGCGATGCTCAGGATAAAACTCATCCAGATAATTCAAGAACTCATTGACATTGATTTTTATTTTTTTCTTTGCCGCATTCAACAGGTCATTCCGCTCACGGCGATAAACCCGCGCAAAAGCATCCGAAAACACCTTCCCGTACTCTTCCATCAGTTTTCGCCTGGTTTTAACCGCTCGCGCCCGGCGCTCATCACGCCTTTCCGAGATTTGAGCCAGATTTCTTTCCGTCTCAACACCAACCGCCGACATGTTAAGTGGCTCAAGGTATTTATCGCCCATGCCTTTTGGCAATGGGTTCATTTCTTCCAGTTCGCGGATGTCATCCACACTCATCCAGCCCCATTGTCTCGCAACCGAATAAGCCCGATAACGGCTTTCAATATCTCCTCTCAGCAGACCGGCAACCGTGTGTTTGGCATAAAATTGCTTTCTTTCGGTTTCTGTCAGTAAGTTCAAGCTGATAGACTGCTCGATATTCACAAGCCAAGGCATGAGGGTATAAGTGACAAATTCCAAACCCATGTGCTCGATATTAGAAAACGTTGCGCGATCCAAATCTCCGATCATGTGAGGCGGAACGCGAAATATCCGCGCAATCTCATTGATTTGAAACTTACGTGTTTCCAAAAATTGAGCGTCATCCGGCGAAATGCCGATTTTCTCTACCTTCATTCCTTCTTCAAGTATTGCAACACGATGAGCCCTTTCAAAACCACGATGTCTTTCCTCCCAAGACGACTTCAAACGTTTGTAAGCATCGTCTCCCAACTTGCCAGGATGTACCAAAACAAATCCAGGCTCGGCTTCATTGGCAAAAAACGATGCACCAAAACCTTCGGCTGCGAGTGACAACCCGATTGCCTCACGCGCCAAGCGGATCGGACTATAACCCATAATTCCATCACGCCCCAAACCGCGCAAGTGCCAGATGTTTTCTTGCGCAATGAAACGGTATTCTTTGCCAAATCGTTCAGGAAGTTCAACAGCATAAACCAGCAACCCGGTTCTTACATCACGCATAACCTGAACCGAATCTGGATTGAGCGGCCACAAACCGATAATTCTCCCGTTTGGCGCATACTCAATATACGAATAAGCATTACCACGCAAACACAAATGCACCATAAGGAGCTGACGATAGTCAAATGCCGTCATCTCACCGTTGGGCGCATCATGCAGTAACCCATACAGTGGATGATCAAGAGCTTTTTCCTTCGATCGACCATTTTGGCGGTACAAAACCAGCGGCAACATGGCTACGCTCTCGCTCAGTAATCGCACACAGGCATAAACCGCAGAAGCCCGAAGTGCATTATCGCTGGTAATCGCAACGCCGGTCAGAGACGTATTCCAAAGCGACTTACGCCGTTCCTTGATCAACTCTTCGGTGTAGTTCCGCTTCTCAAACCGCTCTAATAGCTTCGTCAGCAGGCTCATAAGGTTAGGATGCCTCGCTCTTCATAAACCGATCCGCTGTCATCGTACCTCAATGCCCGATCCAATGCCATGATCAACGCAACCATGCCGTCAATCTTCTCAATTGAGCGTTGCTTATCTGGCTTGATATTGCCGGCCGGATCAACCGCAGCTACCAGGTTATCCGCCATCCACGCCAAAACGGGGTTGTTGCCATGCGCCAATTTATGACTGAGAATTAGCTTTTCCAGCTCTTTCATCGGCGCGCTCATCGAGGCAAAACCCTGACCGAACTGAACCACTGTCAGCCCCATTTCCTGCAATTCCTGGACGATTTTGGTAGCTCCCCAGCGGTCGAAGGCGATCTCCTGCAAATCGTACATCTGCGCATCTTCATCGATCTGCGCCAAAATGTAGTCGTAGTCGATCACATTACCGGGTGTTGCGACCATATACCCCTGACGCACCCATGCATCATAAGGCACACGATCACGATGGCTTCGTTCGTGCATAGAGTCTTCTGGTATCCAGAACCGGCAAAGCACTTGATACGGATCATCGCTTCGTTCCGGCGGGAATACCAGTACAAATGCGCTAACATCCGTTGTCGAACTCAAGTCGAGACCACCATAACACCGTCTGCCGCGCAATCCGTTTGCATCAATCGCTTGCCCGCATAACTTCCAATGTTCAAGATTAACCCATTTCGTCTCGCTTTGTGTCCACACGTCCAGATCCAACCTCAAAAATGCATTTAGCTGGCTTGGTATCTCACGCGCCCTTTGCGCTTGCTGGCGCATGTAATCAATCTTTTTGCTAATGCCGATATTGGGATTAGCTTTGCGCCAAACAGACTCATCCTGCCAGTCATCATCTGTATCGATAGTATAGATAATACCGAACCAACGATCATCTGCAACAACTCCGCTCAGTACCTTCTCTGTGTATTCATGATGTTCCCAGCAGATCGACTCACGATCGTAGCCGGCCGTTGTGATTTCAAACTGCAGGGGATTTCGCCGCGCGCTTTGTGCCGTTTCGAGAATATCTACCAGATCACGTGTCTTGTGCGCGTGAAGCTCATCGATAATCGCCCCATGCACATTGAGACCATCCATGCTATCGGTGTCTCTCCCCAACGGCTCAAATTTACTGGCTGTACTCTCCACATGCAGGTTGTCGCGGAATACCCGCACTCTCTTTCGCAATGCAGGGCTGGCTTTAACCATTCTGGTTGCTTCGCTGTGGGTTATCCTGGCCTGGTCTCGCTTGGTTGCGGCACTGTAGATTTCGGCGCCAGGTTCACCGTCTGCGGTGAGCAGATATAACCCAATGCCGGCCGCAAGCGTGCTCTTGCCATTTTTACGTGCCACTTCGTTATACGCCCAGCGAAACCGCCGTGTGCCGTTATCCCGATACCAACCGAATAGATTCCAAACAATGAATTGCTGCCATGCTTCGAGGTGAAACGGCTGTCCGGCCCACTCGCCCTTTGAATGTTTAACAAGATTGAAAAACAAGAGTGCCAACTCGGCCTTTTTTTTGTTCAATACCAGACCGCGTTCCTTGCCGTGTTCAAGATCGGAAACGTATCGTTCGCAAGCTAAACATTCCCACTTGCCGGCCGGTATGTCTCCGCTTAAAACGCTATCCACGTAATCCAATATCTCACGCTCCCCCATCATTAACCACCTTCACGTCCTGCCCAAACAGTATCCGCTCTAACTCGTCAACCGTTTCGGGCTTTTCGGCTTTCACCCTGCTGCGACTGCTGGGCGTCATGCCAAACTCAACCATGAAGCGCCGCATCTGCTCTACCGCTTTATCGCGGATTGCCACCAGCGGATGCTGATAGACGTACCCTTTATCAGAGATGATCGTCTGCCCCTCTTCACGCAGACGTTTGACCGCATCTACCCACGTACTCCATGCTTGGCAGTATGCAGCCAACGCTGCTCTATCAACCCGCGTGAGCAAACCGGCATCAAATAGCTCGCGCGAAACCCTGCGCCATTCCGCCTTCGCCACCGGATCAAGATGTCGGGGCGGTCTGGGTATGGCAAGCTCGAATTTCGGTTCGGCTTCGTTGAGTTTTCGTTTGCCCGGATTGCCTGCCAGCCGTTTAATGGCGGTTGGTTTTGGCGGTCTCCCTGCCATTACCCCTTTACCTCCATTTCGCGGTCATAATTTTTAGACTGCCCGCACGGTCTCTTTTTGTTGCTTTCTAGAGATTTTCCACCCCCTACCCCCTCTTTTCTTGTCTTTCTGGAGTGGCATGACTTGCACAGGGCTTGCAGATTTTCTAATGTATTTTCTCCACCGCGCGACAGTGGAATGATGTGATCCACTTCCGTTGCAATAACAGGTTGATCTCCATGTATGCCAAATGGGTCTTCACACAACGGCTTCCCCCGCAATACCATCATGCGCAGCTTCTTCCAGTTGTAATCATAGCCGCGCCGTGCGGCAGATAGCCGTTCGTCCGGCAATCGTGCTGATGCCCTGTGCAATTCACAGTACAGTTCATTGCCGTAAACCAGGTTTCGGCAATCGCTAGCACGACAGGGACGTGGTGGTCTCACCGGCATCATGCACGCTCCAGATAGCGGTAATTGACCCAGAATTCCACCCCCCGCCATTTCAATATACAAACCCACTCCCCTTGAATATCCAGTACTTTTTTGGGTTCGTCTTCCGGGAGTAGTTTGCCGATAATTGCGTATCCCATGCCCGGCCCACTGCGGATATTCACATACTCATTGCCCTTAGCCAGCTTGACGTAGTCCAACGCCGCATCCGTACCCACATGTCCTGCCGGCTGCGCGCTGGCTTGAAGATAAGGCAATGGATCGACTTCGCCCTTGTTATAACTGTTTGGATGTCCTGGTATTCGTAATTCAAAATGGAGATGAGGGCCCGTCGAATAGCCAGTACTACCCGAATATCCAACCAAATCCCCTGCACGCACATTAGCGTTTGGTGACACCACCACGCTGCTCAAATGCGCGTACAACGTTTGAAATCCATCATGCTGAATTACAACATAATTTCCGTAACCGTTTTCGTCATATCCAACCCGAATGATTTTTCCATCTGCTGCGGAAAGAATAGGTGTACCCGTTGGAGTTCCCCAATCCACGCCGTTGTGACCTGGTTTTCCAAACCTGGCGTAGATGCTCGGATTTTCGCCAAACCGCTGGGTAATCGGATACTGACCGATGAACGGATACCTAATTTTCATTTATTCCTCACCAATATCTTTCCTCTTCAGACTGCTAAATCTTTTCTCGGTATTTATCTCATGCCGATTTAAAGTATCTTTCATGGACGCTACCTGACAGGCCATGTCGTTTATTTCTTTTGCTAGTAACGTCAATGACCTGTCCTGAGCTTCACGCAGTTCGCGCAAGAACGTTCGCCACTGGTTATCCCGTTCAGTCTGTTCTGCGGAATAGCGCTTCATCATCTCCAGTACAAACCAGACAAAAATTCCGACAAGTGGTATCTGTGCCAAGAGTGAAAGTATTGTTGAGTCCATGTTAGCCGTGCTTGGTCAATCCGTAAGTGCCTTGATTTGCCACCGCACTCAGGATGATGGCTCTCAATAATCCAACGAGCCCTGCTCGATCGCAAGTCAAGCCGATACCAAACTCTGCGCCGATGCTCAGGCAAGATAATCCGTAAATCACGCTTGCTACAACGATAACCATAGCCAGCATGACCAGACGTTTTGTCTCGGCCTGCAATTGATCAAATCGATCTCTAAGACCTGGCAAGTATGAAAACGTCAAAGACAACACCGTGCCGGCGATTAAGGCTAACTCATCAGCACCCATGCAACCTCCTTAAAAAGCAGTCGCCGGACCTTTCGGTCCGGCGTACTTCGCATTCTGCGACCTTGCTTTTATAGTACAACAAAATTCAATACATGTCAATACAAAAAACCGGCTTCCGACATATCGGAAGCCGGTTTTTTGTTATTGTTCTTGTTTATTCTCTTCTTCATATTGTTTTATGTAAAAAAGTATTGCATCGCGGACAATGTCGGATAAGGTTGTCCGCGATGTTTCAGACTTTTTAGCAATAATCTTTTGTAATTGTTTCATTATTTTTTCGGTCAATAGTATTGTTATACGGATATTATACTTTTCTTGGTAAATGGGCATTTGACACTCCTTGCTATCTCAACCGGCTTAACGCCCGAACGCCAATAATATTACCGTTAACATCGCGAACGACAGATTCGGGCGACGTGTCCGGGCTGAGGAGGTCTTTTCGCCACGGCTTGTCTTTATCCCCCTTGCCAACCGGTATCCATTTGCCACCTAAAATGAAATGACTGTAATTTTGCATCCGTTGTGGCTTGTCTTTTCCAACGCGCTTTTGCAACTCTTCCGAGTTCTGATCGAACCAGAACAAACATTCGTTGCAGATCACGTCACCATCTCCAACCAGCAAGTCATAGTTTGTGAAATTCTGCTTGACCCACCGGTTGAAGTCTATTCCGTCTTTATTCTGACCGCATACCCGGCATTTCATGGTTTTACTCGGATGAAGTAATACTGTTTGATTTTTATGGCTATCAAATACTCTTGCGAAACGCCATAAAATCGTTCACCGATTGCCAATGCCTCATTTTCACTGCCGGCAATTACCATCAACCAGGCTAAATCCTTAAGCATGGCAAACTTGTTCATCTCCCACCTCTACTGGCTTTTTCATCCCACAAGTTGGGCATTCGGTTGTTTCTACAAATTTTTGGTAAACGTTATGAAAGCGTGGTCGCCACCAATCAGGGTCGTTGTGTCTGTTGCGATTAGGGCAATTCTCTATTGCCCAGTCTGTGCCTTTCAACGCGTTGAACCAGAAATCTGCCAGAATGTGTCCATCATATTCCGGCACACGATACTTGTGAAACCTTTGCCAAAGCGAGTCCTGTTCTTTAAATGCGTCATCGCTTAGCAAACGCCTTGCAATTTCCCGTAATCGAATGCCCTCCTTCCATTTTTCCCATGAACGCTCTTTTGATTGATGTATTGCAACCTCAGCACGCGCTCTTTGTCTTAGTATTCTTTCCTTCTCTGCTTCAGGTGTAGTTGCAAATTGATCTGCAAAGAGCGGGTATCGTTTGGCAATTTTGTTGTTCTTTCGCTTGGCTGCCCTTTGCGCAACTTTATCAATGTCCATTTCAGACATTTCTTTTCACCTCCACATTACCAGACCAATCCTCAACCTTCTCAGACACTTCGTGGATGATTAAATCCATCTTGCCATCACGATAAGTGATGATGGCTTTGCCAAAGCCATTTCTCGCTACGACCTCCAAGTGATCTAAAAACTGCTCTAACTGCCGTTCGTCAAATAGCAACCAAAGTCTGTTCAGGATGTCTTCTACGTCACTCATTCGCTCACCTTTTTATTATTTACTCTGAACGGTATCGGAACATGCGGGCCCGTGCTCTTTCCACGATGCAGTCAATTGCTTCTCGGATGTCACAACTTTCATATGCCCCGCCTGTCACGTCAGAGTAGACTAAAATCCGGACCTCCTCTTCGCCGATTTCCACGTACGCCGTGGGGTCTCGATGAAGGCGCACCATGTCCGGCAATTTGTCTATCAGCAGATACGCGTTTTCGTCGACGACTTCGATGACATCTTGGGGCAAATCTTCCGCATAGTAGACTTTGATGTTCAAGCTTTCGGGTTTGTACTCTATGCGGCAGATTTCAGAATCCAGCTTGCTCATATACTCGATCTTTTGCTGAATTCTGATGTTTTCGAGCTTAACCACGAGATACCGTCTAAGATCGATACTGACGTTTCTCGGCAGGAGCAGCCTGGTTATGATGATAGCCATGTCAACATCCTTCGCTCACCTTTTTGTTATTCATTTTGACTCATGGCTCGCTTCGCTTGAATGGTTTTCACGGTTACAATGGCTCGCTTTTGGACAATGGTTTCCATTGTTGAAACGGCTCGCTCACATTCGGTTTTCTTTTGGAGGATGGCTCGCTCACTTTACGGTTTCCTGTTAGGAGAAACGGCTCGCTCATACAAATTGGATTGCTCAGGAGCTTTGGCTGATGGGTAATTTCCGACATCGGAATATTTGAGCAACTTATAGAGTAAAGTTTCAATCAAATCTTCCGCATACGCCATACCCCTGGCTATTCCCAGATTGTATGCTATTGCCAGTTCGCTTGAGCATCTTTCAACTTCTGCTCTTACAGACTTCTTTTCTTCTTTGATGTCCTCAAGTATCCGTTTAATTTCATCAGTAATATTCATCATTTTTTCTACCTTCCTTTTCGATTCTGACTACTGGGCTACTCATTACTTTTAGCTCGCTAAAGTAAATTGGTTTTCTCTTTAAGTAAGGCTCGCTTCAATCTTATGGTCATCTCGCTCAGAGTGGCTCGCTTGTTTATGGTGGGATTATCAAGTCTTACGGCTAATCCACCCGAATTCTTCGGGGGTGTAAATGTTGTGATGTCCATTCTCGCCGGCAATCCAGGGGGAGGTAACCGGCAATCCGTCAATCGTTCGCCAAATAAGCCAAAGATGCGCCAGCCAGATTTTGATCATCTTGCGCATGGCTGCATTGTGGATATGCGCCCGTGTCCAATCTGGTCGGTTGTTCTGGTAATAGGCTTTTGCACGGTCGTATATCTCACGGTACGGCGATCGACTGCGAAGAAATGATGTGCCGATCAGGTAACAAGTCGTCTTTAGACGCTGGTTATAGTGCAGCTTCTCACCCTTGCGTGGCATTTCCCGCCGGCCGTCAATCACCGCAAAGCCGGCATAGCGCCATAGTGCGCTGATGGTGTCGGCTTTTTCGATGTCAACCATTACCGCAACCTTAAGCGCCAGCGTCTTCCCTACGCCTCTTACTTTTGTCATGTACTCAACAATCGGAAAATCATCCGCCAGTTCATCCAAAGCCGAATCTAATTCTTTTTCCATGTCGAGAAATAACTTGTAATATTTCTCGATATAGTATCGGTAATCAGATTTATCTGTGCCTCGATCAATAGCATTGAGACGATTTTCAAACTGGATACGCGTTTTTTGCACGACCCGATCGCGCAAATCGACTAACGCGCGGGCTAGCTTGTTTGTTGTGTCTTTTGTTATTGTGCTTTTCATCGTTCCTCCTAACCGATTACAACTTTTATTACTACTTCGGCAAGACATAGCCAGTTTTACGCCACCACAACCACAAAACAAGTCTAGTGCCAGCATTCAGCTATCGGTTTCAACGCCGATCGACCATAGGGTTTTCTGCCCAACTGGATGTCTATCCACCCGCGGCCTTGACTTTCGGCTCCACGTTCCACCCCTTGTTTGATATAAAACATTCCAACCAGCAGCCTTAAGCGATGTCCCTAACTCCTCAACTAGAGTGTAGGTGATCAAACGCTTGTATCCCATCGCTCGCGCTGCCCGCCAGGCCGCAGCGTATAACATGCTAGCCGCGTTACGCGTGCCATCGGTACAGCAACGCGTTACCTCAAGCGTCCAGCCATCGTCAAAATAACGCGCTACAGGCCGGCCAACTGTAACAACGCCGACAACTTTTTCGCCATCATTCACCGCAATCCCAAACTTCCATCCCTGCGGTGGAGGGTGATGGCGATGGTACTGATGGATGAATTCACAGGCTTCAACATAGCTGATAGGCTGGAGTTCCAGCTTTATCTCTGACACTTCATTCCTCCCCCAACTCCTCAATTTTGAAGAGACCCCAGCCGAGACCGGCAGAGTTTTTGCTGTCCGGCAGGCCTTCGCCGATGCCGATTTGCAAGATCAATTGGCACAACATTTTCTACTTTCCATGCGTACATAGACATCCTCCTGCTATTTTTTCACTAAAGTCCAGATCAAAACCAGGATGAAAAACACCAGCGTAAAGTAAGTCCCGTAAATCAATATTGTTTCCATCGCTCATCCTCCTCCAAAACACTATCGGCCCATGAAGCAACCACGCACAGAGAAAAGATAAACACAATGACACTCACAATCAAAGCTGTCACTAACAGATAGATGACAAATGTCATATTCACCTCCATTGCCTCGAATAAATCGATAAATCCTGAACTTCTTGCCTGCTATCGCCGGCCATTGCCCATTCGAGCCAGCCAACGCTCAAAGGGCTGTAATGCTTGCCGTTTTTTCCGCGCTGTTTTTTCCAACGCTCAAAGTACGGCGTTAGATACGCTATTAGTGCCTCTTTGGTCGGATATTTAGACCTCAATGCCAGAATAATCTCGGTTGCCGGTGCGCGGATAGATGGCGGCATAGCCGGCATTTTCGTTACGCCGATATAAACCTCTTCGGCAAAAAGGGCTTCGGGGTATTCCTGCATAGCTGTAATAGCCATTGCAGTTTCAACCGGCGAAAAAGCAGGCGGAGAAGTAGCAGAAGCAGCAGCAGTTGCAGAAGCGTTGCGCGTTGATCTTTCTGCTTCTGCTTCTGCTTCTGTATCTATCTCTTCTGCTTCTGTTAATCTAATCTTTTTAATCTGCAAAACGTTTTGTTGCAATTGCGTTGCGTCGCCGTTGCAATCGCGTTGCGCGTCTGCAACGTTTTCGTTGCATTCGCGTTGCATTTGCGTTGCAGTCCCGTTGCGCTTGGATTTAGACAACGTTTCACCGTATTGCGCTTTGCGTTGCGATTCACGATAACGCCTTGAGCGATCGGTGTTACTTAGGGGTGCTTGCCGTTTGACAAAATTGACCACATACCAATAGCCTTCTTCCTCATCGTATGCGATGATACCGGTTTTGGCTATCTCTTCCAGATCGGCTTCCAATTCCTCTTCCTTCAAGCGCAGTATCCAAGCCATCTGCTTTACATCAGGAAGTTCGCCGGTTTCGCCATTCCGACCGGCAATCAAAAACAGTTCAATCGTACGTCTCCACAACCGATCGGGAAGCGTGGCGATCTTTGGGTCATCCAATATTTCGTGGTACAGCTTAATCCAGTAACTCATCGCTCCACCTCGTAACCAATACTCCTCAGCAAGTCTATTGCCATTTCGAGTTTGCGCGGACGTTCCTCTTCGGGAATTGCCGCAAGGTTTACCAGCATCCTGCCATCGCTAGATTTGATATAGCAATCCCCCTCAACTTTCGCTATTTTCTTCTTTTTCTGTGGCGTTTGATTGACTTTCATCATCATCTCTCCTGTTTACAGGCAATAGTTCACCGTCTTTTTTCAAGCCGATCAATTGCACGCGGCCATCCACGACTTTGTAAGCCGGTTTCGGTAAGACATGGCCGGCGCGGATCAGCTTGCCCCTGCATTCCGGACCCATCCCGATTGCTATCGAGTATGGGTCGGTCAGCTTACGCCCGCAGCGCTTACATTTTGCGCTGGAGCTCATTTCAGCTCCAATTGTTTATCTTGGACGGGGATTTCGCTGGGGATTGACTTCATGTTCTTGATCTTTGCGATCAATAAATCAATTTTGTTGCGCCGACTGATTAACTCTGCCAGCATCGCCCGTTTGCCTTTTTCACTGACATCCAGGCGATATCCAGCTTTTCCAGAGGTTGACAAGATCGGCACACCCTTCTGACGCAAAGACTCAATAGCTTTTCTAACTTTGCGGTCTTTCGTGTCATTGTTCATCACCCGCGCCGGCCTGACCTCGCGAAACACAATCGCGACCAACTGTGGGCGGGTCAAGCCGTCAGGGTTTTTCGACAACGCGTTGAACACGGATTTTTCCAAATCATCCAGTTCAACCTTGAGTTCCTTCAATAATTGCTCATAAACTTCGGTCATTGCTCCTCTCCAATTCAGAAACAATCTTTTCTAAATCGTCAATCGCCTTGCGATAGCCAGCAAGATATTCACGATCTTCTGGCTCATCATAAAGATTCGCAAGATCACGAAAACACCGATTTAGGTAATCGACTAGTGCGCGTGGTAACGAATGCGCGCCCCTCGCTGGCTGAGATGTCAATGGTTTAAACAAAATATTTCTTATGTTTCCCTTTCCGCCTCCTCGTAAATTAATAGCCGTGCGACATTGATATAAAAGCTCCAATTTGATGGGTCGCCATTAGATAAAATAGATACCCAAAGAGGGAGAATTTCGCGGGAATAGCTAAGTACCAGATATCGCGCAGCGTAGATTGCTATTGGGTGCGGTGTATTAACAATAATTTCGCGCAAGTAATTCAGGCAATTATTTCTTTCGTGTTTTTCTGTATAGAAAAATATATCGTATAACACAAATTCTTCTGACGTATTTTCCTCCATCACTTCTGACATATCTTCCTCCTTCATGGTCTGGTTTGAGCACCCTCACGCTCTAATAGGCGGAGGATGTTTTGAAACGAGTCCACAGCAATTGCAATTCGGCGAACGCGCTCAAGTTCGGTGTATTCACGCTCTTCAAGGAGCGGACGGATTGCCCGCAATCCGCGCGCTGCTTCTTCTGCCGCCCTGTCGCGTGCTTCCTTCGCCGAGTTGGGCCATTCACGCGGTCGTGTCATCGATGATCGCCTTCCTGGCTTCTTCTCTTGCCCGAACGTAACGGATAATTGAACCAACGATCATCGGCGTACCGCTTGCGGCAAAGGCAATAAGCGCCAGAACGGCAGCTTCGATATTGAGCATCGCCACACCGATTAGAGTAACAAAAACGCCGAAGGCAACAATCAAACTCATGTAGCCTTCGGCGTAACCTTTTCTGATTGCCCACGCCACAAATTGGTTGTACAACACACCAAAAAGGGCGAGCGCAATCACGACCGAAATCGCGCCAGAATCAAACCGAATTTCAATCATTTTGATTTGTCATCTATATTTGAATTTGATTCAATAACTTCTTCGTTTTTCTGTAACGAAAACCGCCTGTCCCATTCCCTACGAATGAGCCAGGCAGTTTCGGCAGATAATGAACGCATGTCTTGCTCTGCTAGTTGTCTTAACAATTCTATAATTTCTTTTTTCGCTCTGATCATTCCCATTTGCTAACCTCTGTTGTCATCGAATGATGACAGTATAGCAAACACTCGTTGCTTTGTCAATAGGAGATGACATGTTGACATCCCGCGATAACGCATGTAGTGCAATAATGTCAACGGATATGGACTTCGCTGATTGGTTGATATTGATGATGAATAAAAAGGGCTGGACACAGTCCGAACTGGCGCGGCGTTCACGGTTACCACGCCAGGTCATCAATAATTATGTCAACCGCAAGCGGATTAAGCCCGATGACGATTCGTTAAACAAAATCGCATCGGCTTTAGAAATATCACCGGCTATAGTATTTCGCGCTGCTGGAAAATTGCCAAAAGAAACTGAAGATGTCGATGAAGTAGATCAGTTTATCCATCTGCTGAAGCAATTTCCACCTGAAGTGAGGAAAGAAATAATTGAAGAATTAGAGTGGAAGCTAAGCCGATTGAAAAGCAAAAAAAAGGCAGAGCGGGGGAAACGCCCCGCTCAAACGTTATTAAATGTGCCCTAGAACATGCGTTCTAACGAGACCAAAACGAATGTCATCACGATAGCAACTCCTATAACTTACATGCAAGAAGTTGTGGGCGAAGCAAGCTATCAGGATGCATTCGAGGCTATCTGTGGAAAACGAAAAGAAGAAGGCGAGAATAAAGCTGTAGAAGCATTGATTGCACCTGAACCGGATAATCCCTACGATCCAAACGCGTTTAAGGTCATGGTTAGCGGCAAAATTGTTGGATATTTGCCACGCCGGTTTGCCGAAAACTTGCGCAATATCTATCAAAGATGCGGCATGACAGATACTACTCTTTTATCTGTTGGAGGCGTAATTCGGGGTGGCTGGGAAAGAGACGGAATCAAAGGGCATTATGGTATCTGGTTGGAATTACCGCCATTGGAAGTTTTAGAGAGACAGCTAAAACAAATTGAAAGAAAACCGCGTGAAAAGAAAATCAGTCCGCTTTTTATTTTGCTCATGATACCTTTAGGATTGATTTATTACTTCATGCTTGCTGGCATCATCGTTGGCGCGTTATCCACGATCTTGAGCTTATTTGGATAAGCCACGATCGTGGCTTTTAATAAATTTACGTGTGGAAATTTAGGATATAAAATATAGTCCAAGAGGTCGGAGGTTCAAATCCTCTCGCCCCGACAAAACAGGTCTAACTGTAACCTGTCGTGGCTGAGATGTCAACACCGATCTCTTGTCTGGAGGTGTCTCATGCCACGCGTGCTTAAAAGAGTAAGCATCATCCGTCTGGGTCGTATCCTAAATATGATGTACCGCCCATCAGAGTTGGCGGAAGAACTCTGTATATCCACAGAGACCATTTACCGCTCTTATCTCCCGGCAGGTATGCCATACACAAGAGACGAAAAAGGGGATATTTGGATTAACGGTAAACAGTTCGTCAGTTGGGCGCAGGAAACTATTGTTAAAAACAAAGCTAACCGTAAGCCATTGCCGGATAACACCGCCTGGTGTATGCGCTGCAATAGGCCTGTCGAACTGATTGATCCATCCATCGTTTACCAAAATAATTACATCGAATTATTGCAATCTAAATGTCCGGTATGCAAAGCTAAAATCAACCGCGCTAGAGGGAGAACGCCATGATCAATCGCCAAAACTATCACGACATAAAATCCTACCTTGATTACATGGAGAATATTCAGCAAGCCGAAAAATCTACCCTGAAACGCGCTTGGTCGCATCTGCGCCACCTACTGGAATGGGCCGATGAAAAGCCTTTTCCGCGCAGTCCATCTATTACCCCTACATTCCCAACCTATCTTGTGAATTATGTATCTAATGGGAAAAAGCTGGCTCCAAGTACGATAGTCAAATGCTTGACTCAGGCCCGCCAGTTTTACGCATATGCCAAAACCGCATGGCAAAGCCGGTACAAAACAATATCAGACACTTGGATCGCCAGTTTGAAACCTAATCGTAAAATACGCAGTAATTCTGGAATGCGAAACCACAAATTTTATACTCTTGATCAAGTAATGAAAATTGTTGAATACGATACAGACAATTTGCATTTAAAAAGAGCAAAGGTTGCAGTGGCAATGCTTTTTTGTTCGGGTATGCGAGCCGATGCTCTGGCTTCACTGCCGATAATCTGTGTCGATTTAGAGAATAATTGCGTCTTACAATTTCCGGAAATGGGAGTTAGAACAAAAAACTACAAATCCGGTATTACTTACTTATTACCTATCGATCCATTGCTGGAGTTAATTCACAAGTGGGATGAAATGGTGCGTTCTTTCCCCGAATATTGTTTGTGGTATTCCCCAATCTCACGAGATAACAGCAGACTTATTCCTACCACAATTGCTTACTATGGACGCAATTCGACCGTCCAAAAAGACGTGCGAATGATTTGCCAAGCCGCCGGTGTTGCATATTTATCCCCGCACAAGCTAAGGCATGGTCACGTCATGTACGCAATCCAACATGCAAAGACGATTAAGGATTTGAAAGCAATTAGCGCTAATGTCATGCATTCGTCATTAGTTGTTACCGATCAGATTTACGGCGTATTGCAAGATATTGATGTCAAAAATTTCATTACATCTTTGGAAAAATAGGGAATTTTCCGTATGTCATAAATACTAGTTTATTGATACAATGCAAAAAACAATTAAATCTGGAGGTTACTATGAACAATCAGGTTATTATCATAGCCGGATCTGAATATGGTGAGATTACTGCTTATTATGAAATTCAAGATAACGTATTACATCTAAAGCGCTATAAGGGCGATACTGGGTTGGCGGGTAA